>LFIK01001577.1_pt1 | contig 18185 bp, 26 predicted proteins | sample 643401 | NCBI WGS metagenome assembly LFIK01 (sample SAMN03777447, study PRJNA286221) | soda lake metagenome | biome: soda lake; feature: Kulunda steppe; material: water; isolation source: sample T5-Br brine of Lake Tanatar-5 | place: Russia: Kulunda steppe | collected 2010-07
GCATGCACAGACACTCAAGCATACTAGTAAACCCGCAACACGCACCATCTGCAAGGCCTCTGAGTAGCTGCACAACCCGAAGCACAAAGAACATGTCAGGAGGGAAGCGGCTGATTGCGCTTTGCTTGATGGGACTGTTGGGGTCAAAAGGATCCACCTGCAAGCGACAGTTTGGGTGGTGGTTTTGGTGAGGCATGCATTGAACCCAACGTGCAAGCAATCAACCTCTAAGGCTCCTTTCAAATGCGAGGCATTGGTTATGTGCATGGCATGGTACATCAACCCTTGCTTGTCAGCAGATGGAGGCAAGACACAACTTCAAATCCAAGTACCACATAGATATCATCAACAGGCCTGGAGTTGAGAGTTCTGCACAACACACGCTTGACCATTGAATGCAGGGCTAAGCATACAATGTCTTATAGTGCACAAGAGGATGCTTTGGCGCACAAGAAATTTACACAATAGTAGAATTGACTCATGAATTATCAGATATGCACAGGCCATAAGCATGTCTATGTGGAAAACAAATAAAAAGGTTGAGGTGCACAGTGGTCGCGCAGAGAAGAGGTTGCACATGCTACCAGTTGCAAAATCATATGTACAAGACTTGAATGGCTTTGCTGGCCATTTGAAATGCTCTGTTTGAGGATGGTGCCATCTCTCTAGACACCACAATGAGTGGCTGCTATTTCAAGCCTCTATGGCCACTTTGGATGGTCAAGGAAAAGGAAAAGGAAAAGCTATGCATCACTCTATGTATTGCCTACTTGCTACAAATGCAAGAAATGAGACTTCGCTGGCAACCAGGGTGCCTTTGAATGCTTGGTGAGCAGCCACACACCAAGCGAGTGAAAATACATTGGCCATACTTATTTCTTGTTTTACTTACCTTCCCACGCGTGTCAAACATGCCGTAAGCCATTTCTGCTCTCAAGTCTGGATCTGGCTTCTCTGTCTCAACACCAATATCAGCCAGTGCGTTAGAGATGCCCGTTGAATCGCCCCTGCGCCATTACAGGGAGGAAAGCAAGCCGGGCCAAGCTGTGCACAACTGAAAGAGTGATCTCTAATAAGCATAGCATGCTCACATCTTAATGGTGTCTTCATTCTTAATAGCCGCAATGAAACAACCTAGTCTAATGATTATGTGTGAACTCAAATCAAGCTTGGGGTCTCGGAATAAGTGTGCAACACAAAGAAAACTCATCTGTTTTTAGCGCCTAATCATAGGACCAGGACAGCCGCAACATTATACTTGCTCATTGCCTAACATCTATTATTTCTTATCTGTCATTTCTCATAGCACTACCAAGCAATTGTGCGCCCTCCTGATGGATCCGACTTTAGCATTGCGTGTGCCAGGCTGTGCAATGTGCATCACTGCGCGCACCCAAAAATACATGCTCCAGTAGTCTCCACTCACTTCACCAAAGCAAGCACTAAAGAAGCCAAAGCTTTGCGCTGATCCCCTGGGAGCTGCTTTGATTGGCCGTAGTCTAGGAGCCCAATGCGCCCTCCTTTCCCAACTAGGACGTTGCCGGGATGGCCATCCGCCTGCAGCAAGTATGTTCAATAATTATTCTTGTCTTGAAATACCTTGACCCAGAGAACGCACCTGAAAGGCAAAAGTCACTGCAGATTGAAAAGGCAGTGTTGAAAGGAAATGCAATGCTGCAACTTATTGGCTGCAAATTAAAGGGGCAATGTACAACCAGACATATAGGTCACAACTCACTACCAACTCCTTGAAGCAACCTATGCGCAGCTTGTGCTCATTGCGATAAGAGCACACCTGTAACGAAACCAGGCTTTCCTTGATCACCAGATCACCTCCAACTACCTAACCAACCACCAGGCTCAGGCTTCGGGCTGGACTGGGGTCAGGCCAGTTCATTAACCGGGATCGTTCCCGGCCAGCCCATAAAAGACCCTCTTTATAGCGTTCCTTACAACACCCTTGCGATGGTTACTTGTGTTGGGGTAGCAAACAAAGTGTAAAGAAGAGACCTAGACCACATAAATGGCATCAAGACAACAGGAATGGCTAATGAATCATTAGTAATGATACTGGCTGGCAGACTAGAGACCCCCTGAAACACCCCGGTCTGGTGAGCAAGATCGAGTTGTTTACCTGGAAAAGCCCCTCCTTCAGTATCATCATGCCATAAGCCTCAGACAAGCGTGTCAAGATGCGCCTTTTTGCTGCTTCCTTCTTTGCTTCCGATAATCCCTCGACCTTCGATCCCAGGTCAGTCAAGGGAATGCCATCAATGAACTCCATCACCTGCAAATACCAGAGTTATCAGGCGCAATCATGCGCAAGCTTGAAGAGCGCACTTGCTGGTTGCCAATTTAAAAGATAAAAAGGAAAACTGTGCAGACTCGACTGCTTGGTGTTTTATATATTGATGCCACTAAAAATGAAATCAGAGTGCCAACGCAGTACAGCCACAACTGAGGTGCTGCCAGGAGTAATATAGTGGACATCTAAGTACAAAACACTGCGCATAACCCATTTTGACGAAGACAAGAAAAAAATACATAGGCAGTAAAACACTCTACATCAATTAAGAAAAAGGAGTCACTACGAAACTTAGTGATTGTTTTGGTCATATATAAGCGAATCTGTGATGTGCCAATCAACACGCCAGTGCAGAGAATGGTGACTTGCTTGGCTCTCACACCGACCTGATCAGCCAAGATCCACAATTATCAGCTCATATATGCAGTGATGATTTGCCCACTTACCAACAAGCGTGGTGTGACCAAGCCAGGCACGCTGCGTGGCACTGTGACTCGATTGGCTATGGGACGAAGATGGTGGGCTATGGAGTCCATCACACGAGCCTCCCTAGGGCTCAAACAGAAGCGGAGACAGGCACATGGATTATTGCAGCATGGCAGCTTGTTGCTGAGGCTTCCCTCATCAACCTTGATGCGTGCAGTAGAACACCTGGGGATGCCTGACATTCATAATACCATGTTGCAAATTTGCAAACAAACATTGTTTGCCAATGATGATCATCCACCAGGATGGTGAAATAACCTTGCAAGCGCAGTCAGTTCGGGCCAATGCACAGTGTCAGTAAAGAGGTAAAGAAGTTGAGCCGGAGACAGATCAGGGGGGCGCATGGGCTTGGGTATAAAATGTCTTTTCATCTTATTTTTAGATTTAAGTCAGGATTATCAGCAGCTCGCTGTGATTAACATTGAGAAGGGTTGGGCAGACATCAAAAGCAGAATACCCACCTTGTGAAATCAAATTCTAGACGAATCTGTTTGTTGAGTTCATCAACGGCACTGACAAGGTCGAACTTGATCTCTGTCTTGCTCAAGAAGTACGCTGCAGCACGTAAGTTTTTAAGGTCCCCCGTCATGGTACGCAAGGCATCTGGATACTGCAGGGAACACACACACAGGGCACAATTATTGGCGACCGAATTAAGAGGGTGCGCAAGGAATTCAGGATGATACACAGTGGTTGGGCATTATTGCATGTGCCGTACTAAATTGAAGAAAGGCATGGGATTACTCTAAATAAATCGCACTCAAGGAAGGTGACAGTTGTGGTTTGCTTCACAGGCTGGGGAGCTTCATCAAAGGGTGTGAAGAAATTCAGAAACAACGCATGAAAATCTCTTAATGCATGCTTATCTTGCCAACACACACTGTAACACAAACGATTGCAGGGATTGGTGTCAGTAAGGCTAGCATTCTTGAACTGCTAGGTAGGCTATTACTGACCAGTACAGGACACGGAAGATTGGCCCATATCAACTTGAGGTGTGTAGTACATTAGGGATTAATATTCGTGTCAACTCCTTCAACTCAAGCTCATTATCAGTTGCTTGGGACCATTTTCAATGCTTGTTCTAGACTGGCCTCTTCCCCTTCTATTCCATCCTGCACGGTTGACAAACATCATATCCTTGCAGGGTGCCGTGACTAAGGACACCCAGCACAGGCACGCTAGATGTTCTTCAAACCTTGTTACCTGAATCTTCACAGCCACAATGCCATCCACAGGCGCCAAGCCGCTTGCAAGCGCGTGCCGTGCTGCCTTAGCAGCACTGAGCCCCCCCCTGCTGCTTGTTGTAATAGTGCTGCTGCTGCTGCTGCTGCTGCTGCTGCTAGCTTGGCTGTTGGTTGACTGTCGGTCCTGATAGTCTTCACCATCAGCAATGGAAAAGTATTGTGGTACAGCTAGCTTCTGGCCTGGCACAAGTTGCCCAAGATCCACACCTAGCCAACACACACATTGAACAAGAACACAAATGACCATGCTGTCTTTTTTTGCATCCATTCCGGGACGACCTTCTGCTCAATACTTTGATCTATGTTAAAAATCTTCTTTAACTATAAATGTGAAATCAAGCAATGTGCGCCTGGTGATGCAAAAGTTGACACTTCATCAATGTTGGCATTGTTGCTTTCTACAGCTCCTCACGCGAAGGGATCAACAATTTAACCTCTTCAGGAGCACCATGCATTCATTGGCTGTGATTCGCAGCATGAGTGCTTATCATGCTGAAGAAGATCGGTCAGTTATCAATAACCTTGCATCCACTTACCTGGATTCAAATGCTCAAGCTCATCAAGTGTCACTCCCCGTGTGTTGCATACATCCCACGCTCCTTGACTCTCCTCGACAGTCACGTGCTCTGTCTGCTTCTGCTGCCCTTCACTTGAATTGCAGCTTGGCCCGCCCAAGAAGCCAAAAAGTCTTCGCCGCTTTTGCCGAACCTGACCCCCGCCACTCAATTCATCTTCCTGACCACGCAGCATGGCCTTGTGGACCTGCAGGCAAAAGCTGTGCAATGCGCTTAAGAAACAAATTCCTGACTTATATACAAGGAGACATGTGGCAGGACCATCTTGGAAAATACACGTCCAGCACCTGCCGAATAAGTGCTTTCCATCAATTCATTAGTTGGATCATGGTCAGCACACGAAATGCCTGCTCATCACTCCTTCCTTCAAGTCAGCACATGTGACTAGGACAATCAAGGCAGAGCGCGAGCAGCTTTACAGATGGGGTTGTCTATTGCGCGACCCTTGGACCGCAGAAAATGGGTTTTAACTCTGGACTTCACGTCAGATAATGAGGTGCTTGGAGTGCTTCATAGCTACCTGCCAATGCTTGCATACAAAACCCTAAGCCATCACATTCCAATAAAATCAATTTGAAACCCCCATTCTGCAAATTTGTTGTTGAATAACCTAGCGATTAATAATAACCCGGTGTTCTGCTTTCAGACGCCACGGAAGGGGAAAGCTCCAGTCGTGGCGTGTGTTGCAAAGGCAAGGAGGCAAAAAGTTACCTGTCAACTGCGGTGCTCGATCAGTAACTAGTGTTTCAGGCTCACAATGCTTACAAACAAAATGCTTCCAGAATCCTATGCAGTTTCCTGGGCATCAATGTGAGTGGTAGACATGCACAGCGATTTCAGCCCAACCTGAGATATGGAAGCGGAGCCCAGCGGTTTTTCCAGGTTGATCCAGGAGAACACCTCCCCCAAGTCATTCACGCGCAATTCTTTGCAGATGGCAGCACGGGCGGCGTCAGGGGGCATAGGGGGTACCTGGGCTCACAAAAAAATGTATTCCTATCCATGAGAGACCACATTATTCTCTTGTAAGCAAAGAATTTCTTTTCATGACAGCATGGCTACGCGTGCCCACCGCCTCCATGGACACTCACTCGATCACAAAGCAAGGCCAGGTGGCGGCAGATCTGTTCTGGTACGAAGTCACTGCGTGAGCCAATGAACTGCCCAGCCTGCGCATCAGGGTATCGAGATTGAAGTGTATATAACTGACAAATACAGGGGATGACAACTTTCCAGGCAGAGAAATGCTTCACCTTCAGGTAGAATCCCCTCAAATTGACACAGAGCTCGTACATTGCCCGGCCGGACGCCTCGTGTTGGGGAATCCACACCTGCAGCTCCAGGATTGCACGAACGTGGTTGTTGGAAGTATAGCCTGAGTGATGATCACCCATCCTCCATAAGTGATACTGCTGCACTGTGAAGTGCCCTGCCACAGTTCACGCCAGGCCTCCTGCTCATCTCATCCCAGTCATCCTTACCCCACAAAATACCCAACAGCCTTAGCCTTGAAACAACTCACTAGTGCAACAGCAAGCTAGGCGAACATTGGCCGCCCACGCCAGCCTCACCTCCTCCTTTAGCTCAGCCTCAGTCTTCCCAGCAAAAGCTCTTAACAACCCTGCTCTCGCCTGCGTCCCTTTATAGCTCATGTAAATTCCGGTGGCACGCAGCCAGAAGTCTGCTGTACGCAGGAAAGGCTCAAACGCATTGCCCTGCGAGGAGCCTGGACCCCTGGTGTGACACTCAACCATTAGGCGCAAAATTAAAGAAAATACTCAACGCGATATGTGGTCTCTAGCATGAAGCATTGAATTGGAAAGTGGATTCTCCTCCAAAATGGTGGGCCACCACCCTTTACACCTGTGTGCACTCAAGTATTGAGATGATGTCGTAGCATTCTGCTGCTGAGGCAGAGGAGCACTGCCCTTCCCCTTTCCGTGTCATGCGGGGAGCTCCCTTGCAAAGAAGGAGCAGCTGCCCGCAATTGGGGTCCAGGTGGGTGGTTTTGCGTCAGTGGGGGCTGCCATGCATGCAAGCAGGGGCTTCCACAGACATACTGCCACAGTTTCCCACTTCAATCCAGGAAGGACTCTGTCACTGCAAGAGTGTCGGTCCTGGAAAACCCACTGCCAGGCCATTCTGACTGCCATGCCGCTGAAAATATAACCTGCCTGTGCAGCTTCTCCCACTTGGATGTAAAGGAGCATGAGGGTAACGCGGAGGGAAGCGGGGTGCTCAGTCCACGCCCCAGCCAGCCTCCAGCCCACTCAAGCCAGAACAAAGACACGGCAGAATCCGCAGTGACCACCTCTGACTCCAATGTGCAGCGTGAAGACAGGTTGAAGCTGGCCCCAATCCTAGCGAGGAGACTGGAGATTGTTGCGTCTGCCAACAGCTTCAGCAGCAGGGTAAGGCTGCTCCCTGCAGTGCCCCTAGAGCCCTTTCCTGCTTGTCTGCTTTGTTGCACCCTTTCCACTGCCTAACACCCTACTTTCATGGACGAAGACAGGGTGTTCGCAGGGCGTACATTGGGAGCAGTGCGCCAGCACAAACCGTTTGCAAGCTGTGTACCTGGATCCACATTCCGCTTTCACATGCCGGCAGTTCCCTCACAACACGCGCCTCGTGCCTGCCTTTCCCCACCCTTCAATGTGCAGCAATCATCCTCCCCAAGGAGTCCCAACTCGCTTGGGAAAAAGTCCACCTCCCCGCGCTCCAGCACCCAAGAGCTCTTGAAATTGCCCTCCCTCCTGCGAACCCTGGAGGGCCGCAACCTGGGATCATCTCCGCTCGTGGGATCTTCCGTCTTGCCCCAGGTGCGTTGCTGGTGGGACGGAGATGGCGCTCAGTAGGCGTTCCGACAACGCACCGGATACTTGGACCGTTTCGTGTTACCTGCATTCTACCCGACCTGACCTGTCCCCTCCTTTTGTACGCAGCCGCACACAAATTTGGATGCTGAACATAGCGGCTCGCCCAATGCTCGCCACACGCCGACGTCCAGCCACTCCTTTGAGACTGCCAAGAGACAGGTGAGATTTGCGCTTGAGGTGCAAGTGCACATGAGGCAGGCCTGCTGCGGGGGACAGGCTTTGACAGTGGTCTCCTCAAAAGTTTTGTGACCTCCTTTGCAGTTGAGCTGGGCTTACAGAACATGTGGCTGCCACCATGCCTTCACGGCAGGTGGATCACGATCTCAAGGGCTTTGTGCGCGACGCTAAGAGGCTGCATGACAAGCTCAGTAGAGAGCGCAGGGCTGGCAGTGATGGAGCTCACCAGGAGAGACAGAAGGAGCTGGCCAGGAGGTGAGCTGTTGCTCAGCTGCTGCTCCTGTGAAGTGCCATGTGCGCGGAGTATGCAACAATGCACGGGTGTGCATTGCCAGGGCACCTTGCATGACTGTGCACTTCTTTTATCAAGCTTTGTACCAAGCTCCAACTGCTCATTCTGTTGCGTGGCACAAACTTTCATGCCCTTCAGGCAGGCTGCCTGCTGTCCGCACGTGCATTGGCTTCTGTGCGCTATGCTTGTTTGCTAGCCTAACTTAGTGTCCCCTTGGCTGCGCTCACTACTCCCACCACCTTGCAGAGCCTGCAGCATTGCAGAAGAATGTCTCACGTGCTCAGTGGAAGAGTTTCGGCTCACGGTTACAGACATCGTGGACATTCTGGAGGAGGATCGGTCCTTGGTGAGCACCATCATGGACACGCTTTTTTGAAGGGAGTGGCTTAAAAGTGTGTCCATTTGCTTAACTTGCTATCCCAAACCACTGCACAATGGTGCTTGGGACCCAAGGATGCAGGCAGGATGCATTGAGCATGGGAGGGTGCGTGGAAAGTGGCAAGAAAGCAAACAAGAAACGGGGAGCATGAAGTGAGCGTCATGCGAGCTCTTCTTCCGGCCATCAAAGCAGCAGCTCTGCATTTTGTAGCAATGGCTACGCATGCACAAAACAGCAGCTTGCAGCATTGCAGTGTGAGCACCAAGCAGGTTGCAGTTGGATGCGCTGCTGCCATGGATTTTCGCACGCGCATCATGCTGACCAACCACAGCAGGAGCAGTAAGGCCTCCTTGCCCTTCCCTCTTGCCCCTCCTTCCTCCTTTCCAATCTTGTCACCTGAAATATCAAAAATCAGTCATGGCCAGGGAATGCCGCTGTGCTGTGAAAAACTCGTTCAAGTTCGGCCTTGCCAGCCGATAACAGGGCGTGTGTTCCTCCGTCCTTAGTTACAGTACGCATTTGTTTTGGTAATGTTTGCATGTAGAGGACAATCCATCATTATCTAGTTGCTCCTCTGTACAGCTTGTTGATCCATACACACGTGGCTTAATTTGCAGTGAAGCCCATGTAACGTTCTGACCCATCATTCATTTCATGCACACACACATCCTCCCTCTCGATGAGTCCCTGGTCAATCGCGTGTGATGCCTTCAATTTCACTTACCTTGCTTCCTTGCAGGTTGAACACCGTGGTGTGAAGGCTCTGTACACCAAGTTGCTATTCATCCTGACACGTTGCAGCCGCCTGCTCATTACAGAGGAATTAGACCTCTTTGCCACTGAGCCCAAGCCAAAGGAGGGCATAGTAAAAGGTGAGTCTCCTGGTAACGCTGGAAGCCATGCTTTCCCAGCTTAGCTCCGAGATGCATTTGGAGGATGATGCCAGCCTGTCCTTGCTTTTCCCCTGGTCATGTGGAAAAAGGACTGTGTTAGCCATAGTCTTATGACTATTTACTGGTGCAGCTAAGCTTGCCTTGCAGTTGTTTTGCCCTGCTAAAATACCTAATTCCTGCTTCCACCCCCGTCAATTGGAGCTGATTGGGCACCATAACACAGGCATAATGGCTGGTCATTCACAGCACTGGCATGGCACCATTTGCTCTGATGCCAGAAACATTTTGTGGTGTCGAGATTCCGTGCAATGTGTCCACAAGTTGCAAGGTTATCTGTTTGCTCGCAGGTCCATTGCACGCCTCCATGAAGACCCCTCCAACTCTATCAAAGCAACCTGTCTCTGAGTTCATCCACAGGTGAGAGTAGGAGTAGCCCATGCGTTTGTAGCTTATCGCTATTAGAGCGCTGGCATGTTTAGTCCTGTGGGTTTGTGGGTATTTGTAACTTGGAGGCCATGTAGTGATTGCTGCCAATGTGAATGCCCTGGCAAGAAGCCAGACACACAGCAGCAAAACAGCAGTCGTAGCAGCAACAGCAGCAGGCTGGATGTTGCTGCATCCTGCCCCCTATTTACTCCACACCCTTGTGTCTGTGGTTTCATCTTCTTCAGTTGTCCTGCTGTCTAGGATTACATCGCTCTCTTTTGTGTCCGTTAGTACACTGCTTGTGCGGACTCTCCTTGGTGCAGGTGTCACACGATGCCTGTGCGAGCCATGGCTGACATGGCCAGGAAGCTCAGAGAAGAGGAGAAGGCTGACCAGGACAGTGAAGCAAGGGGGTCAGTTTCTGGAGAACATGCAAGCGATAGCGATTGGGCTGTCAAGGACCTGGGGGGTGGAAGTGAGCGGCCTTCTAAAGCAACGCAAGCATCTGCGACTTCCTTCAGGTAAGAGTCTGCCTGGGGGCCGAGCGTGCCAACCAAGACCACAAGCAACTGTTGGGTGCTGACCCCAGCTGGAGGGCCTGCCTCGATTTGCTTACAGGATTCCAGGTGGTTTGTGGTCTGACTTGGGTCTGGCTTGATCCATTGATACCAGCTTCCTGCTCATGCAATTGTCTGCTTCCTGGACGCAGACCACAGTAAAGCTGCTGGGAGGTGAGCACTCATGTTGAGCCTGTGCACTATGCTGTCTCAGGAGCAGGGTGCTCCAAAGCGGTGGTGACAGCGAGCGAGGGTCACACGTGTCCAAGGCCTCTGCTTCCTCGCGTCCCATCGGTGGGTGCCTTGCCCTTCCCTTGCAGCATCTGTGCTAGGGGCAATAAGAGCAATGATTGACTCAAGTGGTGTGACAGCTGTCACTGACATTAGTACAAAGACATGCTCAAGCAATCCCTCCCTCATATTGGCACCTAACCCATGCAGCCAGGGCATTGAGAGTGGCACACGTAAGGCCACCCTTGCGCCTTCAAAGTGTTTAAGGGCTCGACTAAGGTGTATTCTTGGTCTGTGAATCTTACTTGTGAATTGCACCTGTGCGTGGTTGTGGATGAATTCACGTACAAGTACAGGTGCTTGTACGTGCAAAAACACGAACTAGAAGCTTGAGGTGTGCCTGACTCATCACATAGGGGTTGAGTGCACGGAGGTTGCATAGCATCCTCGTGCTCACTGGCACATACTCAACTCTGCACCCGCATCACAGGGCCTGAGGTGTCGTTTAGGCTTGTTTCTGACGGAACTGTCCAAATGACACCATCGACATCCAAGAACAACTATTCAGAGCTTGACTTCAACCCTTATGACCGGCATTGGGTAAGTCTTTGGAGATGTAGGATCTGTCAACGCACATTTATTACATGCTTCAAGCACAGGTCCTAAGACAGCTCTAACCATCAGTCAGGCGCATACTTCTTTTGGAGTTGGCTGAGCTTGATTTGTATGCACTTGCACAACAATCGCGTGTTGTTCACGATGCCCACAGAATATGAGTGCTAGAGGTTTAATGGTCGTGGTTTATTAGGTTGTACAATTAAACCTAAATTAGGTTTATCAGCTAAAAACTACGGACGTTATTATAGAAGGATATGATAATTATATCGTGCAGTCTTTTAATGAAAAATTTAAATTAATTTGAAACGCCACTCTCCTGTACCTGCTCACTTGAGTAATTTAAATGTAGGGCACGTGCAGGTAGATTAATGTGCTGTAGATGTATGCATGCAAGTTCTTGTGCATTGATCGTGTAAAAGGAGCTCAGTGCCCTTTCTTGCATGCACATGTTTTAATGTGTCGCACACCTATATTGGAGATGGTGGCGTCCATGATGACTATACCATCCTGTGCGCTTAGCCAGCCCGCCCTCGCTGTGCTCTGCAAATGCTGCAGTTTAGTTAGAGTCGCTGTGCTTGTTGAAAGCACCCAAACTTACTGGCTATGAAACACCATTCCAAGGCCTTTCTTCTGCACACTCTCTACCCACCCTTCTTGCAGCGTCGGAGTAGCAGCCATGGCACCCGCACCGGCAGCAGCCGTAACACAGGCAATACCAGCAGCCGGCACACGGGCAGTAGCAGCAGCCGTTTTGTTCATCCAGAGGGACATGATCACAGAGAAGGGTTGGAGCCAACCTGCTCGCTTCCTCCTCCTCCCCCTTCAGAGGGTGCGTTTGTGCTGTTGCTGTGAGGCGTGTGCATGAGGCAAATGTCTAGGCATGCATTTGAGGCAGTTCGTTGACAGATCAAATCTTTGTGTGCTTCGCTCTATGTATGCCCACTTGCAGCTGAGGTCCAAAGCAGCAGCAGCAGTGCCCGTCCCAGCCCATCGTCAGTGGCCACAAGTTCGCATGAAGCTCCTAGCAAGAAAACAAGGGGCTTTTTCAAGAAGATTACTCACAAGGTGAGTCCAAGGTGCCAGTGCTGCTCACATTCAATGCGGGTCAGTATTCCTGTTAGCGGCTTCTTTTGCTGGAATTGCCGCCCTTTCGGTCTTTCAAGAATGTGAGGGGTGATTTAGAGCAGCGCTTGCGCTTGGAGGTTGTCATTGAGGCAGGCCTGCTCTGATCTCCCAGTCATGGTATGAAACAAGGTTGGCGTGCTGCCACGAGTGCAGCGATGCCTTCCAGAAGGTTGCTGCAAATTCCTCAATCCCCAAACAAAGCTTGCCGTGGTCCTTATAGAAAGTACTCATCCAGCGACTCCATGAGTGGCCAGGGTGCTGTCTCCCCGTACCCCCGTACAAGCTCTCTGACACTTCCCACTTCTAACAAAAATGTTTGTATATGCAAACTTGCAGTTGGTACGTACACTGAGCAGAGTTGGCCAGCCTGGAGGCTCATCCACAAGCAGGAAGTTGGCTGGTGCATCAGACTGCCAGGTGTGGCATGATGGCGCTGGAACACTGCTGCCTGAAAGACGCAGCACGCATTGGCCTGCCTGCTTGCATGGGCCTGTCTGCATGCCTAAAAAGACGAAGCATGCACGGGCCTGCCTGCATGCTCCCCTGTTCTGTTGTGGGCATACCTCTGCTCTAGGGGTGCAAAGCCTTTGGTAGGCTTATTGCAAACTTTTTGCTGTGGCTGCTTGCTGTGCTTGCTGTGTTCGATTTCAGACACATATTTTCTCTGAGTCAGGCTAGCACTAGAAAATGTCCCTTTGCGCGAAATAATTCCATGGTTGTGGTGTGTATTGATGGCCTCATGACAGGAAATCAGCCCTGGCTATCCGCACACCTTAGCTACAGAAAATGCTCTGCGGTCAGAGTCTGCTGTGGCTATTCCAAGAGCTCTTGGTTGCTTACCATGCATTATATGTTTGCACCTTTTCTGGCAGGCACCTAGCCGCACCCCTTCAACATCATCTTTTCTCACCAGCGCGACACACTTCCTGCGGGGCAGCAGGTACGCAACATAAACTGACGTCTGTTTGTGAATGACCAGATCACCCGACCTGTGATGCCCTGCACAGCTCCTGTGTGTTCATGGCTTACAAGCGTGTGCTGGTGGCTCCCTTCTTTCTTCGTGGTCAGCTCATGCATCATTTTGGAAAGACAAGTGGCACAAAGCCATATAGGCTCTGCACAAGCTGGCCAATGCGTGGGCGAGAGAGTGCATGCTACCCCCCTTTTACACATGCATGCATGTGCTCATCCACATTCCCCTTAACCCCCCTCCCCCCCGCATACATGAACGCACGCGCACATGCACATAACACACATGCATACAAGCGCTCACATGAGTTCATGCACCGCAATCTCGTGTTCGCCTGTGCCCTTTTCTCACGCGCAACAGCACCAGCAACCTGACCTCCAAAACCCAGAAGGCAGCCGCAAAGCCGCAAATTAGCCCGCCGCACTCACGTCAACCAGGCCCTTCCAGCCAACACAGCAGCATTGTCCAGCCAGACAAGAGCGCGCCACTCCCGTCACCCAGCAGCTCTCAGGTGCTGCTCCCTCCAGGCATCATTCTGGGTGAAGGCAGCCACAGTCAGGTTCAAGCTTTGGCACAGGTGGGGGGAACCGCTTTGTAAAACATGTGAATGTGGGAGACCGTGCATCTCACGCAAGCGTGTTGCTCCTTACATCTGTGTCAGCCTTGGTTGCGGATGGGTGTGTTTGCACTGGTGCAAATGCAGCTTTAACTGATGCAAGCATGAGTCTAGGCAGAAGGGTTAGGGCTACCTGCCTTTCATTCAAGTGGCGCAGGTGCTGTGCCAGACAGCACATGCACGAATGGTTGATTTGCTGTAGAAATGGTCACATTTACCACTGTTAAGCCACAGCAAGGAAATGCTGCTTAAGGATCAGTCGCAGATTGAGATTTGGTGGCTAAGATCTAACTGCTCTGCATTGTCTCTTTTTTACACTGCTTCATGTCAGCTCCTTTACCCGCATTGCCGTGTTTGGTAAGGCAAGTGGGTGGCCAGGGGGCACTAGGTTGGACCATAGCACCGTGGATGCCCGCGCTTGTTTGCTGTTTATATCTTTGGACATTTTTTTGATCAGCATCCGCTGACCTGTTGGGGTTGCACCCAATAGACTTGCATGCACGCAACCCAAGCGCATCTGCCAGCTTGGCGGCGTTTCTGGTGTGTGATGCGCGACTGACATTGCATGCACGATTGCCGGCACATGTGGCAGGTCCCTCCTGCTTACTTCCGGGTGGGCACCAACGCCACAGATGATGATGGTGATGGAGATGCTGCCTGGACGCACACCTCTGCCCAACCTGCTCACAGTCCCTCCGTGCATGGCGAAATCCATGAGCGGGTGCGCGCCACAGCCCAGTCTCCAGCTGCCCGTCTAGCGCACCCCTGCCCGTCTAGCGCATCCATGCGCACCCGCACTGCCCAGTTGCAGGCATGCACTTGTATGCGCCTGCAGAAGCACTGGCACCGGCGAGCGCGCATGCGCTATCACCATTTGCCACCACAGGCGTGCTTCAGCCCTGCTGCTTTCAGCGCAGACGTGCGCAACCCGCGTGCAGGGCGCTGCCATGCACAAGTCCCCTAGGCCGTCCTGCTCCTAAGGCCTGCTTGTTGCCCTCCCTAGATCACATTCCCCTAGTGCTGCCCTTCACATGCTTCCACCCTCACCCACCGCCACACACTGTACCGCCCTGTCACTCGCTCCCCTTCCCCCTCCCCTTCCCCCCTGCACTTGCAGCACCACCATGGGTCCGCCAAGTATGCGCGCAGCATGTCGTCCAACGCAGCCTGCACGGCCCCCCCCTGCGTCTCTGCATGCCCCCATGCAAACAAGGGCATGCACAGCCACAGCCCTAGCGGCCAAGGCGCTGCTCCTGATGGATCCATACGCCCCCGCCAGGAGCAGCAGGAGGGTGTCAAATCGCAGCTCAGCGCTGCCCTGCCGTCCCTGTCCCACAGCGCCTGCAGCACCCGCCTCAGCAGCGTCAGGTAAATGCTGCCTCGAGTGTGGTGCTGCCCTGGGTGCGTTGTGTGGTGTGCACGCTGGCCACGCGCTTGTGTGTGAGTGGGGCCGTGTGTGGCTCTGTGTGGTTGCGCAGTGTTGCTGTCGCGACCCTTCAGCCCTGCATGCCCGTGTCCGCCCTCTGTGCAAGCGCATGCCCTGCTCAAACCTTGGCCTCCACCCGGCTTGCCCTCGCTTGTGATGCATGCTGTGCACTGTGCTGGCGCAGCATCTCTTCGCTTGCACCGCCCCTAGTGTGATGCATTCCCTGCTGGCTGTCCTGGGCAGACGCTGTCAGCTGCCTGCTGCTAACAGCTCAGCCAGCTGCCTCAGCAACAACTGGGGCACATGGTAGCTTTGCCCTGTCATGGAAGCCAGCAGCAGGGCCAGCTCACGTGCGCGTACGCTCATCGCAGGCCAAGCGCCACCAGCACCGGCGCCCGTGTGCGCTTCTCCGTCGCTCCCTCGGTCTCGTCCAGCGACGCGGAGGCGGGCGAGGGTGCGGGCAACCATGCGGCCACGCGGCACGGGAGAGGCGGCCATGCCAGACGCCACGCACAGCATGCGCAGCGCAGGAGCGACACAGGTGTCAGCAGAGTCAGCATCGGCAGCGGCAAGGACAGTGGCAGCAACAGCGAGTCAGCGCCCCTGCAGAAGGCGGATGAGCACATGCCGCCTGCCTCGCCCAGCATAGGCAGCAGGCGCAACGCACTGAAAGGCACATGGGACCTAAGCAAGTCAACATCGCGCCTGGCTGCCGCGGCCGCCGCCGCGTCGGCGGCTGCAGCCGCCAACCCCAAGACGCCCTCACCGCTGACTGTCGCAGAGCTGCGGGCGCGCAGTAGCCACACCCGTCTGTCCCCTGGTATGCATGGCGACCCGGAGGCTGAGGGCAGTGGGGGGCGGACGCTGAGGCACCGCCGTGGTGGCCAATCGCTGCACGCGCCGCGCGGAATCAGCATGATTGAGGAAGACGAGCAGGTGGGAATGCCCCTGCTCGGTAGCATGCGCGCACCTCAGCACGCTCATGCGTTTCTTTGGTGTGGACGCGCGCCAAAGCGTGGTTTTCTCTCCTGTTAATTAACAGATTCGACACCATCAGCATTTGTGCTCACAAAGGCTCAATTACTTTGTACCTCATGCTTCCAACCCATCCTGCAAGCACGCGCACACATTCCAGCAGCATGCACCTGCAATCACTGCATGTGCGGGCACACACGCACATACGCACGCGCACATGCACGCACGCACATACGCACGCGCACATGCTCGCGCACGCACGCATGAGCTTGCACACGCACTCATGTGCGCAGACGCCCAGCCCGCACAGGAGCAAGAAGGGAATGCTGAAGAGGGCTCGCTCAGAGCGCACTGCAAGCAGCGGGCAGCTCACGGAAGGCGAGGACCTACCCTCCAAAGGTGAGGCTTGCTGGTGAATGGACGATTGTGGATGGGCGGTCAGCATCGCGCCTTGATATCAGGGCGTGTCATGGTCTGTGGGGCACGTGCTGTATGACGCGGGCTTGTGCAGCACATGTGAGCGGTGCAGTCTAGTGCGCTTACAAAGGAGCAGACTGCACGTCTCGCCATGCACATTGCTGTCATCAGCTCATGCTGTCCTGGCTCCAGGGTCCTGAAGGAGGGAATGCTGCCCAGGCCTGCATAAACCGAGTCAGAGGATGTGTGGCGTAAGCGACTGCGCCCTTCCCTGCCAGGCCCGTGCCTGCACCCTGTCTATCACTCACTCTGATTATCCAGCCGTGTGCTGCTGCGGCATGTGCGTAGCTGCAGGCACCACCGCCCATGGTATCCACCTGCCGACCACACCTACCACACCTCCCCTGTTCTCCGCGTCTGCCTCAGCCCCGCCAGCATACCCACCGGAGGACCAGACCCCCTTCACCCTACCCCTCTCCGACCGCTCTCGACCCACGCCAAAGCTGATGCTGCCAGCAGACAGCCAGCCGCTGCCACCGCCGCCGCCGCCGCAGCAGCAGGCAGCTACGGAGGTTGCGCAGCAGGATGGCCCGTTGCTGCAGCCGCAGGAGCAGCCTGGCGCAGAGCAGCCTGAGCAGAGCGTGCCTGCGCTACTGCAGCCGCCAGAGCTGCAGCCCAAGCTGCAGCACCCTGGCCTATCCCGGGAAGAGGTAATGCAGCGGCTGATGCAGCAGCAATTGCGCGCGCAGCAGCAGCCGCCCACCGTGCCGTTTATACTACCGTTGCCGCAGCTTGCGCCTGAGCAGCCGCAGGCATACGAGCAGCAGCAGGAGCAACAGCTGCAGGCGCTGCTGCCCCCTGGGCAGGTCCGCGACAGGTGGGAGGTGGACCCACTGGAGCACTCGCAGCGACAGTCCCAGCCGCGGCCCCCGCTCCATCCCTCCGTTGCGCACGTTGCATGCTCGGACCGCATGTCCATCTCGGAGTACGCGCACTCGGATCGGCCCTCCCCGGAGGACATGGTAGTGGTGTGCAGCGTGTGCGAGGAGCTATGGCCCACATGGCGCCTGGAGGAGCACTCTGAGCTGTGCGCGGTGCTGCGGCAGGTGCGCGTGCAACTAGGGCGGAAACATGCAAGCGCTGAGTGCGGGGTTTGGTCCTTGCACACCTGCCTGTTACCTCTCATGAATCAGGGGATAATGACTGGGTTGTTCCTGCCACGCACCTCCCTGTCCTGCTCGTGTGCTTAGGAGCGCCTTGGTTGTGGATGGGTGATTTTAATGCTCTGGCGCCACCTTGTTTACCTGAGTCAGCCTGTCTGCTGCTGTCTGCTGCTTGCAGCTGTCATCTTCGGGGCTGTCTGTAGACGGCATGCTCACCACACTCGCCAACGTCATTGAGGAGCAGGTACCAGAGCTCCTCAGGACCTGCAGTGCATGCAACCTACTACTTGGCAGGCGTGTTTTGTCACGTGCACAAAACAATTTTGTGTGGAGGCGGCGCCTACAACTCCTGCAGCATCTGCATACACACGCATGCACGCACGCACGCACGCACCTGCGCGCACGCACGCACGCACGCACACGCGCACACA
>LFIK01001578.1_pt1 | contig 18185 bp, 17 predicted proteins | sample 643401 | NCBI WGS metagenome assembly LFIK01 (sample SAMN03777447, study PRJNA286221) | soda lake metagenome | biome: soda lake; feature: Kulunda steppe; material: water; isolation source: sample T5-Br brine of Lake Tanatar-5 | place: Russia: Kulunda steppe | collected 2010-07
CCCCTTGCTGATCCGTACCAAGTATCTCACAGCCCCAACTCTGCCACCATCAGCAAAGAAGTGTTGAAGAGGTTGGAGACGGTTGTGCACAATGGTGATGCAAAGCTCATGGAAAGGGGGCTTCCAGATTGCTTTGACTGGCCTAGCCCGTGCTGTCTTCTCATCACTGGCACGTCCGATGTATCAGCAGCTTCTGTGAGGGCTTCAAGCAAGCACATGATGAGTCAGCTCATGGGCTCTAGTGCTGGCAATTAGAGGCCCAAGCCCATGCGTGCCACCAACAGCACCGCACGGTCCTCCAAGGCCGCCACACGCCAAGTCTGGGTGGCTTCAAGCAAGTGGGCAGGCCCAAGTCACTCAAGTGCTCAGCATTCCCAAAGCTTCCCAAGCACCTCCCTGTGTGCCCTAGGGGGTCTGCATGCATGATGGGAGTTGCTGCTCTCCCCGCCAAGTCTTCTCCTATCGCCATGAAGCGTGGCAAGCAGAGGTCTAAGGAAGCAGGCCGACGTCCCAGTCCGGAGTTGTTTGCCCCTGATGTTTCCGCTTTTCACTCTTTTCTCCAATGCCTTTAATATATTCTCTGCCTGTTCCCACCGCTCCATATGGGCCCATGGCTAGAGCTGCTTGCTTAAATGGGCAGTGCCCATTGGGCACCCCATGCTTCTACCTTCCATAAAGGCTCATAGCCCTGGCACACATTGCCAGCAGCCACATGCGCACCCCATGCTTCTACCTTCCATAAAGGCTCACAGCCCTGGCACACATTGCCAGCAGCCACATGCGCAGCTTCAAGCACTGCTAGCTTGCTAGGTGCTATTCCCGGTGATCGAATCGAGCCTTTCAGCGTCTTGTTTGGTGGTGAGGAGCAGCAGCCATGCAGCGATGTTTTTGCCATACAGTGGGGTGTTGGGCATGAGATAGATAGTGCTGCATCTCTACATGAGAGCTTTAACGAGATCAGCATGAGCTTTGGCATCAAAATACAGCGTTCCTACAATGAGTGCATACTCATGAGCAGGGCCTTTTATTCGTGCCTACAAGTAGCCCATTTGCGCCTTCAAGTAGCCCATTTGTGCAGGGCTTGTTATTCGTGCCTACAAGTAGCCAAGTTGTGCCTACAAGTAGCCCATTTGTGCAGGGCCTGTTATTTGTGCCTACAAGTAGCCCATTCGTGCAGGGCATCACTTTTGCTGCGCCCACAATGGCTGCATCTCCAGACTTGCTGGTAGGTGATGGGCAGGTTTCAAGCTTTGTTGGAAGTAAAGTGCGTGTGCCCGTTTATTGAGAAAAATGATGGTAGAGGGTGGCTGTGGTCTCTATTCAAGCGTGCCTTCAGCGAGATTGGCATCCATGTGAGGCATTTTGTGCAGAGACAAGTCCAGATGGCCGCTGCCCAGGTCAGCCTTTGCTTACTTTTTGGTTGAACATTCATGGCTGCAAGGTCATCTATGTATCAATTAGGAATGGCTTGTGCAAATGTCAGCCATACACCGCATCTTGCTTGTAGCAGCTCCTCTAGCAGGCAAGCGGCCTGACATGACTACCATTACAGGCCACGAGGAATTTTCAAACGAACAGTGCAATGTGCTGCAGCAATGACAGAGTTGTGCAACATCAAGAGCGTGAAAGGACCTGTGCAATCACGTTGGCTACAGTCACAACAAGGTTTTGAGTCCATGGATGTGGTGCTTACCTTTTTTGATGATAGATGGTGGTCAGCCAGGATGTTGGAGTTAATGCATTCTCTGCACGATTGCTCATCTGATGCTTGTTGTAATGCATGTTGAGTTTTTAGTTAGCAACATGCGGAATACCCTCATTACCTATTGGTAATATGTCGTAGTTTGAAGTGGAACAGCAGGGGTCCTAATGGGGTTTCCCCGGGGGTGCATGCGCAAGTGCACCATGCAGGCCTGCCCTATAAGTGCACGTGCATAGCAGCTCAGATGAACAGAATAACGGAAAACTATGCAGACAAGTTAAAAATACCTTCAATGCATTTGAGTCAAAATTTTCAGGCAAAGTCACCTTGAAATCCAAAATTTGCGAGAGTCCGGACTGCCTAGGAGGTCCGGGGCGCCCCAGCATTTCAGAAAGCATCCTTACCCTAAACTTCATTCAAAAAATATGGATCGAATAAAGAAGCTACCATCTAATATTGTGAGGCAAACTGGGATCATCTGTTAACGTTCTAATCATCTGTTACGGGGCCTTTAGCCACAGATTTTCAATATTGGTACGTTCATAAGACGCTATCTACTGGCTACCTGGTAACAAACAAATTTCGATAAATGGATTTTTGATCAGCTGGTGATCATCAGTTGGATCTTTTATCATCCTATCAACACTCCAGAGAGTTGACCCCATGTAAACTTAAAAGTCAAACCCGATGAATGAGGGGCATGTCTTGCTCAAAGAGGCCTTGGGCCTTTTGTATGAGAGGAGATCTGCCATGACAAACATGAATGTTTTTGCAGGTACGTGTGCATCCCTTAAGCATTTGTCTGCGTTACTATTCAGCGACACATGTCCATGCATTTGCGCTTGTCTGTTTGTGATGTGCATATAACACCATGAAAAATGACCTTTCTCAAGACCTTAATCTAACATGCAGCTGTCCGAGATGCCAAGCCTGCCTGCAAGTCAATGGGGACAGGTATGTCCAATCGTCCTTCAGACCTTGCCAAGGCTGGCTGGCTTAGCTTCACGCAAGCCGAAAGGGCTTGCTGGTGTTCACCTTGTGACTTTGTCTCGCGCACAGAATTTGTTAGACAGATGACGCTTCTTAAGCAAATTTGTTAAGCAAATTTGCAACGCCACTCATGCCAGTCTTGAAATCAATGCCTGGGTGCAGCTGGAGCTTGGGTGAAACATAATGCGGTCAACTGCTTGATTTGTCCTGGGCACACCTAAGCACTGGATTTGATGCGCCTGTAATCCTTTCCTGCCCCCTGCATTACAGATTACACCTGCACTCTGTTCCTTGAAGACCCAACAGCTGAAGGTTCAAGTGGGTGGCTAGCTTGCACAGAGTGTCATGTAAATATGATTGGAGTATCTCATCCTTGCATTTGCGTTAAGGATTTGTGCTTTTTTACCCTGGTAGGGTTTTCAGCAGAATGCACCATTCAAGTTGCATCCAGCTGTTGTCTCTTCACATTGTCTCAGTAAGTACTCTATTTTTCAAGATTGAGGATACATAATCTCACCACCTAATCTATCAACCAATGCAAGCTTGAGAGGACAAGATTTCTCTGATATGGGCTTTGATCTTGGTGCCTGCTTTGCCTACTTAGGAGTCAACAAGGTTGAGCTCATGTGTTTTGCAAGGCATCATATCAGCAGCGTGCCATCCAGCCCGAAAGGTTGCCTGGAGCGCACCAGACCCCACCCTGGTAGGTGCATTCAATGGAAGTGTTTGCTTCAGCGCTTCATCCTAGACAGCTCAAAAAATGAGTGGTTGATCCATCTTGGCATGAGTGACAGGATTTTTACAGTTAATGCCATTGCATGCGTTAGATAAACTCTGACAAAGCGAAGTGACAACTGGTGAGGCAGAAGTAAGGGCCTCACTTTGTCCTAGCTCATCGCGTCCCATGAAGCTCTGGGGTACTTGATCCTCCTCTGTTGAGATTCAGCTCGTTTGGAATGGGGGCCTTTCTCTAAGAAAAGGGAGGTAATCCGACTCAGATAATCCAAGCCATCTTGTCCCGGTCAAAAGATATTCATCTGCATGCCACGTGATTCATCGGTGCCCAAAAATGTCAGGTTCATCTAATGCGCTGCCGCAGCAACCTCGATCCTTCCAAATGAACAGTTTGTACTCTACAAACCTTATCAAGTCTGGATTTCATTGCATAACAGCACTTAGTGCAGCAGACGGTGAAGACCTTGATGCAGCCAAAAGTTCATTATTTCAGCTGCATGTTTCTGTATGGAAGGTTTTGTGGTGACGTAGTGGCTTAGACTTTGGTAATTGTCCAAAGTATGGCAGTTATATTGCCCACTTAGTGCATGGGTGCTCCAACCATACAAGACTCTGGAGATTTGCCACAGTTTATACCAGGTATACCCTTGTTTTTGCACAATGTCCCTATTCATGAAGAGCCTCACGATGTCAGGATGCCCCTACAAAGCCCCATTACTTAATTTGCTGGCATAACGTGCCTTGAACATCACAGATGGTTACCCTGTAGCTTCGTTTGGCAACTTGTGCAAATTTGTCTGTGTTTCACCACACAACGCAAGGCTGGTGCTGACGTTTAAAACTGTGCAGGTGACATTATCCGCCTCAACAATGTCAAAGTCCATTTTTACTACCCCGATAAAGTGGGCCCGGGAAAGCCTCAGCTTGTATTGAATGTAGGTTCTTGCAACGGTGTTGTATCTTGAGTCTAATTAAGGTGAATTGCCCTCAGCTAAGCCTTTCAGATCTTAGGGTGCAAGAATCTCCCAAAGTAAAAAAACATCATCTCCACTGGGTCTTGATACTTGCCCCTTTGCTCTTATGATATTCCTGTCTTCTTTGCCAGTCCAGCCCTTGTGAGCTCCTGTGCCAGTTTGAGGAACATTGCTTTCTTTGTCAGTCAGCCACATTTGTCTTTCCCAATGCTGCCTCCTATGCCCATACCTCCTGGCAATGTCGCCCTAGCAGGTCTCACCAAATGCCCCTTCAAGCAATCCTTGCTTCTTGCCATGCGGCCAAGCTGCAGTTTAAGAATCCTCAGCCTTGCTTTCCCTGCCACCATGTACCACAGGTCTTAGAAAGTCCATCTGATAAGATGAAGATAGGGGTGTGGTCACTTTTTTCACGTGAGTTTCTTGGTGAAGTGCTTACCAACATGAGCTCACCAGTTTTGTGCGCTCATCTAAGGGAGCACGCCTTGCAGCCTGTATGCTGGACATCATGTGGTCCATTGAGCAACAGCTGAAGGAAGGTATAGAATGAAGATTGCTGGCTGGCGCCTGAAAATTACGCTTGGAGTCGTGCACCTGCAATTATACTGGGACTTAACTGAAACTCAACCGGTACTTATGCCGAGATTGTGCAGCTCCCTCTTATACGGGGGTTCAGTGCTTTGCCACGCCTATGATTTTGTTGTTGAGAATGAGCGTTGGCGTCATTACCTGCACAAAGTACAGAATTACATGCATGGATGTTGAACATGTGCAGGCAAATGAGTCTGCGCATTTAGTCCAAATTGGGTTATTCGCAAGTCATGCAAGAAACGCTGCCTGAGGGTATCTCAAATTATTGAGCAAAGATGCTTGAGCCTTTGCAAACCTTCAGACAGCTTCCCTCGAGATGTTCGAGATATTTGTGTGCTGAACTCAATGCAGGCCATCCACCACCTGACGACATTCCAGAGGTCCCATATGCTAGCAACACAGTTTCCGGTACCTACAGGTGAGGCCCCGTGAGGTGGTGTGTATTTCAAGTGTTCCATTATTGTCTGTATGTGCCATTAATACATTCAAATTTGGAATGTGCAAGAGCGACAAGCATGAGCACTGACCTGGGTTGGCTGAGTGCATGTCTCTGTCCCCACCCAACTGATGTGGCATGTCTCTGTCCCCACCCAACTGATGTGGCAGGAGCTCATAACCACTTTTGATATTGGATCGCATCTTATGAATTAAGCTTTTAATTCCTGAACAGCTCTCACCGATCAACTGGTTGTTGAATGAGTGGCTTGGAGGTCTCTGCAATACATCATGCTCCTTCCATTCTTGGATTCTGTAGTCATAAGTACGTGTGCGTGTGGCCAGGGGCCTGACCTACAAAAGGAACTTCATAGAGGTTTCTTTGATTTGTGCCCCAAAAAGCATGGGGCAGCTCAGCTCTCTGCTTCGTCTACTCACATAAGTAGCTGTGTTACTCTTTGATCGCATGCCTCTTGTGGCGTTCAGCTGCTCAGAGAATGACCTGAGGCACTTGACAGCGCTGCGGGCGGCAATGGATGCGCGAGAGGCAAAAGCAGCTGAACTGCAGCAGCAGCAGCAGCGACAACAAGTACAGCAGCAGCAGCAGCAACAACAGCAACAACAACATGAAGTCCAGGTGATAAGATGCTTGCCATTGCCAGTTATGCTGGCTGTTCCTTGCTATCCGGCTCTCCATCCACGGCATGCTGCTGTGATATTGGAAGAATCAAGGCAGTGCCTTTTTCAATGGGAAAATAGTAAGCTTGCCTGTCATGGCCGCAAGGATGCAAGCAGATCACGTCCCCCCTCAGACAGGTGCCTTGCGCTAGGTAGCATTAATATTCTTGTGCCTCCCCTTGCTGCAAGGACAGTACACATGTTGGCCACAACGGCATGGCTGCAAACCTCTGAGGCCCTCTTTTTCTCCTTCCAATGCTGTGGATTGCTCACGATATTCAGCTTCCACCCTTGCCTCTTTGGATTTTTTGTGTAGACTTGTGGCAGGCCCTTTTTCCAAATCTCCACGGCCTGTTCACACAACTAAGACCCTTAAAACTGTACCCGACCAATATCTTATGCTAGATCCTAATTGTGCCCCTGCCTCATCAATCCCCTCCTCCTTCTCTCTAGCAGCAGCAGCAGCAGCAGAGTTGCAGCCACAGCACTCTCCACCCAGAAAAACCTGTGATTTCCAACGTGCTTGGGCCCCACCAGCAGAAGCAGCAGCAGCAGCAGCAGCAGCTACACATGGCGCAGCGCTGCATGCCTGCACTCCCTTCTGAGGCCACGTCTCTGGTAAAGCTTGAGGGCCTTCTGGGCAGCTGCTTAGCCCCCGAGCGCCGGCTAGCGGACGTCATCTGCAAGGTGCGTGGAGCACAGTGGCTGCTGTGAGGAACGATGCACAGCTCCCAAATGCATGGCGCGTGCATGGATGAGCATGATGCTTGTTGTGAGATGCCTACTCCCATGCACCACATCCCTACATAGAACTACTGAGGTAGAAGGGAACCTGTGGCTCTTCAAGGTCACGTGCTGCTACCCCCATGCATAACACTATTATTATTATTAATATAACATTATCATTATTATTCAAGAACAGCAGGCAGATTCCGTTTATGCACCTTCATTAATGGGGCAGGCTTGCAGCCAGCCGTCCTTGTCCCCTCTGGTTTGCTCCTTTGACCCCTTCTCTCCTGTCCTGCTGTAAGAAGTGCAGCTGTTGATGCCAAGGGCAGCCCTAGAACAAAGCCCCTTTGGCTTTCTCCTCCTGCCATGCAAGCAGTGCACCTGTTGAGGCCAAGAGTAACCCTTAACTGCACCTTGGACTCCCTGTTCCTCACATGTCCAAAGCAACGCAATGCAAGCAACCCTGTACTTGGCTTTGACTCACTCACACAGCAAACCAGCAGGCACAGCATTGTGATCTACAAGCAGCGTTGTGACCAGCTGCTAGCTGCAGGCAGGGGCAAGGAGGATGATGGGTGGGGATGGAGGGCAGCAAGCAGGAGGTCCTCTGAAGACCATGCAAGTGTGCAGTGGTTGGGGATGAACTTCCGTACGTCAGTGGCAGGAAATCACCAAACGTGCTGCTGTCCATGGACGTTCAGCCATCAGCTGGATGTCCATGCCTGGCTGGCCACAGCTGGCTGACCACAGCTGGCTGACATTCACCCAACGTGCTTCTGTCCAAGGACACCCAGCCACAAGGAGAGGTCGTGATGTTCACCAAGAGACTCAGCCTCTGAGCGCTTCATTTTCTGGGCATGGTGCCATCACAAGTGCACTGGGTGTGCCATGCTACGCCCCTGATGCTATCACACCCTTGTTGCTGCAACGCCCTCGATGCATTTGCTTTTTCCAGGTGCTGGCAATCGACTACAGGCACGCAGGCCATTTCGTCCTGTTTGTATGGGATGCCACAGATGCTGAGGCAGACCTCACACGGTAGGGTCACACCATCTGCCTTGCCAGCTGACAATGGTGATGGACATCACCTATCTGGATAGATGCTGCAACAAAGGTCACATGGTGTAGGGAAATCACACATTGAGAAGACTGTGTACAGAATCTGTACTACAGATGCCACCTGCTCTGCACATGCTTCCCCCTCACAATGTCCTGAGCTTGTGCGCTCCTTTTTGGAGTGTCACAGCTTCAAGTGGCACATCAAGAGGCATGTCCGGCAATGAGGGGTTGCTGTAGGTCAGACGCTGAGCCTAGTCAGTTGACTGCTGGGCTTGCTGGTTTCCAGCCGGCTGGCTGGCACAGCTGAGCACCTGAATCCCTTTCAAACGGTTTGGGAAGAACAGCAGGCAGCTTTTGGCTTGTGAGCTACCTAGTGAAGTTGGTTTTCAGCTCATCTTTTTGTGTCCCCATGTCAGCTGCTTCCCTTGTGGCCATAAGGCGAACAGGCACTAGCTTTTGAAGAAGCGTCAGTGCCCCTGAGATGCTGGATAATGCATCAATGGTGCAGTCCTATCTTGCTGACTTATTTGAATGGATCATTGCCCCTGCTTTCAAAACATAAGGCATCTTTTACGCAGCTCCTCATCCCAAATGGCCCGCCTGCAATGAGGGCGTGCATTCCACCTTTCGCACTTTGCATTCCACCTTTTGCTTCGCACTTTTCTACCCAAGGCAAGTCCGCCATGCCTGTCCTTTTTAAGTTTTATTTCACCATCTTGTGTGTGCGTTGCCAACAAGGCAACGCCATCCTGTGTGCCTTTGCCAACAGGGTTGAGCTGTTGATAAGATGGGCAACCTCCTCTTTGAAGGCGAAACATTCCACCCTGCGTGCCCTTGCCTTAGTGCGTCCACCTCATGTATCTACCTTGCATGGTCTTGCCATCAATTGGCGCGCAGGTCAAGTATCCCGCCTTGCGTGCCCTTGCCGCCAAGCAGCGCGCCTGAGGCTCTGCTTGTCTGGAAGCATCAAGAGCAGTATGCAATGCCTCTGGCTGACCTGCCTCCAGCTCTTCTTCCCAACGATGACCATGCCAGGTAGGGCACCTCTGGCTGACCTGCCTCCAGTTCTTCTTCCCAACGATGACCATGCCAGGTAGGGCACCTCATATGCCTGCTTTGTGCCTGGTGCCTCATCCAATGCCTGGGCGCAGCACCTTCAACATGCAGAGCTCAAAGCAGTGATCACACAAGGCTCATTGCCTCAAGCACTGATAGACCAAAGGGCAGGCTGTGTACCTTCTAGCAGTGATGCACGCCCATCATGAGTGCACGCTCTCCTCTGCAGTGCTGACCACCCATCCTTAGCTGGGAGCGTGGACGTGGTATCGCCACAGCAGATGCCCCGCCTGGGATCCGCTGTGCCGTTGGTGAGCGCCCCCCTGTGACGCTGGTGCCGCCGTGCATTTGATGCCGCCATGCCATTTGCGAGTGCCCCCCCCTGTGGCGCTGGTGCCGCCGTGCATTTGATGCCGCCGTGCCGTTGGTGAGCGCCCGACGTGAGATCTGCCGCGCCGTTGGTGATATCCTGGGGCTAAGTTGTACCGATGCACTTAAGGAAGGACTGCATGATCCTCTCGCTGCGCACCGGATGTGCTTTGGTGCTGCACGGTGTGCACCAGATGTGTGCTTTGTGGTGCGCACCGGATATGCTTTGGTGCTACGTGGCGTGCACCAGATGTGCTATGTGGTGCGCACCGGATATGCTCTGGTGCTACGTGGCGTGCACCGGATGTGCTATGTGGTGCGCACCGGATATGCTTTGGTGCTACGTGGCGTGCACCGGGTGTGCTATGTGGTGCGCACCGGATGTGCTCTGGTGCTGCACGGTGTGCACCAGATGTGTGCTTTGTGGTGCGCACCGGATATGCTTTGGTGCTACGTGGCGCGCACCAGATGTGCTCTGGTGCTGCACGGTGTGCACCAGATGTGTGCTTTGTGGTGCGCACCGGATATGCTTTGGTGCTACGTGGCGTGCACCAGATGTGCTATGTGGTGCGCACTGGATGTGCTCTGGTGCTACGTGGCTGCATAAATACGCTTGCGACACACCTGGGCGAGACTAGACCCCCTGTTTAAACCAGGTTTGGGGGCCAGATCTCCTGCAGCACACCTGGACAGGGCCAGGCCTTGGCTGGGCAGACTGTGTTTGTATGCTAAAGTGGACGCCCTCTGCACGTCCACGTGCTTGTGTGAGGCCGAGCCTGGCAGCTGTCAGTGGGCAACAGGAGCACAAAGGGCTGGCTTTTTGTGAGGCAGGGACACAGGCATTGTGCGGTGTGTTGGCGCTGAAGACTGTATGCGTCAAAGCAGCTGCCTAACACCCTCCAACCTGAGACCTGGCCCTTGGTGACTTTATAAGACCTGGCACTGGGTCCTTATTCCATGCCCAAACCTCGACCTAGGCCTACCAGCTAAACAGCTCACAAGCTTTCCTCTCCCGCAGGTGGTTCCCTGGACTGCGGCCACACCGCCACTGCAGTGCAAAGAAAGCAAGAGCCCGGTCGTTGCGGGCGCAATGGTGAAGCTCAAGAAAGTATCGCCGTGCGTCGTTCGGGTGAGCCCCTCATGCCGCTGCGTCTGCTGCACCAGCTTCCTCCAACCTGACCTGCACAGAGGAGGACCTGCTCGCATGTTTGCTCGTTTGTGTTTCGTTCCTCCTGTGGCTGTGTCATTGCCACACCCGTTCCTCCTGTGGCTGTGTCCTTTGTCACACCCATTCCTCCTGTGGCTGTGTCCTTTGTCACACCCATCTGACTGTTGCTATGGTGTGGAGTACGTCCCCTTATTTGGAACTGGGACTGAAACCAAATGGGGCCAGCCTCAGGCTGTTGGGCAAGATTCCTGGTGTAGCACTTTGGCTGTGCTTGACCTGCCAGGACATGTGTCAACTACTAGGCCATCACTTTGGCTGTGCTTGCATCAGGCATTGTATTATTCTTAAGTATTAGGGTACACTATAGCCACCAGACCCTCACTGTGGCCGCGCTTGAATTAAAAATCAATCCCCAAGGGCCCCGGCTTGTCCTGCTGAGTGGCCTGCCTGGCGGCTGCATGTGCGCCCCTAGCACAAGTACATGAAAACCCCTCCTCATTCCATCTAGGTTAGCCAGGCAGTCTAGCCCATACCTGGCAACAAAAGGACGGCATCCTCTGAAATGATGCTGTTCTCTCTCTCATCAGGAAGGGTGTATGCATCACCTTTGTCAGGGGCTCTGTCGCGCTGTGCACTATAGAACTGTGCTGCACTGCCAGAGACCCAGTGACCCTCCCTTGATACACTCTCATCACAGGGCCAGCCACAGCTTCTGTTTCTGAGCAACAGCAGCTGCAGCATCAGGGAAGGAGGTGGCGAGCCCATGGAGGGGCATGAAGGTGGGTGAGGGAGAGTTAGGGGGGAAGGTTGAAAGGCGGGAAGGCGCTTGGTCATTGACACATGAAGGATGAGAAGCCCAGATGAGAAAGCATGCAGAAGGGGGAGGGTATTAAGGAATCATGCAATAAGTAGATATTGAGAAAGCATGCAATAAGTGGATACTGAGAATGCATGCAATAAGTGGATACTGAGAAAGCATGCAATAAGTGGATACTGAAAATGCATGCAATAAGTGGAGGATATTGGGCGTTTGCATGGGGGTTTTGGAACTATACGAAGACTACAAGAAGAGAAGAATACAAGTTTCTTATCCACTGCAGAGAAGATTACAAAAAGAGGAGTTTACAAGAAGAGAATTTACAAGCAGAAACAAGAACAAGAAAACAACAAGAAGGCCACTCAAGTGGGACACAGGTGGATAGCCACCATAGTTGTGAGGGCAAGTAGCCCTACGATGAAGGGCCGCTTAGGTCAGCCAGGCCCAGCCGCAAGCACCATGGCGTTTCATAACAGGCTGGATAGAAAGCCTGAGGTGTTGGTTTGTGGGAGGTGGGCTCTGTTTACAGCGTACAGCGCAGGAACACATGTGCGAGAACACTGCTTGGAAGGTGTCAGCTTGGGGGCTGGAAGATGCGTGTTTGCCAGCTTGTGAACTTGCTCAAACCAAAAATGCACATCGTTGTTTGCTCCTCCCCCCACGGCCCCACTTACCTGCAATTACTGCGCGCTTGCCTCACATTGGGGGCACATGCGAAGCAGGCGGTGGACAGCAGGACGGGAGCAGGAAGCGGCCACGCCCGTTTTTGGAGCAGCATGGAGGAAAGCAGGGTACGTGGAGGCCCATACTCACAAACCTTTGTTGCTCCGCTGCTCCATCCTTTAGCAAGAGGGGGACAGGGCAAGTAGAGGCCTGTGCATGTGCCCTCGGTAACACCAGCAATGATCAGAGAAGTCGACGAGAGTTCCCTAGTTTTCTTTCTGATTTGCAATTTCAAAGATAAGTTCCAAAAAGTTCCCTCTGTATTCATGCTGTGAGTGGTACATGAAAATAAGAGCACACAAACACTAACCAAGAGGCATTCACTCAAACTGCCCTTCCTCTTTCCTCGTATTTGCAGCACGCACAGTCAAACTAAGCATAGCTGGCACGTACGTTAGCCGCAAAGCCCAGCAGCAGCAAGTTTGGGAGCAGTTGGATCTGCGAGGCTGGCAGCAGGAACAGCAGCACCAAGGACAAGGAGAGGGGCTGGAGCAGCAGCAGCAGCAGCAGCAAGCTCAGGCACAGGGGCAGGCGCTGAATGAGCCTCTGGCTGCAAGCACTAACTTGGAGGCGCGCCTGGCTACACGTGAGCAGCGTACGAATGATCATCTTGTTTGTCTGCCTTTGACTCATGTTGCGCTCGGCATCCTCAAAACTGGAGAAAGTGCAAGCTGCCAGCGCGAGAGTGCGTCTAGGGAACTGTGTGAAAAGCACACATGTTGCACACCAGCTACTCAAGATGTAAATGTGCGCGCGCGGGGCGCAAAGAACCTTTTTTACTCTGGCAAGACGAAGACCACGTGATCACCCAAAGTCCTTCTGCTGTCTCGTGATGGTGCATGGCACGTGCTGCGGTCTGCTGCTGCCGTCTTGAGACATGGTGTCTGCTGCAGTCTGCTGCTGCCGCCGCAATGTAACATGGCGCATTGCACGTGCTGCGGTCTGCTGCTACCGTCTCGTGACATGGTGATTGGCACAAGCTGCTTGTTTCTTATCCATTGGCCGCTCTTGCTTGTTTAAGCTACAATGCACCACCAGGATAGTGCACAACCATAAACTTGGAAAGATCATTCTGTAAAGCACTGAACATTGGGAAATTGGTGCTGGTACTAATTAGCTTGGAGTTCCTTCTGTTAGGAGCATTTGTTGCAGTGCCCACGCATTGGTATCCCCGTGAAACTAGTCCGCTTCTGCCTGCCCCCACCTGGACTTTGCTGAAGTCTGTGCAGCGCAAGAGAGCATACCACCAGCCCAGTGCTACACTAACCTGTGCACTAATGCGCCCATTCAAGCCACGCTCTCACGTATCCGAGCACGCAGGGGTATTCATACCTTCAGGCTACTCGGGCCCGCCCCCCAAAAGGGGCACCGTGAGGGACGCACTCATGGCGTTCATGGCTGGCGAGGGGGACACGGGTGCGTTGCACGGTTTGACCTGACCTGGCATTCTTGGCAGGTTTTCATGGCAAGGCAGGCGGTCATGGCATTCATCATGCGCACCGGTGTGCTGCATGGCGCCCATGGCAGGCAAAAGGGACATGGGTGGGTTGCATTAAGTCCATGGTCTGCAAACTCCTGAGTGTGGCAAGCTATGTTTTCTGTTCTTCCCGAGCTGGAATGCATGCAGCCCAGCTGCACGCGTCCAGGGCGCAGGCCGTACAAAGTTCAATGCCCCCCAAACTTGCACGTCTTTCCCCGGTCAGGCCTGTTTGCGCCCTCTCTCAAGGCAGGCTGCGCGCACACTCAACCGGGTCAGGCTGCTTGTGCCCAGGCATGGTACTTCTGAGGCAGGTTGTTTACCCAGACGGCCTGCTTGCGTGCTTATCTGGGGCAGGCTGCTTACAATCAGATCATGCCCTAGCTCACATCAGAGCAACAAGCTTGCGGGGCTGCCATGTGTGTTTGTGTGCGTGCACCTGCGGGTAGGGGGCACCTGAAACATGGCAGGTGCCTGGTGTGCAGCAGGGGATGTGTGCTCCTTCGAACGCCTGCACAAGCATTTGTGTGCAGGTCTTTGTTGCCAGGCGCCTAAGTGTGTGCATGCTCACAAGCGTGCACGATCCCCCCTTGGATTCAGGGACTACAGAGGAACCAAGAGAGAGTGCGGGGCTTGCACAACAGGCGCGGGAGGTGCCCCCACTTATTGTGATGGCTCATATCTCAGCGTGAGTTTGAGGGTCTTCCTGCTTGACCATGCACACAGTCCTGATTTGGAAGCCCAGGGGAGCACAGCCGCTCTATGCCTGTGTGCTACCCAGGTTTCCCACCAAAGCATGCACAGTTTGCGGTGATGTGGTGCTCGTTGAGCATGTGCTGTGTGCCTTGTGGTTCCTGGAAGCGTTTGTTGAGCTGGGAGTTTCTGGCATGTGGTCCTGGAAGCCTTTGTTGAGCTGGGAGCGTGTGACTTCTGTGCTCCGTCCTGTTGTCCTAAACGCTTGCACACCAGGGAGCCCCTGGGTTTCCACACTGACATGCAAAGTCTGCGCGGAAGGAGTCCATCCTCATGTGTGGAATTTGGCAGCGTTTCTTTTGCAGAGAGAAGTCCACCCTCGTGTGCCTCCGAAGTGCGTCCTTCAGCACTTTGCTGCTCTGTGCCTCTTCCAAGGCCGCTGTGTTTCCATACTTTGGGATGCGTCCTGTTGCCCTGTGCCTCTTCCAAGGCTGCGGTGCTTCCGTACCGTGAGATGCGTCCTGTTGTCCTATGCTTCTTCCAAGGCCGCTGTGCTTCCATTCCAACAGGGGCGCTTGCTGTTTGAGCAGTTTGTCACCTGAGCAATTGGGCTCATAAGCTATGAGCCATAACCCCTGCGCTCCTATCCTGAGTTGGGGTCTACCTAAATCTGGGTCCAGGCTGCAGGCCTGATAGGCTTCTCCTGACCTCCCCTCGTTTGGCAGGTAATCCTTACCATGTTATCCTTACCTTGCCAATCCGTGTTGGCAGTGGAGGCTGTGCCGCCCACGTCCATAAATTTTTCATTTATTTGTAACAATGGAAGCATCCTGATTCCATTCATCCCTATAGCCAGGATGGATACAACCTCCATCCTGCGGCTGTATGGAGGCTGTGCCGCCCTCACCAGCCTCAGCCCTGCACTTCTGTCCCACTATTTTACCAAACTTTTATACCATGCTACTATACCACGCTATCATACGCGTATCTGTCTTGGGGTGCTTTGAAAACCGTGTGCATGCCTCCCTGCTTTCCACCCCTGCTTGTCACCGCAACCATCCTTGCAACGGTCGCGCCCTTTGCAGGCACCACCCGCACGCATCAAGTGCTGCCGTGCTGCCAAAATGTGAGGTCCCAGACCTGCCAAAAGAGGATTGGGGCTGCAGTAGCACCATGCACTTATTCAAGGTGGGGAACTGCTTGCAAAGTGTGACCTTTAACCCATGTCAGGGCCTGTTTAAGGCAAGCTCATTCAACGTGTGGACATTCTCAAGGTCAGGTTCTGTCTGAGGTACGGACGAGCAGATGCCCCTCTACTTGAGCCTGGTAATGATGAGTGAGTGGGTCCTCTCGCTCTGTGTCTTTGTTGAAGGCGTCTACTGCAGTGCAGCTCAGCGCACACACATGCATGCCAGTACAAACAGATACACATCCGATAACACGCACACGCACGCAGCCCTAGTTCTCAGCCTTGATTTCCATCAAAAAAAATTGCTGGTGCAATGCAACCTTAGCTGTCATGTTGCCAGGAAGCCTCTGTGCAGGTATCCCATGGCGCAATGGGGTAGCTGGGTGCCGCTGCGCCCATGCACACCCACACGCAGGCCAGCATTGAGCCCAGCCTTGCGTGTCACAATTCACGGTGCTTCATCCTTCAGGTCTTGGTGGAAGACGCAACAGGGCAGCTGGATGCAGTGATGGCAGGGCCAGATGTGGAGGGCTTCTTTGGGCCATTGGTCCCACCGCACCTGTGGGCGTGTGACCAGGGCACTGACATCCAGCGCAAGGCCGGTCTGATGGAAGCGGCCTTTCAGTGGCTTGAGACAGGTGGGCGCATGACCAGTGCCTGGAGCTTACAGGCGCAAATCTCAGGCGAGGCCACCTTGGAGGGGAAGGCGGGTCGTGGTGCTGGAATGTCGGTGTGGCCGGTGGAAGCCCCTCTGCTTCTGTGTGCTTGTTGGCGTGGCCGGTGGAAGCCCCTGCTTCTGTGTGCTTGTCGTCGTGGCCGGTGGAAGCCCCTCTGCTTCTGTGTGCTTGTCGGTGTGGCCGGTGGAAGCCTCTCTGCTTCTGTGTGCTTGTCGGCGTGGCCGGTGGAAGCCCCTGCTTCTGTGTGCTTGTCGGTGTGGCCGGTGGAAGCCCCTCTGCTTCTGTGTGCTTAAATTCTGGAGTGCCCTCCTTGTGCCGGGGCTTCACTAATCTTCTCTGTGTCGTTCCAATCTTAAAATGTCCTGAAGGACCACACTATGAAATCTGTAGTGGCCCGTGTGGCCATAAGGGCTGCGCGGCCAAAAGGGCTGGAGGAGCCTGATGGGCCCCTGTCCAAACTTCTGGCACGGTCCCGATTGGATGCGGTGTTCACGAGTGTATTGGGTCCGCCCGCCCCCCCCATGGACCTGCTGCATGCACCGGACATGGCCGCTAAAAGTGACAGCCTGGCAGTGCAGGGTTAAGCAGGGCAGGGCAGGGGCAGGGCATTTCAGGGCAGGGCAGCACGTGGCCGTGTGACACATCAATGTGCCTGCTCAAGCTGTCCGCGCAGCTCGGGGGGTTCAGTGGGTAACATGTGTGCGCCTATGCTAGCATGCTGCACGCGCCAGCAGATGCTCAGCCCGCATGCCCAGCCCGCATGATTTACCAGCATGACCTTCGTGCATAAGCTGTGCCAGCAGATGTCCCACCAGCACGCCCCGCGAACATTCGGCGCAAGCATTATGTAACAATACGACCTACCTGCACATGCCGCCAGCACCCTCCACCAGAATGCCTCGCAAAAGTTGTGTGGCACACGCTCCACTTGCACCTACCACACTTCACCCAAGCCAGTGGAAGCAATGTATGGGTGCCATTAGCTCAGACAACAAAGGCCACGCTGCCTGCAGGTGCACCCAATGCCCACATAGGCACGGCCGAAGAACCCAGAAAACAGCCGGAGCACCCCGCTGCCTGCAGAAGATCTGGCAGACAGCAAGCGGGCCAGAGAGGGAGAGGCCCAAGAGGGAGGGCAGGAGGCGCAGGGGGGCGGGGGGGGCCTGAGGGCGCCCGCCACACATCGCAGCTGCCCGGTGCTGAAAAGCAAGAGCAGCAGCAGCAGCGGCGGCCCTGGTGCGAGGTCCTGCTGCATCCGCTATGGTGGGATGACAGCATGCGGGGTATGCAGTTTTTCCGTCTTGCACACACGCGCCTGGCAGCAACACACATTCCTCCAGCTCGAGGTGCAGGCAGCAGCAGCAGCAGCTGATGTGCTGCATCATGATTCTCTCTGTGAATATGCTCGCCATCAAAATATGATGCATTCCCAGTAAAAGTAATCTAGACTGGACCCTATTTGATGTAAGCACAGGTGCATGCTTTGCTCCTGCCAGGTGCGCACAGCTTGTGAGCTGCCCCAACTCAGATCATGAGATCATGCAGCTCGAGCATGTCACTTTGAGGATGCGACAGGAAGACCTGTGGTTATACGGAACCTCTGTCCCCAAGGGATAAATAGAATGTAAATTAAGCTATGTTCAATGATAAGCAGTAACTTCACCGTCATCTGAGCGTTATTCTAGCTGAAATCCCCCTCCTACATCGATGAAGGAGCACTGGGGCAACTAGAGGCACAGCGCACTGCTGTGGCACAGATTGTCAGGACAGCATGGCCAACCATGCACCGATCTTAAAAGCCCTCATCTGCACAGTATCATGATCAATTGCCTTCAAGAAAGGTAAAAGGGTCACACCTCAACCAGCTGGTAAAGCCTTTTTTTTGGAACTCTGTCATCACTCCTTACGCTGTATCATGTCTTTAATACTTTATCCTTTTTCTCCCCATCACGCACACACACACAGTTCGGCTGCCACGCCGTTTCCTCCCCCAGAGCCTCCGTGCTTATGCTGCCATCTTGCAGCACTGACCTTGGTTCTTCTTTAAGGTTATCGAGTGTTCCACAATCAAAGCCAGAAAATAGGAATTCTCAATAACTGGCCCTCCAATACTCTGGGCTCAGTAA
>LFIK01001580.1_pt1 | contig 18175 bp, 17 predicted proteins | sample 643401 | NCBI WGS metagenome assembly LFIK01 (sample SAMN03777447, study PRJNA286221) | soda lake metagenome | biome: soda lake; feature: Kulunda steppe; material: water; isolation source: sample T5-Br brine of Lake Tanatar-5 | place: Russia: Kulunda steppe | collected 2010-07
CCAGGTGGGTTCCCTGTCTGCACACACACACACACACACACACACACACACACACACATGGCGCGCGCGCGCCTTTTGTCTAAGTCCAATTGGGAAAATGCTGAAATGTAGAAGTGAAGCAGAACAGAGGTCAGGATGCACTCAGTGCCTCGGCTGACAGAAGAAGCCCGGGTCATCGTTGCAGCGCTGTGCTTGCTGGGTCGTGACAGCCGCAAGATTTATGCAAGTCCAAATGCTTGGAAAACTAGGAGGTGACTGTCCAGTTCCCTGCTCATGGACTTTGCCCTTTTCGGATGTGAACCAAGTATGGTAAAAGTTGCTGAAGGTCTTCTCTCTCGTGCAGCATCTACAAGGTAGTCTTGCAAATGTGCGGCTGGATCTCTCTTCCAAAATCAATGCAGGAGTGGACAAACCTTCTTTGGGGCTTTGGCAGATTGAAGGCAAGCACTTTCGCGACGCGTGATTTCCTCCAAATTGCAAGAAGGGCAACTCATGAGCTGCTCCACACTTACCTACCGCAGGTGCGATGCTCCAAGGGGGGGGGTACTTGCTCCACCTTAGCTCACACGCTGCCTTGTCACAATTTGGGCACATCCAGGTTATGAAATTAACAACGCCTAACAAGATGCATGCAACAGCATGCACGCCTTAGCCAGTAAACCTTACCTAATGATGCATTAGAGAAGGGTTTCTCATCATGACGAGAAATGAACAAGAGAAGACAGGACACCACATCCAGCTGGAAATACAGGACGATTTTGAATGGACACATTGGATGCATCTGTGCTTCTTGGTGGTGTGTGAATTCACAAACTAGATGGTGAGCTGGCATTAAGACGGTGAGCACATGATCCTGAACAGAGCTCTCTTTGTTGGAAGGTCACGTTGGATGTGCCCATATATACTTCCAGGGTCTGTCCAACAGTGTCTGGGCGCTGGCAAGCCTTGGCGACACTCAGGCCACAGACTTGGCCTTTGATGTTATGGATGCAGCTGCTGCCACTATCCAAGACTTCAGTGCACAGGAGATTGGGAATATGTGCTGGGGAGTAGCGTCGTTGATACACCAAAACAGGTGACGGGGATAGTTTGCAGCAGGGCTACCTTGCTGACTTCTCTGAAGATGGACAAAGGGGTGTGTTCTGTGTGGTATTGGGTAGCGAGGGTAAAGGAACTGAAGAAGGCCAGGGATTGTCCCTGTGTGCCCAAGGACCCAAGGTCGGGAGCATGCTCTCTCATGCTGCGTCTCAGATGCAAATGGAAAATCAAGGGCTTCAGGATTGCAACCTAGGCTAACAGATGCAAACTAGGCTGCCTCCATTATAACAGCAACAGCACTTAAGACTCTCATTTCCCTGCACAGGCTCCCTCTTCATGCTCAAAAAGTGTCCACTTGCACCCTGTCGATTGAAACAAGTAACATGCTGGGGTTCGGTGAGCACATGTCAAAATTTTGGATGTGCCGTGCTGAGTCATGGATGTGTGCCGTGCTAAGTCATGGATGTGTCGTGCTGAATTATGGATGTGCCGTGCTGAATTATGGAGGGGTGTCTGTGGGTCTAAGTGGAAGGCAATCCACCCGCTGCAATTGGGAGAGAGAGGCTATCCCTGCTCCTGTTATAACTTTGTTGGTGCACTTGGTTTCCTTCTCTGCAGGCTGGACGCAGCTGCATGTGCAAAGCATGTGAGACCTTTCTGTATTGCGGTTGCAGACCAATTAACTGCTCCTGGTAGTATGGCGGACGCTGTAGCCCAGAACTGTAAGTGTCAATAAATGTTTGGGCTGGGGAATTGATCAGTGGACCTCAAAAAGTTGCTACAAGGTTGTACTTAAAGGTTGTTTTTTGTCCTTCTAGTGTTGGAAGGACTGAACCGATGCAGTTAGCATGGCATGCTAGAGTTGGTGCTTAAAGGGGATGGCAGTTGGTTGATCCTCTTTGTGATCTGGGGTTGATAAATTGTCGGACGTGTTCCTGTGCGTCCGTAATGAGCATCAGCCAAGTTTGCCTGCCAGTGTCTTGGATCTTCTGAGAGCGTGCCAGCGTGTGTTTCTCTAGATGCTTGTCTTCATACAGCAATCGTAACATATGCAGCGATCGTAACACAACCACTCTCAATGCTTGCACATGCCACTCTCATTTGCTGCATAGCTTACTGTTTAAATGTCCATAAAACCAAAGATTCATTGTAGGATCGAGGCTCTACAATACATTCTCAAATAAAATGTTTGATGGATTGGAGCTTATTAAATTACTGAAGCGTTGTCCGACTGCAACCAATTGAAACGCCCCACACAGCATCATTTTCATGTCCGGAGTGGATGAAGGCTGCCGTGATACCACTGTTTCCGCACCCTAACACAATGAAGCAGGTTGAAGATTAATATGCACTGAACTCATCATTGCATCAGCAAATTGCCATGCTTGCCTTGGCACACAGGGGCGAACATTTGCTGGAGCTTTGCTACACTGCTTGTGTATTCTGCCCCTGTGTTCTATGCAGCCACTGCCTGGGTAGCGCAAGGTGCGTGAGAATTGCAACAAAAGTTCAAGACTGAATTGTTTTCCTAGAATCGCGCCCTTTTAAAGCACTTTAATTAGTTTGAGTGAGGTGTGCAGGATTGTAGGCTTTGGATTGAGGGACCCAGCAATGCGCCAAGGCTGAAGTCGTTGTTAAAGCTCGAGTCCTTGTGTCAAAGCCTACTTTACAGTGTCAAATCCTTTTGTATATCCTTCTTAGACTCTTTGTGTCAAATTTTCCATGTATTGAGTGCATTACAATTCTGAATGAAGAAGTGAATTCTCGGGGATATTTGCCCATACTCCTCAACCTCTCTTGCTAACACGTCTTGTATGTTCCGACAAGCCTCATGTGCTCCCTCACGCATTGTGTTCTTCAATGTTGAGCTCCTACTATTGGGCAAGTGCAGTGTGCCTACCAGATTGCACTACACCTGTGCCAGCTTGAGCGCTTTTTCCCTGCAGGGCGCTGCCCTTCATTTTGCAGTGTGGCAGCATCCAATTGCTGCCCGCTGCTGGCCTGCTGCCTTAATTACGCAGGCTATACCCATGTGCGACATGTTAAGTGCGTTCAACATGCTAAGCTCAGCTTGCTGGGCATGCTGCACTCATTGGAACAGCAACAATTGGAACATGCGTACAGAGTGCGTCCTGTATAGAGGAGGTAGAGAGAGAGGGAAGGAGAGTTGGCACGGAGCAAGGCTCAAATTGTGCTGAATCGCTACCGGGGAACGCACATGGTGCTTTGTATAATCTGCCGTCACATCTGAGTGCCGTCCCACCTGAGTGCCCTCCCGGTTCTCCTTCCCTGCAGCAACTGTGAAGGACCCCTTCAGTGTGCTTCCCATTGACATTTCGACTCTGGCCCTAGCGTGCGCGGCTGTGGGCCATGACGCAAGTGACCCACATCTCCGGCAGCTGTGGGCATGGGCTGAGCGCCTGTGCAAGGATGTACCCAGCCACCTCCTGGACGAACAGTTCCTGTGCAACTTGCTTTATTTCTGGGCGGTGCTTGCTACAGATCCAGGTCAGTGTGCGCAAGTATTTGTATTCTTTAGAAATCATTACATTTAACATCTGCTCATGACCAACAAACTGTCTTTGGCTCAGTCCAGGCCCATCAGTTGTGTGTGTGTGTCGACCCTTTGACAATTTCCAAATTGGTGTATGCTTAGCCAGCTGTCAAAGGCCCCTGATTGCTTCGATTTCATCGTAAGAATCTCAAGAAGCACCAGCGTTATCTTTCAGGATCGGCATACAGTGCTAAATGAGGCAATTCTGCAGTGCTGGCTATATTTTGCTATATTTCAGCTGCTATAACTCCCAGAACTCCACCCTGCACTTTGAATCCAGCATCAGAAAGTTCAGCACCCTGTACAATACCCACATGCAAAAATTGTGAGTGATGAATTATTTCTGTTGGGGCTTAGCAACCAGATACAGCTCTATATCTGGCACTTGAATAAGATTTCCACTAATGTGCGATCACATGCCTTAGTACCCCTGGGCCCCTCGGTCCTCAATTCCCATTACAATTGGGACAGCTCTGGATGTCCCCTAAAATTATATTTAATAAGGACTACCTAACATGAGCAATGTAGGCATGTTGGCCCTTCAGATCAGGTACATCGTGGTCTGGAAAACACGCTGGTATTACAAGGCACAATCCAGCTGTCCAATCCCATGTGCTGATTGCTGCCCAATTCCAATTGCTCTACACTGCTGTCTGCTCTCTAAATGCTACTGCTGGTTCTGATGCTGGTGCTGCCTACTGCATGGCTGCTTGCATAGAGCTACTTGCATGGACACAACTCACTTTAGCGGAGGGCACTCCAGCTTGATGAAGAGGACCTCCTCCGTAATGATGTGAACTCCTGCTGCTTCCAGTGCTTGCTGCATGCAGTTGTGACACTGCATCATTGAGGGGTTCGCGTGGCTAAGGTTGGCCTAACACCATTTGCACTCCATCACACACAGCCCCCTGCACTCTGGCTTGACCTTGTTTGTTAATCTGTTAGACCACTTTTTAAGGGGACCTACTGTCGTCCTCTTGAAGGGGTCTGTAGGGCTGACACTGACCTGGGCGTGGAGCTGCGTGCCATTTATCCCTAGTTCCATCTATGGCTCGTCCCTATCTGTAATCTCTGCCATTTTATTTGAATCAGCTAGCTCAGGGGCCCAGGGGTGAAATTTCTGAGTATAAATCTAGGCACATGCTATACCTGAACGTCTTAAAGCGTTTTAAGCGAGCGCTGATCATTATTATCGTTCATTTGTCAGCTTTGTATGGATCGGTCTACCACTTTTCCATTTTTTTAAGGGAAGGAGTGGAATATACGCCAGTTTGAAGTCAATAAAAGGCTGTCTGCGTCCTGGATGAGCGTCACCTCCAGAAACATAAAAAGGACAATATATTTTTCAGCACAACGTTGATAAATGCATCTTTAAATAATCCCAATCTATGAACATCCCTGCATAAAATGAAAGTGGGAGCACGGGTCCGGCAGTTGCTTTTCTTACTGGAACATTTTGTGGACTGTAAATCGTCCTTTGGCGATCAAATCACACTTCATACTGCTGCCGATCATTCAAAAGTGCCGCAACTTAGCCTGCCTTGTGCCAACCTATTTATCCTTTGCCCAATTGCCTGGATCACTCCACTTTACTCTGTTAACTCTTTGCAGGGGCAAGGACGAAGGACACGGATGCAACTGCGCGCTTCATTTTTGACTTGGTAGCCTCGAAGGGAGCCAAAGGTCTCACTGACTCTGGGCTGACAATGCTTGCGCAGGCACACATTGAGGTACACAGCTTGCCTTCCATCCAAACACATGTCATGTTGTACCTTTGCACCTTGACAGCGCAAAGGATGCTTGTTGCACCTTGCTGCCATGAATTTGCCCTCGAATATGGCACGGTCCAGGCATGCTGGCCCTCCTGAACAGATGTCAAAATGTATACTGTGCGGGTGTGCTGATGGCTGTTCCCTTTCGCATTCCTCATCTCCTGTGGTCTGGTTGCTGGTAAGAGTATTTCAAATTTGCTGTATACTCGCACCCCTGAAATTATGTGCCCAACATCTCTTGGTCCTTCAGGCATGTGATATCAGCTTGCCTGGTGGTGGCATTCCCTCTGGCACAGTCAGAGATGCTGCACTGTCAACATGGGTCGAACAGAAGTCCATCTTTACATGCAGCGACTTCCAGAAAGAGTGAGGCAATGCCTGCAGATGCCTGCTTGAGCCGACAGCTATCACTCTAGCCCTCTGGATTGTAGTTATCAGTTTTTGCTCACAAATGGAGCACGCTCCACTGTTTTTTTGGTATTGAAGATGGCAAGGCCCTCTTGCTCTATTACATGCTTTTACACAAGCTGTTTATCTGAGGTGCACACAAAACTAAACCAAGCTTGGACATGTGTGTGCGACAGCACACAGGCAATGCAGCACACAAGAGGAAGTTGCATAGCCTGTGCGCTCTTCAAGTGAGACTGTGCTTGGTAGACACACATGCACGCGCATGTCCACATTCTCACGCACATCATCACGTGACATAGTCTGATCTTAAGAGTAATCTTAAGACTAACAAAAATGTGTATGTTTACTGTTGGATTAGATCCAGATACTATAGCATATCTTACCTCAGCCACTATAAGTAGACACTACGCAGAGAGGATTAGAATGCGCATGAGAGTGTAATCACAGCACACACAGGACAAAAGCATTTGGGCAGTGGCAGGACTGCTGGCATGCTCCTCTGCCTCTGCTCCAGGGTTTCGGCGGGAGCAGCAGCAGCAGGTGCAAAGGAAGTTTGCCTAGAGTCCACCACATCAGATGGGATGCACCGAGTGGACTTGACCTGCCTCTGGCCCGCACCACACTGCCTGCTTTCTACTCCATTGGAGGCTGAGGCTGCAAGACAGCAACAGCTTGTGGAGGTCTGCATTGAATGTGATGGTGAGCAGCTGTCAGATGTCATTTGCTTCATAGTAGGCCACAAGCTGAAGGGGGACTGCCCACAGGGTGGGGGGAGGGGAGGTTGTCTGGGGTTGTCCTACAGGGGTATGCAAGGTGCTCAAGTTTCCAGAGGTGCTCAGAGATCAAGGGAGGTAGAGCAGGTGGTAGGCCAAGGCCACATGAAGACGAGTGGGGCAATGGTGTTCCTCAACATACTCAACGGATGTGTTGAGCACTTTGGTCCTCGAGCACACTTCAGGCTGGGAAGGGGCTCCCACATGAGGTTATGGTTGTGGAGTCACTGGCTCAATTTTCTATTTGTCCAGCATACCGTCTGCTTGTGCGCGCACTGCACCTCACCGCAGCTGTGCAGGCATCCCTCCTTGATGGGCAAGCCAAGCCTCTCATTCCAGCCCATATCCAAAGTGTGCGCAGGCCCCTACCACTTCCTCGTTTGGCCAGCTTCTCAAATCAATGGGGCCACCAAGATCAGGGATGCTCAGCTGGCAAGGAGGTGCGATGTGCAATGCATCAGCCATTAAAGACCCAGGGGGGTGGGGGGATGGGGTGACATGCAAAAGGATGCGCATGCTGTGGTGCAGTGCCAAAAATAAGTGCCAGAAAAGTGCCCAAAAGTGCCAAAAAATTTGCCAAAAAAAGCCTCATTCCCTTCTGCTGTGAAGCTGTGCCTTCTTCCTTTCTTTCCTCTGCTGCGATCCTATGGCTTCCTTCCCCCAGAGGTCCTCTGCATGCCCTCCAGTGCCCTCTGCATGCCCTCTGTATGCCCTTCCACGCGCCAGTATGGTTTGATCACCCACGGCGCAGGCGTATGTAATGAGCGCTCCGGGGCAGCAGCATCTCAGCTCAGCCCAGGCATGGTATGCACCTGTCTACAAAGGGCCTCTCCTAACGCTAATGATTCATGGAAAGAACACGCACACACTCTTGTTCAAGAGCACTGTAACTTTGATGCCCCTGCGGCTCCCCCGCTTGCAGGTTCCCAGTGTATGTTGCTATCTCGCTTCAAGCCTGGAAAGACCTGCCACCTGTCCACCTTCCACCCCCCCACCACCACCACCAGGAACAGCAGCAGCAGCAGCCACAGCAACCACAACTCAGGCATGAGCATGAAGAGGAGCAGAAGGCTGCAAGTCCCGACCACCTGTCTGCGGACATGCCCCCCCCAGCTGCAGCCTCTTCCGCTACCAGTGGCGGAGCAGCAAGCAATGCGGGCAGGGGCCATGCACAGGGCACTGCTGATGGCGCTGGGGGCAGGGCTATTGCAAGCACTGAGGCTGGGGCTGGAAGCAGCCTTGTTGGCTTGTCATCCTCAGTGATTTTGACAGGCAAGGGAGGGGGCATCGATGGTGATGGTGCTGACAGCATAAGCCTGCGCCCCAGCGGTGGCACAGTGGGGAAGCTGTGGGGGGCAGGGCGCCGTGTGGGTGCGAACAGCAATGCTGTTTGCGCGCCTTCCCCAGGGGGGTGGGGGCCATCCCCAGGTGGAGAGCACGCACACACTGCTCAAGGGTCTCCGTTTGCTCTGTGGAGGCGGGGCTGTAAGGCAGGCAAAGCCGCGGCCTCAAAGAGTGCGGCCGATGGTGCCAGTGATGGCCCGCTGGTGGAAGCCCCCCTCAAGGATGGGCATGGATCCAGTGCCCTAGCAGACACAGGTGGCCAGCGGGTAACATCCGGCAGCCCTTGTAAACAGGCAGCTTACAGCCCTGTACCCGCAGCGCCACGCGCTGGCCCTATCACGCAGGCCATGGCGCAGTGGTTGGCATCAGTGCTGGACTGCGCAGTTGCTCAGGCCCTGAAAGCCCCTGCCAATCAGACTTGCTTCAGGCTATAAGTTTTCAGGGGCTGCAACGTATTCAGCAGCCCAGGCCTGTGAAGACTGACAGGTCTGGCCAATGGCCTATCCGAGTCCTCAATCCCATGTCCTTTTTCTGGTGGCCTCCTTGATTCGCCTCTGTAAATACCTGACGGCCGCACTTTTGTAGCAATAAGCCAGACATGAGAACGCATACTCTCGTCATTGGCCTGATAGGATGCTGAAGGCAGACATTGGAATTCATCGCAGAACCCTGCCTGGTGCTTGCACCCAGCACATGCCTCTCCCCAGATAAATTAAGTATTCATGGGGCGCAGTCATTTTCTTCTTTTCTTGCGCAACACAAACACAGTGCAACCAAGACCTGAACTCAGTTACTTGCCAGGAATCCATGCGCAGGGGCAGGTCTAACCTGAAATCAACATAACAGCGGTCCAAAACAGGCGGGCAAAACTCAAAATGTATTACCTCAGTAAGGGTGAGGGGTTCAGGGTATAGACCCTTAGACCTAGCCCTGACCTTTTTTCCAGTCATTTCCTGTGGAACCCCCTTACAAGCCTTGCCTGATCAGATTGTCTTTGATCATCTGTGTCTACCCCCAACTTGTAACTTTAGTTCCTGAGATATGATCTGCAATTTTGATACTTCATTTCAGACGTCATTGATTTCTTAGACTTGCGGGCCACGAACCCATCGGCTTAGGTTTAGTTAGATTAGGTTACATAGCTGTATCCGCCAAACAAGGGCAGCTGAGCTGAAACCAAGAAGGCCTGCAACTTGGACCTAATCTTAAGAGGCACAAACTCAAAATGAAAGCTTAGCCATCAGCTTAGCAGCCAGGCAGGTTGTTCCTTTTTATTCCCTTCTGCAAGGGGCCTGTGGAGGCCCCTTAAATTTTGCACGCCTTGCTAAGTCAGACAGTCTTTCAAAGAATCAAGTTGATTTCCTTTCTCGACGGCACTGCAAACTCTTTTCAGACATTTCATCTCAGACATTACGGATTATTTTTTTTGCTGGCAAAGATCAGCAATAAGTCAACCAGCCTTTTTCTTTTCTTTTCTTTATCTTTTCTTTTTCAACCAGCCTAACAACCAGGCTGGTGGTTAGCCTTACCTTGTAAAACTTGCTCGGTTTCGGTAACCTTTTTAGAACGTGATGCAGACCTAGCAAGCCTTGCCCACTAGCCTTCCTGCTCTTTCTGTTTGATAACAATTTGAGGCCTCTAGAAATAAAACTTCTTGATGAGGTTCTTGGTAAGCGCTCGAGGGCCAAGAAAACTATCCTTCATGCCATTCCTCTTGGTGTGGGTGGCTCTATATATACCTCACACACTTTGAGTCCAATTCCGTTGTCTGACAGAGACAGAATATGAGTCACCTTAAAGAGCTCGGCCTTGATACACACAAAGCCTGCAAGACTGCCCTCAAATTACATGCTCATTATGTGTAACTTGTAAGCTCGCAAGCTTGTCAATTTGTGCTCTATGCACACAAACTGACAACAAGTCGATGTGCTCTTGAAAATTCCAGTTGCTCTCGAGGTCTTGGTCTAGAGCAGGGGCCTGCTTGGCACCCTCCAGATCCTCACTAGTTCGTCCTCTTCCCTGTTGGAGGAGACTCACGGCTCTATGGGCCAATGTTTCATTCATTGATGTGGGGAGTGGCTTCACTGCCTACATAATTTTCTTTTCTTTCTTGTTAAGCGGCCGCTTAGCCCTCAGGTTCAGCATGCTCATTGTAGCATGTGTTTCCTGCCTTCTTCTTATCCTGATTCCTTGCTGGTCATCCTTGCTGATTCATTCGCTTGGGCCGCTTTTCTTAGCTTTGGCCCTCATGGGATGTTACTACTTCCTGGGCCCCGAATGGAATAAAAACAATCAGGCCACTAATCTACCAAAAGCTTGGAGCCAAGTCCCAAAGAATGATGTACAGAATGAAAAAAGCCAAGACATGATAAATCCAACTTGTCGAACTCTTATCAACTCTCACAATGGCTTGTGCTCTGACTGAGCGCCGGGAGCTATGTACAAGACAGTACCTTCTTTGTCCAATACCCAGCGAAATGGAGCTATGTACAAGGTGAAACACATCAAATCAATGGTCAGGCCTTCAGGCCCTCAGCAACCAATCGTGAATTGTCTCCAGGTTGCTCCAAAAGAGCTGATGAAAATGGTCATGGGTGCAGTTGGAAGCACATGCCTGGCTGTTATGCGTACCGCCCATTCCCTTTTCAAACGGAGTGCCTTTGTCTTGCTTAACAATTGTACAACCTGAGCAGAAGCTAAACAATGTACGCGCATGAGCACTCATACAAACACCCGACCCACACCAAACCAACTGCAACCAGTCCAACTCGAATGCAAAGGAGGGGGCGATGCACAGCTCCTTTCCGTAGGCCTGTGCCTTCCTTCTGTGCATACTTACGCTTAGTAAAAGAACTTGCTATCCAACTCTGTGCCTCTCAATTCCTTGGATTCCCTGCACACAGTCCTCGACCAGGTGACGACTTGAAAAGACGTATCCCATGTGCTCAACATCCGTGATTACTTGGCCCCTTTGCCCGCGGTCCTGGCCTCTTTTTCTTTGCCTACAACCTGTGCAGCGCGGCCACAGCAGCAGCACGTGGGCTGTCAGGAAGGCAGCTATGCCAAGGGCAGAGCCAGCTTCACAGTTGCAGCCACAGAAGCAACACCTTCAAATTAGCATGGCTGCAGAATGTCAGCCAGTTGCAGCCAAAAGTGCAGAAGTACAGAGTCCTCTCAGGGTTGCAGTGAATTATTTTGAGGGCAAATATCAAGGGGGAGGAGGGTGCACAGCAAAGAGCTGGCAACCAAAGGTACCATGCTCCATGCAGAAATGAAGAGAAAAAAGGTTGTGATGTGAAACCTGAGTATGTGCTCCAACACCCCTCCTGAACCCACTCAAGCATGAGGGGATAGAAACCACAGGGAAGAAGGCAGCCATGGCACAAGGAAAAGGTATCATGTCGTATGTCATGTCATTGAAAAGAGGAGGAAAACATCCAGCTAACATAATGCATGCCAACGACCAGGCTGGCAGTTAATCCTACCTTGCAATGCATGCCAAACACAACTATGCTGGGCTAAACAAGCTTAAAACATTACACTGCACAAACCTAACCACACATGCGTAGGCCAAAGATGCACGCATGCACTTCACAAACATGACCAATTGTGCTTAGGTTGAACACGCACACATACACACGTCCACACACGTGACCACTCATGCTTAAACGTAAGCAAGCATACATACAGTATGTGACATACTATAAACAGATCACCGCAGCTGACGTCAGCCAACTATCATCCACTAGCTTCATCATGCGTGTGCTCCTCCCCCACGCCCCTTCAGTACCCAGAGTCAGGTAACCAGCTTGACAGGGTACGCAGACTTATCATGAAAGCTATTGATGCAGGTTCCCTGTGGGGCTGTTGCGTCCAAAATGGATAACCTTTGGCCCATTTGGCCAAATGGACATTGGCAGCCCAGACCACTTGGCATCACAAAACCTACAGATCCCTGTGGGATTTACCAACAGAACCAAATCTGAATGGCTTTTCCCTCGCCGCTTCCCTACTAAGCAAAGACTCACTGCAAGGCGTCAAAACGTTATGCTAGTAACGGAAATGCCTACTAAAAGAAGAATTGTACCAGATGCCCACCCTAGATATGCATTAAGGAGTAGGGCAAGGTATAGAGGGGATGGGGGGCTCTCAGCAACAGCAACAGCCTACCAGCAACCAGGGTCCAGAATACTAGTCATCTCACACCCAATCAGTGGCACATCTAAGTCAAGCATTCGAAAATACCAGGTCCAGGAGCCAGCTCAAGGCCGCCAACCAACAGCACAGCGTGCTCTGTCATCATCTACGCAGAGCTGCCGCCAACGTCAGCCTCCACACTATCCTTTTGGGAGTGGGTGGCACTGCTTACAGTCCTTACAGCATGGAGCCTCTTAAGGACCTTGGTCTTGATTTTCAGATTGCTACCAAGCTTGCTATGAAGCTCCACGCTCATTTGGTTCAGTACGCTTATAAACTTGTCAGTACCAGACATGCTCTCAAGGCTTTTGTGACCTCTCATTGCCAAGGTCAGGTATGGGGTACTGCTAGTCACCTTCCTGATCCCCATTGACTTCTTTGGGTTTAACCTCTGTTTTGCTGGTGAGGGGGTCATATGGTGCCTAGGCCCTTGGTGGCCCCTGATCCTTACTTGATGTAGGGAGTGATTTTACTGCCCAAATATTTCTTTTCCATAAAAGATACGCAAGCACATACGCACGTGCACACAAATCACATGCGCTACGTCCAAGTTGCCCACCTTGAAGAAGTACGCAGGCTTGCTCTGCCTCCACTGCCTGTACGCATCTGTGCCCTTGACATTCTTTAGCAGCTCCCAGTCGCCTTTCTCGTTCTCGCCGTTGCCCAGGCGTAGCTCATAACCCTGGGGCGCACACCATGCGCACCAGCATGATAACATAGCAGCAAGCGGCAGGTGCAGCGGGATGTCTGCAGCGTCAGAGGGCATGCACAGCAAAAGGCGGCAAGCACACAGCGGGTCCACAGTGTCAGAGGGCATGCACAGCAAAAGGCGGCAAGCACACAGCGGGTCCACAGTGTCAGAGGGCATGCACAGCAAAAGGCGGCAAGCACACAGCGGGTCCACAGTGTCAAAGGGAATGTGCAGCAAAAGGCGGCAAGCTTACCATGTGGCTGCACATAGGTCATCCCCACGACACACATCACAACAACATCCCCACAACACACATCATGACACACATCATGACACACATTACAACAACATCCCCACGACACACATCACAACAACAACCCCACGACACAGATCATGACACACATTACAACCCCACGACACACATCACAACACACATCACAACCCCACGACACACATCACAACACACAACACAACCCCACGACACACAAAGCAGCAGGGTATCACGACGGTGTCACAAAGCAGCAGGGTGCCACAGAGCAGCACACAGCAGCAGGGTGCCACAGAGCAGCACACAGTGGCTCTGTGTCACGGAGCAGCACACACCATCCACGTGTCACGGAGCAGCACATGGCAGCCGCGTGTAAAAAGGGTACCACAGAGCAGCAGGAGGCCTAACAAAAAGGCCATGATGCTGCTTGAAATGACCAGGCGAAATCCCGGTCCACACGCGGGTGTAGATGGGGCATCATGCTTGAAATGACCAGGCGAAACCCCGGTCCACACGCGGGTATAGATGGGGCATCATGCTTAAGATGACCAGGCGAAACCCCGGTCCACACGCAGGTATAGAAAGGGCATCATGCTTGAGATGACCAGGCGAAACCCCGGTCCACACGCGGGTAAAGAAAGGGCATCTTTTACTCGCACATAGCGCTGCTGCAGTGCAGCGGCCTTGAGGTCGTGTGCCAAAGCATGGCACCAGCGGAGCCAGCAAGCACAGCACGCAGTCAAGTTCATGATCAAATTCTTGATCAAGTTCATGATCGAGTTGATGATCAAATTATTGATCAAGTTGATGATCCCCTCCTATAGTATAACTGGCAGGCTGCATGAAGGACAGATTCACTCGCGCAAGCAACTTGCCACCTAGGGCACATGGCCACAGAGTCAGCAAGTGCAGGGCCCCAAAGGCAGCGCAGCGCCCCAAAAGCGGTGCACGGCCCCAAAGGCAGCAAAAGCAGCGCGCCAACACAAGCAATCTGCTCGGTTGCAGCAGAGGCAGCACATGAGCCAGCATGGTGCACCTGCAAGAAAGGGCGCACAGCACGCGCACACACATGCAACATATGCATATTGACGCATGCACACACATGCAACATATACATTTTGACACATGCGCACACACACACACACACCTGGTATTTTATCAGGAACCACCTGCTCTTTCTGGTCACAAACTCGTCCACGATGTGCTCCACTTTGAACTCGCCCTGCACATCAGGGGCAGCCAGTCCCATGCCTGCGATGAGCTCAAATTGCACCCCTCCTTCTGCTTTGAGCATGTCAGGGGCAGGCTATGCCGTGCCTGCAATGAACTCATTTTGCAGACCCCTACACTCTGCTTTGAGCGCGCCACCTGCAGCCAATCCCTTGCCTGCAAGGCGCTCAATTTGCAGGGGCCCCCCTCCCTCAGGAGCGCGTCAGGAGGGGCAGGCCAGAACACGCTGCGCCTTCAAAGTGCCCAGTCCTGTGCTGTGCCTCAAAACCGCGTGGACTGCGTCCGACCCCCGTCTGTGCTTTGCAAAGGGCTGCAAGGCTTGCGCACACACACACACACACACACACACACACAGAGGCGCGGCTGCCTCTAGCTCTGGATCCCAATCAGCTGCTGTGCGCTCACAAGGCTTCACCAGGGCTGGACGCTTTGGGCCTCGGCTTCAAGCTTTGGCTTAGCACAAAGTTCCCCCCGTGTGGTTGAAAGCAGTCCCCCCCCCTGTGTGGTTGAAAGCAGTCTCCCCCTGTGTGGTTGAGAGCAGTCCCCCCTGCGGTTGAAAGCAGTCCTCCCTGTGGTTGAAAGCAGTCTCCCTTGGTTGCCCTCGGCACTCACGTCCAGGTCGTCCATCGTCAAGTCCTTGGCAAGCTTGTCACCAGGCCGGTAGCACATGGATTTCGGGTACTTCTTGCCGGTCCAGCTGAGTACCACCTCCTCCTCTTCCCCCCCGTCCTCTGCCTCTCCGCCTGCGGCGTGCCACACAATGCAGCAACAGATCTTGGCCCGGATGCACGGTTTTCACGTGCTGCTGACCAAAAACCAGTGGTGCTGCGCGCACAGCAGGACCTGGTGCCTGGCAGGACTGCGCAACGGCGGTGTGCAGGAGCGCTGAGGTTGCGCCAGAACCAAATGCGTGCGCAGCGCGTGCACCGCAGCAGGCCAAGGCACAGGCAAAGGCGCGCAGCTGCACAGTGATGGATGTGCCCTGACGCTTGGCTTCCTCCAGGCAGCGCACAAGCGGCCCCGTGCAGCACGTCCAGATTTGCTGGATCTTACACGCTCTAAAGAACAGCCCTGCAGGCTTGCAGGCGCTGCCTTGACCATAAGGAGGAATCCTGTGGATCAAGCATGGCCGGCCACAGGTCTGCCTCATCCGACTTCCTTGTCGGTGGCGATTGCCCCTGCCCTTGCTGCTCTCCAGGTGTCTTCGCTGTGGCATTACACCAGAAGACCCCGTGATTTAACCTGAGGATTCAGCCGCATGTATCTCCGTCGTGTGGCTAACCAGCTGTGGAACTTGGCTCTGACCAACTTTAACTTGACCAAGTCCGACAACCTCACCCTGGTCCCTGGGCTACGTTCCCCCCACCCCCTCTCTCTCTCAGCCTGCCGTTGCCACTCAGCCCACCCCCCACATATCCCCACCCTGCCTCCTGTTGCCACTCAGCATGATGTGGCCCCTCAGCCTAACCCCCAGAGACATGCAGCCTGCCTCCTGTTGCCGCCCAACCAGCCTCCTGTGGCCACACAGCCTGCCTCCTGTTGCCGCCCATCCAGCCTGCTGTCGCCACACAGCCTGCCTCCTGTGGCCGCGAAACCAGCCTGCTGTCGCCACACAGCCTGCCTCCTGTTGCCGCCCAACCAGCCTGCTGTCGCCACACAGCCTGCTTGCTCATTATCCGCTTCAGCTGAGGCACAGCTTCTGGCCTTGCTTCCATAATTGCCACCCTTCCTGGCCTCGCCTCTGCGGCTTGACCCGGCTGTTCTAGCACCTGCTGCCACAGCATGGCCTCGAGCAGGGTTGCGGCCCAGCACATGCACCGAGCGGCGGCACATGCACAGAGCGGCGGTCGCGGGCCAGCACATGCACAGAGGAGCGCGGGCCAGCACATGCACAGAGGGGCGCGGGCCAGCACATGCACAGAGGAGCGCGGGCCAGCACATGCACAGAGCGCCCACGCGCGCTTTTGCTCACAACGTACGTGCGGAACACATGGGGCAAAGCACGGCCTCAAGCCAGGTCGTGTGCTGGAGCGTGCGCCGCACACATGCGCACACACGTACGTGCGTGCACAAAGCGTGTGTGCTACCAGCAGGCAGGGCTTGGCGCAGCCTGCGCCTGTGCGCCGGCATAAACTTGTGCACTTTTGTTACTATCACGCGCATTTGTGTGAACACACACAATCCTCGCACACCAAGAACACCACCCCGCTCTTGCCAGCACAGCATGTGCACTGGAATGTGCCGGTGCCTGCACGGCAAAAGCGCCCTCCATCACACCCCACACAATGCATGGGCGCATGGACAGGGCACTCTGTGCGGGTGGGCGGCACAGTGACAGGCACCAGTGACCAGGTACGCAGGCAAAGCGGGCGTGGCAGCCGGCGTGCGAGGGTATGGTGCAGGACACGCCCCTCCGCAGCATGCGCTGCAGATTCACACTGGGAGCACCTGACGTGAGCAATTTCCTCACCAGAGGCGGCGGCTGGCTTGGGCTTGGGCTTGGGCTGCTTACTGCTCCCTGCCTTCTGGCCTCCAATTCCCTGCGCACCCACACACGCACACATACACGCATGCATCAATTTATTAGCCCTCCAGGCTGGTGGGCACGGCGCAGCAGCGCAACCCACAAGGCCGTGGCGCAGCAGCACAATCGCCAGGGAGCATGCTGGTTGGAGACGCGCACGCACGCGTGGGAGGAGGGCAACTTGGCAAGGCAAGGTCCACCAGCCACCAGCATGTGACGCGTTCCAGCATACAGCGCTGCCACGCCCACTAGCCATCAGCATTTGGCGCTTTCCAGCACACAGCGTTGCCGCGCCCACCAGCATTTCCCTTGTACCACAGTGTGTCGGCAGAACCACAGTGTGTCGGCAGAACCACAGTGTGCCGGCAGAACCACAGTGTGCCGGCAGAACCACAGTGTGCCGGCAGAACCACAGTGTGCTAGCAGAACCACAGTGTGCAGGCCGGCGGATTCGCCACCAAAAAAAGCGCAGCCAGCCTACCAGTGCGGCATGTCCTGTGCATCCCCCACCAGCACAGCCACACCGGCATCCACGTACGTATGACTGCACCAGGCGAACTAGTGCAGCCCAAACCCAATGCAGCCAGCCTGCCAGCGGGGCGCGTTTCTCATGGCCCCTGCCAGCACAGCGGGCACACTGCACACCGCACCTGCTGCGCGACCAGCAGCGTTGCCGCGCCCATGTGAAGGGCGGCTGTCTCCGCCAGCGACGGCTGTGCAGTCCCACCGCCACGCGTTTGCGCAGGTGCGCTGCCCGCCCTCGCCGTTGCTGCCGTTGTGCTTGCGTGCGCTCCTTGAAGCGGGGCGCCTGCGCAGGGCCACATCAGGGCGCGGGATTGGTGGGCCCGAGGTGGCGCTAAGGGCTGCCACGCCCTTGCGGGTGTGCACACTGTGAATACGTCCTGTGGCGGCGCATGTTGCTGGGGGCCGCCACGCCCTTTTGGGTATGCGCCCTGTGGGTATGCCCTGTGGCGGCGCATGTCGCTGGGGCCCCAGGCTCTGCACCCAAAGGTCAGTCACCCAGCGCATGAGAAGCGCATTGCGGCTGCGCCGCCCAGCGAGCGTGCTTAGCACGCATGTGTGCACGGCAGGCGCTGGCCCAACCACTGCAATGGCCACGAACTCATGCGCCATGGCTCAGCATGCTCACTCGCACGTCATGCTCACTCGCATGTTATGCACACTTGAATGTTATGCTCATTCGCATGTTATGCTCACTTGCATGTTATGCTCATTCGCATGTTATGCTCACTTGCATGTTATGCTTGCCCATGTGTTACACTGGCCTCACCCCTTTCCTCTCACTGTGCGCTGACCGACATGCATCCACATTTCCACCCGAGCCTCACCCCTCTCCTCTCACTGTGCGCTGA
>LFIK01001581.1_pt1 | contig 18174 bp, 18 predicted proteins | sample 643401 | NCBI WGS metagenome assembly LFIK01 (sample SAMN03777447, study PRJNA286221) | soda lake metagenome | biome: soda lake; feature: Kulunda steppe; material: water; isolation source: sample T5-Br brine of Lake Tanatar-5 | place: Russia: Kulunda steppe | collected 2010-07
GCCGAACGCATCAGGCGACTGATCTCGAAGGTGGTGGTTACCCCGGAGGAGAAAGGCTTCAAGATCAGGCTGGAAGGCCGGCTTTCCGAGCTTATGGAAGCCCCGAACCTCTATCCCAACATGCGCATACGGGCGTCGGGGGGAACGGTGGTAGCGGAGGAGGGACTTGAACCCCCGACACGCGGATTATGATTCCGCTGCTCTAACCAACTGAGCTACTCCGCCAACGGGGTGCGGAGTAATCGGGCGACGTGCGGGCGTCAAGATCAAAACCGAGGCGGGGCGGATTGTCCGGTCGCACCCGCTGCGCAGCCGCGGTATGGGGAACGCGGTCGAGGTCCGGAGAGCTGCTCATGCGCCAACCACAGCTGCCGTTTTCGCGCGATCTGGTGCTCGTCGGTGGCGGGCACACGCATGCGCTGGTGTTGCATCGCTGGGCGATGGCGCCCCTGCCCGGCGCGCGGCTGACAGTGGTGAATCCGGCGCCCAGCGCGCCCTACACCGGCATGCTGCCGGGACATATCGCGGGGCATTACGGCCGCGAGGCGCTGGAGATCGACCTTGTGCAGCTTGCCCGCCGGGCGGGCGCGCGGCTGATCCTGGACCGCGCCTGCGGGATCGACACAAGCGCGCGGACGGTTGCGCTGCAGGACCGGCCGTCGCTGGGGTATGATGTGCTGTCGGTGGATATCGGCATCACCTCGGACCTTCCGCAGCTCGATGGCTATGTCGCGCACGCGGTCTCGGCCAAGCCGCTGGGGGCCTATGCGGGCGCCTGGGCGCGGTATCTGGACGCGCTCGAGGTCGGCGCCGCGCGCCCACGGGTGGTGGTGATCGGCGCGGGCGTCGCCGGGGTGGAACTGGCGCTGGCGATGGCGTGGCGGCTGCGCGATCACCCGGACGCGACGGTGGAGGTGCTCGAGGCCGGCGCGACCCCCCTGCCCCATATCGGCGCGGCGGCGCGGCGTCGCCTGCTGCGGCATCTGCGCGACGCCGGGATCACGGTGCACACGCGCGCGCAGGTGGTGCGGGTCGCGGCTGACCGCGTGGTGCTGGGCGATGGCGCGGAGCTGCCCGCGGGGCTGGTGGTCGGCGCGGCGGGATCGCGCCCGCAGGAGTGGCTGGCGCAGACGGGGCTGGCGCTGCAGGACGGGTTCATCGCCGTGGGGCCGACGCTGCAATCGCGCTCGGACCCGGCGGTGTTCGCTGCCGGGGATTGCGCGCATCTCAGCCACGCACCGCGCCCCAAGGCCGGGGTCTACGCGGTCCGGCAGGCGCCGGTTCTGGCGCACAATCTGCGCGTGGCGCTGGCCGGGCGCGGGCGGATGCGCCCCTACCACCCGCAGCGCGATTACCTCAAGCTCGTGTCGCTCGGGGACCGGCGCGCGCTGGCGGACAAGTGGTCGCTGCCGCTCGAAGGCGCGTGGCTGTGGCGCATCAAGGACGGGATCGACGCGCGCTTCATGGCAAAGTTCCGCCCCGACCCGCCCAGGCCCCCTGACCTGCCGCGCCAGCGCGCCGCCGGCGCGGCCGAGCTGCTGGCCGAGGCGCCGCTCTGCGGCGGTTGCGGGGCGAAGATGGGCGCGGCCCCGCTGGCGCAGGCGCTGGCCGCGCTCCCCACCCCCGCGCGCGACGATATCGCCGCCGGCGCGGGCGACGACGCGGCGGTGCTGCGCATGGGCGCGGCGCGGCAGGTGATCGCCACGGATCATCTGCGCGCGCTGTGGGAGGACCCGTTCGTGATGGCGCAGATCGCCGCGGTGCACGCGCTGGGCGATATCTGGGCGATGGGGGCGGCGCCGCAGGCCGCGCTCGCCACGATCACCCTGCCGCGGATGACGCCCGCGCTGCAGGCCCGCACGCTGGCCGAGGTCATGGCCGGCGCGCAGGCAGTCTTCGCCCCCGCGGGTGCCGCGATCGTGGGCGGGCACAGCGCCATGGGGGCCGAGATGGCGCTCGGCTTCACGGTCACCGGGCTCGCCGGAGAGCGCACGCTGACCAAGGCCGGGGCGCAGCCGGGCGACGCGCTGGTTCTGGTCAAGCCGCTGGGCACCGGCGCGATCATGGCCGCCGAGATGCGCCGCATAGCGCCCGGCGATGCGGTGGCCGGCGCGCTGGCGGCGATGATCACGCCGCAGGGCGCGGCGGCGGCGGTGCTGGCGCCCATTGCGCGCGCGATGACCGATGTGACCGGCTTCGGGCTCGCCGGGCACCTGTCGGAAATGCTGGCGGGGTCGGGCTGCGCGGCCGAGGTGGATCTGGACGCGCTGCCGCTGCTGCCCGGTGCCGAGGCACTGGCGGCACAGGGGATCGCGTCGAGCCTGACCCCGCAGAACCGCACCGCGCTGGAGGGGCGGCTGGAGGCGCCCGACACCGCGCGCGCCGCGCTGCTGGTCGATCCGCAGACGGCGGGCGGGTTGCTGGCGGCGGTGCCCGAAGCGCAGGCGGCCGAAGCGGTCACCGCGCTGCATGCCGCGGGGTTTGCGCAGGCCGCCGTCATCGGACGGCTGCACACCGCCGACACGCCGAGCATCCGCGCGCTTTCCCCCTGACCGGGCATCGGCTATGCCCGGTCCATGGGGGTTGCACGCCCCGCACCGACGCATATATTCGCACCAACGAATATGAAAGGACATCGCAGATGACCGACACGCGACACACGAAGCTGCTGATCATCGGGTCGGGGCCCGCGGGCTACACCGCCGCCGTCTATGGCGCGCGCGCGATGCTGGAGCCGCTGATGGTGCAGGGCATCCAGCCCGGCGGGCAGCTGACCATCACCACCGAGGTCGAGAACTGGCCCGGCGACACCATGACCACGGGCCCCGAGCTCATGCAGCGGATGGAGGCACACGCCCGCGCCATGGGCACCGACATCGTGACCGATCACATCGCGAAGCTGGACCTGTCCGCGCGGCCCTTCACGGCGACGGGCGACAGCGGCACCACCTACACCGCCGACGCGGTGATCCTGGCGACCGGGGCGCAGGCGAAGTGGCTGGGCCTGCCGTCCGAGGAGCGACTGCAGGGGATGGGCGTGTCGGCCTGCGCCACCTGCGACGGGTTCTTCTACCGCGGCAAGGAGGTCGCGGTGGTGGGCGGCGGCAACACCGCGGTCGAAGAGGCACTGTTCCTGACCAATTTCGCCAGCAAGGTAACGCTGATCCACCGCCGCGACTCGCTGCGCGCCGAGAAGATCATGCAGGACCGCCTGTTCCGCAACCCGAAGGTCGAGGTGCTGTGGGACCACACCGTGGCCGAGATCCTGGGCGGCGACGGGGGCGCCGGCGTCACCGGGCTGCGGCTGGCGCATGCCCGGACGGGGGCCGAGCGCACCCTGCCCTGCGACGGCGTGTTCATCGCCATCGGCCATTCGCCGGCCACCGAGCTTGTGCGCGGGCAGGTCGAGATGCACCATGGAGATTACGTCAAGGTGAAGCCCGGAAGCACCGAAACCTCGGTCCCCGGCGTGTTCGCGGCGGGCGATGTGACCGACCATGTCTACCGCCAGGCGGTGACCAGCGCCGGAATGGGCTGCATGGCCGCGCTCGATGCCGAGCGCTTCCTCGCCGCGCAGGGTGCCGACGCGCCGGTTGATCCGACGCTTGCCGACGCCCCGGCCTGAGGCAACAAGGCGGGCGCGTCGCGCCCGCCTTGTTGCCTGACGGGGTCAGTTCCCGAACAACCCGCCCAGCACGCCGCGGATCGTGTCCTCGATGGCGCTGGAGGTGCTGCGCGCGCCGGGGCCTGTCGCCGGCTGTTGCGGCTGCGGGTCGCCGTAATCGGGCCGGCTGACCGGGGCCTCCCACTCCTGCCGCGCGGGCACGTCCATGGGCAACGAGCGCGGCGTGGCGCCTTCATGGATGCGGGCCATGGTCTCTTGCCAGATCGTGGCGGGTAGCCCGCCACCCGTCACCCCGGTCAGCGGCGAGTTGTCGTCATAGCCCATCCACACCCCGGCGACGTAGTCGGCGGTGAAGCCGATGAACCACGCGTCGCGCGCGCCCTGGGTGGTGCCGGTCTTGCCCGCGACCTCCCAGCCGGGAATGCGCGCCCGCCCGCCGGTGCCGCTTTCGACAACTTCGTGCATCATCCAGGTGAGCGCCCGCGCCGAGCGTTCCGAGATCACCCGATCCCCGACCCCGCCCGACTGGCGCATCAGCGGCTCGCTCTCGCCCAGCAGGCGCAGTTCGCGGATACCGAAGGGCCGCACCGCCGTCCCGCCGTTCAGGATGCCGGCATAGGCGGCGGTCATTTCCATCAGCGATGCCTCGGACGAGCCGAGCGCGATGGCGGGACCGTCGGCGAGGCTGCTCCGGATGCCGAAGCCGGTGGCAACGTCGCGCACCTGCTCGCGGCCCATCGCCTCGGACACGCGCACCGCGGGGATGTTGAGCGAGCGCGCAAGCGCCTCGGTCAGCGTCACCATACCACTGAAATCGTTGGTATAGTTGCGCGGGCTCCAGGGTCCCGAGCCGGGGATGTTGATGGTCAGCGGCGCGTCCTCGACGATGTCGAACGGCTCGAACCCGTTCTCCAGCGCCGCGGCATAGAGGAACGGCTTGAACGCCGATCCGGTCTGCCGCATCGCCTGCGTGGCGCGGTTGAAGCTGCCGATGCGCGCCTCGCGGCCGCCGACCACCGCGCGCACCGCACCGTCGGCCGCCATCACCACGATCGCCGCCTGCGCGGTCGAGCCTTCGCGCACGCGGGTTTCGAACACCTCGCGCAGCGCGTCTTCGGCAGCGGCCTGGATGCGCGGATCGAAGGTCGTTTCGATCAGCACGTCTTCGGTGGTGTTCCGCGTCAGCCAGGACGGACCGGAGTTCATCAGCCAGTCGGCGAAGGCCGCGCCTTGCGATTGCGTCGCGCTGTCAGCCAGCGTTGCCGGGTGCGCACGCGCCTCGGCGAGTTGATACTCGGTCAGGAAGCCCTGCTCGTCCATCAGGGTCAGGACCACGTTCGCCCGCGCCTGCGCGCGCTCGAGGTTCCGCGTCGGCGCCAGCGCCGACGGCGCGATCAAGAGCCCCGCCAGCATCGCGGCCTCGGCGGCGTTCACCTCGTTGGCGGAGCGGCCGAAATAGCGCTGCGCGGCGGCCTCGAACCCGCGCGCCCCTGCGCCCAGAAACGCGCGGTTCATGTAGAGCGTCAGGATCTCGTCCTTTGAAAACCGCCGCTCGAGCGCGAGCGCGAAGGGCACTTCCTGAAGCTTGCGCCAGAGCGTGTTGCGCCGGCAGTCGGCCTCGAACGCGGCCTCGGAGTCCCACTCATTGGGGTCGAATTCGACGCCCAGACACAGCAACTTTGCCGTCTGCTGGGTGATGGTCGACCCGCCCGCGCCCGAAAACGGCCCGCGCCCGGCGGCCATGTTGGAGCGCATCGCCCCCGCAATGCCACGCGGCGACAGGCCGAAATGGCTGTAGAAGCGGCGATCCTCGACCGCGATGATGGCGTTCTTCAGATGCGGCGATACGGTGTCGGCGGTGATCACGCCGCCGAAGGTCTCGCCGCGCCAGGCGAAGACCTGGCTGGTGGTGTCGGTCATGGTCACCGACCCGCGCGCGCGTCCGTCCAGAAGCTCGGCCAGGTCGGGCAGAGTGGAGTAGTAGTAGAACGTCGCGCCGCCCAGCACCAGCGCCACAGCCGCCGTCACCCGCCAGGTGATACCCCAGATCACGCGCAGGATCGCCCGGATCACCGCGGCAATCAGGCCGAAGACACCCCCGATCAGCCGCGTCAGGATGTTTCCCCGACGCGGCGCGCGCCGACGCGTGGCCCGCCGCTTCGGCGCTGCCGCTGCGGCAGCCTTGCGGCGCTGCGCGACCAGCGGCGCGCGCGTGTTTCCTGTCCGCTTCATCCGTGCCCTGCCCGGCCCTGCCTGTGGATCTGCGCCAAATTAACGGAAGCCGCCTGCGCTGTCGACATGCGGGCACAGGCGCGTGGCCGGCCGGGCACGATTGCGCGAGCCCGATTCGAGTTCCCCACCCGCACAAAAAACCGGCATAATTCTGCCAAAGTGCAAAAATTGTGCAAATTTACCTTTTGACCCTGCGCAAATGCCCCGCTCCCGCATTGCGAGCCCCCCGAACTGCCGTGTGAATGTGCATCTGCGACCCAGGCGGGTCCCGGCTGAGAAAAGGGGAAACACGTGAAATTCATCGTTGCCACGATCAAGCCGTTCAAGCTCGAGGAGGTCCGCGAAGCGCTGACCGCCATCGGCGTGCGCGGCATGATGGTTACCGAGATCAAGGGCTTCGGCGCCCAGTCGGGCCACACCGAAATCTATCGCGGCGCGGAATACGCCGTGAACTTCGTGCCCAAGGTGAAACTGGAAATCGCCGTCTCCGACGCGATGACCGACGAGGTGGTCGCCACGCTGCAGAAGGCGGCGGCCACCGGCAAGATCGGGGACGGCAAGATCTTCGTGCTGGATCTGGCCAAGGCCATGCGCGTGCGCACCGGCGAAACCGATGACGACGCGCTCTGAGCGCGCTGCGCGACACTTTGCGACAACAGACAAGGACTCGCATCAGATGAAACTGACAAGATACCTTCCCCTGGTGGCCGCGGCGGCGCTCGTGCCCAGCCTGGGGCTGGCCCAGGAGGCCGAGGAGGCCGCCAACGGCGTCGAAATGCTGAACATGGAGATGGTGTTCATCTTCAACAGCCTGCTGTTCCTGGTCGGCGGCTTTCTGGTGTTCTTCATGGCCGCCGGGTTCTGCATGCTCGAAACCGGGCTTGTGCGCTCGAAGAACGCGACGATGCAGCTGACCAAGAACGTCGCGCTCTATTCCTTTGCCGCGATCGCGTATTTCGTGGTCGGGTTCAACCTGATGTATCCGCTCGGCGACTGGGTGATCGAGGGCTGGCTTGGCGGCATCTCGCCCACCATCCTGGAACCCGTGGGCGTGCCGTTCGATGAACTCGACGATGTCGAATATGCCTCGATCGGGTCGGATTTCATCTTCCAGCTGATGTTCTGTGCCGCCACCGCCTCGATCGTGTCGGGCGCCGTGGCCGAGCGGATCAAGCTGTGGCCGTTCCTGATCTTCGTGGTGTTCCTGACCGGCATCCTCTACCCGTTCCAGGCGTCCTGGAGCTGGGGCGAAGGCTGGCTCGACGAAGCGGGCTTCCTCGATTTCGCGGGCTCGTCGATCGTGCACTCGGCCGGGGGCTGGGCGGCGCTGGCCGGGGTGATCGTGCTGGGCGCGCGCTACGGCAAGTATGCGCCTGACGGGCGTGTGAACGTGATGCCGGGCTCCAACCTGCCGCTGGCGACGCTGGGGATGTTCATCCTGTGGCTGGGCTGGTTCGGCTTCAACGGCGGCTCGCAGCTGGCCATGGGCACCGTGTCGGATGTGGCCGATGTCAGCCGGATCTTCGCCAACACCAACACCGCCGCAGCCGGCGGGGCGGTGGCCGCGCTGATCCTGTCGCAGCTTCTCTACAAGAAGCCTGATCTGACGATGGTGCTCAACGGTGCGCTGGCGGGCCTCGTGTCGATCACCGCCGAGCCGCTGACGCCGGGGCTGGGCATGGCCACGCTGATCGGCGCCGTGGGCGGTGTGATCGTGGTGCTGACCATCCCGATGCTCGACAAGTTCAAGATCGACGATGTGGTCGGCGCCATTCCGGTGCACCTGTTCGCCGGCATCTGGGGCACCATCGCGGTGGTCCTGACCAACCCCGATGCGAGCTTCGTGACCCAGATCATCGGCATCGTGGCCATCGGCGCGGTGATGTTCGTGGGCTCGCTGATCGCATGGCTGATCCTGAAGGCGATCATGGGCATCCGCGTCGGCGACGAAGAGCAGATGACCGGGCTCGACACCACCGAGATGGGCATGGAAGCCTATCCCGACTTCTCGAAAGGCTGAGCCTCTCCTGCTGTAGAAGCCTTTCGCCTGGCCCGGACCGCAAGGTCCGGGCCGTTTTCGTGTCCGGCGGGCGCGCGCGCTCAATCGCCCCTGGGCGGTGCCTCGAGCGAGCAGCACCCGGTCAAGAGCGGCGCGTCCGCACCCGGCATCACGCCCACCGACAGGCCGAACAGGAAATCGCTCATCGAATCCGAGCATTCCTGCTGGTGAATGAACGCCGTGAGCCCACCCTCGGCGCGGATCATCCGGCGCAGATCGCTGCGCCCCGAGGCATCCTGCGCGATGTCGATGCGGTGCATGCTCGGATCGCTGCCCATCGACGCGAACCGCAGCGCGCCGTCGGCGTAGCGCAGGTTCCAGAAGGGCTCGGCGCCGTAGCAGCGCAGCCCCACGGGCATGTTGTAATTGTCGATATGGACGCCGCGCGGCTCCATGTAGCGCATGAACACCCAGCCCGTGGCCTCGGTCCCCTCGCGCGTGTTGATCCGGCCCCAGCGCCCGTCCGCGTCAAGCGCCGTGACCTCGATCCCCGTGGCATCGGGGGCAAGCCCGCCGATGATCTCGGCCCGCGCGGTGGGCGCGGTGCGGATGTTGAGCACGTCGTCCCAGGCCACCCCCGTCACATCATGCAGTTCGGGCACCCGGAGGTCGGCGGCTGCGCCCGCCGCGCCCGCCACAAGCGCCAGAACCGCCAGCGAAACCTTGCGCATCGTCACTCTCCCCTGTTCCAACATGGAGCCCGAGCATAGGCCCGCGCGGCGGGCTCGGGCAAGCGGCGCGGGCAAGCGGCGCGGGCAAGCGGCGCGCATTGTCTCCGGCGCGTGACGCCCCTAAGATGCCCGACAAACCCCGCAACCTGCCGGAGACCGTCATGCTCGAAGCGCTCAACCCGCCGCCCAAGGACAAGATCATCGAATTGATGGCGCAATTCCGCGCCGACCCGCGCGACGGCAAGATCGACCTCGGCGTGGGCGTCTACAAGGACCCCGAAGGCCGCACCCCGGTGATGCGCGCCGTGCGCGCCGCCGCCCACCGCGTGATCGAGGCCGAGACCACCAAGGCCTATGTCGGTCTGGCCGGAGACGCCGCGTTCAACGAGGCGATGACCGCGCTGGTGCTGGGCGACGCGCTCGATCCCGCGCGCACGGCGTCGGTGGCCACACCCGGCGGCACCGGCGCGATCCGCATCGCGGCCGAACTGATCCGCAACACCGCGCCCGAGGCGACCGTGTGGCTGTCCGATCCCACCTGGCCCAACCACCCCGCGATCCTGAGCTACCTGAAAATCCCGCAGACCAGCTATCGCTATTTCGACGCCACCACCGGCGAGGTCGATTTCGACGCGATGATGGCCGACCTGGCCGGGGTGCAGCGCGGCGACGTGGTGCTGCTGCATGGCTGCTGCCACAACCCCACCGGCGCCAATCTGAGCCCCGTGCAGTGGCAGGCGGTGGCCGATCTGCTGCTGGAGAAGGGTGCGACGGCGTGGATCGACATCGCCTATCAGGGTTTCGGCGACGGGCTGGACGCGGACGCCTACGGCACGCGTCTGCTGGCGCGGCAGCTGCCGGAACTGCTGATTGCGGCGTCGTGCTCGAAGAATTTCGGCGTCTACCGCGAGCGCGCGGGGATCCTGATGGCGATCTCGGGCAAGGGGGCCGACACGGGCGTGGTGCAGGGGAACCTGAATTCGCTCAACCGGGTGAACTACTCGTTCCCACCCGATCACGGCGCGCGGCTGGTCAGCACGGTGCTGCACAGCGACGATCTGCGCGCCGAGTGGGCCGAGGAGCTGGAAGCCGTGCGCACCTCGATGCTGGGGCTGCGCACGCAGCTGGCCGAGGAGCTGCGCCGGCTGACCAACTCCGACCGCTACGACTTCATCGCGCGGCACCGGGGCATGTTCTCGAGGCTGGGACTGTCGCCCGAGGCGGTGGCGAAGCTGCGCGAAGAGCACGGCATCTACATGGTGGGCGATTCGCGGATCAACATCGCCGGGCTGAACCAGCACAGCGTGCCGGTGCTGGCGCGCGCCATCGCGTCGCTGGATGGCTGACGCGATGATCCACGCGCTTGACGGCGTGGCGCCCGACCTTCCGGCGCCCGACCGCCGCTTCATCGCCCCCGACGCGGCGGTGATCGGGCGCGTGCGGCTGGCCGACTGGGTGTCGGTGTGGTTCGGCGCGGTGCTGCGCGGCGACAACGAGGAAATCGTCATCGGCGCGGGCAGCAACGTGCAGGATCTGTGCGTTCTGCACACCGACCCGGGCTTTCCGCTGCGCGTGGGGCGCGACTGCACCATCGGCCACCGCGCGCTGCTGCATGGCTGCACGGTGGGCGACGGGTCGCTGGTCGGCATGGGTGCGATGGTGATGAACGGCGCGCGGATCGGGCGGAATTGCCTGATCGGCGCCGGGGCGCTGGTGACCGAGGGCAAGGAGATCCCCGACCGCTCGCTGGTGCTGGGCAGCCCGGGGCGCGTGGTGCGCACGCTCGACGACGCGGCGGTGGCGGGGCTGGCGCGCTCGGCGGCGAGCTACCGCGAGAAGATCGCGCGGTATCAGGCGCTGCAGCGGGGCGCTGACTGACCGACCGCGGCACAGGCCGAGACCCGTGGGAGCGCCCGCGAGGCGCACCCCACCCACCCAGCCGTGCGCCTCGCGGGCGCGCCCCGGCTGCGCCGGGGCGGGGTGCTCAGCCGGCGGCCATCTGGTTGTGTTTGCGGGCCACGAAATCCTTGGCCGTTTCAACCGCCACCGCAGCATCGCGGCAGTAGGCGTCGGCACCGATGGCGCGGCCGAATTCCTCGTTGAGCGGCGCACCACCCACCAGCACGATGTAATCGTCGCGGATGCCTTGCGATTTCATCGTGTCGATCACGACCTTCATGTAGGGCATGGTCGTGGTCAGCAGCGCCGACATGCCCAGAATGTCGGGCTGTTCGCGCTCCAACGCCTCGAGGTAGTTTTCCACCGGGTTGTTGATGCCGAGGTCCACCACCTCGAACCCGGCGCCCTCCATCATCATCGCCACGAGGTTCTTGCCGATGTCGTGGATGTCGCCCTTGACGGTGCCGATCACCATCTTGCCCATGCGCGGGGCGCCGGTTTCCACCAGCAGCGGCTTCAGGATCGCCATGCCGCCCTTCATGGCATTGGCGGCCAGCAGCACCTCGGGGACGAACAGGATCCCGTCGCGGAAATCGTGGCCGACGATCGTCATGCCGGACACCAGCGCCTTGGTCAGGATGTCGTAGGGCGTCCAACCGCGTTCGAGCAGGATCTGCACGCCCTCCTCGATCTCGTCCTTCAACCCATCGTAGAGGTCGTCCATCATCTGCTGGACGAGTTCCTCGTCGTCGAGTTCGGAGAGGATGATCTCGTCTTCCTGATCGCTCATCGCGGGTCTCCTGGAAAAGTCCTGTGATGGATGCACCTTGTCGGCGCGCGACAATTGGCCGATTGCGACATGGACTGGCGCGGGGCCGACCTTTGCGGCCTAGCCGCGCTTGCGCCGGCGCCCCCCCGAGCGCCGGCCACCGCCTTCGCCGGGTCCGGCGGCGTCGGCGCCGGTGCCGTCCGAGGCCGAGCTGAACCCGCCCAGCCGCTCGGCGATCACCTCCAGCGACGGGCGCGGGCCGGGCGCGCGCTCCTCGAGCGCGGTGCGCATGGCGCGCAGATGTTCGGGCATGGTGCCGCAGCACCCGCCGATGATGCGCGCGCCGCAGTCGCGCGCAAGGACGGCGTAGTCGGCCATCAGGTCAGGCGTGCCGTCATAGTGGATGTGTCCATCCACGTATTTCGGTATCCCGGCGTTGCCCTTGGCGATCACCGGGCGTGCGGGCGCCTGCGCCGTAATCCCCAGAACGGTGCGCAGCAGGTCCGACGCGCCCACGCCGCAATTCGCGCCGAACGCCACCGGCGCGTTGGGCAGCTTGCCCACCAGCGCCGCCAGATCCTCGGATGTCAGGCCCATCATGGTGCGCCCGGCGGTGTCGAAGCTCATGGTCCCGCACCACGGCATGCCGGCCAGCGTGCAGGCCTCGGCGGCGGCGCGGTATTCCTCGGGGGCCGAGATGGTTTCCACCCACAGCACATCGGCGCCGCCGGCCTTGAGCCCTTCGGCCTGCTCGTGGAACATCTCGACCGCGATCTCGTGGGTGAGGCTGCCCATCGGCGCCATGATCTCGCCCGTGGGGCCCATCGACCCCGCCACGACCACCGGCCGGCCAGCGCTGTCGGCAATCTCGCGGCCCAACTCGGCGGCGATGCGGTTGAGTTCGGCCACGCGGTTCTGCGCGTCGTGCAGTTTCAGCCGGCTGGCGGTGCCGCCGAACGAGTTGGTGAGGAACAGATCCGACCCGGCCTCGACCGCGCCGCGGTAGAGCGCGCGGATCTTGTCGGGGGCGTCGACGTTCCACAGCTCGGGCGCGTCGCCCGATTGCAGGCCCATGTTGAACAGGTTGGTGCCCGTCGCCCCGTCGGCCAGAAGCCAGTCGCGCGTGGACAGCAGGGCGCTCAGCGGATCGGTCATCTGGGGTCCTTCAGGGCAGATCTGCAGGAATGGCGAACACGGGCGCAGGGGCGCCCCCGACGCTGGATGCCATGCGCATACGCATGAAGCAAACTCATATCAGGCATAAAGAAGATGAACCCGGCGCAAGTTGGCCGGATCAGCCTTCCTCGACAAGCTGGCGCTTGGCCTCGGTGAGCAGGGTCTCCATCTTCGCGCGGACCTCATCCTCGCTGGCGCGGCCCGACAGGTCCGAGACCACCTTGCGGAACACGTTCTCGTGGCCGGCTTCCTCGAAGTCGGTGCGGATCACCTCCATCGCGTAGGCTTCGGCCGCGTCGCCGGTCTTGCCCAGAAGCTCGGCCGCCCACAGCCCCAACCGCTTGTTGCGCCGGGCGACGGCCTTGAACTGCATCTCCTCGTCATGCGCATACTTGTTCTCGAACGCGCGTTCACGGTCGTCGAAAGTGCTCATCGCGACTGGCCCCTTGCTGCGGAAATCCGTGTGTTGATATGGCCACCCGAGCGCGGAGCCGCAAGCCGGAATCGCGCCGCGCCGCGCCGTCCTTGCCCAGCGGCGGCGCCTGTCGTATAGCAGCAGCGCATTCCCTGACCGCAGCGCGCCCGCATCCGGCGCGATATCCGGAGACCGCGATGGCCCGCCGCACCAAGATTTACGAAGGCAAGGCAAAGATCCTGTATGAGGGCCCCGAACCCGGGACGCTGGTGCAGTACTTCAAGGACGACGCCACCGCCTACAACGCCGAAAAGCGCGACGTGATCGACGGCAAGGGCGTGCTGAACAACCGGCTGTCCGAGTTCTTCATGTCGGGGCTGAACGCGATGGGGGTGCCCACGCATTTCATCCGCCGGCTCAACATGCGCGAACAACTGATCCGCGCGGTCGAGATCATCCCGCTCGAGGTGGTGGTGCGCAACATCGCCGCCGGGTCCATGAGCCAGCGGCTGGGGATCGAGGAGGGCACCCCCCTGCCCCGCCCGATCGTCGAATTCTACTACAAGGACGACAAGCTCGGCGATCCGCTGGTGAGCGAGGAACACGCGCTCGCCTTCGGCTGGGCCACGCATCAGGACCTTGATGACATGGTGGCGCTGGCACTGCGGGTGAACGATTTCCTGTCCGGCGTCATGCTGGGCGTCGGCATCAAGCTGGTCGATTTCAAGATCGAGATCGGCCGCGTCTATGAGGGCGATTTCCAGCGCCTGATCGTCGCCGATGAAATCAGCCCCGATTCGTGCCGGTTGTGGGACATGAAGACCGGCAAGAAGCTGGACAAGGACGTGTTCCGCCGCGACCTTGGCGATCTGTCCGACGCCTATGCCGAGGTCGCGCGCCGGCTGGGGGTGATGCCCAACGCCGCGACCCCGATGCCCAAACCCAAGCTGATGAACTGAAAGGCCCTGCCGAAATGAAAGCGCGCGTGACGGTGATGCTGAAACCTTCGGTTCTGGACCCGCAGGGCGAGGCGGTGCGCCACGCGCTGGGCGCGTTGGGCTTCGACGGGGTGGACGCGGTGCGCCAGGGCAAGGTGATCGAACTGGACCTGGCGGACACGAACAGCGCGGCCGCGCAGGCGCGCGTCGAGGAGATGTGCGAGAAGCTCCTCGCCAACACGGTTATCGAAAGCTACGCGGTCGAGATCATCGCCTGAGAGGCCGTCACCGCCGCCCGAACAGCCCGTTCGCCGTGCCGCCGCCGGCCGAGTAGTCGATCTCGTTGAAGTCGCCCAGCCCCGTCAGCCCCACACCGTGAAGCTGCCCCACCAGCGCGCGGTCGGCGCTGTGGACATTGCCCAACACCAGCGTGCCGAAATCGCCGGCGACATAGACGCTGCCGGCGACCCCGCGCGCGGCGTCGCGCGCCTCGTCCAGCCGGACCCGGGCACCGAAGCGCAGCCCGTGATCGGTCTCGCCATCGAATGCCAGCCCGACGCGGACGCGGTTGGTCAGGTCCCAGTCCTCGCCATCATAGACCAGCCCCATGCGCGCGTCGCCGCTGACGCTGACGCCGGTCCGGTCCAAGTGCCGAAGCGACGGGTCGGCCGCGCGCACACCGTCGAAGGATGCGCCGCCGTTGAAAACCTGCCCGGCGGGCGGCTCTGACCCGGCCATGTCGGACAGCGACAATTCGGCCGTAGCGGGGCCTGAAACTGCCATCGCGGTCAGCGTTGCAAGCAATGTGATCCGCATGTGCCCTCTCCGATTCTGTGGTGCCGTCAAGATGCGCCCGAACGCGGCGCCGATCAAGTCGGGGGCACCGCATTGTGTCCGCGCGCCGACGAAGCGCTTGCCCACCCGACCCGATGCCGCCACGCTGCAAGCGATCCCATCGACCATACCGGAGACGCCGCGATGATCCATGCGCTAGCCGTGATCCTGATCTGCCAGCTTGCGGGCGAAACGCTCGTGCGGCTGCTGGGGCTGCCCGCGCCGGGGCCGGTGCTGGGCATGGCGCTGATCTTCGCGCTGATGCTGGCCTCGCCGCGCGTTGCGGCCCTGGTCCGCCCGGTGGCCGAGGCGATCCTGCGCCATCTGTCGCTGTTGTTCGTGCCCGCAGGCGTGGGCGTGGTCGGCCATCTGAGCCTGCTGGGCTCGGACGCGCTGGCGCTGGGGGTGGCGCTGGTGGTCTCCACCGTGCTGGCGCTGGCCGCAGGCGTGCTGGGTTTCGTCGCGGTGGCGCGGCTGACCGGCGCCGGGGACGAGCCGCGCAATGACTGAGTTCGTCGAAATCTGGTCCTACCTCGCCGAAACGCCGCTGCTGTGGCTGGCCGCGACGCTGCTGGCCTATCTGGCCGGCGACACGCTGGCGGCGCGGCTGGGCCGGGCGCCGCTGGCCAACCCGGTGCTGGTGGCGGTGGTGATCCTGGCGGTGCTGCTGTGGCTCACCGGAACCAGCTACGAGACCTATTTCGACGGCGCGCAATTCGTCCACTTCCTGCTGGGTCCCGCCACGGTAGCGCTGGCCGTGCCGCTGTGGGTGCACCGCCGCGCGGCCCGGCGCGCGCTGCTGCCGGTGCTGGCGGGGCTGGTGGCGGGATCCGTGGTGGCGGTGCTCTCGGCGCTGGCGATCGGGCACGCGATGGGGCTGTCGCCGGCGCTGCTGGCCACGCTCGCCCCCAAGAGCACCACCGCCCCGGTGGCGCTGGGCATCGCGCAGACGCTGGGCGGCTCGCCCACGCTGGCGGCGGTGCTGGTGATCGTGACCGGCATCATCGGCGCGATCATCGTGACGCCGCTGATGAACGCGATGCGCATCCGCGACTGGCGCGCGCGGGGGCTGGCGGTGGGGGTTGCGGCGCACGGCATCGGCACGGCGCGCGCGCTGCAGGTCCACCCCCGCGCCGGGGCGTTCGCCGCGATCGGCATGGCGCTCAACGCCGTTCTGACCGCGCTGCTCGCGCCCTGGGCGCTCGGCCTGTTCGGGTAGCGCGCGGCGTGGCGGGCGTTGTCCCGTCCTGCCACGCCCCGGCGACCCGCGCACGCAGCGGATGCTTGCAGGTCCGTTCGCCGTCGCGTATCTGGCACGCGCGGGTGATTAGCTCAGCTGGTAGAGCGCTTCGTTTACACCGAAGATGTCGGGAGTTCGAGTCTCTCATCACCCACCAGTCGCTGCGCCAGGCACGAACGTCGCGCACGGTCTTCACGACCGAGTGCGCCCGCACGATCCGCATGTCTTGGGAGCGCTATGGAGCGGGTAGCGGGAATCGAACCCGCACGACCAGCTTGGAAGGCTGGGGCGCTACCATTACACCATACCCGCAACGCCAGTCCGGATACCGCCGATCATGGCATGCGTCAAGCACGCGCCTGCGCAGGCATCGAGCGGAGGGCTTGTCTGCCCGGCAGGGGTTTGGCATCGTGACAGCGCGGTCAGCGGCCCCGCCCTTGTTTCAGGTGATGCACCGGACCTCTTTCCATGACCGACAGACCGTCCCCCGACACGGCAATGGCAGGCACCAAACGCCGCGTGACGCTGCTGGGCGTCGCGGTGAACCTGCCGCTGGCGCTGCTGAAGGTCCTCGGCGGGATTGCGGCGGCAAGCCCTGCGCTGGTGGCCGACGGGGTGCATTCGCTGGCCGATCTGCTGTCCGACGCGGCGGTGCTGTGGGCGTTGGGTCACTCGGCGCGCGCGCCCGATGCCGATCATCCGTATGGCCACGGGCGGTTCGAAACCGTGGCCACGCTGGGGCTGTCGGCGCTGCTGCTGCTCACGGCGGGGGGCATCGTGTGGGACGCGGGCGCGCGGCTTCTGGCGGGGACGGTGCAGACGCCGGGGATGCTGGCGCTATGGATCGCGCTGGGCGCAATCGCCGCCAAGGAGGCGCTGTTCCACCTGACCCGCGCCGTGGCGCGGCGCAGCGGTTCGGCGCTGATCGAGGCGAACGCCTGGCACCACCGCTCGGACGCGCTCACCTCGGTGGTGGCGCTGGCGGGGATCGGCGCGGCGCTGGGCGGCGTGGCCTTCGCCGACCCGCTGGCGGCGGTGGTGATCGCCGTCATGCTGGGCCGGATCGGCTGGCGCTTCGGGCGCACGGCGCTGGACGAACTGGTGGACACGCAGGCCCCCGAGGCGATGCGCGACGCGCTGGCCGAGACCCTGAGCAACAGCCCCGGCGTGCGCGATCTGCGCGCGCTGCGCATGCGCCGCCACGGTGCGCAGCTGGTCGCGGATGTCTCGGTGCTCGTGGACCCCGCGATCAGCGTGACCGAGGGCCACCGCATCGCCGAGGCCACGCGGACCAGCGCGCTGGCGGCGCATGAGGCGCTTGAGGACATCGTCATCCATGTCGAGCCCGCCGAGCATTTCGGTGGCTTCGGGGCCACCGACGCGCCGCTGCGCGCCGAGTTGGAGGCCGCGATCCGGAAGGCCGCGCACAACCGCCGTGCGCTGCGGGCGATCGACACGGTGCGACTGGGCTATTTCGACGACGGGATCGAGATCGACCTGATCGCCACGCTCGCGCGCGGGACCGACCAGGCGGCCGAGGAACGCGCGCTGCACGCGGCGCTTCAGCCGCGCATCGCACGCCTGCGGCGGGTGCGCGTGCTGCGCGCCAGCGGCGGTGCGGCGCGCCCCGATGGCTGAGCGAGAGGGCCTGCACGGGGGGCCTGAACGGGGGGCCTGAACGGGGGGCCTGAACGCGCCCGTGCGCATCTGTCACGGCGGCGTCGGTTGCATTGTCGCCGGTTGTGCCTATCCTCGACCATGTAAAGGAGGTGATCCATGCCCGAACTCGTGAAGCTCTATATCCGGAACGTGGCGATCGGCTTCGGCATCGCCGCGGTGTTCGTGGCGTTGCTGTTGTGGTTCAACGTCGCCAATCTGCAGCATCTGATCTTCAACACCCAGGGCGGCTGGCTGGCGCTGTTTCTGCTGGTCATGTTCAACGGGATCGTGTTCGCGGGCGTGCAATTTGCCATCGCGGTGATGAGCATGGCCGAGGACGGCTCCCCCTCGGGTGGCAAGCCGGAAGCCGCGCGGCCTGTCCTGTCCTGGTTCAAGGCGGTGGAGCCGGTGAAGATCCCGGTCGAAGAACCGCGGCGCTGAGCGCGACCTTCATGCGAAAAGGCGGCCCTTCGATGGCCGCCTTTTTCGTTTGCGAGGGTCGGCGGCGGGCCCGCAGCGACCGTGGCGGCGTGATTTTCCCGAGAGCCTGTATTTACAGGTGGGCGCCAGATAACGAGGCCAGGACCCCGCCAGAGCCAGCTCCCTCGGAAATGCTTATCGGCCACTGGAAAAGGACCGCACACGCGAAGAGCAGAA
>LFIK01001582.1_pt1 | contig 18173 bp, 27 predicted proteins | sample 643401 | NCBI WGS metagenome assembly LFIK01 (sample SAMN03777447, study PRJNA286221) | soda lake metagenome | biome: soda lake; feature: Kulunda steppe; material: water; isolation source: sample T5-Br brine of Lake Tanatar-5 | place: Russia: Kulunda steppe | collected 2010-07
GAACCCACTCGGCCGGAGGGCCAGCCAGGATCAGCAGCTGATCTGTCGAGCCATCCAGCTGAGATCAGCAGGTCGCCCTGGAAAGCCAACCAGACCAGCGCCAGCATCAGGGTGAACCAAGATCAGCGCCCAGGTGGCATACATCAGCACCCACACCAGGAGGACCTCTGAGAGATCAGATCACCAAATTAGCAAAAGAAAACGGCAGGGCCACCTGTCTGGCAAGGTGACACACCAAGGCCGAAAAGCTGCTTGGCGAGATGATACACCAAGGCCGTCTGGCAAGGTGACACACCAAGGTGACACAGCAACAGGCCGAGGACCTGCGCGGCGGTTGAAGCCCCCCAATTTACACGCACCCGCATCCTCTGCGTCTCGTTGGCAATGTCCAGCCGCTTCTGGCGTAGCTCATTCACAAAGTAGTTCTTGTCCAGCACCTGGCGCTTCCCCGCGCCCGTCTGCTTCCGCATGCCCACCACGCCATGTTGCGTCAGCGGGCGGTTCTCCACCTGCACATCAGCCCCTGCGCATATGCGCATGCACACATGCAGACACGGCTGTCCACCAGCGCGTCAGCCACACATGCAAGCAAGCATGCAAACATGCACATACCTACTTTCATATGTGGTGCGTACATACGGGCAAACATCTACCACACACATGTACTGCGTTCGCATGTACACGCATGTACGCAAGCAAGCACACGCACGCACGTGCACGCACTCACAAACACAAACGCGTACACACGTACACACACACGCACGCATGTGTATGATTCATGCGCGCGCACACTCCCAAGACCACGCACCCGCCCGCAGCGTGCCGGCAGCGTTGGGCCCGCCGGCGTTGGACCCTGGCCTGACCTGGCCCGTGCCCAGGCGCTTATAGGCTGTGCTGGGGGGGGGTGCGCCCGGGGCACCGATGGTGCGGTTTAGCAGCGAGGAGGCGCCAGACAGGGCTGCGCGCACAGTCAGTCACGAGGATCGTGCTATCGTGTATGCGGTGTGGGCGTGTGCTCTGGCATACCGTGTGGCGTGCCTGTGCTCCTGCGTGAGTGCGAGCCTGGGTGGCGGAGCCCAGCGATCACAAGCAGTGGGGGCGATGCTGGCGGGCACACATGAGCCGGGGCACACGGCCAGGGTCCCTGCCTCCATGCATACACAGTGCGCAGTATGCAGGGCGCAGGTGTCTAGACAAGGCGATGAGGCTCAGGCGGTCATTCAAATGGTCAGCACCACTGTTGGTCCAATGCACGATGTCATTTAAGTTCCACCATACTGCTCTGTGCGCTGCGGCGCAACGCCTGTGCGGGTAAGGACGGGGCAGCGCCTTGCTTGAATGTGTGTGCGTGTGTGTGTGAGTTGTCCACGCTCGTCTGGTTTAGCGCAGCAGCGGTGTATGATTAGATATGGACAGTCACAACAAAGAGGGCCTTTTCTCATTTTGAATCATAGGCGCGTCCGACTGACATCATCCATGCATGGCCAATTAATTGCACACAAATGCAAGGCGCATATTATGAAGCCTATACTCCCGCAATCCCGCAGTTAAGGATCCACAGGAAAACACAACGCTGCGTTTGTGGGGGCTATGCACAGATTCTGATCACAGGATCCAGCCAGAGCGCCATGGTCTCAAGAATAGTCAGTATCCCACATCTTATGCTTTGCCTGGCCAAGGAGAGCCTTGTACAAGCTGCACATGAGCTATTCACCCGAGTATATACATACAACTAGTCAAGTAGCTCCAACTTGCATTCACACATGCAATGTAATGAATGAACACATAGTTGGGAACGTCCAATATTGTGCGTGCATGTGCACGTGCACACTTTTACACAAACACATGCGCACACAGCAGCCCTAGAGAGCATTGAGCACTGCCATGGCAGCAGAGCCACTGCCCTCCACCCCCCCCCCTCTTCCCTCCTTGATCATCATCTCATCACCATCATCATCGTCATCATAACAATGTTAATCAAATGAGGCTACCCAGGTTGGACCCTGTGAGGGTGCACAGTTTCTACCCGCCAGCTTTTGCTTTCGAAAGCAAGCATGAGTCAAGTTTCATTTGGCGTGAAGTACACCCCCATACAATGTGATTGCCAGCTGTGCATAGCGTTGAGCTTGCTCAGTGTGCAAGCGTGCATGTGCGTGGTTAGGTCTAGTGTGCAAGCGTGGGAGAGGAGACTGGCTCTAGACGAGGGACCTCTTGCTCGTCATGCACAGATTTGCATCGCCATGAGCACATGCAATTGATTTTTTTACACACTTGACAGGGTCCGCTCTGGTTAAAAGGTCCGCTACCAAAGAACCATAGAACCAGGTGATGCAAGGTGTGCCCTTGACTCAAGAATGTACGCATGTGTGCCTGTGCATGTGTGCCTGCAAAACTTCACCTACCGGTACTTGGTACCCCTCCTGGAAAAGTGCCAAAGCCTTTTTGGCCAGTCATAGGCCTGTCTGGGGGTTTCCCCATCCCTGGTGCCCCAGCAAACGATCCGCGTGAACTTGGACGCTCCATAGCTGAGGGCCTCGGATTCAATCCTGTGCAACCCGCTCAACTGCTTAGAGCATCTATCTACTAACAACTCAATAGGTCGATGGGAAGCACCTTATAAGTCAGGGCGGAATACATTCATTTCACAGCAATTTTCAAAGTATAATATTCTGGCACAATTTGTTGCTTCATAGGCCAATAAATTTGGAGGGGGGGTGGCAGGCGAACCATGCGGTCAATTAGCATAATTTTTAACAAATTATTTAGTTATATTCTTTGGGAAGTCAAGTGGACTGATACTGAGACTGGGGTTACGTTACCGTAACTCTGAATGCTGAGTTCTCCTTTCTTACCATTGGTGGGACAGGCTCAAGCTCCACATTGGGTAAGTTTTTCCTTAGTAAAGATTCCTGACCTGAGGTGTGCGTGCACCAAAATCTATGCATTGCATGTCATTTGGAACACATTCCGCATCGTGCCTGATGACACTCATTTACACTTATCAGCACCTTAAGTAGCTATTTGCACTCATCACCAGCAAAAAAAAGTGATGGTAAGCTCCCGGAGAATTGTGCTCTACATCCCTGCAGGTACCTACAGCTTATGTCTCCCCATGTTTTGCGCACATACAAAGAGAGCACACAGCAAGTTGTCTGAGTAAGACCCAGGTCGCTTTACATCTCCAGAAGGCACACTTGGAGGGTCTGGCAGCAGAGGCAAAGGAAAAGGAAGAGGAATGGGGCCGTCAAAAAGCGGAGCTGGTGGGTGCTTGGCTCTATCTGGACCCTGTTGTTGTGCAAGCAGCTGTGTACAAACCTGTGGGTTTGTATTGTCCTGCATTTTCTCAAGGGGAGGGTCTGAAACCAATCCGGTCCCTGCAGGAGGATCAGCTGCGAAGCTTGAAGGTCCGAAACATGGAGGCTGAGCGCCTGTTTAAGGTGCGTGGCTCGTGCAGGATCTGGCATCCTCACTCCACTGCAATATCAGCTGCCTCAGTGCACTGCCAATTGATCTTTGAACTCTGTATCAAGCTTGAAGCGGCGAGTCTGCTGTTGTCGCAAGCTTACTCGAGGGCGGCGCTGTTGCAAGGCGACTGGAAGATGGTGTTGTTGCAAGCCCTGGCGCTGGCCTGCACTTGAGGGTGGTGCTGGACCCGCGCACCTGCCCTTTTAAGGTGATACATGTATCAATACAATGTATGATTAGTATCAGACAGCTGTGGGGAGCCTCACATGACGCATGTGCCCGCGTGTGCACATGCCCCGTTTGCTGCTGCGTGCACCGCAGATCCAGGAGAGGCAGCTGGATGACCGCCTGGAGCGCACACAAGGCGCACTGGGGCAGCTGGAGCAGGAGCATAGGGAGCTTCAGGGCTCCAGTGCAGACCAGCTGGCCAAGCTGCGCAAGGACTTTGGGGAGCTGCAAAAGCACTGCGATGCGCTGGAGGTGTGTGGCGGCGCTGGCTGCGCCAGCCTGTTTTGCTCGATTGTTCTCATCTTGCGTGCGGGTGTTGCATCCAAGCCATAGCCAACTTAGCAGCGTTGGTGGCAAGCAGCCTTGAAGCCGCCGCCGCTGCCGTCGCCACAGCTGCAGCCGCAGCCGTAGCAGTGAACCCATGGCCGGCCATACATTGCTGGATCGTGCCAGTAGGCATGATCTAGCTGGAGCGCAGGCATGAGTGCAGCAGCAGTGGCAGCAATAGCAGCAACAGTGTGCATGCCAACATGCCTGCTATGTGAGCCTGCGCCCCAGTGCGGCGCTGCTTGTGCAGGAGGCACGCGCACCTGTCTCTCCCACCCTCATTTGCGCGCGACTGCTTCTGCTTTTCTATCGTGCGCGGCGTTTGCGCAGCATGAGCGGCAGGCCCTCACGCGTCAGCTGCGTGATGCGGACATCACCGCTGCAGCAAGGCAGGCAGCAGAGGCCAAGGTGGCTGAGCTGCAGGATGCCATCTCCGGCATGAAGCAGCGGACCGAGCGTGTCATGGCGGAGCTGCAGCGCCAAAAGTGGGTGCGCTGTCTGCCTGAAGCAGGTGGCTCAATGTCCTGCACAGTCTCCTGCGCTAAGAGAATTGTTTGAAGCCTATTTTCTAGGCTTAGGATCTGGTGTTTGGCTTTAAAGGCTTCAAGTGTCCTCATCTGGCAAGTACAGCTCCGTAATCCACCTCTAACAATGAAATTTCAAAGAGTGGTGTGCTCCATTTGGAGCCCTGAATGTAGGTGATCACAGAGTTGTCCATTCTTGCAGTTGGCCCGCTTGTAGTCTGGTGTCCTTTTTTGTGGTCATCCCACTAAGCACTGGTGTCTTTTCTTGTTGTCAGCCCCTGGGCACCAGCAAGCCCGGCCGAGCTTGCCCCTTTGTCCTGCGCACTTTGCCAGCTGGGTCCCCTCCTTGCAAGTCACACGCAACCTGGACCAAATCAGCTGGCCCCCTTGCAGATGGGCCCTGTCCTCAATGGACATGGACAAGCCTTGTAAGAGGCTGCGCTGAAGCGTGCTTGCAAGCTGCGTTGAGCATACAAGTGAAGCAGCAGCTCCTGCCTGCGCTCTTGATTAGACACTCACATGCACACCAAACCACGCATGCATAACCTTACACAGGGATGACGTGGAGCGTGCCCGAGACCTCTCCCACCGCCAGCTGGAATACACCCAGCAGCAGCTGCAGCAAGAGGAGGAGGCCCGCAGGACAAGCGAGCAGCAGGCCACGCTTGCGGCCCTGGACTGGCAGCGCATGGCCGCCGCCCTGCAGCTGGAGCGGCTGATCAAGTGGGTGCATGCAGGCAGGTTCGCATGGCATGGGCCATGCGTACACGCGCGCGCATGTGTGCTTGTGCTCAACTGTGTGCAGGGAGGTCCCCTAGCTGTCCATAGGGCACAGGGCACAGCCTTTTTTCGGCTCACAGCCCCAACATGGACAGGAAACGGCCCTTTGTGCAGGCTTAACCTGCACCTTAGCAACCTCTACTATGATGTTACTGTTTCTCATGAGCCACAAAATGTCAGGAGCTTCATCCTCCTATGGTGAGATTAAGGAGGGTCTAAGCCGCACGTTTGGGGTCAGTATTGGAAATAGGAATGGTGCGCTGTTTCCCCACCACAATTACTTGCCTCATCACGCTACTGGGACCATCATTATAATCTCCAATACCACCACCATGGATAATCATCATCGTCATCATCAACATCATCATCATCATCATCATCATTTGCAGCAGCATGTTCCTACGGGGCTTCATGATCCTGGTATCAGGACTTGCACGCGTGCCAGAGCACCATCCCACTTCCCTGTACTCAATCAGCCCTGCATGGATGTCACCCTCCCGCGCTACACCCCCGCGCCCGTCACCCCCTGCCCCTTTGCGCAGTGAGCCCCTGCGCCACACCGACCACGCCACCACCACAACGTCCCACGTCCTCAGCTCCTACGCCGCGCCAATCGTCATCAGCCGCTTCCGGGACCCCAGCGCTCCGCCTGGCCCACAGTCTGCACCCTGCGTCTCTGCGACCACGGCAGCAGCCGCAGCCCCAGAGCGCATTGCGCTGTGCACTGGGGACGGCAGCAACGGCAGTGCAGAGGGGGAGGGCATTGGCGCGGCCGCCGCCGCCGCCGCTGCCGCCGCGGGCTGCCTGGACAGGCTGTCCCAGATTGCGCATGCAGGCACTCACGCCTCTTCCTTTCTGGTCCCCGAGCTGGACCGGAGGATACGGAAGCCGGGCCGCCAGCAGCAGCAGCAGCAGCAGCAGCAGCGCGGCCCCCGAGATCCCCTGCGCCATGTACAGTCTGGGCCCGCCCCCACTCCTGGCTGTGCGAGGTGCGCCCAGACCTCGGTGCTTGGTGGCTCCACTCAGTGCGGCAATTCAGTGGCCGCAAGCAGCTTGGCTGCAGCAGCTGCAGCTGTATTCGGGCAGGCCAGTGCCTCAGCCGCCCAGAGCCTGCCCCCTGCACTCCAGGCCAGCGCTCACACTTGTTTGAGCCCTCAGGTCTTGTGACCACCCTTTGAGCCGCAGGGTGGCCTCCGCTGAGGCGCACCATGGTGTGCGTGCGTGCCTGCACCGCTTAAGCAGGGGTCTCCGCCAATACGTATGTTTTGCTCATGTGAGCCCCTCCGCCCCTTACAGGAGACACTATGACAGGAGCACTGCACAGCTCTGCGCAAATCCTGTTGCTGCAATGACAAGTGGCCTGTGCTTGAGTGCCGCAGACCTTCGTCTGCGGATGCCCCCACGCTGAGGCACAATGATTTGACGAGACTGAGCCGCGCCTGGGCCACCACCACTCCGACCGCCGGCTTTCCTCACCCCAGCTTTTTGGACAACACGGCCCGGTGAGGTGTGGGGGGCGCTGGACGTGGCATCCAATCAGCTGGCAGCGCTGTTGGCAAAAAAAGGCGCAGAGTGGCAGTCACAAGGCATGGCAGCTGAGCAGCCATCAGCGCTGTCGGCCGAATTGACGCGCTATACTCTGAAGTACAACTGCAGCAATGGTGTGTGACTCTGTTTGCCTGCTGTTCAACTGCAGGTACAAAGACACCTACCAATGCAGAAGCACTGCTTGCCCCAGCCGTTGCAAGCTAGGGCCGCGGCAGAAGCCCAGTCCTGCAATTTGGGCTGCTTACCATGAGCTCGTGGCACCTGCAAATGGTGCACAGGCCAGACCAGCTCAACAGCAGGGAGGGAGCTGTAAGCACTGGGCTCCGTAAGCCACTTCCTGCAGCTGACATGATAAGGACCTGCGCAAGCACCAGCTGTTTAGTTCTCCTGTAAATGGGCTGCTGCTGGTTATGTAGCTCACACGCACTTGATCCTGTGCCACTGCTATCATTGTATATGTAAAGCACAATGCATCAATCTTGTGCACCTTTTCCATGCCTTTTCTTTTCTCTCTTTCTTGTAAGTCCTGAAGACAATGAAATGATTGCATGTTGGAGTCCGATCGCATAAGTGTAGAAAATGCTCCAAACATACCTCGCCCTTCCAAGGTTACCCTTACCTTAACAGCTAACCTAGTCCTTATTTATCCTTGTACTTCCCACACAAAGATAATTGGTAAATTTCATTTTTCTAGGTGCCCTCTTTTCCTTGATTGCCGTAGAAGTTAATGCACTGCCTTTTTTCCAGCTGAGATCCATGGCCCTTGATGGCAACTACCAGTGGTACAAGCACCTGGTGACACCCCCCATCAAAACGCTCAATGCATTCAATTTAGTACCCTTTTCTTTTGGTGCAACAATCTTGCTTCTCAGGCACTACCTCCAAGTAAGTTAGAGAAAGTTTCCTTGCATACCGGCCTTTCCAGATTTTTGGGATCAGGTTGCAGGCCTGCTGGGCTTCTGAAGTCACTTCACGGTGAGCTGCCCTCATTTGGCAGAGGCAGTTATCATACATGATGTCACACCAGATCAGTGCAGTGCCAGATTTATGCTGCGTTGTGATCCGGAGGTTGACTGGGTCAGTTGGTGGAGTATTTGATTCTGTTGTCAGTTCAGCTATAGCCGTTATGGTCATGCCACGAGCCTGTTTGGTGTGCAGCAGTCTCTCAGCGTGACGGTATCAAAGACTCTGCGGTCTCATCGCAAACGACCTGTCGTCTGCTTGGTGTACACGGTTGCTGTCCGCAGCCAGTCCACACCCCCCATTTGCTAAAATGTTATGGCCATTGTCGCGAGCCTGGTTTGGATGCAGCAGTCTCTCAGCGTGAAGATGAAACTTTTGATGTTAAGACATACTTATATTAGGAGACAGGATGTGAGGCACTCGAAATCCTAGCAAACTTAGCCAACTTATCCTGAACCATCCTCTGACTGGTATCACACCAGAGAGGCCTTCAAGAATTTCTTCGGGATACAGGGTTAACAAGGTTTACAAGGATAAGGCCTTCAGTCAAGAATTGCGACTGCCAGCCTGCTCATAAAAAACGAGTAATGCATGAAGGAAAAAAGGAAGTTTATGGTTGTTCTGGTTTAAAAAAGCGGACACATCATGAGATCCTGCCTGTGAGAACACGGGAGCATACTTCCTGCGGAGAGAGACCACCTGGGGATGTGTGCAATGAAATAGGACATGTTGTTCATGTTCTTCAGGATACTAGTGGGATACCAGTCAGAGAGCTGAGTGCTGTGCCGGATTTATGCTGCATCAAGACCAGGAGGTTGATTGAATAGGTTCACAGAGTACTCAACGTTGTTCAGCTTACGGTGCTTTTACAAAGGGTGATTGATTGCCATGATGAATCAATAAAAGGTGATTAACATCAGAATTAATCTTAATGAACCCAGGGGGGGAGGGCTGATTAAAATTTACGCATACGTGATTAATTCCACGGTAGCAGTCAAATGTTCCCTTTGTGGTTATGGAAAGGCTGGGAAGGCTTCATTGGTGATGTGCTGAAGAGTTCTTTGGAGCGGGTCAGTCAGGGTTTTGGGAGGCAGTCAACGGGTACGGATCCATTCCGGAAGGATGTTGCCTCCGCAGCGCAGTGCATGGAGTGCAATGCAAGCAATCAAGATTTGCATTTCATATTTCTGAGCAGCACTTAGCTGCACTCTTGTCCATTTCACACACTGACTCAGCTGGGATTAATCACCCTCATCATAAAAACACAAAAAGGTGATACAGCAAGGGAGCATGCGAGTGATTAATTCTGAATTCATCACAAACCATTGTAAAGGCACCGTCAAGCTCTCATTCAAGCGCATAATACATACAGGACAACTGCATGTGCGACTTATTAAGATGAACTCCATGGAAGTGAGCCCCATGCACCCTCAAGGGCAGCAGGCATGGCAATGTAAATCAGTCCACCACAAGACACTATGCAGGCGCTTTAAAACTAAAAAGGTTGCACTTCACACCATCCTTCCTAGTGTGGGAGTTTCAATTATACCGCACACTTCACATCATCTCAAAGAGCTTGGCCTTGATTCACGGAGGGTCCACAAGTCTGCCCTGAAATTGCATGCTCACTCCGAGCAAAACTACACGCACACTTGAAAACACAAATTTGTCATGCCAGCCTGGCATGATATCTGATAAGTGCTGCAGCCAGAAGTGTGATGTACTGTGTTCAATCGGTTGGATTTAGTTGGCTGAGCACTTGACCGGTTGGCAATACAGCTATCACTGTTTTTAAAGCACGTCCCGTTTGGCATCTTAAGGAAGGACAAACTCGTAGTAATACCATGTTGAGTCTGGAAGCAACCTTGTTGTAATGACCCCCATGGAGTAGTCCACTCCAGGTCTTTGGGGAACATGGCACGGCAGTGCAACAGTCAAAGTGTGTAATCCAAAGACAGTGTGAGTAGAACACATCCCTGAGATATTGAGATTCAGCCGCTCAAGGGAGACAGTGAGAGGGTCAAGCAGGGCCACAAATTCCGTGATTGTCCTGTCTGCAAGCCTGCCGTGCTTGCGCGTTGTGTACACTACCCGGTGTCTGCAGCAAGTCCACACAATACTCATGCTCTAAATGCTCGCAAGGCCTACTAGATCCTGAGGCCTAGGTCTGGAGCAGGGGCCTGCTAGTCACCCTCCGGATCCCCACCAGTAGCCATCCCCCATCCATCCAGTGATTTCATTCCATAGCAGCTGCTGCAGCGCTGACCTTATTGTCTGCAGGCTAACCAGATCTTGTTAGAGAAAGACTGTGTATGGAAGGATAAGGTATCAGAGATTACTCAGTCTTTTGCAGGCAAATCTGCTTGGTATTCATCATTGCTGTCCGCAGCCAGTTCTCACACCTGTGACCATCTCGTTCAGGCCATGCCACTTGTCTGATTTGTTTGCAGCATTCTCTTGGCGTGACACTGGGGATGATTTAAGAAATGACAGCAAATGCCCCTCTGGTTTATTCCTCCAGAGAAATAGGTACAAAGTCAGCTCACCAACAGGAGGACTGTTTGGGCTAACAAGTTGAAGCACATGGCGGACAATGTGCCAAAACTCCCTCAGTCTTAGGTTTGCTGTCTCATTCCTGACTGCATTGGGGCCCTACTAGGGCCTAGTAGGCAGTTGGTCAATGTTTGCTTCTAACATAGTGTGCCAGTGGCTTTTTTCTTGTTTCAGGTGTGCCCGAAGTCACACTGGCATCTAAGTGAATCATTCAAAGTCAGCCACCAGGGTTGCTCTGATTCTGAGCCTTTAACAAACACAGGACAGACTAGGCACAGGAGGGTCACGTGCTGCAGCTTTCTTAAAATTGTATACATTCAGGCAAACAACGCAAAGCATGTACCACACCAGAAACCACCATGTGCGGCAAAGACTCCCCACGGCAGCAGGTGGCTCATTACTTACTGAATGTGACATGCTTGCATATGGAGCTGGTGCTCCAGCTATCATGCATTCCAAAATCAACGTAGGCAGGTCTTGGCATTTCACAATCCAAAGTCAATGAATCAGAAGTGTGGGTGTGGGTTGTGCGCCCTGTCCTCCTCCTCTATGATCTGCTGCCGCTTTTGCATGAACGCCTCCACAGTGCGGTGCATCGCGTCCCTGCCAGTGATGATGAGCCTGTTCACTATCTCAGGGTCTGTTTCAAAGCGAGCCGCTTCAAATTCCTGCAGACCAGCACGTATTCACAGAAGCAGGTGCTAGGAGCATTGACTAAGGCACTAAGATGATGCGCTCTCCACTCCTTGTCAAACAAAAAGCTCCTGGCATGCTGCCCACATTTTTGGCCAATTGCCACAGTCAGCAGTTGTTGAAAAGCCTGCTCCTCAGCCTGAGAAGCAGGGGTCCCTCGCGGTGCTGCCAGCTACCGGGGCATGCAATCAAGTGCAGTTCTAAACATTTTCCTAGGATAACACAGAACTGCACAAGCTGCCAACCTTGCGTGTGCTCTCTCGCAGGATGTCCCGCCATGCACGTCCCTGCTGGTCCTTCCACACAAAAAGGTTGGAGTAGCGGAGGATCTCTCTGTACAGGGACAGGGACTCCCTCCGTGTGGTCAGCAGTAGGTGCGGCACGCCGTGCTCCTTCTTGCGTGATGCATTGCGCATTTGGCGCTCAAACATGTCATCTATCTGGTCCTGTCCCCCTGACCCCAGGTTCTCCTCACTGATGCTGCGTGTGGGCTGTGCAGCTCCCGGTAAGATGCAGCTGAAGTGGGAAGCGGGTTGCTTGGAAGCGGCATAGAGCTTGAAATGCTGAGGGCTGGACCTTAACATCTCATAGTGATCTCTGGTCTTGACACGAATTCAAATCCGAATTCATTTGATGCAATAATAATTATTATTCGGAATGCACGTCTCTAAAGGTCTGTCGCGCACGCTCCAGAGCTCTGCCAGGCATACGCTGTGCAGACCTAGCCTTGCACCCCGGAACCAGCCTCAAACACCCAAGACCACTCAGGTTGTGCTATACAGCAGTCAGAAGGAAGATGCAGAGCCTTCGTGGGGAGAGATTGCAAAGAACGCAGGAGGGCTGCTCCGGTGCGAACACACCCAGCTTCCAGGACTTTCTTCCATCTGACTGGGGTGCACTTTAAGCTTGAGTGCGTGCAAACCGTCCCAAAATCTCTTGCAAGGTCTTCAGGGACTATCCTGCCCGACAGTCAGAAGCCTTCATGCCTGTCTTCACACGGTCGCCACGCCACTCCTTGCGCACAGGACTGCCTTCAACAAGGTCAAGAACTCTGCGGCCGCCCTTATCAAGCCTAAGCAGCAGTCTCCTCCCCCGCGTGAAGATCTGTACGAGGCGCCGCCACGAGAAGATCCGTATGAGCTGAGGCGGCAGCAGCAATGGGTGCGACCACGTGAGCAGCCGCGCCAGGGACTGACCAGACCATCTGGTCTAGGTTCCGACGACCTACTGCCAGGCCTGTTTGGGCGAGCGGCTGGCTCCCTCCTCGGGAATGCCTTTGACATGCTGGGATCAGAGGTGCGCTCGAGGAACGCACGGTGCTTGCTGCAGCCCGCGCTCTCCTCAATGCTCGTTGCATTCTGCGCTCAAAAACTCCTTAACCTTTAGTCCTCTGCTAACTTAAAAATTTATTTTCCTTTTATGAGAGAGCAAACCAAAAGCACATGCAACAATTGAACCATGGGCGCTGCAAGCGTCCAGGCAGATATGAGATCAGTTATCAAAAAAGGAAAAACTTCAGTCAATATTGTGCGCTTGCTTGGAGTGACTGCCTGTTTATACTTTCTTTGATTGCAGCTGGCGAAATCTTCCAAAGAGCGAGAGACTGTGTTTGACGAAGCCAGAAGGCGCATCACCAGCAGTCCAGCATTGAAACAGAGGCTGGGCAACCCACAGGTGTGGTCCTTTCCTGCAACATCCTAAGTCGTGTCAAGGATGGCACAACATAACATACCTTGTGCGCCTCAATGGCTGTGGCCTGTGGAACAGAATGTGCAGAGGGAACTGGCTCCACACGCATCAAAGCCCGTCAGTGCCTCCGCTGGGTCTACCTCTGTTCCAATATTCTAAAAAAGAACTCCCTAGCCTGCTGCAGCGTGCTGCACGCTTGCAAAGGGAAATCCTTTTCTCAGCCCAACCACTAAGGTGGTTGATCAATAATACCTGAATTGTTACATTTCCTTCATGGAGCAATTCGTGCCTAACAAGATATTTTTGACAGCTCAAATCAAGCCTTGCAATCAAGGATGCTGTCATTGATTAGTGAATGACTCGTCCATCCTGGATGCACAAGTCTGATCCCCCATAAGCGCCCTTTCTGCCTTCTGCCCTCTGCCGATTCCGTCCTCAGGTCTTCCCTCCAACATCCCAGTCCTCCTCAACAACCAGCATCAACGGCCGCTCTACACAAAAAATCAACCTCGTGATGCCCATCCAAGGCAGCAGCGGCGCCCTTGCGTACGGCCAGGTAGGTGCAAACATGATGACGATGTTGATGATGATGAAGAAGAATGACCGAGCTGCCTGGCCCAACGGGAATGATTGGTTTGGAGAAAAGGCTTTCATGGTGATTTCCCAAGTGCCATTTGGTTGGCCTTGTTGGTTTAGCTGAGGTTTCAGTATTCTTGTCACGTGCTCTTATTTGCTTGTGTGCACATGCATATCAGACACACACACACATGCGCCCACACAAATACACACAACTGCATGCGCACATCTGCATGCAGGTTGAGTACGCATCGGAGGGCGGAAAGCGATCTAGTTGCCTCATCAATGTACGCATGCCAGAGGGTGACACAGTTCGCGTGGATGAAGTGGATGCAAGTGGCCAAACAATCGATGTAGATTTCAGGGAGATTAGCTAGAGAGCTAATGAGTTGAGCAACGCTCCTTGCACATCCATCAATTCATTCTATTGTACCTATGCTGTTGCTGCACTTTGGCATGCTTCTGCATGGTTGAAGCTCGTGCATGGTTTCCTGGTACCAGGGCAAAGCGAAAGCAATTTTGCACGCCACACTTTCTATTAGTCCTACAGGTTACAACTTGTAACTTACAAGAGGGACTAGACTAGGGGGCTGACCTTGCCATTTCTCACAGCATTGGATACAAAGGCACCAGAACCGTAGGAGGTCCTGGCCCACTCTCGGCGGCATACAATTTGCATAACACCCTAATTTAAACAAACATCTACTTTGGAAGCGAGCGGGGTTGCAATGAACTGTATCCAACCAACTGCCACGATATTCTTTTAACTGTTTAACTTATGAATGATTATAAATGATTGCAAAAAGCTGCATGGATGAGCTCTGTTGCTGCATGGATACACTCTGTTGCAAGTGAAACCGTATGTGTAGGCTGTGTCTCATATGATGTATCCAGTCTCTCTCAGAGTGTGCGTTCCAAAAGGTATGCCTCATGGCTTTCAAGTCATGAGAACATCTTTACCAAGCATGAACTAAATAGGCAGGTTTTGCACCAAATGTATGCACGCAAATGAGGCTAAGCTTGACTTCTCTGCCAGGGAGGGCCAACCCCTGGCGTGGGTATTCGCACCCCCCCCAAATCCTCTGCGCGGGGTGGTCTAGTCTACAAGGGGGTGTCATTATTGCTGTATAGATAAAGCTTCCATCACCCTGTAGGGTGGCTTTTGTCTTGGCAATTCTTTTGCGACTTTCTCATCACAAATGAAAAATAATGTGCATGTTGGCACCAGAGGATTACAAATGAATGGATGTGCATCGTTGGCACCAAGAATCTTGCTGAGAACACCATTCATGGTGTGAATGATTGCGACACAAAAATCACGCACACACTCCATCCTATGGCAGGATCGGACCCTTTTGGATCTGAAACTCCCCAATCTGTCTGCCAACCTTGGAAGTAATGCCTAGCTCACGGTAATAAGCATCAGATACACTCTGCCCTCCAGCTACAAGCTCCACGGACTGTTCGTCTTGAGGGCTCACAAGAGGATCAGCCCATATTTCAAGTTCTGAAGGGCCTCGTACTGCAAACCAAACGTGGCACACAAGCCATTTTTGCAGCAAGACGCCAGCCAACCAAGCTACCACGTTCTGTGAGTGTGGAGAAAGTGTGCAATGGCTGACAGGGATAGCTAGGATGAAACACTGCCACATCAGTGCTCAACCTGACTACCGTGGTGTGACACTCGGGTCTTCAAGGCTGATCAGCAGACATCTGCAATTTTACACAACAGGGGTGTTGTTCGACATTTGGATGCCCTGAATGGGCGCTGATAGATCTCTCCACGTGAGCAGAATCAATTTAAGATGTCACACTGGCAGGCACATTGCAGGTTGTACCTGGGAGGTGTTGCTGTAGCAACAAGCGCATGAAAAGGAGGTCAAGTGCCTCCAGCCCCTCGGCGTATCCCATGGAAAGCTTCTGCATGGCGCTCACTTCTTGGTTGAGAAGAAAAGAAGCCTGTGCAGGCAAGTGCATCCATTTAAAAGGTAAGATGGACAGATGCTCGATTACACACTGTGCATGCCATGGGCAAACTCTTCTCCTATCTTAGATTTGTAACTGGCATACGGTTGTAGAGTAGTGTGTATGTGTAAAACAAGAAGTACCATGCCAACTAAATCCACATGGAGATGGAGGGATGTCCGCTCGAAGTCCTCACCCGGCGGGGCCCTGAATACCCATCCAGCTTGTCTTCTTCTCATGATGTGGTTCTGCCAGGCACAAATACCCTACCCCTTCCTTAACACTGTTGAGGGCACACCAGATACAACCACAGGATACAAATACCCCTCCCTTAATACAAGCAACCAGGATAATCCGTGCTGGTGTAGTCTTTCTTTCTTTCTTTCTTTCTTATTTTTCTATCCTTCCTTCTTTCCTTCTTTCTTTCTTTCTTTCTTTCTTTCTCTCTTGCTTCTTTCTTGCTGTCTTTCTTTGGATAGTATGGGCTCAGGGCAGTTCATTCAGCGGTCTGAATGTGCAAGCGCACATGCACAGCCATAGGGGCACTGCACCGACGCATGGCATGAATCAGTGCGTTCTAGCTCAGTAATCCCTTCCCCTCTCTCACATGTTTTCACTTGCCCCCATGTTCTTGCTCTAACCCTAGCAGCAGAGTCAGAGTCATGGCCACAAGCCACACAGTGGGGTGCTCTGCACATACCTGGGATGCTTGCCCTGCAGCAGGCGGCTGGGTGCTTGGTGGGCTGTAGGAAGGCGAGGTGGCCAGCTGGTGATGCCTAATGCCAGCTGACAGCAAGCGTGCCATGCCAGCAGCTATCCGTGCCTGTCAAAACACAGAAGCATGCATGCACAACGTTGTTTGCTTGCCTTGTGTGCACAAATATCCTCACATTCGCCTGCTCCTGAGTAAATGTTTGTGGGCTCAGGTGCATGCAGCGCACTTTCTGCACTCAAGTCCCACAGACTAGCCTATGGCAAGCAGCTCCCTGGGCAGTGCGGGTGAGTGAGCACAATACTATGCTTGATAAAGATCTCACCTCAATGGAGCTATCAAGCTCCGTGCCAAAATAACAGCAACAATGCCATTCTTAAACCAGGGATCCCTTACTGTTTCATACCCACCTGATCAAAAGCTTGCGTGCTCGCGCGAAGTGCATGCTGGATTCCGTTGCGCACCTCTTGAAGGAGGCTCACCTGCACTTAACAATCCACATGTAAGTGCTCTAGAGGTATGGAAGAGGCAATGGTTCACGCCTTTGCGTGCTGTTGTATGGACATGCTGCCCTTGCTTCCTGATCCACCTGTAGAAGGCACAGCCGACAGGGTGTCCGCTGCCAGCGCATGATTGCGCGTGTCCTACTCACACCGCCCGGAGTGGTGCACACCGCCTCAATGATGAATGTGCGTGCACCGCTCGCACAGCCTACACCCAGACCCACGTTCACACCATTCTCCACCTCCCTGCCTTTCCACTTCTCTCCTCACGCAGCACACACCTGTGCGTGCACTGAGGCCAAGCCTGGAGGCACAAATGCACGCCACGCCCTGCGGCTGGAGAGCGCAGCATGTGCCGCCCGCAACAGTGCATGCTCTCGCAGCAGTGCTGCCAGCTGCAGGCCTGCCAGGCTGTGGCATGTGCGCTCCAGTGTGACAGCCGCGCCCGAGGCGCCGCGCAGGGCAGGCCAAGCCTGCAGTGTGCGGCTGCGCTCCGGCCACAGGCCACCGGAGGGGTACCTGCTGCACGTGGGTGCGCGTGTGCTCGTGAGTGCATTTGTGTGTTTGTGTGTGTGTGTGTGCATGTGTATGTACACAGGCTGGGCTTACGTATAGGGCAGGCTCGCAGCTGCAGAGCTTGAGTGCAGGTAGGTTGAAGGTGCATGCCCTTTTTGGGCATGCCTGCCAGTGCAGGCAGCTTGGGTGTACACCCGGGCCCAACATCCGCCCAGTAGGGCCTGATGGGCACACACATCACCACCAAAGCCATTGAAAGAACACAATTTCTATGCAAGCCCAATAAAATTTCACAGTGGCTAAGACTGGGATGCCAGTGCTGCGGGCACCCTCCCTACCCACCAGTCGTGCACTCACATCTCCACCATTCAAATATGAGGAAGGATAGGACTCCCACAATCATGTAACGGGCGTGCCTGTGCCCATGTGGCTTGTTGCAGCTACCGTGCACCTTACATTTGATGCAAGGAGGCATCAGCCAAAGCAAGGGTGTCAAGAGCCTTGCCGTGTGCACACAGGCAATGCTCGCGTGCATGTGCAAGGCTGCACCACCTGTCGGCTGCCAGCACAGGTTGCATGGCCTGCAGGGTCCGCTTGGCAGAGCCTGCGGCTTCTCTGCCATTCCTTCAAGCACACTCCTCGCAGGTGAGACCGCAGCTTGTTTGGGTTTAAATTGGGCAAGGCAGACACACACACACCTGCTGGCAGGCTCCTCGAGCGCCTGCAGCGCAGTGCCACAGCTGTGGGCTGCCTGTGCTGCTTCAATAGACCTGGCAAGGCTGCCAGCGAGGGTCTGTGTGAAGCCTTGGCTCACATGGCTGCAGAAGCAGGCAAAAGGGTCACGCACACGAACCTGGGGTCCTTAGTCCATCCAAGGTCCAAGCACCTCCCAGCACCCTTGTGCATATGCGCCTATCTAGCACCTCCCAGCACTCCTGGGCACGCGCCTGTCAGGCTCCTTCCAGCACCCTTGTGCACGCACCTGTCGAGCATCTCCCAGCAACCGGTGCACGCGCCTGTCAAGCACCCCCCAGCACCCTTATGCACGCACCTATCTTGCACCTCCCAGCACATCTGTGCATGCGCCTGTCAAGCACCTCCCAGCACATCTGTGCATGCGCCTGTCAAGCA
>LFIK01001584.1_pt1 | contig 18168 bp, 17 predicted proteins | sample 643401 | NCBI WGS metagenome assembly LFIK01 (sample SAMN03777447, study PRJNA286221) | soda lake metagenome | biome: soda lake; feature: Kulunda steppe; material: water; isolation source: sample T5-Br brine of Lake Tanatar-5 | place: Russia: Kulunda steppe | collected 2010-07
ACTGGCATTGCCCGGGACTTCATCGGCGAGGGCATGGACCGCCACCCGCAGGTCGTTAAGCTCCTCGCGCAGAGCCTCCGGCTGCTCGTCAAGATAACCGTTGACATGGGCATGGGTTTTCGCCATCCGTTCCATGATTTCGATGCATCCCTCGATGACGCCGAGGGGCATACCCATCTGCAGAAGGACAAATCCGGCCCGAATCCGTGGCAGGAACCCGCCGGCATCGTGACTGATCACCTGGTCCATGGGGATGAAGACTTCCTCGAAGTGACAGGCGTAGGTGCCACTGCCTTCCAGCGCCACGAACTCCGCGCACTGCTTGAGCTCGAAGCCCGGGGTGGCGCAGTCCACCAGGGCCATGACCCGATGTCCGCTGGACTCATTATTGAACACCGCGGCAAACACATGATCGGGCGCCAGGTTCGAGACCCAGGGCAGCGTGCCGTTGGCGATGTACCCGCCATCAACCGGTCGTGCACATCCGCAAGGCCGTGTACCGCCTCGGGGAGGTCCAGTTCCCCGACCGTGACGCCCGCATCCGTTAGTTTCCGGGACACGGATACCAGTGCCTGTTCGCCGGCCGCCTCCAGCGGTGCCCCTCGAGGCACGACGCCTACGGATATCCGCAGCGTCTCCAGCCGACAGGAATCGAGCTGTACCGGCGCCCCCCCAAGGAGAGCCCCATAGGCCAGGGCGATATCATCCACGCTGCGGGCGAACCACCCAAGGGTGTCCAGGGACGGGCTGAGGGCCACCACTCCGGCCAGCGGGAAGAGCCCGTGGCTCGGCTTGAAGCCGACAACACCGCAATAGCTTGCCGGCCGGATGACGCTGGCAGCAGTCTGCGAGCCCAGCGCAAGCGGTATCATCCCTGCCGCCACCGCCGCGGCCGAGCCGCTGGATGAGCCGCCCGGGGTCCGGCCGGGATCGTGGGGGTTCACCGTCGGACCCGGCCGGAAGTATGCCATCTCGGTACTCACGGTCTTGCCCAGTGGAATCGCCCCCGCCCGCCGCAGCAGCGCCACCGGCGCCGCGTCCCAGGCGGATCTCTCTGCGTAGAGGTAATCCGTGCCCCAGGTAGTGGGCATGTCCCGGGTTTCCATGATGTCCTTGATGCCTACCGGCACGCCGTGCAGTACCCGCTCGCCGACCTCTCGGGGCAGGTCCCGGACCAGTTGGCGACTGGCATCGGACGCGACGTGCTGCCATGCGCGGAGAGCCGGATCCTCCGCTACGATCCGCGCCAGGCAATCGTCCACTACTGCCGCTGGATCAAGATCCCCGGCCCGATAGCCGGCCAGCAGCTCCGTCGCCGTTCGCACGGGATGGTTCATGATCGGGTATCCTCCAGCGCCGCCAAAGTGTCCTGGAACAGGTGCATGGGCGGCTCGTAAACGCCGCCCCCCGTGCCGGTCCCGCGCGCCGAGGGCGATGGTCGGCGCGCCTTGACCACGCACAGGCACTGGCGGCATGACCGGTCCGGGTCGACATACACCCTCCCCTTCCAGCAATTCGATTGCAAGCAGTTCGTCAGGGCGCGTGCGCCAGCCGTTCGGCAACACTGACTGCAACTGCTCCAGCTGCTGCGAGCCGAATCGCAGGGCCACGCCACCGAGACCGAGCACGTCCACGACCGCACTGGCGGCGATGGCGCCGCAGGCATCGTTCTCGGTGAGCCATGGACTGCGCACTGGATACGTTGGCGAGCTTTTCCGGCCCCTGCTATCCTCGGCGCTGCATACGTATGCAGCATGCGGTTATTAGAGGAGAGCAGTCATGGTGCGTTACATCAAGAAGGGCAAGGAACCAAGCGAAGTCGCCGAGGCGGATGCAAAGGTCCGCGGTATCGTGGAGAACGTCCTGGGAGAGATCGAGCGGCGTGGCGATAGCGCTGTTCGGGAGTTCTCGGAGAAGTTCGACGGCTGGTCACCACAGAACTGGCGGCTTACCGACGGGGAAATCCAGGCTGCCCTGGCACAGGTGTCCGACGGCGATCTGGCGGACATTCGGTTTGCCCAGAAACAGATCCGGCAGTTTGCCCAGAAGCAGAAGGAGTGCCTGCAGGATCTGGAGGTCGAAACCATGGACGGGGTTATTCTCGGGCACCGGAACATTCCGGTAAATTCCGTCGGCTGTTATGTGCCGGCGGGCAAGTATCCGATGGTCGCCTCTGCCCACATGAGCGTGCTGACCGCAAAGGTGGCGGGGGTCAAGCGCGTGGTGGCGGCAGCGCCGCCAAGCGGGGGCGTACCGCACCCGGCAATCGTCGCTGCCATGCACCTGGCCGGCGCCGACGAGATTCTGGTACTCGGCGGCGTACAGGCCGTGGGGGCAATGGCCATCGGCACCGAGAGCATTGAACCAGTGGACATGCTGGTCGGGCCCGGCAGCATGTTCGTCGCCGAGGCCAAGCGCCAGCTTTTCGGGCGGGTGGGTATCGACCTCTTCGCCGGCCCAACGGAAACCCTGGTGATCGCCGATGATAGCGTTGACGCCGAACTCTGCGCCGTGGACCTCCTGGGTCAGGCCGAGCATGGTCCCACCTCGCCGGCGGTACTCCTGACCGACTCCGAAGCGCTGGCCAACGATACCCTGGCCGAGGTCGACCGGCAGCTGACGGTGCTTCCCACCGCGGACATCGCCCGGGACTCGTGGGCAGAGTACGGCGAGATCATCGTCTGTGATTCTCGCGAAGAAATGGTGGCCGAGGCGGACCGGCTCGCCTTCGAGCACGTGCAGGTGATGACCCGGGAGCCCGATTATTTCCTGGACAGGCTCACCAACTATGGCGCGCTGTTCCTCGGTCCGCGCACCAACGTCTCATTCGGGGACAAGGTGATCGGCACCAACCACACACTGCCGACGAAAAAGGCGGCGCGTTACACGGGCGGACTCTGGGTTGGCAAGTTCATGAAGACATGCACCTACCAGACCGTGCGCAGTGACGCGGCTTCCGCCGAGATTGGTGCCTACTGTTCGAGGCTCTGCGCGCTTGAGGGTTTCGCCGGCCACGGCGAACAGGCGAATATACGGGTCCGCCGATATGGCAATCGGGAGGTTGCTCCCTACGCTGCAGTGGACCGGGAGGAGTAGCGATATGCAATTGCCGCAAACGCCATCGTTCCGCCTGGACGGGCGCCGGGCCCTTGTCACGGGCGCCGGTCGCGGCATCGGGCTTGCAGCCGCAGCGGCGCTGGCGCAGGCCGGTGCCGCAGTCATGCTGGCGGCACGCTCGGAAGCGGAGATTGCCGCCGCAGCGGATGCCATACGCGCCGCCGGCGGCGAGGCGGCGGCTACCGTGCTGGATGTGACCGATATCGAGGCAGTCGACAGGCTGGTCCGTAAGCAGGGCCCTTTCCAGGTGCTGTTCAACAACGCGGGCACTAACCGCCCGGCCCTGGCCGCGGAAGTCACCGGGCAGGACTACGATGCGGTGATGGACGTCAATGTCCGGGCGGCCTTTTTCACGGCCCGGGCGGTGGCTGGCTCGCTGCAGGCCGCCGGGTTGCCGGGCTCCATTATCAACGTATCGTCGCAGATGGGGCATGTCGGTGGCCCGAAGCGCACCGTCTACTGTGCCAGCAAGCACGCCGTGGAGGGCTGGAGCAAGGCGCTGGCCTGGGAACTCGGCGCGGACGCCATCCGGGTGAACACCCTCTGCCCCACCTTCATCGAAACGCCCATGACGCGGCCGATGCTCGACGATCCGGCATTCCACGAGGCGGTGCTTTCAAAGATCGCCCTGGGTCGTCTCGGCCAGGTCGAGGACATCATGGGCGCCGTGATCTATCTCGCCAGTGACGCTTCGGCGCTTGTCACCGGAAGTGCACTCATGGTCGATGGAGGCTGGACGGCTGTCTGAATCGTCTCCACGTCGCAGGCCCAGGGTGACATCCCGGGATGTCGCCCGACGGGCAGGCGTGTCCCAGTCCTCTGTCAGCCGGGCCTTCACCCCCGGGGCCAGCGTGGCGGCGAAGACCCGGCAGGCCGTTATCGATGCGGCACGCCAACTCGGCTACCGGCCAAACGCGTTCGCCCGTTCCCTCATCAAACGTCAGTCGCGGATCATCGGCCTGATGATTTCGCAACTGGACAACCCCTTTTATCCGCGCGTCGTGGAGGCCATCTCCAGGCGGTTGCAGGCGAGTGGGTACCACGTACTGGTGTTTCTCACCCGGGGGGAAGATGCTGACGATGACCTCCAGGAGATCCTGCAGTACCCGGTGGCGGGCCTGCTGATGGCGTCCGCCACGCTCTCCTCGCGACTCGCGGGGGAGTGTGCCACCGCCGGCATTCCTATCGTCCTCCTGAACCGGGCGGTTGCTGATGCCCCGACCGTCAGTGTCACTGCGGACAACTGGCAGGGCGGCTTCGACGTGGCTGACTTCCTGCTGGATAGTGGCCACCGGCGACCCGCGTTCATCGCCGGCCTCGCCAACGCCTCCACCAGCCGCGACCGAGAGGCGGGTTTCCTCCATGGCCTGCGCCGGCGGGGACTGGACTGCTTTGCCAGGGCGGTGGGTGACTACACCTTCGCCGGCGCCGAGAACGCGGCGCTGACGCTATTCGACGTGACTTCGCCGCCGGATGCCGTGTTCGTTGCCAACGATCACATGGCGATCGCCGTCATGGAAACGCTTCGCCACGTGCTTGGGCTGCGCGTCCCCGCCGACGTCTCCGTGATCGGATACGACAACGTGCCACAAGCAGCCTGGGCATCCTACCGCCTGACCACGGTCGAGCAGCCCGCCGAGCGGATGGTCGCAGCGGCGGTGGACGCTCTCCTGACTCAGGTGGAAGGCAGCAGCCCGGCCGAGCAGCGAATCGTCATCCGCGGCCAACTCATCGTTCGCGACTCCGCGCGCTTGAGCCTGCCTCCCGGGTGCTCGGGCGGCGAGACGTAGTATCCTTTTCCTGCCAGGACAGCGCTCCGCCACCGCCGTTACCGGCAAAGCCGGGCCCGGAAGTGTATACATTCTCAGTTTGCGTATACAATGCATTGGCAGAGCGGGAACTTTTCATTCCGTCAGGAGGTTGGCAGTGCGGACAGTGGATACCAAGGCAGGCAGTCCAGCCCGGGAGCGTGCGCCCGACAGGGCGTATACCCTGATCCGGGGAGCGATTCTCAAGGGGGAGTTCGGTCCCGGTGACCGTCTAACCGAAGACGCACTCGCGGCGCGAGCCGGAGTCAGTCGCACGCCGGTGCGCTCGGCGCTGCAGCGGCTCGCCCAAGAGGGTTTCGTGACCTTCCACCCCAATGCCGGAGCACTGGTGCGGGGCTGGACCGCTCGCGAGGCGGTTGAGATCTTCGAGGTGCGGGCGAGCCTGGAGAGTCTCTCGGCAAGCCTGGCCGCCCGGCGTGCCGGCGCCGCCGACATTCGTGAACTAGAGGCGATCTGCGACGAAATGGAGTCCCTGCCCCTGACCGCGGAGACCATCGACAGCCTGTCGGGCCTCAACAAGCGCTTTCATATGAAGCTGTTGCGACTCTCTGGCAACCGGCGCCTGGAGGAGACCGCGACCACCTTGATGGAGGTCGGGTTTCTCATCCGCTCGCTCCGGAATTTCTCCCGGATCGACGAGCAACGCAGCCTCATGCATCACCGGGATCTGGTCTCCGCGGTCGCCGCAGGGGATGCCGACTGGGCGGCTGCGGTGATGCGGGCCCACATCCTGGCCGCCAGCAACCTCTTCCGGGAGCGGGCGCGGCAGCAGGAGGCTGGCTGAGCGCGCGCTCCGCGACGAACAGTCACAGCGCCGCTGGCAGCCCCGGCGGTGATCGCATTGCTGGTGGCCGACACGGCGATTGACACATTGCATCCAACTAAGTACAAGTTACCTTTAATGGTATACAACTGAAAAGCCAGTTGTTTCCATTCCGCCACGCGCGGCGGCGAGTGTCTCGCACGATTCAAAGACAACACCCGTGCACACGATGGCCCGCGGAAGAGATGGGTCGACCGGACCCGATGGCGCATGCGGGCCGATGGCGATGCCAGCGGTGCGGAATGCCTCCCATGGGGGCGGAGCGCGCCACGCAGGATCAATCAAACGAGGAGAGCCCTAATGATCAAGCAACCGTCAACGCTCATGTCCGGCCTGCTTGCCGGACTTCTAGTGACCGGTGTGGGTTACACCGGGAGCGCCGCGCACGCAGCGGAATGGCCAACTGACAACATCAGGATGGTGCTGCCTTTCGGTGCCGGCGGATCCATCGACCGCTACGCCCGCGGGATCGCCCAGCACTGGGAAGAGCATCTGGATGGCCAGGCCGTGGTCGTGGACAACCGGCCCGGCGCCAGCGGGCTTCTGGGTGCGCGGACCTTCCTGGGCGCGGAGCCGGATGGCCACACCCTGTTCGTCGGCCTGCAGCCGACGCTCAGCATGAACATCGTGGTGCAGGGCGCGGACTTCGATCTGGACGAGTTCGTCTTCGTCAACATCGAGCAACGGGATTTTGCCAGCATCACCGTACGGGCCGACTCGCCCTACGAGACCATCGAGGACCTGGTGGAGGATATCCGTGCGCGTCCGGGTGAAGTGTCGCTGTCCATGGCGCCCGGCGCCGGAACCCACCTCTTCGGCCTGGCCTTCGTCGATTCGCTGGAACTCGAGCCCAACATCGTCCTCTTTGACGGTGGCGGTGGCGAGCAACGTACCGACCTGCTGGGCGGCCACAGCGATGCTGCCGTGTCCTCCGCATACGGCGACATGACGCTGGGCGACCAGGTGCGCGTGCTTGCCGTCTCCTCGGAAGATACATTCAGCGGCTGGCCGGATGCCGCGCCGATCAACGAGGCTTTTCCGGAAGCGAACCTCCCGGCCATCGGGGACAACCGCTTCATAGCGGTGCACCGGAGCTTTGTCGAGAACCATCCCGAGAAGTTCGACCGCATTGTCGAGAGCTATCGTGAGGTTTTCGAGAGCGAGAAGTACCAGGAGTATACCCGCGAGCTCGGATCCGACATCATCAGCGGTTACCTCGGGCCGGACGAGTCAATGGAAGTCATCCGCCAACTGCACGACGTGGTCCTGCAGTTCGAAGACGTCCTCAGCGGAGACTGATCGGGGCTTTCTGTGACACGGGGCGGCGGGCCGGATCGGCGCCGCCCCGCTTCCATGACCGGCGTCTGATGGGGGCTGCATGCGGGTGATACGACGACTTTACGCCGTCAAGGGCGAGGTGATTGTCCCCCTGGCGTTACTCGCGTACGCCACGTACTACTACCTGGAAGTGCGTTCGCTCTCCCGCCCGGACGTAAACCTGCTGTTGATCCAGCCCGTCTATTTCATCCTGCTCGTTGCCGTACTGCTGTTCATCGGGCAGGTCGTTCGCCGCGCCATTCGAGAGACCATTACCGAAGAGCAACAGCCGCCCACGTCCGTGCCGGGCGACGACAGCACCACGGGAAAGATCCACCCGATGCGTTCGCTCGCCTTCGGTGTTACCACGATCGGCTACATCCTTCTCATTGCCCCGGTGGGATTCGTTACGATGTCCGCCATTTACCTGGTCGTGCTGAGTTACCTCCTCGGCGTCAAGTCCTGGCTCCTGCTGACACTGGTCCCCCTGGTAGTCGTCGGGGGACTCTACGCCGTCATGGAGATCTGGCTGAATCTGTCGCTACCCACCGGCATTGCCTGGTGAAGGGCCAAGGTAATGTTTGATCCGTCCGGTATTGTAGAAGGCTTTGGCCTGCTGATGGACTGGCGGGTAATGCTCATCATGGTGCTCGGGCTGGTGTTCGGCATTGTGACCGGCGCCATTCCGGGCTTCAGCACGCCGCTCGCCATCAGCATCATGCTGCCGCTGACCTACACCATGAGCCCCATCGTGGCCATCGTGTTCCTGACGGCAATCTACGCCGGCGGTAATTTCGGCAGTTCGATATCGGCCATACTGCTGAACATACCCGGCTCGCCACAGGCCATCGTCACGGGCCTCGACGGCAACCCCATGACCAAGCAGGGCAAGGCCAACGAGGCCCTCGGCACCGCCGTGGCGGCGTCTGCCAGCGGCAACCTGATGGGTTCGTTCTTCCTCATCCTGATCATGCCGCTGATCGTTACCTTCGCGTTGATGTTCGGGCCGCCGGAGCTCTTCCTCGTCGGGGTTCTGGGGCTGACGGTGATCGCGGCGCTCCATCACAGTTTCCTCAAGGCCTTGATCGCGGGCATGTTCGGCGTGCTGCTCGGGACTGTCGGGATGACCTCCACCGGCGCAATTCGCGGCACCCACGGCTATTTCGAGCTGATGGACGGGATGCCTGTCATCCCCGCACTGATCGGACTGATCGGCTTCTCGGAGCTCTTCTACATGCTCCAGAAAGCCTACGTCACCGGCAGCGGCAAGGAAGTCGGCGCCGGTTCGAACCTGAAGAAGCTGCTCTCGGGCTACGGGGAGACGTTCCGATATCCCTTCGCGATGCTGCGCTCCAGCACCATCGGTGTCTTCATAGGGGCGCTGCCCGGCGCCGGTGGCACCATCGCATCGGTCGTCAGCTATAACGAGGCCAGGCGCCAGTCCAAGGAGCCGGAGAAGTTCGGGAAGGGTTCGTCCGAGGGGCTGCTGAGCGCAGAGTCGGCCAACAATGCCTCCGAAGGCGGCGCGCTTGCCACCATGCTGTCCCTGGGCATCCCCGGGGGGCTTGCGACGGCGGTGTTGATCGGGGCGTTCATGCTCCAGGGGCTGATTCCCGGCCCGCGGCTGTTCCTGGACAACCAGGGGCTGGTCTACGGCGTCATGCTGGCGCAGTTCTTCACCTCGGCGCTGCTGTTGTTCGTCGGGCTGGCGATCTCGTTCTACGCCGCGCGGATCATCAACATCCCGACCATGGTACTGATCCCGGTGATCGCGGTGTTCTCGATCACCGGCACGTACGCGGTCAACCTGCTGATGTTCGACGTCAAGATCATGCTGATCTTCGCGGTACTGGGAATCATTCTGCGCCGGTTCGACTATCCGCTGATCGCGGTGATCCTGGGGTTGATCCTGGGGCCGATACTGGACCGGCAGTTGCTCCGGACGTACCAGGGAGTCGGCGGACTGGACCTTGGGATCTTTCTCGGTCGGCCGGTGAGCGTTTTCCTGCTCATCCTGCTGCTGATCAGTCTGATCCCGCTGGCACTGCGCCTGTATCGGAACGCATTCCGGCGCTGATTCCTGTAACGGCCCGGGGCGCTGCGGATACCAGGCGCCGGGTCCATGCTCAGAGGAGGTGTGGCCATGGCTACCACCGGACCTTCCCGTCATCTCACCGTCTACTGGCAGCCGGGCTGCAGCAGTTGCCTGAACGTGAAGGAATTCCTCACCCGGCAGGGAGTCGCATTCACCTCGGTCAACGTCCTGGAGGATGCCGCCGGGCTGGAATCGCTGCGCGCCCTCGGCGCCCGACAAGTCCCGGTTGTCGCCCGGGGCGGGACCTGGGGGCGACGGCCAGGTATTGGACCGCGTTGCTGACCTGGCCGGGATCTCCCTGCAGCGCCACCGCAGCCTCACGCCCCGCGAGCTGGTGGCACGGCTGGACCGGATCCTCGCATTGACCCGGGACTACGCAGCGGTCATCCCGGAGCAGGACCTGGAGACGCGGCTGCCGCACCGGCCGCGGACCTATGGCGGGCTTGCCTGCCATGCCTTCGAGATCGCCGAGGCCTATCTCGACCTCGTCGAGCACGGCACACGAGTCGAGTATGCGGTCTACGATCACCCCGTGCCGCCCGGGCTCAAGCAGCGCTCCGAGCTGCTGGCATTCGGCGAGGGCATCCGCACCCGCTTGCAGGACTGGTGGCGTCATCGGGGCGAGCAGCTCGACTTTGGCGGCCCGGCGGATGTGTATTTCGGTCAGATCACGCTCCATCAATTCCTCGAGCGAACCACCTGGCATGCCGGACAGCACCTGCGGCAACTGGAGCGCGTACTGGTGGAGAAGCTCGGCATCCAGCCGGATGAGCCCCTGTGCGCCGGGGATTTCGAGGGTCTTCCCATGCCCGAGCGCGTCTGGGACGACCGGCTCGCATTCTGAACCGTGGCCGCTTAGAGGGATCGATCCCGGGGCGTGAGCACCCAGCGCGCGAGGACGGGCAGGAGCAGCGCCATCACCAGCAGACGCAGCATGTGGTGGATTCCTACGAATGCGGGATCGTATCCGGTTGCCAGGGCGATGATGGCCATCACCTCCGCGCCGCCGGGCGCGTACGCGAGCAGCAACTGGGCAAGGGGGATGCCCACCAACAGGCTGATGGGCCAGGCGAGCAGCGCGGTGGCACCAATCGTGATGGTCACGGCACTCAACGCCACCGGCAGCATCCGCAGCAGGGCGCGGACCCGCGTGCCGACGAAGCGCGAGCCGATCAGGGCCCCCGTGAGAACGAAGATAGCGAGTTCCATGGCTGCGGGGAGCTTGCCCATGGACACACCGGCGAGGGAGGCGGTACCAGCCCCGATCACCGTTCCCAGCAGGATGGCCGCAGGCAGGCGCAACCAGTGGGCGACCGCGACGCCGGCCAGCCCCGCCGCAGTGAGTGCGCCGAGCGCAAGCCAGTCAGTGGCCGCGGGCGCCGTTGCCGTTGCCTCGCCGGTGAGGCCGTGAGCAATCGCCGGCAGGCACGCCACCAGAAAGAGCATGCGCAGGCTCTGCGTCATTGTGACCTGACGCAGATCACACCGGCTTGCCGCTGCCGTCTGCATCACCAGCACCATGTGGCCCGGGTAGGAAGCAAGTACCGCACTGTCGAGGTTGAACCTCCCGACGCCGCGAAGGAACATCACCACCAGCGTCATCGTCACCATGATGGAAATGAACAGGCCGGCAAGGCTCGGCAACCACTGACCGATGCCGGGCAGCATGGCGGGGTCCAGGGCTCCGCCGATGTTGATGCCGATCAGGAACACCACCCCGGTCTGCAGCCAGGAGGGGAAGTACAGGCGCAGCCCCCCCGCCAGCGCGCCGAAGAAAGTCGCTGCCACGGCCCCCACCAGCCAACCCGCAGGCAGCCCGAGGGCATTGCCGATGAGGCCGCCGGCGATCGCGAGAGCGAGGTTCAGGAGCGCGCCGTGGACGACCACCGCGCCATCCCCGTTCACGTGCCGGCTCCAGGCCGGGCATCCGCCTCGGCGCTGGCGGGCAGTGACCGACGGTAAGCAAGGACCACCGAGAGCAATGCGGCTGCCGCTATGCCCGCGGCCAGGAGGAAGACAGTGGCATAGCTCTCGATCACCACGTTCAGCGCCGTGAGCGTCGGCAGTCCGACCACCACCCCGGCGAAATTGAATACGAGCGCCCCCCGGAGGCCGCGCCCACCTGGCCCGGTGGTGCTTGCCGCGCCACCTCGGAGGTATAGATGCCGTTCCAGCCCACTGCCACAAGTCCGAACACGCAGAGCAGCGCAGCCACGGCAGCCGAAGGCCAGTTCGCACCGATCGTCGCCGTGAACAGCGCGCAGGCGATGTTGGCGACCCCGACCCCGACCAGGACGGCGCGGCCATTTCCCAGCCGGTCGCCGACCCACCCCCAGAGCACGCGCCCGGCGCAGCCACTGAACTGGACCCCCGCCATGATCATTCCGGCCGTCACAAGTGCCAGGCGGACGTCTTCGACAAGCAGGGTGACCGTGAACGCCGAGAGGGTCATCTGGACGCAGGAAAAGCCCATGCCGGCGAGCGAAAGATAGCGCAATGCTCGGTGCTGCCAGACGAGGCGCAGATCGGCCAGTGGGTCCCGCAGCCAGGGGCGGCCACCGACCCGATCCCTGTCCCAGGGTATCACGGTAGGGTTCCAGCATTGCCATACCCACAAGGGCGATCACCCCGAGGAGCAGCAAAGTGCCCTGCCAACCAATGAGAGCCGCCAGCGGCGGCGCGCTGAAACCGGCGATCATCCCTCCCACAGGCGTACCTGACTGCTTGATGGAGAACAGCAGCCCATGACGCCCCGGCGGCGTGTACCGGCTCAGGAGCGCCGATCCGGCCGGATTGACCGCGCCGTAGCCAAGCCCCATCAGCAGAGAAGCCAGGGCGAAGGTCCAGGCTGACGGGAAGGCCGCAATCACTGCGCCCAGGCCGAGGAGCAGCAGCGCGAACTGGCTGGTCCGGCAGGCGCCGAGCTGACGGCTCAGGGATCCGCCAACCAGGGACATTGCCATGCCGCCGATGAAAACCAGGCTTACCTGCAAGCCGATCAATGTAGACGGCAAGCCCAGGCTGCCGGCCAGCAGGGGCGCGAGAGCCGCCGGCGTCAGCGTAACGACCGCGGAGAATGCCAGCACCAGGGTTGTGGAGAGGACGACAGCGTGCAAGGGATTCCCTTCGCCGGTGATGGACCGCCTACACGTCCGGCGAGTGGCGGCGGGTTGGGCCCTCAGTCTTCCCTGGGCCTCTGGGCCTCCTCGAGGGCCTTCTGCTTGAAAGCGGCCAGCGCCATGAGCATGCGGTCTCGCCAGGCACAGCGGTCCTGGAGCGCATCCAGAGACAATGCCTTGCGCCGCTCGGCCTCGACGTGCCTGATGAGCGCGTCGCTCCAGGGTTGTGGCTCGGTCCGGTCCCGGGCAATCGACAAGTAAAGCGGACCCAGACGCTCGGCGTAGTCCCGCACGCCGCCAGGGGCGTTCAGATCAATTGTTTCGAACGGGCCCATGAATGCCCACCGCAGGCCAAGACCGCTGGAAACGGTGGTGTCAATGTCCCCCAGGCTCGCATGCCCTTCCTCGAAGAGCGCCCAGGCTTCCCGGAGCAAGGCGCCCTGGAGGCGGTTGAGAATGAACCCCTCCGGCTCCCCATGCACCCGGATCGGGGACTGGCCAACGGCCACCATCAGATCCTGGACGCGATCCACCACCGCCGGGTCGGTCCAGGGCGCCGGGACGAGTTCCACCAGCGGGTGCAGGTACGGCGGGTTGACGGGGTGCGCCACAAGGTAGTACGCGGCATTGCGAAGGCCTTCGGTGAAGGCGGAAGCGGGGATTCCGGACGACGAGCTTCCCACCGGGACGCCGGGTTCGATCAGGGCATCGATCTCTTCAAGGGCAGCGCGTTTGACGTCGAGGCGTTCGAGCACGGACTCCTGGACGTAGGACGCACCGGAGAGTGCCTCCTCGAGGCTGGCACAGACACGCACGCGGTCACGAATCGCCCGTGCGTCCCGGACCAGGCCGCTCGCTTCCAGATCCTCCAGGCGCTGGGTCAGCATTTCCGGCAACTGCTCGCGAATCACCGCGCTCCGGTCGAATACCTGTACCTGGTGTCCGGCCCTGGCAAACACGATCGTCCAGCCGAAGCCCACCAGGCCCGCCCCGATGATGGCAGTCGTTTGGCTCATCCCCTGGTCCTGTGGTTCCGGGCTGCCTGTAAACCCGCGTCCCGGTAGCGCTTCTCCAAATCCCAGATCTCCTGGAAGCCGATGAGCTTGTTGAACTCCTCGAAGTCATAGAGCAGCGACCAATCTGTGACGTTGCCGTTGTCGCGGATGTCCTTGAAGCTCTTCTCGAGTGCCTGCGCGGTGGCAAGGAAACCGGCAGCAGGGTGGATCGCGAGCGAGAACCCAAGTTGCTTGAGGCGCTCGGCGGAGAGAATGGGCGTCCTGCCACCGGGCACCATGTTCGCCACCAGGGGCTTGTCAAGGCGCTTACCGATTTCCGCCATTTCCTCCTCGGATTCCGGCGATTCCACGAAGAGGATGTCCGCGCCGGCCTTGCCGTAGGTCTCTGCCCTCCGGATGGCCTCGTCGAGTCCGAGGGTGGTGCGGGAATCGGTGCGGGCAATGATCAGGAATTCGCTGCTGCGTCGCGCGTCACAGGCCACTTCGATCTTGCTGACCATCTCCTCCATGGGGACGACCCGACGGCCAAGCGTGTGTCCGCACTTCTTGGGGAACTCCTGATCCTCGATCTGGATGGCCGAGACGCCGGCATCCTCGTAGCCGCGCACTGTGTGGTGCACGTTGAGCAGGCCGCCGTAGCCGGTGTCGGCATCGGCAATGACGGGTGTATTCGTCATCTTGGCCATTGTGGCGACGCGCTCCAGCATATCCGTGTAGGTCGCGAGCCCGGCATCTGGCAGACCCAGGTGGGATGCAACGGTGCCGTAGCCCGTGACATAGAGCGCCTTGAAGTCCATGCGGTCGGCGATCAGGGCCGAGATCATGTCGTAGATACCCGGTGCAACGATCATTTCCCCGTTCTCGAAGCGGGATTTCAATGAAGGTGTCGCCATGGTGTGTCCCCTCTGGTGTCCGGTTTGTTCCAACTGGTTGATTCAGACGCGGCGCTGCTTGCCCCGGGATGGAATGATCCAGGGATAACTCTCCAGGTGCCGCGCTTCGAAGCGCTCGATGCTCTCCTGCTCCCGCAGAGTCATCGCGATTTCCGAGGCGCCCAGCAGCAGAGCCTCTTTGCGGTATGGATCTATCTCGAACCGGATGACCCGGCCGTCCGCTCCAGTGACGGTCTGCGCCTCCAGATCCACCGTGACGGTACTCCCCGGTGACAGGGGCTGCGCCAGGGTCTCGATCTCCCCTGCCGACAGCGGGATCGCGAGAAGCCCGTTCTTGAGACTGTTGTTGAAGAAAATGTCCCCGAAGCCTGGCGCAATCACTACCTGGAAGCCGAAATCCATCAACGCCCAGACGGCGTGCTCCCTGGAGGAGCCGCAGCCAAAATTCTGGCCGGCAATGAGTACAGTAGCGTTGCGGTTCTCCGGCGCGTTGAGCGGAAATTCGGCGCGCTCCGCACCCTCTGCGTCAAAGCGCAGGTCATGGAAGAGCTGATCGGCGTAACCGGCGTCGCGGGGCCGGTGGAGATAACGTGCCGGAATGATCTGGTCCGTGTCGATGTTGTCCCAGGGCAGGTGCAGGACCTCCCCGACGTGCTTCCCGAAACGCTCCATGTTCACCTCGCCAGTGTCCGGACGTCAGTCAGGCGGCCGGTAATCGCCGCTGCCGCCGCCATGGCGGGACTCATCAGGTGCGTGCGGCTGCCGCGCCCCTGGCGACCCGCGAAATTGCGGTTGGAGGTCGACGCGCAGCGTTCGCCGGGCGGGACGCTGTCCCCGTTCATGGCCACGCACATCGAGCACCCCGGCTCACGCCATTCGAAGCCCGCGTCCCTGAAGACGCGATCCAGCCCCTCCTGCTCTGCCTCGTTGCGTACCTGCCATGAACCCGGCACAACGACTGTCGGCACCCGGGCCCGGCCCCGACGGGCGATGTCCGCCGCGGCTCGCAGATCCTCGATCCGACTGTTGGTACACGAACCGATGAACACGCGATCCACTTCGATCTCCTGCAGCAAAGTGCCCGGACTCAGCCCCATGTAGGCGAGGGAGTCACGGAACTGTTGTCTGCGCTCCTCGGCGACGTCCTCGGCGCGTGGGATCCGGCCGGTCACCGGTAGTGCGGTTTCCGGCGATGTACACCACGTCACCGTCGGGGCGATATCGGCGGCGCGCAGGTGTACTTCCCGGTCGAACCGGGCATCATCGTCGGTGGCCAGGCTGCGCCAGTAAGCTACCGCACGCTCGAAGTCGGCACCCTGCGGTGCATAGGGTCGTTCAGCCAGGTACGCAAACGTGGTCTCGTCCGGGGCCACCATTCCCGCCCTGGCGCCGGCTTCAATCGACATGTTGCAAAGAGTCAGACGCCCCTCCATGGAGAGATTGCGCACCGCGCTGCCGGCATATTCGATGACATGACCACTGCCACCATTCGCACCAATGGAACCGATGATGGTCAGGATCATGTCCTTGGCGGTGACGTATAGGGGTAGATCACCCTCCACTGTAATGCGCATGGTGCGGGGGCGGCGCTGCCAGAGGGCCTGGGTTGCCAGAACGTGGGCCACTTCCGAGGTGCCGACACCGAAGGCGAGGGTCCCAAGAGCCCCGTGGGTGGAGGTATGGCTGTCGCCGCAGACCAGAATGGTCCCGGGCAAGGTCAGCCCCAGCTCGGGGCCGGCAACATGGACAATCCCCTGCCTTGGGTCGCGGAAGTCGTAGGATTCGATTCCGTACTCACGCGCATTGTCCGCAAGGGCCTTGACCATCTGGTCATGCACCGGGTCGCGATTGCTGTCGATGCGGGTCGCCACGTAGTGATCGGCCGTGCCGAAGGTGAGCTCGGGTCGCCGCACCGAAAGCCCTTCCTCGCGGATCTGGTCAAAGGCCTGGGCCGTACCGTCGTGAACCAGATGGCGATCAACGAACAACAACGCTGTACCGTCCGGGCGCTCGGTGATCACATGCGCGGCCCAGATCTTGTCGAACAGGGTCTGTCCCATGGTCTCCTCGTCTGCCGGGCGGCCGCTTTCCGTGGAGCCGCGTTGCGCCATCGCCGATTATCCCGGGAGAACTCGGCTGCTCTGGATACTGGCGAAGTATACACCCGGCCCCAGTAGTATACAATTAAGCTCGCGATGGTCTCGATCGAGCGCCAGCAGCGGGTTCCATACATTCACCCCTCTCCGGAATGCCGACGCCCTCAATCTCATTGCTGGCATTTTTCCAATATAAATAAAGATATAGGTTGATGTTTAGGCAATCTTTCGCATTGCTTCCTGCGAGCCGGGCAGAGATCTTGTTGGCGTGTGTCGCGCAGCGAACTACTTGTGCCATGTGGATTTGACAAATTGTATCCGATGAATAACAGTTCTTTGCATACCTATACAAACGCGATGGGAGGTGCGGGATGCCTGCCACAGGCAGCAAGACGGGAAAGGGCGAGGGGATGCGCTCTGAAAGCGGAAATTCGAGACCGGTTCAGGGCTATCCGACCCCTTGGCTTGCAGCGCAGGCCCAAGATGCGGATCAGTGGATCCGGGAACTTAGCGATGCCGAACGCCAGGGCCTGCTGCTTGGCCTTGAGGCATTCGAATCGTCGGGAACACCTCTCTCGATGGCAACCGGCGACGACTTTCCATTCCGGAATCTCGCCCAGCTCAAGGCCGATATCGAAGCAACCCTGTATCGACACCTCGGCTTCATCGTACTCCGCGGCATGCCGCTGGAAGGGTTAACCGTCGAGCGGATCGAGGCACTCTATTGGGGGTTCTGCAATCATCTGGGCGTTTTGCGACCGCAAGGGCAGGATAGTGGACTCATCAAGAGCGTCCGTGATGCGGGTGGCAACTACCGCAGCGCCAGCGGGCGAGGCTACAACACCAGTGCCGAACTGGACTTCCATACGGATTTCGCGGACCTGGTCGGACTGCTGTGCATCAATACCGCACAGAGCGGTGGGTTGAGCCGGATATCGAGTTCCCAGTCGGTGCGGGCGGCGATGGAGCGGGAAGCACCGCAGCTCGTTCGGGCGCTCTTCGAGCCCATCTACTACTCGCGCCAGGGCGAGGAGAGCCCGCATGAGCGCCCCTACTACCGCACGCCGATTTTCTCCGAGCGGGACGGCTGGTTCAGCTGCCGCTACACCCGCAACCACATTCGATACGCTCACCGGTTCGAGGGGGTACCACACCCCTGGGATGAGCAGATCGCGGCGATGGACCTACTGGACAAGACGGTTGTCGAGCCGGACTTCGTGCTCGAGATGTCCCTCCAGCCGGGGGACATGCAAATACTCAACAACCACGTGACCCTGCACTCCCGCACGGCCTACACGGACCACGAGGAAGAGGCACGGAAGCGACACCTGCTCCGCGCCTGGATTGCCAACCCCGGCAGCCAACCCCTCGACCCCCTGCTGGAAGAGGCGTATCACGACGTCCGCCCCGGCGCCGTGCGCGGCGGGATCATCGGTCAGGCATTTGACAAGGACAAGGCGGCCTACACGAGGAAGGCCGCTGCGTACCACGGCATGCCGCAGAAGTCGGCACCGGAACCCGAGGACCCTTAAGCCCGGATAATTCACCAGCAGGGTAAGAAAAGGATGACGCAGCGCCGTAATCCCTTCAAAATCAGTGTTGTGAAGACATTGATCAAGAAAGGGGACGCTGTGCCATGGGTGAAACGCTATCGCTGTTCGAGCCGTCGTTCAATGGGGCCGTGCGGGTGGAGACGCGCTCGGAGCGTCTCAGCGGCGATGCCGGTTTCCTGCTGTTGCGCGAAGTCCTCGATGACACCGGCCTCATTGACCACCTCGTCGGGCGGCTGCACGACCCGCGCTGCCCGGAGCGTGTCGTGCATTCACTCCCGGAGCTGCTGCGCGAGGCCGTTGCCATGATCGC
>LFIK01001585.1_pt1 | contig 18166 bp, 17 predicted proteins | sample 643401 | NCBI WGS metagenome assembly LFIK01 (sample SAMN03777447, study PRJNA286221) | soda lake metagenome | biome: soda lake; feature: Kulunda steppe; material: water; isolation source: sample T5-Br brine of Lake Tanatar-5 | place: Russia: Kulunda steppe | collected 2010-07
ACCCCTAACCTTTCTCTATTTTCATGTCACTAACATGTCCCTTGACATTGAGATCCAGGGGCCCCGAACCTTCCTCTCTCTCCACTGCCATTTGCAAGAGCTTGCCGTTGTCTTCCCCCGGCACCGATTTATCATACGTCCCCTCACTCATTACAAGAGATGGTTGCGCGTTGAAAGCTTGGGATTCGGAGTGTGCATTCTGCGTATGTTGTTCTCCGGCATTTTGGTCGGATGATTTCAGCTTGGCTAGGTTGGCGACGGCCGAATCGTCGGGTTTGATGATGAATCCTTTGCCCCTCATTGCTTTTGCAAAAGATGCTTCGAGTGCCGGCTCCAGTTTCTTTGTGGTTGCTGAAGGTTTTCCTGCATCATCAGTTATGGTTTCTCCCCATGGCGGTCCAACCCACACCCATTTATTGTCAGTGTGTTGCACGATCGGGATGGGTTGCTTTCCCAGCCATTCCTTCATGTCGGGCGGACTTTGGAGGAATTTGAGTGCTTCGGATACCACCCCCATTACATCCACGATGGTGGCGGTGACAGCAAGCGGCGCCTTGGTGGTGATGTGCTGGGCGATATTCGATTCGGTGGTGTCGACCCCTTCTGCCGACAACTGTGCGATGGCTTCGTTGATGGATCGGAGCACACGACTTCCTTTTTTCGAGGGTAGAACGTTCTCGCCGCGTTTTCTTTTCTTCGGCGCAGATTCCACGCCACTGTTTCCGTTGCCTTGTTCTGTGGCGTTCCTTTCCGAAGCTTTTGGCTGGACGTCGGTTGCACCACCCTTGGCACTTTCTGGTGCAGTGGATCCGACCTTGGGCGCCGGTCTTCGCATCGTTTTTTGGCTGGCCTGCCTGCCGAACTGTTCTTTCAACACTTCGAGCTTCCGCACGAAACGATCGTGGTAATCACGTAGCGTGTGGTAGTATTCTTTCTTCTTCAGAAAGTGCAGCCCTTCCCGCAACCCGACCACTTCTTCGTCCAGCTCGCCGTGGACCAGCTGCCACCACAGCTTCTGCATGGGTGCGCCGAAGAACACGTTCTCTTCACCACGAAGCACTTTCTCGAGGAACCCACCAGGTCTTTCGTCGATCCCATCCGGCAAGTGTGCACGCAAGGTTTTCCTCTCGTCTTCGTCCAGGCGCTCCGTCCAGTCCGACAGCGAAAGCAGCCCTTGCGGTCCGTCCAGCTGGCTCAGTTGCACCGGCAGATGCGCCACCTCTCCTTCCAACACGCATTTCTGCTCCTGCGAAGGCGATTCGCCTGCGCTTGCGCCGCCTTCTTCGCGCATCGCGGAACCAAACCGACGAGCATGACGCCGACCACACCGCCGCCCATCGATGCCTTGCGCGCGACCATCGATACTTCGCACGCAATCATCGAGACGATCGAAAAAGATATCGATGCAAAACCCCATCCGTGTCGATCTCCAAGGCAACGTGGCTCGGCTGTCTCGTCGCATCGAGACGAAAGGACCACAACAACGCACACACGATTGGATGGAATCGATGCGCGTGGTGAACGACGGATCGAGCGAATCGCAAGACGTCCATCGTGTTCGGACACGATGGACTACTACGGAACGTCACTTGCACGAGTAGCTCGAGTACTTGAGGAGGAGGTTGCCGTCCACAACTCTCGTAATATTTACCACGTTGTCGAAACGTTGAATTTGCATTCGGTCGTTCGATGCTCGAGATGGAGGAATTGAACAAGCGGGGAAACACGCTTTCGTGGAGAGGAAGACGCGTCCGCCATGGCACGGTCATGACGTGGAAGAGCCATCAAGGACAAGCAAAGATATCACAAGCTTGGTCGTGATATTTGCTTGTATATAGGCCTTCCAATACAAACATCATCATGCTCACTAGATGATAAAAATGGGGTAAGGCGTGCGCAGCTACTCGGAAAAGCGCGTTGCAAACATTGCAATGCAGCCTTTGTGTAATATTGAAAAGTGTTTCTTTGCAAAACCGAGGTGGAATGATGCAACCAAAGCATCTCCCAAACATACAAAAGCGCAAGGCATGGCTTTTCGATGCATTCCTCTTTCTCTCGGAGGACGAAGTCTTCAAGTAGACCCGCAAACAACGCTAGCACGGCTTTCGAGTTTCTCGTGAGTTGTTGCAAAAGAATGCACATTGAACGTGTATTGAAAGAAGTGGTTGCATCCGCAAAGTTAGCTATTTGTGTTGTCTAGTACGTTTCCTTCCCAACGTGTTGTGGTCGAGATGAAATCATGCAATGAGGAATTCGAGTTTCCTAGAACCGTAGCTGTCGCCAACGGAGTTTGGAGATGAGAAATAGTCTTCTTGAAAAACGAGATGGAACGACTTACGCAAGTCATCATGCACCAAAAGAGCTTGGCATTCGTAGTTCCACGATTGTTTTTGCATACGTCCCTAAGATTACGGCTTTTGTTCGGCACGCACGTTTGGAGAGATGCTTGCTTTTCCGCAACTGCGTGTCAGGTCTTTTCATGAGAGGATGTCCACGCCTGCATGTGGTAGAGATCGTGCATTGGAATGTTCTTGGCAACCATAGAGATACACCTATGTCGATGTCGCACCTGGATCTCTCCATTCAATGAGGCCATGTTCGTCGCGTCGAGAGGGGGTTTGACTGCCCAAAGTGTCGGTCCATAGACTAGTTACCACCGTGTCCACAAGTGCCTTACCGATGGCTTCAACATGTTCCCCATTGACAAAATTTCCCTTCAAACGCATTGCGTTTGTACCCACGTTTACTTGTACGAAAGGCACGAGTCGTCACAAGAGGTACGTCCCCTCGTGTAGAGCTTCCCGCTTCCCACTCTCCCACCCCCTCTCTGGCAATGGACAGAGAGAATTGCAGGTGAGGTGCAGGATCTTCCACCGTTGGCTTCCACATCCATCCGACCGTCGAACGAGTCCTCCATCGAGGCTTGGATGCACCTTCCGTCGCATCCCCACCGTCCGTGCATTCAGCTCTGCCTTCTGGAAAGACATCCACAGCACTTGCTCAACCACCACCATCCACGTGATGCTTGTGGATGTTCCTTTCACTGCGAATTCACACAGGCACGACCCTGCATCGAACCACTGCTGGTTCTGTGTCACTGTGTGTGTGCTGTGGTCGTGATCCTTCTGGAAGCTTGGAAAGATGCGCACGCGCCACGTTGCGCTCGTGCTGCTGCTCCTTCGCTATGCACGTGCATGCTTGGAAGCGTCGGTTTGTGGCGGCGGTGCGTTTGTCCTTCCGTTTGGACGATGGAACCGCCGGAAGACGGTCGCATCTCGCAGCTCTTTCCCACACCATCACGTGGCGTGCTGCGATGCCACTGCGGCAAAGCCACCATCCGTCTGCCACGGCTGCTGCACGAACCAACGTCCACGTCTCTTCTCTACTTCGTCGTTTCCCTTCCTCTTTCCTTCCCAACGTGGTGCGTGCATGCGCACCACGTGTCCATGGCGGTACCACGTGATCGTGCCGCGTGTGTGATGTGGTGGAATCCAGATTCGTTGGAACGCAACCGCCGAGTCGCACGTCGTCGTCGCCGTCGTCGCCATGGGACAGTGCGCGTCGTGTGGCAAAGCTACGCCTACCAAGGACGAAGAGACGAAACCAAACGCGACGGATGAGAAGGTGGCGAAGGAAAGCACGCGCCTGAACCACGTGGAATCGACCCAAGCGGATCGTAGGAACGAAACGAAACAACAAGAGACGAAAAGCGATCCACAAGGACGCAAAGACGAGGTGCTGGAAGCCAATCCAAAGGAACAAGGATCGAAAGATGTGGAAGACGACGTGATCCAAGCCGACGCGCAACAACACGCAACGGAGGTCGTGGCAGAAATCGAAGAATCGGAGGACCTCGGAAGAGAAGTCGCCACCAGCCAAGACGACGCGTCGAGCTTGTCCGAAGATGAAATCGAACAAGACATCCTGGTCGAGACGATGGAACGAGAGAAAGGGAACGCGGACAACGACTTGCAAGAGAAACAGGCCGAAGACGTGGGGATCGTGAACGGTGCGAAAGTGCTCCTCGACATCCCGAAACTCAAAAAGAACCTACCCAAGTACTTCGGTTGGTCGGCCGCCTCCATGGCAACCCTTTACATACTCAGCCTGCTTCCGTTGGAGCTGCTTTCCTTCCTGGCCATCGATCTTTTTGCACTGGTAGTATTCTCTAGGCAGAGAGAAATAGCCGATGCCAAGAACGCGTTGGTCGCTGCTACTGGTGCAGGTGCCTCCTGTGATACGGAATTAGAAAACATGAACCAAGGTCAAGTCAACGTAGGCCCGGGAACATCAGCAGCGGAGTTGGAGCAACCTGAAAGCACAACAGAAACTGGAGGTCAGACCAAGGACCCGGCCATTCACAAATCAGTCGCAGACGGTGGCGAGGAAGTAGAAGGGATGAGTGAGAAAATAGAAGGAGAAAAAACAGAGGTGGCAGCTCAAAATCCCTCAGTCAGACAGGCTTCATCTCCTGAGAATGGTGGACATGAGTCGATTGTCCAATACGAGCGAAGGCTTGCAAAGAAAGTCGTGAATCATATGAAAATGGAGAAGGATGCTTGCAGGACTCTCTATAGGTCACTGGATCAGAAAGACCCTCCTGCGGGTACATTGACTTATGATCAGCTGCGTTTATTCTTTGATGGTTTAGAGATAGGGTTGCGACCACCTGAGGTTGCAACGTTGGTGTCCTGCATACGCAAGAAGAGGCCTGGACGACATGATGAGCACATTTCACTGCAAGAAGCAGTTGCCTGTTTGAAGTCATACTATGCATCCACTGAGGAGCCTTGAGTGTTGCCCTCTCAGGTTGGGACAAGTGGTGCATGCTCATTCAGGGTACACTCGTCCTCAATTGGGCGCAGCTGCCTCTGAACCAGGGCTGCGTAAAACCCATTCTTGCGAAGGAGCTCTGTATGTGTTCCATGTTCTTGAACCTGGCCCTCATTGATGAGTATGACCTTGTGTGAATTCACAACTGTTGAAAGTCTATGAGCAATGACCAACACAGTGCGTCCCTGAATGAGCTTATTCAATGCCTCCTCAACCAGATATTCAGTCTCTGAGTCCAGTGCCGATGTAGCTTCATCCAACAGAAGGAGACGTGGTTGCATTAGAAGGGCACGAGCGATGGCAATGCGCTGCCTCTGCCCACCTGACAGTGTTGCTCCTCGTTCTCCCACAAGTGTTTCGTAGCCTTGAGGTAATTTCATAATAAATTCATGAGCATTTGCAAGTTTTGCAGCGTCCACCATCTTTTTCTCGTCACGATCAGACTCTGACATCGCGTACATGATGTTGTAAGCTATTGTGTCAGCGAATAATATTGGGTCTTGACTCACAAAGCCTATATTCCTGTGCAACCACTCTTGATCAATTCTTTTGACATCCATGCCATCGAACTTCACAACGCCTTTGTTGGGATCGTAGAACCTTTCAATAAGGTTTACCATCGTACTCTTGCCACCCCCAGACGGTCCGACCAATGCTGTTTTTGTTCCAGGAATGATCTCTGCAGTCAGATTTTGCAGCACCCAGTGCGACGGTCTCCCAGGGTAAGAGAACCAAACATTTTCAAAATTCACCCGTGCGCCTTCAGGCTGTCCTTTTGGAATTGCCATTTCCGTATGCGGCATCGTTGGCACTCTATCCATGAGCTCCCACACCCTCTGAGAGGATCCTACTGCTGCAGAGAAAGATGCAAGCACTGATCCCATATTGGTGAAGCTGCTCACGACGCTGAAAGCGTACATCGCAAACCCTGCAAGCATGCCAATACTCATTGAACTGTGCAGCACCAGATAGGATCCGTACCACATCACAGATAGCAACCCCAGTACTGATGTTAGTGTCAATACAGAAATGAACATTCCATATGCCGACGCATAGGCCAGCCCATACTTCAAACTTTTCTGCACAGCTGCACTGTATCGCAAAGATTCTCGCTTCTCCTGGTTGAATGCTTTCACTGTCCTTATGGCTCCCCAGGACTCCCCCGCGAGGGCCATTGCTTGCGCATTTGCGTACTGCATGTTATAGGAGAGCTCTCTGACCTTCCTCGAGTGCATCCCGGCTACCACAACCATGACTGGCATCATGAACAGTGCAAGGAGCGACAGCTCCCACGAATAGTACAGCATTCCGATCAGACTGAACACCCCAGCGAGCACATTTCGCAGACCACTTGACAGATGCACAGTGCATGCATCCCTGATAAGTGCCGTGTCTTCCGATAGACGGCTCAAGAGGGACCCAATCGCCTCATCATCGTAAAAAGCAACCTCCTGTTCCAGGACGGATGCGAACAGGCGTTCCCGTATGCTCGCCACAATTCGCTCTCCTGCTGCGGTGAAAAGGTATCCTCTCATCCCCGAGAAACACGCACCGAGTATTGACAGAAAAAGCATGGTGAAGAAGCATTCTGTATCGAATCTACATCGTCAGCTCTTTGATTCACAGTTGTCGAAGGAGATACACGTTCCACCATCGCCGGGTGCTTCAGACGTACCGTTGATCCGCTTTTGCACCTCTAAAACCCCCTCCTGTCCTTCCATTTCGTTCTCCGCGCCAAGCATGAGGTCGATGGTGGACGCTGCGATCCCCGGAAGCACGAACGACACGGCTGAACCAAGCAGGAGCAGCACCAGTGCCAATCCGACGTACTTCCCTTCCCGTTTCGCTTCCTGCAGCAGCCTCCACGTCCCATGCTGCTTCACTTGTCGTTCCACGTCGGTGTCCCTTCCTTTTTCTTCCACTTGGAACCGCGCTTTGTCCACTTGATCCGCCATCGTTCCTGCGAAATCGTCCGAACCGTCGCAGAGAGACGAGTTCGCGTGTTTCGTTCGTCGGAGATCCCTCGAAAGCCTCGCGAGGCGGATCGATCCCTCCGCCCGATCCTCTGCGGCACACGGCCAAACGTCCCGCTCATCTCGGGAAGCGTTCCTTTCGAAGGGGTCGGTGGGACACACGACCCGAAGCTTCCCCGAACCGACGGGGACCGTCCGTGGCCGCCGTCGATCCATTCGCGGTCCATCAGTTAATCGTCCTCACGAATGGACCGTATGGACCGTCGGTCCTCGACCAGAGACCGTGGATGGACCGTATGGACAGCGGTCTTTGGAAGGTCCTCGTCGTTCGTGGCTGGTGTTGGGAGAGCGACGTACGAGACGTGCCGAGGCCCAAATCGACAGCAGCTGTGGGAGCGACGAGGCGGCGCACGTGGTCGGTGAAACATGCGACATGGCGGTGCTAGACCACCCTCGCACGTGCTCCAGAACGTGGACACGAAAAGGAAAGAGATGCGTGCAACCGCGGCTTCGGGAGAAGCCAGACGATGGGAAGTGCTGGACGATCCGGCCAGGCTGCACGCCTCCCACCGAACCAAAGTGAAGGTGAGAGATGTGGGAGGAAAAGGAGCGCTCGACACGTACATGAGGCTACCTGTAGAAAAATACAACATACTCGATCCACAAAGGGTCACGAGGGCTGGAGACGACGAATTCGAGCTGCGGGTGGGAAAACTCGAGTATCTCGGCGTCACTTTGGACCCAATCATCAATGCGAAAGCGTCACTGGTGGAAGGGGAAGAGCCACACGTACACATTAGATCGACCGACTGCGTGCTCAACGCAGGAGGAGTTTTGGGTAGGTTCGACCTGGACGATAGGTTTCACATGCAGATGTCCACCAAGCTGTTCTGGGAAGCAGGGAAGGACGGAAAGGGAAAACTGCAAGGGGATTGCGCGGTGGATGTGTGGTGTGAAGTCATTCCTCCTTTTGACCGAGTGCCTCGCTCGGTTTTGGAAGGATCGTGCAACTCCGTGATGAAGGGGATCGTCTGCATTTTGCTTCCGTCTTTTATGAAGTTCCTGAGGGACGATTATGTGCAATGGTCGTCCAGTGTAGACGATCATGTCCAACAGGGTGATGGAACTGGCCAAAAAACAGCGGCAATGCAAACCAAAGGTGTCGACCAATCGTCGTGCTGAAATATAAATTCAAAAATTGCAATTGCGATTAGTACTAGCATTCGTTTGGAAGGTACATGCTAGTGCTGAGAATTCCTCTTTCAAAGCAAGCCAGCCTCTTGCAGCTGATCTTTCACAAGTTTAGCACCAGTGACCATGAATAATGTTTGCCAGATGCCGAGGCAGACCCTAGGGACAAGGCCTTTGAAAAGCCCCCCGACTCCGTGTTCCTTTGAAATTTCTCGGAATACTTCCAGCATGCCAATGCTCTTCTGTCCCTGATCGCCGCGTGCTTGCATTTCTATCCTGGCAACTTCAAACGGATGATTCCAACATGCAAGGGTGCCTCCCACAGTTCCAGCAGCTACTTCCTGCCATTTGGTCAGTTTGGCATCTTTGTTGCCATGGAAGAATATCTTGAAACGCTCTCTTACGGCCTCTGTGAAGCCCTGACGACTTGCCCAGTTGGTGGCTTGACGGAAAGCAATGGCTGTCCCTCCTGGATAGAAGCCTTTGATTCCGGATCTCGCATAGGTTTGGTTGATGCGCTGCATGGTCGATACGGACTGGTCGCCGGTCACGGCACCTGTGACCAGATACGTGCATGGTCCCATCACCAAGACTTGGCAGACACCCCCTCCTGCACCAGCCGACAAACCTGCCATTGTGGGACTTACCCCGGAAGCGAGGAGGGCTGCATTGATATTTTCTTTCGAGTACATGAGGATCCCTCCTTTAGTGGCTGATTCGACCATCTTTGCCCCTGTACCTTTCCAGAACGCTTTCAGCCCGCCGCCGTTACGGTAAACGTTTGCAAAGGATTGAAACGTTCCTTCGTTTCGATACCTTCCCATTCTCGTTTTCCAGACTTCGAAAGGCATCCCGAGCGTGGCTGCTTCCATGCATTGCACCACGGGTCCGATGGCTAGATTGACGAGTCCACCACCGCTTCCAGCAGTGGTTTCAATGGCTGAGTGTGCCACGGTCTTCGATCCCATCCGCTTTGCTTGGTTTTCCATTCGCATCCAGGATTCCATCGGGGCTTGGTAGCACACTGCAGCAGCACCCAGCTTCCTCTTACACACCTCTCTCCCATCCATGCTTGCCTCCCTCCCTTGAACGTGTGTTCCGTGAGCTTGCGAGGCACGTCCGCTTCTTCGCAGGTGTCGCACGCTCAACACGACCAAGGTGCGAACTGCTTCCCTCGTAGGGTTAGGGCTGTCTCTCCTTCCCTCTCCCTCCCTCCTCGCCTCACGTGGACCGTCCGATCGAACCAGGCGGAGCAGACCGGCACATCCGACGGTCTTCCTCGCACCAGGGGGTGGGAGATGGCGGGAACGAAGTGGTGGTGGTACGATGGAAAAAGAGGATGCATCGATAAAAGCGGAAGCAGAGCGACGTATCATGGATCGACGGATGCGCCGGTGGAACCTGCAGCCGTAGTGCGATCCTTCGACGTGAGCAAGTGTTCCATCCTTGCGTCTTGGGTGCTCCGAGCACGTTCGAGTGGCGTCCGTCCTTCCCCGTCCGGTTCGTTGGGATCGGCGCCAGCTTCGACCAGCCGCTCCACCACGTCGTAATGGCGGAAGAAAACCGCGTAGTGCAAGGGCGTGTACGAATCTCTCTCTTTCCGATTCACGTCTGCACCGTGTCGGATCAAGAGATCGACCATATCCTTGGCACCGTTGTACGCGGCGTAATGGATCCCACGCTTCTCGTTGGGTTCCGACCACTGCGAGGCCAGTTGATCCACGTCTGCACCTGCTGCCAGCGCCTTTCGCACCGCTTCCAGATCGTTGGCTTTGACGTGGGACACGAATCCTTCCATCTCCACTACGCTTTTGTTCGACCTCTGCGTTCGTTCGCCGTCTTTTCCTCGCTTCTTCGTGCGTTTGGGAACCCAATCGTCGCACGCGACACGTTCAGCCGTGCGACCTCATCTTCGAACAGCACGAGGGGGATCTATTTCCCCGGACACCTACCTCTCGGTTTCTCTGTCGTACCCTTTTCTCCTCCCATCGCACCCACCGTCGATCCGAGAGAGATCGACCGAGAGCAAGGTGGATTTGGGGATCTCCTTTCCCCGGCGGTGGGACCGGGTCCGACTCCCCCATCCATCTTGTGGTGGACCCGCACTCGATCCTATCCACGTGGGTGGACGTCTCCACCCCGGTCTGAACCCGGATGCCTTCCCAATCAAATCGAAGGTCGAACCCGAAAGTGACCGGTCTAATGGACGGTTCGAAACCAAGACGAACCCAAAGGAACGCGAAGACGTGCTCGGTGGGACGCCACGTGCGCGCTGGGAGAACGAGCCCACGTGCGCGAGCCATGCAGGCGCGCACGTGCGTGGCGAGGACGGGAAGCGTGAGGAAGGAATGGAAGCAAAGGGATGGACCAAGGAGGCGGAACACGACGCAATGCCAGAGCGCGAAAACATCCGATCCGTCCCCTGCGATGGAGAAACTCGGCAAACTTGTGAACGTGGCTGGATTCCTGCAGAACGGATCCGAAGAGAGCAAAGGACAGACCGTGGAAGCAGAAGTCGTCGAAGAAGATCCGCCACTGGAAGAAATCGTGGAAGAAGCCGTCTCCGACGTCAAATTCGACGGGTTCTTGTACAGATTCAGGAGATTGTACGGTGTGGGGGTCATGACCATGGTCTACGTGCACCATTCGGTCGTCGGGTTCTGCGTACCGGCAATCCTGCCGCAAATTGTGCCTGACATGGGATTGAGTGACACGGAATCGGCCTCCTTGACCTTTGGTTTCACTCTGTTCTACGCGCTGTCGCTCATCCCGGCGGGAATCGTGGCCGATCGCGTCCGTAGGATCGACCTGCTCTCCGCGAGCCTTGTGGTGTGGTCTGCATCCATCCTCGTGGCTTCGAACAGCAAAACGTTCAGCACCCTCCTGTTGGCGAGGCTCCTCTGTGCAGTCTCCCAGTCCACGATGAATCCGGTCGCGTTCAGCTTGATCCCAGAGTTGTTTCCCCAGCAAAGGACGACTGCGATGTCTTTTTACAACATTGCCATTTATGCAGGAAGATCCTTGTCATTCACTGCAGCGTTGGCAAGTTTCAAGGCAGAAACGCTTCGAAGAATACCCTTGGACAAGTTTGACCCAATGAGCATGTCCATGCTGTACATACAAGGCGATATGGTAGTCGCATCTCCTATCTGGAATTACGATTTCATACCTACTGCTGCATTTGAGCAAAGCTGGAGAGCAATTTTCACGTCCATTGGTGAGGCAGGACTAGTCCTGGCCCTTGTCCTGTTTTTCACGGCGTTTGACCCAAGAGAGAGCCCAGAAGCTCGCAAGTTGAGCCAGGAACGGTCTCTGGCAGAGAGCAGAAATGTACATTCTAGTAGCGATGAATCAGATGCAGCCCCAGGCTTTCTATCCTCTCTGTCAGAGATTGTGAGTGATAAAGGATTCCAGTATGTGACTGCGGCTGGTGCATTCAATGATCTAGGCGGATGGGCATTGATATCCTGGCAAGCCTTGTTCTACGAAAGAACATATGGACTTGACGCAGAGCAATATGCGCCACTGTTGGCTTTGGTTCTACCCATTGGTGGAATCATTGGCGGGGTGGGGGGCGGGCTACTGGGGGATTATTTGTCTAGGAACTTTCCTGCTGGACGGGCGCTGCTGACAGCAGGGGCAACTGCATTTTCGGCCCCTGTATTGGCTGCTTCAATTCTTGCTCCAGACTACAAGACATCAACATCGATGCTTTTGTTGGCCTTTGGATTGTCGGAAGCATGGAGGGCACCTTCCGCCATCATTCTGCGAGAGATTTCACCTCCGGGGAAAGCATCGACAGCCACGGCCATCCATTTGTGCCTACGGAACCTCATCGGTGCAACTGGTCCATTGCTTGTCAATTGGCTGGCCTACGCAAAAGGCTTGGGCCTCCAGCAGTCCCTACTTTTGGTTCCACTCATGTACATTTTCTCTGCCTTGACTTTCTGGAAGACAGAGTTGCTAGTAGCTGCGAGGCAGAAGGAAGCTTGATCTACACAGCTCCCATTCATTCGAGTCCTTGCACCTCCTTCAGAAATTTTGCCCTCTCAAAAATGCTTGTAACGCATGCTTTATCCACTAATGGATCATCTGCAATCATTCTCGCTATGATGGCCATGTCTTGCTCCTTGGTCTCATAGTGGATCTCACTGACCAGCATCTTCTTCAACGATATTTCATCTTCATGCATGCGGGCTATCTCCTCTAAGTCATGGATGCATTCGTCGATGGAAGGTCCATCACCCATTGGTGCGGCCGTTCGTCGGACAGTCGAACTCTTCCTGCCGTCGAGTTCGCTCCGTAGCAGCTGTTTGGCGTGCCTCGCCGTTTTCTTCAGACACGCCGTGTACTTCTCCAGCTCGTCCACCGTTTCCACGAGCCTCGCCATGGCCCTTTCGAGTGCTTCTAGTTGCATCATGAGTGTCTCCTCTTGCATGTCCGGCCATGCTTCGTATTCTTCGAAGAGTTCCTTCCGCTGGAGCACCGGCAGGCGCGCGAGCATGTTGGCGACGTTGTTCACCAGCGCTGCTGCGATGTTTCGTTCCACGTTCCATTCTTTGACGTGTTCTTCAGCCCTTTGGAACAGTTTGGCGTATTTCTTCTTCAACTTGTCCATCTCATGCTTGCGTTCCTCGCAAGACCTTTCCTCCCTTTGGCACGGATGGTCCGTTCTGCTTCGCTTCGTTTGGTTCGCCACCACCGCCACGAGCCGCCGTGGGAACGTCGAAGCGTCTGCGCTCTTCGTGGACGCACACGAAAGGAAAGCGAGGAGAGTGGCCTCAAGGATGCATGAAGAACGTAGATGTCTGCTTACCAAGGGAAGCTTCTGCACGTTGGATGCAAGCTGGTGGGAAAAAAACGAGAGACGGATGGAAGGTGTTCCACGTGCGTGCTCAAGGGATGGCAGCCCGTTTCTTCTCGACTTCGTCCGCAGAAACGTGTCTGCTGACGCTTTCGGCCAAGAAGAGCCATTCCATGCATCGCCTAGGTGCGTCTGTACGCGTGGGTGTCACGTCGTGGTTCCAATACCGCAGCGGATGACAGGTTCCCACCGCTTCCCAACGCTTCGTGGGTGCGTCTTCTTCCTTTCCTATGTGCTTGTCTTCGGTCTTGTGCGACTGCTGAAGCAGCAGTACCACGTGTCCCGGTGGAAGGACGAGCTTCTGTCCTCGCAGTCGACGTCCTCGAAACGAAGCGTCCAACACGTCCATGCCGTCCACACGCTCGTCCGTCGTCGTGATTCGAAAGTAGTCGTCAACCGGCGCAGGTCCGGCGTAGGACACGTTGCACGGCAGGATATCGGCAGGAAACGACGTACGCATCGCACCTTCGTCCACGGAAACGCACGTGGTCATCGTGGCGCGCGCGCGCGCGTCTCCGTCGTCCATCCGCGTGTGTTCCTGGCGCACCGCCCTCACGTCTCGATATCATCCACCCATCTCATCGATATGAATCCACCCACCCATCGATATCTTTCGTCCCTTCTTTCCCGCCAGATCCGCTCACGACGTGCCGAGGACCGCCCGGGACCGTGGGAAGACCGTAAAGACAGCTGTCCATGCGGTCATTCGGTGGATCTGGAGCGTCGACGCACCACGTGACCGACGTTTTACGTGGCGCACGCCGCGACACGTGCGTTTCTTCTTCGCACGAAAGGATCCGAAGCGGAAGGACAAGCATGAAGGTGTTCTGCAGGACGAGGTGCGAAGCGACGTGGACGGATGCGAGGCACGGCACCCAAACACGAGACGAAACCAAGGACTGACCGAGCAAGGGTTGAATGCCACGACAGCCGAGGCGATACCAAGGTTTTGGAGACGTGCCGATCGAACCATGTCGAGAGCCTCCTCAAGATGATCCAGGTGAGTGAGGAATGCAATCGTCCCAGGATCCATCGAACGCCGACGTACTGGAAGTGAAGCTGACCAACCTCTTGGGAACGATAGACGCTCGAAAAAGTCGAAGGTCGAATCTTGTTCCAAGGGAAACAGCTCTCGGGACAAGAGAAATTGGAGGACGTAGGAATCGGTCCCTACTCGACACTCCATCTGGAACAACGACTCAGGTGCGTGCCACACAAAGTGCTACGAGCTGATATGCGAACATCGAACCCGGACCATCAGCAAGCTAACGTGCGGACTTTCCGTGCCTGATCAGAGGGGGAGTCACAATTAAGGTAAAAACCCTCACTGGGAAAGAGATTGAAATGGATATTGAACTCACAGACACCATACAGAGAATCAAAGAACGCGTGGAAGAGAAGGAAGGCATCCCGCCTGTGCAACAAAGGCTGATTTTTGCAGGAAAGCAAATGAACGATGATAAAATTGCTCGCGATTACAACATCGAGGGGGGGTCCGTCCTGCACTTGGTGCTGGCTCTGCGAGGCGGTGTTTGAAATACAGACCACTGCACGTTGGGATGTGCGACATGGATGGTTTTCTTCTCCTGTAGTAGCACAACAATGGGAAGATGTTCCCACTTGCTTTGAAGCCACTGGTGCTGTAATACACGATCCAAACGCAGCTTTCCCTGCTCGGAAAACATAAACCAATCTCCTTTGCCATGCCCTCGGAAGATCTTTGTAGCCACATGCTGCAGCGTATTCTGGTGGCAGTATTTATGTTTCTCTGTTGTGATAAATTCCATCAAAACAGCAGCTGGCAATCAGATGGATCGTGTCCTTCGTACAAGTGAGGATTTTGCTGCCTGCACAATACCATCGATTGAACTACCTTGCACTGGTCATTGTGCACCTGGGCTATTTGGCATTGGTCATTTGTTCGTAGAAGATACCTCGAATCCCTGTATGACTACGCTGCTTGAAATTTGCACTGATATACTTCTATCATGACTGGAGTGTTTGCTCTACTCCAATCGGCTGCAAATATCTGCCACGCGAGAAATGTATGCAGAAGAGCTCTCGTATAGATCAGCGATGGATGCCATGCGCACCCCTGACCCGATTGTAGGTTGCATCTGTCTTCTTGCACTGGTCGCAATAACACGACGTTCCGATCTCCGCTTGTTAGCTCCACCGTTGGTGCACTCATCCACTCTCATCTCACGATTCCCCACGTGCATCCCACGTTCCTTTCTCTCTCTTCCTGTCCATCTTCATCTGCATTGCTGCTTCCATCCTGCACAACCATCACCTCCCCATCGTTGGATTCCTCCTGGAAATTCCCACACCAGACGTTGCTCCAGGGGCGGAAGAAAAGCAAAGGCTTCCACTGCTGGTGATTTCCCGCGCAACGACGATGGCGCTCAAGCAGCGCTCACCTGCAGAGTTCTTCGCCGAGAACAAGAACATCGCAGGGTTCGACAACCCTGGCAAGTCGTTGTACACGACCGTGCGGGAGCTGGTGGAGAATGGCGTGGATTCGGCGGAAGGGATGGGCTGCTTGCCTTGGATCCAAGTGACGGTGGAAGAAATCAGCAAAGCTAGGTTCAACACAATCATGGGACTCGACGAGTTCGAGAGGACAGACGAAGCCTTGTACCACGACTTCGAAACGAAGAAACAAAAGGACAAAAGGGAAGCGAAAGAAGCGATCGAACGAGAAAAGATAAGGATGCTCGAAGAAAAGCAGAATGTCAAAGGAGCAGAAGCAGCCAAAGCGACATATCTCAAGTCTGTGTCTACAAGGAAACGGAAAGGAACCATGTACTACAAGGTCACAGTCAAAGACAATGGGTCTGGAATGCCTCATGAGCACATCCCTGATATGTTGGGTAAAGTCCTCTCAGGCACAAAGTACAGCCTCAAACAAACCAGAGGCAAGTTTGGTCTGGGGGCAAAAATGGCCCTTATCTGGTCCAAGATGAGTACAGGACTACCTTTCACAATCAAAAGTGCGCAAGAGAACAGAAAGTTCATCTCGAACTTCGTTCTTGACATTGATATGTACAAAAATGTACCCCATGTGCACAAGGAGGAGAAACTCCCCAATGACAAGTCCTGGCGTGGAGCGGAAATTGCCGTGACCATTGAAGGAGACTGGGTTGCTTACCGCTCAAGGCTTCTCTCATACTTGCGGCAAATGGCCGTCATAACTCCCTATGCACAGTTTGACTTCCGTTTCGTCTCCGAAGATCCAGAAAAGAGCTTCAGCTACACGTTTAAACGTAGAACGGACACAATGCCAGAGCCTCCCAAAGAAACAAAGTACCACCCTTCTGCAGTAGACCTGATGGTTTTTGAACAGCTGTTGTCCCATTCGAAGGCTAACACCCTTGTTAAATTTTTGCAAAATGAGTTTTTAAGTATCAACAAGTCTTATGCTGAGCGGCTCATTGCTGAGATGGGACCCGACTTTGACCCGCTTATGCATCCCTCTGAGCTCAAAGGGAGGAAAGACATGCTTGTGAGGATGCAGCAGCTTTTCAAAGAAGCGAAGTTCTCTTTGCCAGATGGCTCATGCCTTAGTCCTGTTGGCGAGTACAACCTCCGCTTGGGCATTATAAAGGAGCTTGATCCAGACATGGTGTCCACGTACCGTTTACCACAGGTACAGGTCTTTGAAGGGCATCCTTTCATAGTTGAGGCTGGAGTCAGTGTGGGGGGTAAAACTGTCAAACCAGGCCTGAATGTGTACAGATTTGCGAATCGTATCCCCCTGCTGTTTGAGAAAGGGGGTGACGTGGTTACAAAGGTTGCAAATTCAATCAACTGGGGGAATTACAAGATAACGAAGGATGACCGAGTGGGAATATTTGTGAGTGTAGTTAGCACTAGAATTCCTTACAAAGGTGCAGGGAAAGAGTACATAGGTGCTGATATCAAAGAGTATGCAAGTGCAGTCAAGCAAGCCATTCAAGGATGTGCAGTTCAGCTTTCAAAGAAAATATCCCGGAAAGATGCTGCCAAAGCTGCCCAAGAGCGAAAAGGAAAGCTTGTGAAGTATATTCCAGATGTGTCACGTGCAGTTGTGACAATGCTTTCAAACATCTTAAAAGATTCAGAGCAACCCGAAAAGAGAAGACGAATTTCCCATTTGGACGCGGCAGGCATCCTCGAACAATTTGAGAAGAAAGGACTGTCTGAATCTGTTCTCTCTCGAAAATTAATCCAGCACGTGCAGCAGATTGACGTGGAACTTGCTTTAGAATATGCCGCACAGACTGGCATGGCAAGCAAGAGGAAGAGCGACATTTTCATTAGCCCTACATCGGCACTACAGGCTCTCGGTCCAGAATTGCACGCATCTAAGTGCATCATACAGTTGCTGCATTGATAAACAAAAAAGAAAGTTTATTTCACAGGTTGTCATCCGGTGTGCTCTGTTACTGCAGGCACAAGCACAAATTCCTATGTACAAATCAAGAGCCAATGGCCCTTGCCAACTCAAAGTCACTGGCTTTGCACCCAAACTTTGAGTACGGCTGAAAATAAAGTCTCCAACAATCCTTGATTGCGCAAAGTTTCAAGGAAGTTCTGTCCCTCTCCACCTTTCTGATAAGAGAACAGCAATATAGACTCAATCTGCTGTCGCATGGGAAGGGGGAGTAATTCGTGGCATTTGCTGTTCCAGGTCAACAATCCAGATTCCTCACCCGATTTCATGGCGATGCTGATAGCTTGGCCGATGCTTGATGAACTTTGCGAGGCAGCCAGGGTGATAGCAGACTGCCCGTCAGCATCCTCTAAAGTTGGATCTGCCCCATAGCATAACAACAAGTAGGCAACATCGTGAAAACCAGCGTCTATGGCCAGCATGAGAGGAGTGGATCCATCATCCATGCATGTGTTCACTGACGCTCCTTTGTGGATTAGCAAGGAAACCAGATCGATGTGACCACACCATGCGGCGATGTGCAGGACAGTCTGCCCGTATGCATTTCTCTCTTCTAGATTCATTTCTGGATGGTCTGCTAGCACTTGCACAACATCTGTCCTTGCGTACTGGGTGGCAACCATCAGTGCGTTTTCTTTTAGGACGGAGACCTGGCGTGAGGGCTGCAGGGTCGACCATGTGCTCGTTCTTGGTCTGGGTATCTCGGACTGGCTTCTTGCGTCCGCTCCTTTTTCGAGCAGGAATTTCACGGCTTCCACGGCACCATTTCTAGCCGCCCAGATGAGTGGCGTTCCTCCTGCTACGTAGCACCTAGCTTCGAGGTTGCCTCCATGTTGCAGGAGCACTCGGATTACGTCAACGTGGTCGTGC
>LFIK01001586.1_pt1 | contig 18162 bp, 21 predicted proteins | sample 643401 | NCBI WGS metagenome assembly LFIK01 (sample SAMN03777447, study PRJNA286221) | soda lake metagenome | biome: soda lake; feature: Kulunda steppe; material: water; isolation source: sample T5-Br brine of Lake Tanatar-5 | place: Russia: Kulunda steppe | collected 2010-07
ACGCTCTTGGTGACTGGAGAGGTCCCCCCCATCCTGCCCTGAGACGCACATGGTGGCTGGAGAGGTCCACAACCAGGGTGAGCACGGTGCTGGCCTCCGAAGCCAGGACCTGCCGCCCCTCTGGTGGCTGCTGCTGACCTGGACGTGCAACACAGCCCCAGCTCTTGCGCATGAGTGGCTGGGTGTGGAAGATGAGGACAACAAGGTAGGTGATCAATGAGGGAAGTGGCAGACCGTAGGATGTCGTCCAGGAAACATACCGGGGACCATGCAGCTGGACAAGCACATTCAAACACAATGCCTCATGCAGGCACATTCACAAGGCACTACTACATGCAATGGCCGAGCAAGACAAGTAGACACTGGCAAGCAAGTGCTGACATGTGCAGAGACAGAGGGGCGGCTTGTTTATAGCACACCCCTGCAAGGGTGCACTTGCTTGGGGTTAAGCAGGATGGCCAGAGCAGTGTGCAGCGCAGCCTGGACTCCCCTTGCTGCAACTGTATTGCAGCTAGCAGAGAAATGAGGGTCCCTCAGAACAGCAGATGTCTGTACCTCCAGTGCTGTAGCCGCCTGCAGCCAGCGGCATGGAGACCAGCTCACAAACCCCCAGCGTGTCCCACAGTTCTTGCAGGCTCCTGCGGCAATACAGAAGCAGAGTCGGGACTTTGAATTGGGACAGTAATGCAAAGCCATCAGGGCGTCTTGAATAGTAGGGATGGAGGTATCCCATGGTCAGCAAATCACTCCTGCGCACAATCACATGCACGCATCACGCACATGGATGAGCACACTTTGTTTGCATTGCGGTTGGCGGTTAAGCCTAACCAGTAACTTGTTTGCATCGCAAGCACATGCGCACGTTGTGCACCTATCCTGCCAAGCGTTAGGAGTGAACAAGAGCGACCCCCGTCAAAACCAAAAGTCAAGGCACTGTGGCCATTGCCCTCGATCTTCATAGCAAGCAGGCAGTGACAAAGCCATGCCTGCCCCTGGTGGTACCAGACTTAGAGCTGGTAGAGGGCTTGAGCGATGCTTGAGGGTACATGCCAAGGCATGAAGCGAGGGTAGGAGGGATGGAGCTGTGCTGCTGCAGGCCTTCTAGTAATGCCTCTTACTTATGACGCTGCACGCACAACGGCTGCAAGGCTCCGCGGCGCTGTATATAAGAGAGAGAACCTCCTAATCTACACTTGCTCAGACTTTTGATGGTACAACACAGCACGCCTGTTAAGCAACCTTGGGCGTAAAGGATGCAAAAACAACCCCAGCAGCAGCACCATCTCCACCATCTCCACCATTACCACCACCACCAACAACAACACCAACAACAATAACAACAACAACAACAACAACAACAACAACAACAACAACAACAACAACAACAACAACAACAACAACAACAACAATGAAATCAGTAGCAGCAGCAGCAGCAGCAGCAGCAGCAGCAGCATGAGCGCGCAGAACATACGCGTGAACCCTGCTCATGCGAACACCATCAAAGAAGGCACACCAGCCACAGCATTGCATTGCACATGCTGCCTCCTCCTGGCGGGTAAGCCGCCAGTCATCAGCCCATGCAGGCCAGGCAAGTACGCAGCATTTTCTGGCACCGCGCAACTCTAGAGTGCAGCGCCCGCCAGCACCGCGCCACTCACGCTGCCATCTCCTCTGGGTGGGCCGCCAGCCTGCGGCCTAACAGGGCCACACAAGCGTGCAGCAGCGGCTGCAGGTCTGGCGCACGCGCGTGCACCCTGCAAGATGGGACAAGCAAACGGTTATGCTGTGCAGACACACGCGCCAGGCTGAACAGGTGTCTGCCCTTTGAAAGTGGAACCTTAGAAACAAGGCTATACAGTTGTCTGCTATTTTAAAGTGGAACCTGAAAAAGAAGGCTGAACAGTGTCCTCCCTTTTAAAGGGGAACCTCAGAAGCAAGGCTAAGCAGACGTCTGCTCTTTCAAGGGAGAACCCCAGAGCTACCAGGGTGGTCGCACAAACAAGAGGGTGGAGGTTGCCGAACAAGCCACGCTAACAGGCTGCTAGACAGCTACACTGCAGGCTTGCCAAGATGAGCAGGCAGGCTACGTAGATGCACGGCAATAGCCACATGCGGATCTGGCTATCGTACAGATGCATGGCAGCAGCCACATGCAGATCTGGCCATTGTACATGAGCGCAGCAATAGCCACATGCAGAGCTGGACATTGTACAGATGCCTATGTTGGATATTGAGCTGATCCTGTTAGGGGTGTACTGATGCCTTTGTTGGCCATCGTGCTGATGCCTTGTGTCGGTTGGGGAGTTGGTTGGCTGGCCAGGAGCCGATACGCTAGACCTGTCAGGCTGGAGCAAATGTGTGCCGAGCGCCAAAAGCGGTTCCGAGTCTGAGCGTGAGTGGCGTTCCATTAACAGGGTATGCTCTAGGGTTCAACGGCCCAGAAGAGATGGGCGCGGAGGAGGGCGCCACCGCAAAGCCGAATCAGATCATCATCCTTTGCTTATGACTGAATCAAGATTCCTGCCCGCTAAATACATTCAAGCACGTACACACGCACGCGCACAAACACATACCACACATACACAGAAAAGACAAGCGCGTGCACGCTCACACCCATCCACACGCACCCTATAGAGCGCAGCAGCTGCATGAGCGCGCCTCCGGTATCAGACAGCCGCCACGCATCCACACCAGGCGCTGCGGCCGAGGCCACGCCACTACTGAGAGGCACAGGTGTGCCCATTCGTCTATGGCCGGCTTGGCTGGACGCGCCCTCGGCAGTGTGGCTGCCGGCGGCAGCAGCTGCCTCGCCTGTACTGGTGGAGGGCAGTAATGCCTCCAGGTTGTCTGAGCACACCAGGGCGCGCAGCTTGCGCAGCAGACCCTCCCACACTGCGCCCCCGCCCTGCTGCGCATCCCCTGCCGCTGCCGCCATGGCCGCCGCTGTGTCTTCAGCGACGCCTGGTGCGCTGCCCCTTGCTGCCGAGCCCTTGCCATGTGCACTAAGGCTGCCTTGGGCCGCATCTGCGCAGGGGGGGCTGCCACACGCAGCGCCATCCATCGGCTCCCACTCAAAGTCATCCGGGTCAGACTCTGCCGCCTCCACATCTAAAAATCCCCCCCCCCCTGCAGTGCAACCCCCCGTCATGCCCTCCCCTTGCGGCCGCTCATGCTCCCTTCCGCCCACACGCTCGGCCGCGCTCCCGCCTTCAGCAGCATCACCAGCACCATAACAGCCCCCACTGCCGTCGCCTGCTTTGAATGCTGCTGGCCCACCCAGGTCCTCCCCCTCCACATCATCCCCCTCCCCTCCATACCCACACAGCAGCTGCCATGCCTCCCACTCTGGCACGCGCAGCGCGGCAGCCGTGTAGCGTAGCAGCACGCATGTGCACAGCCGCTGGAAGGCTGCCTGGCCTGCAGTGCGTGCTGCTCCTGCTGCATCTGCTGCTGCACCTGCTGCTGCTGCTCCATCTAATGCAGCCGCTTGCGTGCTTCCGTTTGTGAGGGACTGCCCTTCCAGGGTGGAAGAGAATTCGCCTGTGTGAGGCGCGGCTGGCGGGGCGCTTGCCAGTGTGGGGAGCACAGAGGGCTTCTTGGCCCCATCCACAATGTTCTCCACAAATTTGGCGGTGATGAGGAACTTGCTGAGTGGCCTCAGACCGCCCCCCATCTTCAGCTCCAGGCACTGCTGGAACAAATCAGCTAGGGCATTGACCTCTGCAGCCCCGACGACCTGGGAGAAGGATTGTTTTAGCCAAGCAGGGATAGACCAACTGAGCCATGGAGGGCGGTGCTTTGTGGGCTTTCATGCGAAATGCAAAAAACAGAATGCCTAGGAAATGCTGGGCAGGCAGCACAACAGGGTGGACGTAATCATGGACATGCGACGGTTTGGGGCCCAACACATTCCATTACAGAACCTATGGCTCCCTGCTCCTGGGCTCAGTTGTAAGGCACAACGACAAGCGCGTGTAAAACGCACTTGAGCCTGCTGGGTGCCAGTTGCAGACATGCCTGGGCAACCAATGAAGGAGAGGCCCCCAAGTAGCGTTTTGGTGAGTGGGTTTGATCGGTCATGTGTTCCACTGTGTCATGCGCACCGGAAAATCGAACTGCAGCTTGTCATAACATTTGCAAGCAAGATCTTCCGCATCCATAGGCTTGGCTGCCGCGGACTGCTTCTCAAGATGCTCAAGGGCAAGTATCATTTGCTTGGCCACCCTCTGCTTCTCATGCTTCTCCTGGACGGGTAGTTGCATGGGTGCCAAGGGAGATGGCATGGCCTGCTCAAGACTGATCTAGGTTCTTGTATAATCAGGTCATCCCAGATGAGATTAAAGAAGAAAAACCAAAAAATGAAATGCAATCCTCAGCGTGTACATTGCGACAATTTATTATCAAGATATGATAAAATGTTTATACCAATACAATGTATCGCATCCTTCAACTATCTCTAATCGAAGGAATTAAGTGAAGCCTGGAGCCTCAGTACATGGAGTTTCATGAAGTTATCCCACAGTCTCTCTGAGGAGCCGAATTCTGAGCAGTTGCAGCTGCTATGTGAGGAAGGTCAGGTCCTCATGCACCAGAAAGTTTTGGCAGGCAAGCAAGCTTCAACTGGTCTCCGATACAGAGTTTGTTTCAGATCCAGACTATCTTTGTCCAAGACATGGTGTGTGTGATCTGGAACATACTTCAGATGGAGCCGCAGCAATGCAACATAACGTGCTGGAGTTAGCCGAAAGGTACGCACGCACCTGCTACTTCGGGCGTACATGCAGTACATAACATAATTGCCATGTGCACGAGCAATCGTGTTAACACGCTCAGGACACTTTGACAATACCAAGGGGCTCATGCCGTCACTGAAGCTCATATGCCGGCAAAAAACATGCATTGTGTGCTGGTTGGGCAGGACAGACAGGCAGCAAACAGGCAGGCAGGCCGCAGGCAGCAGGTGGCGAGCAGGCAGGCCGCAGGTGGCGAGCTGCAGTGCAGTGCAGTTCAGGGCAGGGCAGGCAGCAGTGCAGGGTAGGGCAGTGTTGCCGGAGAGTGGTCCAACTGACTAACCACCCAACCGCCACAGGGACATCATTTCAATATCTTGTTTGGCAGTGTGTTGTTGAGCAAGCCCACAAGCTCTGCTGCAAATTGCTTTTACATATCTTGTCAAGATCAGCACTGAAGACCCACGATATGACAATTATTGTGACCAAGGATGCCGATTGTGACGAGGCTCATGCATGCAGCAAGCATGCCAATCTGGCAGCTTGTCTTCTTAGGAGTCTTGTCCACCAGCACCAGCACGCATGGCAAGGCCAGCCCTGCTGACCTTTGGTCGCAGATGGTTATGTGCAACAGTGACCCCTTTTGCTTGCGCCCTCCTTTGCTCACCTTCTTGCTAACGTCGACTCACCAGCACCTGTTGTGCGCTCCCGCCCTCCTTACACTTCACGAATTTGTTCTCCTGTTTGCTGAAGTCGGCTCACTAGTCCCTGTTGCGCCCTCCACCCGCCACTCTTTTGCTTCATGTTCATGTCCTCCTGTGCACCTGTTCGCTAAAGTTGGCTCAGTAGCCCCTTTTGCGCACTCCACCCGCTGCCCAAACTAATGCAGGCTGGAGACCCTGGCAGAGACGCCATGCGCCACAGCGCTGATTGCAGAGGCAGCGGCGGATGTAGTTGGGTCAGCTGAAGGTGAGTGTCGCGCAGCTCAGACACTAGGGTTTACTTCTTTGGCTGGTATTTTTTGTTTGACCAGCCACAAACCACTCAGCCAGAGGACAAGGCTGGCAAATAAGCCATGTGAAAGTTCAATCTTGTGATCTTGCGAAAGTTGCACAGCTGCATTTTACATCTGCGCGCCCAGATGGTGCCAGGGGGTCCAGAAGCACGACCTACACCTAAGGAGGTACAGCTCACCTGGCAAAGAATCCTCTGCAGCACACGTGTGACATAATGTTGTGTTGGTTAACCAGGCTTTCCTCAACTACCAGATCATCACCAACTAGTAGGAGTACCACTGACCAACCACCATACTCAGGCTCGGGTGGGCTGGACTGGACTGGGAATTGGCCACTTCATCAATCTGGATCTTTTCAGGACCAGCCCAATTAAATGCTCTGTTTCCATCAATTCGTTGGCGGTTCTTTTAGCAGTGATGGAGGATCACACAGTGCCTTGGCCCTACAGGTGACCCCATTTCCTATTAATTGATGTAGGGAGTGTATTTCCTGCCTACGTAGTTTTATCTCACGCCTGTCGGCAGGCATGGCCCATGTGCGTGCGCTGCGGGCTGCTGACTTCCAGGAGCTACACAGCAGCACCGCAGTTTCTCTTCCATCTGTGTGCAGCCAGGAGCGGCAGCAACAGTCCCCACACACCAGCGCCGCAGTTTCTCTTCCATCTGTGTGCAGCCAGGAGCTGCAGCAACAGTCCCCACGCAGGGGGCCCACAGTTCATCTTCCATCTGTTTGCAGCCAGGAGCAGCAGCAGCAATTGGAGCCCGGCAGAGGAGCGTCATCAACACCTATGCAAAGCTGGCAGCCGCCTCAGCGGCTTGCGAACCCCAGGGCTGCTGCTTCAATGGGGCAGTGCCCGCAGCCTCACCCGCCTGGTGTGCCCTCCCCAGCAGGAGTGGCAACATGGCCAGTCACACTGGCAGCACAAGCAGGACAAGCGCTAGAGCATACTCAGCCCTCCACGCTGCGGCTCTCGCGAGAGCATACCCAGCGCACCTGGCAACCGCGCTCGCCAGATCATCCCCAGCATTTCACGCTACCGCCCTCGCCAGATCATACCCAGCACAATACGCTGCCGCGCTCGCCAGATCATCCCCAGCAAGCCACACTGCCGCGCTCGCCAGATCATCCCCAGCATGCCACACTGCCGCGCTCGCCAGATCATCCCCAGCATGCCACACTGCCACGCTCGCCAGATCATCCCCAGCTTGCCACACTGCCGCCCTCGCAAAACCATACCCGACATTGCACGCTACCGCCTCTGCCAGAGCATCTTGCTCAGCACACCTTGCTGCTGCCCTCGCCAGACCATCCCCAGCACGCCACGCTGCCGCCCTTGGCCAGGGGTCCACATGGCGTTGTGCTACCTGCATTCCTGCGGGGCGTCCCTGCCCGCCCGCTGCTGAGGGCCGCCTGCCAGGCCCTGGCTGCCTGGGCTGCCAGTAGACAGTGGCCCTTCCCAGAGGTGCGTGTGTGTGTGCGTGTACAAAAATGTGTGTGCGCGTGCGTGCATGGGTGGGCATGTGTTCCATGAAGGCAGTTCTGTGCATGAGCCTGTGTTTTGTGCGCGAGCCGGTGTTCTGTGCATGAGCCGGTGTTCTGTGCGTGAGCCGTTGTTCTGTGTGTGAGCCAGTGTTCTGTGCGCGAGCCGGTGTTCTGTACGCGAGCCGGTGTTCTGTGCGCGAGCCGGTGTTCTTTGCGTGAGCCGGTGTTCTGTGCGTGAGCCGGTGTGGTTCATTTGGTGGCCCGCGTGCGGGTGTGTGTGTTCGTAATGCTTGTGCTGGTGTGCTGCATGTAATTCAGCTGGCGACAATCTCTTTTGACTCCCCTCATCGCCGCATTGTTGGCACCAATCTGTATATATTGTACTCCCCTCGTCCCCGCATTGTTGGCAACAATCTATATGCAATCCCCACTCTTGCAAGCATGCGGCCCTCTGCCATCTGTGCCGCACACCATGGCAGAGCAAACACAAAGATCACCGCACGCACGGCGCTTAATCCAGGCGCTCAACCCGAGCACACTCGTCGCCGCATTTTTGCACACCCACTTACTCCAGCAAATCAGCCAGTGCAAATCCTAATCGACTAGCCGCCCAGCCAACCCAAAAATGAGCCCAACAAAAAGGTCACCGCGGTGTCCCATAGGGCGTCAGGTCGAGGTCCTTGTTGCATGCATGCATGCGCTCTCCCTTGCATGCATGTGCTCTCCCTTGCACGCATTTGCCCTTTCTTGCCTGACTCTCCCTGCAGCTGGAGGAACATCCTCCTCCGCCCAACCTCACGCCCTCCATTGCGTATGCCAATTGCAAAGCGGACCTCGCGAGGAAGGTGAGGAGTCAGACTTATTAGCACGAAGGTCTTGTGCACAGTGGGTCTTGTACAACAGGGATGCAGGCAGCCTGCCCTTGTTTACCTCACGCGATGGTAAGCCCACTTCGCATGGCAGAGGCTCGCCTCATGCAATGGCAACCCCACCACATGGTGGCAGGCTCGCCTCATGGCAGCAAGCTTCTTGCAAAAAGGAAAGGGACAAGTGAAAGGTGAACCAATCAACCGCACTGGCTAAGCAAATGTCACAAAGGATGACTTCATGAACAAGTTGTCCAGCAGTAAGTGCTGTGTGGTGTGCACGCGTCTTGGGTGTCCACTCATGCTGGAGTTGAAGGCCTTGCTCAGTGTTCTGTGTTCTGGCTGTAAAGCCGTAAACAGATTTCACGTATGGACTAAGTTCAAGCATGTGGGCTGCCTGGTGCAGGTGGCATGTCTTCTACAAGCACCACAGACACAACAGCCGCCGACTGAGCCGCCGCCGCCGCCGCCACTGCAGCAGCAGCAGCAGCAGCAGCAGCAGCGCGTGGAAGCACTGCCGCCCTTACTCTGTGCGTTGCAGGATCAGGGGCTGCTTGGTCAACAGAGTCAAAGGCATTTTGGCCCTCCAGAGGAATGGGACGGAAGACTCATCAATGTGCCGGTGCTGACAGCAATACTTGGCACCCCCCACATGGTCATGCTTCTGCTTGGATTCAGGTGAGGTGATTAGATATGCACACAAAAACAAGTGCAAATGAGCTCAAGTCTGCTTGAGATGAGCACGCAAACGTGACAAGGACGAGGAACATACGTGAATGAGCATCCTTGCAACACCCTTGCCCATCTGGGAAATGGGCGCACTTGAAGCAGAGCTTTTGCACGAGGTGAGCACGCATGAGATGGGCGGATTCAAAGCAGAGCTTTTGCACGAGGTGAACACGCATGAGATGGGCGCATTTGAAGCAGAGCTTTTGTATGAGGTGAGCACGCATGAGATGGGCGGATTTGAAGCAGAGCTTTTGCACGAGGTGAACACGCATGAGATGGGCGCACTTGAAGCAGAGCTTGCACGAGGTGAGCACGCATGAGATGGGCGCATTTCAAGCAGAGCTTGGACGAATTGAGCACGCACGAAATGGGTGCATTTGAAGCAGAGCTTGCACGTGGCGAGCACGCATGAGGTAGGTGCACTTGAAGTAGAGCTTGCACAAGGTGAGCACGCATGAGATAAGCAAAAATTATGAGATGAGTGCATCTTGGGCAGCAGCACACTGTCGATCACGCTTCTCGTGCAATTGGGAGGATTAATGACCAGCCTTCTGCACTCGCAGTTCCTTTTTGCACACATGGCGCATTTGGCCATTTGGTATTCCGCGCACGTTTCCGCTCACATGCCCTTTTCACAATGGCACACAGGCTCACCACAGGAAGCGCAACCAGCCTGGACTTGCTTGTGGGGGCTGAAGACCTTGTGCATGCATTCAAGCAGCACCACCACCCGCAGCTGCACCAGCAAATCAGCCTGTCAGAGCTGCCCAAGCCATGTCAACAGGCCTGCCACCAAATCAGTCTGGATTGGGCGGAGGGCGTGCCAACTGACCAGCCGCGAAATCAACCGAGGACCAGCCCAACAAAGAGGCCACAGTACTGTCCCACAGGGCATCAGTTTGATCTCCAAATCAGCAAGGGAGAGGAGCGTGAGCCGTGTGGCGAGGCGAGGACAAGCCGTGGCAGGGCTAGGCTGCCACGGCCCAAAGCTGCCCCTCCCTCAATTCTCACAGTTGGTAAATTGCAAGCACGGCCTCCAGCTGTGTTGCACTCGCAGAAAATGCCACTGGCGCCTGCTTGCTGTTGATAGCGCAAGGCATGCCACACCCAGAATAGGTGCCACCGGCGCCTGCTTGCTGTTGATAGCACAAGGCATGCCACGCCCAGAAAAGGTGCCACCGGTACCTGTTTGCCGTTGATAGCACAAGGCACCAATCTTTCAGCAACACACAGGCACCAGTGGCCCCCTCTGTCCACTGGATGCCAGTCTGTGTGTGCAATCGAGTGGACTTGGTCTGTGTGTCCATCCATGTAAACTCAGTTGTCTGTGTGTGTGTAGTTGTGTGTTCTCATGCTGATGACTACAATTAGGGACCAGTGCCCCCCTCTGTCTACCAGATGCTGAGCTGTGCATGCATGTGTGCGTGGCTGCCAGCCTTTGCGTGTGTGTGTGTGCATGCACCAGCCACCTGCGCTGGGGCTTGAACTCTTTGTTCACTGGATTCCGAGCTGTGCACGCATGTGTGCGCGGCTGCCAGCCTTTGCGTGTGTGTGCATATATACGCCAGCCACCAGCACTGGTACTGGAGCTGCCAGGCCACTGCATCATGGTGTTGCTAATCACTTGCCTCTTGTTCCCCACACTGCTTCATGAGCACGACAGGCCTTGAACTGCAGGGACGCAGCATGTCTGGTGATGCTCCTCACTTGCCTCTTGTTCCCCACACTGCTTCATGAGCACGACAGGCCTTGAGCTGCAGGGACGCAGCATGTCTGGTGATGCTTCTCACTTGCTTCTTGTTCCCCTTTGCCTCATGCCACCCACGTTTTTAAAGCCCCTGTGGCACACGGTATCGCTCTGGCGCCGTCTGCGGTGCCCACCATCCCCGCATGGCATCACTGAGCCATCAGTGTGAGGCATCCAGCATCACTGAGCATCAGTGTGAGGCATCCAGCATCCCTGCATGGCATCCAGCATCACTGAGCATCAGTTTGTGCCATCCAGCATCCTTGTGAGGCATCCAGCATCCTTGTGAGGCATCCCACACCACTCTTGGGGCAACCTGGTGGGGGTCCTGCACACAGGTGCCCGTGCCCTGTGCAAGCACTGCCACCGAGACAGCAGCGGGAGCTTCTGGGGCGGTGAAATCAAAGGTCGGTTGGGTAATCACCTTAAATGCTGCGTTGTGGCAGGCGCTTGGCGGCAGGCCTCCTCAGCAGAGTGGATGGTGCTTTGAGAAGGTCAAGGACGCCATGCTCGAAAGCATTCCGTTTGGGCACAAGCCTTGTGGGACTTTGAAGGCAGTCCTGTGGGAATTGGAAGGGGGTTTCCCATTTGCCACCTCTGGAACAGATGTGTGCTGTTGGGAAAAAGCACTCCAAAGCGCTTGCTTGTGTGCCATTGCAGGCTCGGAGGCAGCCAAGAATGCCAAAGCAGACGCAGTGCTGCATAAGCTTTTGGCAGGTAAGACACAGTGCTGCGCGCAGTGTAGCAGCAACACGCACATACCAACATGCACCAGCTGAGTTGTTGCAAGCAGCATCCCATTGGCAGATTAGGGAAGCTACCGCGTATTACAGGCTGCCAGGGAATGCCCTGTCTGAATTGCTCCGTATGCCCCAGGCTTGGAGGTTCACAGCACATGAGCCATGCACGTGCCCTGCACTCTTCATCTTTTCTCGGGTGGGCCCCTGAAATGCATAGGGAGATCAATAAATAGCTCTCAAGCTGTGCTTGTGCACATTCGAGTTAGGTTACAGAGCTGCTCATTTCCCAGATCCTAGTGGTAGGCATGGCTGCAGGAAGAAGGGTTAGGGCTAGTTTGTTCAGCCAAGATAGGCCTGTGTTCTTGTTTGCTCCCTGACAGGTACTACCTGTATAGTATGCATGTACTTTGAACTGATGCCTTGTCTGAGCCAAACAGGGTGACTTGCACTGGGCATGTGAGGCATTCACACTGCTCCCCTCCCTCACTGCCTCCGCCTCCATCACTGCCTTCCTCCCTCACTGTCTCCGCCTCCATCACTGCTTTCCTCCCTCACTACCTGTGCCTCCTTCACTGCCTTCCTCCCTCACTACCTGTGCCTCCTTCACTGCCTTCCTCCCTCACTACCTGTGCCTCCTTCACTACTTCGCATGTGCCTCGCATGTGCCTTGCATGTGGATGGCTGCCTCGCATGTGGATGGCTTGCACGCTTTCAGGGGCATTCTGGCTGAACTTGCATTACGTGGCCCCCAACAAGTACGTCCTTGAAGTAAGGGTCAAGGAGGTGAGCGCCGCATGGGTTCTAAAGTTTTTGGGCCGGTGATGCACTTGTGCTGCTCGTGCCACTCGTGCTCCAAAAGATGCCCTTGGTAAGAATGTGTTGAGGACTGCAGAGTATTGTATGTGTACACTGGAAGGATCGCAGCAGCAGCAGCACCACCACCACCACCACCACCACCAGGAGCAGGAGCAGGAGCAGGAGCAGCAGCAGCAGCCCAGGACACACAGAGCTGACGCCTCACGTGGGCATTCATGCCCAAAACTGTGGGGGTCCTGGCAGGAATAAGTGGTTGAGGCAATGGTGACGTTGGCTTGATGCCTTGTTGGGGACTTGATGCCTTGTTGGGCAGACTTGTGATGTGCCGCCCAGGGGCGGTTGGACCTGCAGGCCAATCTGACCAATCTGCAATGTTCTGGTGCTGATGCACCGTGGCTTCACGAGGTGGGTGGGCTGTGGGACTTGGAGGGGGCCTTGTGGGTGGGCTTCTGGAGCGCATTGGGGCAGGAAGTGCGGATCGGCCAAATGCACCAATTGAAGTCTGGGTGGGATTTAGGACAGCTCTCAGGGAGACAGTCCCAGCCACCTTCCTGACCGACAAACTCCCCCCCCCTCAACACACACACACACTTTCACACATATGGCCCCCTCCAAGTCCAATGCATCAGTGCGATGCGCGATCCATTGCCACTGGTGTGTGCCTTGCCTCTTGTACCTACCGAGGCATACACATGCAGGTTGCGGGGCTTGTTGCACAGGTCCAGTGAGAACGATGGAGCACTCGGAAATTGAGCCTTCACAGGGCCTCTCCGGCCCTCCTTGAGCCTCTTCAGAGCCATTTGCTGCGTGGTTGGCCCTCTTCACCAACTTTTCGCGTAACCATTCACCCGTTCAAGATGCAATCCATTTGCTTGTGAGAGATGTGGGACCTGCAGAGAGAGACCCACGCGATGTGGAGAGGTGGCACTGCTTTAGCACTTCTGCAGCAGTTGATTTCTGAGTCATGAATTGTGACGTGATACTGACAGACACACTGCTGGCAGGCAATCCGCTAAAAGGCAATCTGTGGACATGCATGCTTGCAGGGATACGGAGGCCGCTGGGAAGTGTTTTGTCAATCTGCTGACAGCACTGCGGACACAGGCAGCGCAGGGAGGCTAAAGCATCTGCCGCCGGCTGTGCCTAGGCAGGGTGCAAAGCCTGCATTGTGTGCTAGCTCTCCACTGCAGGGGCAGTTGGGCATTGGTAGTGCATGCATTTTATGCCCTGCAGGCACCTACAAAGCTGGTGCCGGCCCTGCTGCCTGCGTGCCTGTTGCTTCCCGTGCTTGTATCGTAGAAGGGCTTGATCTTTGTTTCAGGGGATTCCTGGAGCCTCAGTTTGTGGGTGGTCATGAGATGGGATGGAGGCACTAAGGTTAAAAAAGAGACAAGGTCCTCACTGTTGGCTTCCATCAAGAAGTGGTGACTAGCCTGCTCATAAAAAGCAAGCAGCTCGTGCAGGAAGAAGTGAAGCTTGTTTTTGTTCTGGCTGTAGACACATCAAAGACAAGTTCAAACTTAGAAGTCCACCCCCACTGCCAGTGCTATGATAAGAGAAGGCACCCTAAACTTTGGGCTAGGGGCACCCTCAATCTGTGTTGAATACCACACCCGTCTAACCACTGCACTTGCATCCAGCCTAGAGGATCCTTTGACAAGGCATCGCTCAGGCTCCCTTAACCTCCTCACCGAGCAAGCAATGTACATCTATGGCCTCACCAAAGAATGTCTTGCTAAGAGGAAAGGTACCAACCTGCATTTCAGGCAACATCTCAGCAAGTGCATGCACCTGTGCCAACTGATCATCATCCAATCTCGCAAACTCCACCTCATAAAGCAAGGAGAGAGCAGGTACCTGAAAGAAATGAAAATCATAAATGAAGCCCGTTTAACCCATAAGCAGCTGTCTCACGACCTCTCTACCAACTTGAATCTTGAAGATCGCATGCGTCTCTAAACCCCTCTAAGCCCTCGGCATAAACTTTATTAAATGGGCTCCACGACCTCACCAACCCTATAGTCGAAGCCACGTTGTCCCAGGAGCCCATCTCCACTGGAGGCAGTCCAAAGAAAGAAAAGAAAAAACTACGTAAGCAGTGAAACCACTCCCTACATCAATGAAGGAAAAGGAGACATATTGGCCCAATGAGCTGTGAGCTCTCCTCACCAGGGAAAAGGAAAAACTAGTGAGGATCTGGAGGGTGACAAGCCGCCCCCTGCTCTAGACCAAGCCCTTGAGTGCGACTGGATTTTTCAAGAGCGCATCTAATTGTTGTCAATTTGTGTGCACGGGAGCACAGAATGGGCATGTAACAAGCTATTGTCAGAAACTTTCAGGCACGGTTACAGTGTGGCAAAGTTACAATGGGTTTAGACCTTCAGCCAGATCATCATGATGGGTTGACTGCTGTGCTTGCTGGGCACTGGCAGCCAGACAAAGAATATCCATGGTGTCTCAGAAAGAAAAAGAAGTGATTTGTATGTCTGCTCTTCTGCAGAGAAACAATTTCACATTCTCAGCACTAATGTTGTCAAAGTAAAAAGCGCATGTGTCACCAATGTAAGTCCTATCAGTAAAATCAGCAAATTGTTCTGCGAATTTCCTCCTCAAATGAGGATGTGAAAGTGTTTCTCTTGAACGCAGACAAACAAATCATTACTTTTTCTTTCTGAGACTATGATTTTTTGTCTAGCTGGCAGTGTCCAGCAAGCCCAGCAGTCAACCCATCTGATGGGTGAGTCAGGCTGAAGGTCTTAACCCATTTTAATCTTCCTACCTTCCTACTTGAGAAGGAGATTCACCGAACAATTCGCTGATTTTACTGATAGGAAAAGAAAGAAAACTACTTAGGCAGTGAAACCACTCCCCACGTCAATTAAGGAAAAGGAGACACATTGGCTCAAAGAGCTGTGAGTCTCCTCCACCAGGGAATAGTAAGAACTAGGTGAGAGTCTGGAGGGTGACAAGCAGCCCCCTGATCCAGACCAAGATCTTGAGAGCAACTGGATTTTTCAAGAGCGCGTCTAGTTGTTGTCAATTTGTGCGCATAGAGCACAGAATGAGCATGTAATTTGAGAGCAGTCTTATGGGCTTTATGTGTATCAAGGCCGAGCTCTTTAAGATGATTCGAAGTGTGTGAGGTGTACATAGAGCCTCCCACAGTGTGAAGGATAATTTTCTTGGCCTTCAAGCGCTTACAAAGAACCTCATGCTGTTTTTTAGAGGCCTCTAATTGGTGTCCATGTCGTGTGTCTTCACAGTATTCAATCTCAACAAGGTGTATCTCCCTCTTGTTGACATGTTGTGAGGAGCTTTTTGCTGCTTGCGTAGTTTTTCTTTCTTTATTTCTTTATTTCTTTGACATTGAGATTGAGATAGGATTTACATTGGTGACACAGGCGCTTTTTCCTTTGACAACATCAGTGCTGAGGATGTGAAATTGTTTCTCTTGAAGCAGACGTGTAAATCACTTCTTTTTCTTCCTGAGACACTAAGGCTATGTTTCGTCTAGCTGCCAGTGCCCAGCAAGCACAGTAGTCAAGCCATCTGGCTGTAGATCTAAACCCATTGTAACTCAACTTTCCCTTCATGCACTTGCTTGATGAGCAGACTAGCACACTTCCTGACTAAAGGCCTCTCAGAAGAAATTACTCGTTCCTTTTCTTCCCTTTCTGCCAATCCTTGCCTATGGAGGCCCCTTATATATTACATGCCTTGCTCAGTCAGACTGTCTCGATTTTCTTTCTCAACGGCACAACAGACTCTGCCATTTCATTTCGAACATTATGGATTTTTTTGGCTGGCGAAGACCAGCAACAAACCAATCAGCCCAACGACCTGGCTGGCGGTTAACCCTGACTTGTAACTTTACTGAAGGCCTTCTTGTAGATCCCTAAGATGTTAGTGAACATCACGGCTGCGTTTGAAGTGATTTTTACTACTGGTCGGGTACTTGGGGATGTGGGTCAAGCAACTTACGTTGGTTATCGCACGGTATATGATGATGTGAGGAGCAACCGACCTGATCATGTGTTGATGACTCCTGAACTATTCCAGTGTGTGCAGCGTTCTGAAATTAAACACCCTAATGTTCAGAGCAGCGATCATTGCGAGCATTCAAAGTGAAAGAAGCTGCAGAATATGCGGACTGGGAAGCTGTTCCTGATCACACTTGTGGAAAGGGAATGTGTGCCAGTTAAATGTCCCTGGTGTGGATGCCTGAGCGTCAACAGACTTACGTGGAACAACTTGAGCTTAATTTAGAGTTGCAATACAATTTGAAGCGGCAGTTGATGCTGGAAATGTGGATACTGCGGCTTTCTGTTTACGCTCCTGGATTATGCAAGCGGCGAGTGAACACTGTGTGGGCATGAACAAATTTCAGACCTGTATTTTCCGTAAGTCTGCTGGTGGGGGGATGAGGAGACCAGTGTGGTTTGATGCTGAGTGCAAGCATAAGAGACGCGTCTTTGTAGAAGCTGTGCGTACGGGACAAGCTGTGCACGCCTGCAAACATTTAAAAAAAGAGTATAAAAAAAGACCAGGCATGCACGGCGTGCGTATGTGAAGCACCAGAAGGCAGTCTTCCTGGACAAATTGAGCAAACATAGCCCTGAGATCCATGCCATGCTGCGCAAGCAAAAAGGAGCACATCAAACACCCATCACCAAGGATACCTGGGAGGCATATCTGCATGAGCACTTCTGTGCCCCATCAAACAGTTGCCCTCCTCCACATAGGGCAGCTGCAGAGGGTAGCTGCCCTGAAATCCAAACAGGAAACGTTGAAGCACAACCGCATAGCGGAACTGTGGAAAACCACTCCACAGGTCCAGCAGCAAGTTTTCCACACATTCTGGATACCTGGGAACAAGGAAGCATGGGTCGCTGCCCTGAAAGCGTAACTGCTGGACAACGGGGGGTCTGGGGAACCATCAACAGAGGAGTACAGTCCTTTATGGGAGCTGTACGTGGGGTAGCACAGAGGGTTGCGGCGCGCTGGACTGGGGATTCTGGAGCCTCTGCGCGGGACATAGCCGTTCCCTTGGGCCGCAATCACCCACCACCTGAGGTACTGTTACATCAAGGTGCTCAGAATAGGTGGATACCTGACCCGGATGCTCTTGAACTTCCAGAAGCTAATGACCTGTACCCTGTTGTGTGCGAGTTAATGCGCAAGCTGAATATCCGGGCGTCACCTGGCTTTGACTGTATTGCTGCCCCTTTTATCAAGTATGCTGAGAAAGAGGTGCCAGCTGTTAATGGGCACGGTGTTGGAAAGATGAACGTGCTTGCACCCTACTTTGCCCGCTTCTTTGCCTTGATGATGGAAAAAGCTCAGATCCCAGAGATCTGGAAGGCAGCCAAAGTGACACCATTGCATAAGAGAGGTCCTGTGCTGGATCCAAACAACTATCGCATGTTGGCTGTGAGTGGAACAATGTATAGGCTGTATGTGAATGTTCTGAGAGGTGTGGTGTCAGAAAAACAATAAGATACCTGACACGCAATTTGGTTTCTATCCAGGCAGAAACACTCTCCAGCCCATGTTCATCCTCAGACATTTGCTGCATGCTGCGCAAACAAAAAAACCTCATGACTCACCTAGGTTGCATGCAGCATTTATTGACTTCAAGCAGGCATATGACCCCATTCCTAGGTGTTCTCTTTGGGAGTACCTCCAACGCAATTGCATGCCCGCCTGCCTCTTGAACATAATTCAAAATCTATATGATGCAGACGAGTATGTGCTGGTGGATGGAACTAAGCAAGCAAGGGTAAGGCCGACTCGTGGTGTCAAACAAGGATGCCCTCTTTCGCCTTTGCTTTTCTCTCTGTACATCAATGATGTTGATTGCATAGCCCGGGACGTGCATGGGGCGGTGACAGGAGTAGCTGATGTTCGCGTGACATACATGTTGTATGCAGATGATCTGAGCTTAACTGCAAATGAGCCAGATCAACTGCAGATGATGTTGGATAGGCTGAGCGCCTGTGCTCTAAGGAAGGGACTGATTGTGAACACATCTAAATC
>LFIK01001587.1_pt1 | contig 18152 bp, 21 predicted proteins | sample 643401 | NCBI WGS metagenome assembly LFIK01 (sample SAMN03777447, study PRJNA286221) | soda lake metagenome | biome: soda lake; feature: Kulunda steppe; material: water; isolation source: sample T5-Br brine of Lake Tanatar-5 | place: Russia: Kulunda steppe | collected 2010-07
AGTGGCTCCGGGGGCCGGGCTCGAACCGGCGACATTTCGATTAACAGTCGAACGCTCTGCCAACTGAGCTACCCCGGAAAGGGTGGCACGCCGATGACGCGCCGCAAGCGGCCGGGAGTGTAGCAACGACACCCGGTCACCCCCGACGTCACCTCCGGCTGTCCGCCACTAGCCTCGGGCTGCGCCCCGACCGCCGTCTGCCGAGGAGTGACCCATGCGCAAGGACCTCGTCATCATCCCCGAGGACAACCCGGGTGAACTGGCCCGCATCGGTGAACTGCTCGGCGCGGCCGGCATCAACATCGAGGCGATCAGTGCCTTCACCGGCAAGGGCCGTGGCATCGTCCACGTGCTCGTCGACCGGGCCGACGAGGCGCTGCAGGTGCTCCAGGAGGCCGGCCTCGAGGTGGCGGCCGCCCGCGAGGTCGTGGTCGTGCCGCTGCCCGACACCCCCGGTGAGCTCGGTGGGGCGACCCGACGACTCGCCGACGCCGAGGTCAACATCGAGCAGGCCTACATCGCGGCCGGCAGCAAACTCGTCGTGGTGTGTGATGACGTCGCCCGGGCCAAGGACGTGCTCGGCATCGCGTGACCGCCGTCGCGGCAGGTCGCGCACCGGCGGGTCTCACACCGGCAGATCGACCTGCTTGAACTCGTGCAGCATGGCCGCCCCGTCGACCAGGTCGACGATCTGCTCGATACGCCGCGTCGCGCCAGCACCGTCGCCGTCGGGGCGGTCGAGCACCCGCACGAACACCGAGCGCTGCTCGGTCATGAACGTCGGGACACCCCACACCTCGCGCGCCACCGCGGCCTCGTGCTGCTCACGGACGGTCTTCAGGGCCGCGCCGTCGTCCACCCGGGCCAACACGGCGTCGGCGTCGACACCCGCGTCACGCAGGACCGCGCCGACGACGTCGCGTCGCTTGATGTCCTGTCCTGCGTCGTGCCGGGCGGCGAACAGCGCCTCGTGGACGTCGAGGAAGTGGGTCGGGAACTCGTCGCGGACGACGACGCCTGCGGCCAGTGCCAGGATCCCGGACGCATCCAGTGGGCTCTCGCGATCCCAGATCGGGGTGTCGCCGGCCTCGACGTGGCCCTGCGCCAGGCTGAACGGCACGAAGTCCACGTCCCAGTCGGCGTCCGCCCGCAGGCCGGCGACCACGTGTTCGTTGGCGTTGCGGGCGAACGGGCACAGGTAGTCGAAGGTCAGCTGGAATCGGCGGGTCACGGTGGAGCTCCTCATCGGGGGGCCGACCGGTGCCGGTCGGCCGAGGGGTGCAACGGGCGACGGCCGGCGCATCTTCCCGCCGGCGTTCGCAGCTCGCGCGCCGTGCGGATGCGACCACGCGCGAGCGGTCAGACTCCCAGGCAGCGGGTGAGATCCTCCAACGCCTCACCACAGGCGGTCTGCACCGCGCGCAGGATCAGCGCCAGCGCGACCAGCGCGCCCCACCCGAGTCCGACGTAGGCGCGCTGCTCCCGCCGCAGACCGGCGATGCGACCGGCGATCACGGCGATCAACGGGAACAACGAGCCGTAGAGGTAGTGCAGCCAGGCCAGGGGCATGCCGGTGACCCGACGCCCGATGAGCAGCAGGATGAGGCCGGTGACCACCTGGACACCGAGCAGATTCTCCGTCCAGTGCTGGGTGGCCATCAGCGCATCCGGGGTCTCGTCCCGACGCAGGGCCCGCAGCACCACCGCCCACACCATGATCACCAGGAACAGCACGATGATGACGGTGCCGAGGTAGCGGTGGAACAGGGTCATCGGATCGATCCTTCGCGGACCACGAGGGTAGAGGGGCGCACGCCGGGGTCGGGACGGTGCCGGCGGCGTCCAGGGGTGCCGATCGTGCGCATCGGGGCCCCGCTGTGGTACCCCGTGCCATGTGCCCGGTCACGGGCCGCGTGGATGGATCCGTCGTCGAGGAGTGGCAGATGCTGGGATCGTTCTCGATCACGCCGTTGGGCGGATCGGACTCCGTCGGTGACATCGTCGCCGGCTGCGTGCGCATCATCCGTGACAGCGGTCTGCCGAACGACACCTCGGCGATGTTCACGACCGTGGAGGGCTCCCCGGCGGAGGTCTTCGACCTGATCCAGCAGTGCATCGCCTATGCGGAGCAGCACGCGCCGCGCGTGTCGGTCGTGGCCAAGTTCGATCATCGCCCCGGCCACGAGGGGGCGCTCGCGGCGAAGGTGGATCGCGTCGAACGGGCGCTGGCGTCCGGCACCGACCCGCACGACTGATCGTCACCGGTCACCGGTCACCGGTCGACGGCACCGCTCACCGCCGGGGTGGCTCCGGGACGTGCGGCGCGGGGTTGCCCTCGCGCCGGGAGGTCACCCAGGCGCCGATCAGGACCAGTCCGGTACCGATCAGCGCGATGGGCGCGACGACCTCACCGAGCGCGAGTCCCGCCAGGATCGCGACCACCGGTACGACGTAGATGGCCACCGACCCGCGCGGCCCGCCGACCCGACCGACCAGGGTCGCCATGAGCACGAATGCCAGACCGGTTCCGAGCACCCCCAACGGGATCATCGCCAGCGCCGGTCCCCACGCGAAGGTGGAGCCCGGGATCGCGGCCACACCGAAGGGGACGATGATCACCAGAGCGGCCAGCTGCGCGCGCAGCAGCACGGCGAGCGCGCCGTAGCGTTGCTGCAGCGGTACGGCGATGTTGGCGGCCAGCCCGTAGAGCACGATGGCGCTGAAGACGAGGCCGGTGCCGAGCGCCGTCAGCGCCGTCCCCGAGGCGGCGATGTCACCGATCGGGATCTCCGGCAACGCGATCGCCACGATGCCGACGAACCCGATGCCGAGGCCGATGAGCTGGGTGCGGCCGGGCAGTCGACGGAGCAGGACGACCGACCAGGCGGCGGTCGTCAGTGGCATGGCCCCGTTGACCATCCCGGCGACCGACGAGTCGACCCACTGCTGTGCCACCGGGAACAACAGCAGTGGGATGCCCATCCACACGACGCCGAGCAGCGCCACCCGCGGGAGGTCCTCGCGGTCGATGGTCGTACGTCGGGCCCGGGGCACCAGCGCCAGTGCCGCCGCCCCCAGCCCGACCCGGGCGAGGGTGACCAGACCCGGTTCGAAGCTGCGCAGTCCGATCTCCATCAGGGCGAACGACGTCCCCCAGATGATCGCGACCGCGGCGAGCAGTCCCCACTCGGCGGCCCCGAACGCCTCCAGGTTCGTCCCGGAACCGGTCGTCGGCAGCCGTCCCGCGCGCATGCCCGGTGTGGCTCCACCCGGTTCGTTCGACGTGGCCACGAGCGCTCCAGGAACGACACCGACACCCGGCCGGTCGGTCTGCCGGACGATACGTCCATCCTACCGACCCGGAGGTGGTGCCCCGCACCGTCGCCGGGCGCGTGGCGCCGTGGCTGCGCCGACTCGACGTCGGGGAGGACGTTGGCTACAACTCGTGGCACCCGAGCGGTGAGGAGCTGACCAGACGTGCGCGTTCGAACCCTGCTGACCTGGTCCACCGGTGCCGCCATGGGGGCCGGTGCGATGTACCTGCTCGATCCGGAGCACGGTCCCGGCCGGCGTCGCGAGGCGCGCCGGCATGCCGCCCGCCAGGCCCGTGACGGCATGGTCCGCGTTGCGCTCGATGCGCGTCGTCGGGGCGAGGAGGTCGCGCTGGCGGCCGTGGCCGGCTACCAGGAGTCGCGTGGCGGGGCCGGGCACACGTCCTGAGCGCGGCCCGGCCGCCTCGGATCGTCGTCGACACCCCCTCGGATCGTCGCCGGCCAGCCATCACGCCGGGCGACCGGTGGGCCGGTTGGGTCGGTCGGGCTGCCACCCCCTACGGTGCGGGCCACCGGCGATGTGGGAGCATGGACGTGAACCTCGGGATGAGCGAGCAAGCGCAGGAACTGCACGACCGGCTGTGGACCTTCGTGCACGAACGGGTGATCCCCAACGAGGGCACCTACCACGAGCAGGTGGCCGCCTCGGGCGACCGGCACCACCGCCCCGCGATCCTCGAGGAACTCAAGGCCGAGGCGCGCAGCCAGGGCCTGTGGAACCTGTTCCTGCCCGACGCGGAGCACGGGGCCGGTCTGAGCAACCTCGACTACGCCCATCTCGCGGAGATCACGGGCCGTTCGGTCCTCATCGCGCCCGAGGCGATCAACTGCTCCGCCCCGGACACCGGCAACATGGAAGTGCTGCACATGTTCGGCACGCCGGACCAGCAGGACGAGTGGTTGCGTCCGCTGCTCGAGGCGGAGATCCGCAGCTCGTTCTTCATGACCGAGCCGGACGTCGCGTCGTCGGACGCCCGCAACATCCGCTCGACCATCGTTCGTGACGGTGACGAGTACGTCATCAACGGCCGCAAGTGGTGGTCGACCGGCGCGGCGAGTGATCGCACGAAGGTGGGCATCTTCATGGGGGTCACCGACCCGGATGCGGATCCCTACCGCCAGCAGTCGATGATCCTGGTGCCGATGGACACCCCCGGTGTCGAGGTGGTCCGCGAGTTGCCCGTGTTCGGCCACTTCGACGGCCACGGCGGCCACCCCGAGGTGTCGTTCACCGACGTGCGGGTCCCGGCGAGCAACCTGCTCGCCAACGAGGGCGACGGGTTCATGATCGCCCAGGCGCGGCTCGGCCCCGGGCGGATCCACCACTGCATGCGCCTGATCGGTATGGCCGAGCGCGCCTTCGACCTGATGTGCGCGCGGGCGATCGAGCGGGAGCCGTTCGGCCGGCCCATCGCCCAGCAGGGCGTCTTCCAGCAGTGGGTCGCCCAGGCCCGGGTCAAGATCGAGCAGGCCCGGCTCCTGACGCTCAAGGCCGCACACCTGATGGACACGGTGGGCAACAAGGGCGCGCGGATGGAGATCTCCGCGATCAAGATCGCCGCACCCGAGATGGCGTTGTGGGTGCTCGACAAGGCGATTCAGACCCACGGTGGTGCCGGGGTCTCCGACGACGTGCCGTTGGCCATGATGTGGTCGCACGCGCGCACGCTGCGGCTCGCCGACGGGCCGGACGAGGTCCATGAGATGGCGTTGGCCCGCCGGGAGATGAAGCGCTTTTTGCCGCAGGACTGACCGCGGCGTGCTCCCGGCGGGTGCGGCGACGGCGGGGGCTTCAGGGGCCGACGACCACGATCCGTCCGTCCATGAACGGGTGCAGGGTGCAGGTGTAGTCGTAGGTTCCGGGTGCCGCGAGCGTGCGCGCGTAGCGGCCGCGGTCGATGACCTCGGAGGCCGGGCCGTCGTCGAACACCACGTTGTGGTCGGACGCGTCGTCGTCCCACACGAAGGTCACCGTCGAGCCGGTGGGGACCTGGCTGACCGGCGGGGTGAACCACGAGTCGGTCACCACGACGGTGGTGGCTCCGACGACCGGCTCCTGGTTGCGGGCGTCCTGCAGGTAGCGCTCACCCCAGGGTCCGAGGAAGAAGCCGGCGGCGAGCATGGCCGCAGTGGTCAGGACGGCGGCCAGGGCGCGCACCGAGCGTTGCCGCGTCATGCCGCCACCGCCTTCGTGGTGCGACGGCCGTCGGCTGCCGCGATCCGGTCGCGTTCCCAGGCGACCGTCGCCGCCAGCGCCGTGGTGTGATCGGTCACCGGCAGCGGCCCGAACGTGGCCTCGAAGGCGCTCGCATCGGTGACGTAGGGCCGATCGAACTGGGCGACGACCTCCCGGGCCTCACGCATCTGGGCGTTGACCAGTCCGAGCGTCCACAGCATCCGGGCGGAGACGTTCCCGATCTTCACCGGCCGGCCCACGACCGCGCCGAGTCGGCCGTAGAGCTCGCGCTGGGTCTCGGCCGGTGCCCCCGGCAGGATCCAGGCGCGACCGTCCGCCGCGTCCTGCTCCACCAGCGTCGCGAACCCGCGTGCGGCGTCGGGCAGGTAGTGGAAGGTGTGCGGCTGGTCGCCGCTGATGAAGGTCCTCGCGGTGCGGCCGACCACCGCGGGCCTGACACCCAGACCGCCGAGCAGCGAGTTCCCGCCACCGGGGCCGTAGTAGTCGCTGAACCGTCCGATCGTCACGCGGCAGCGTCCCTGGTCGTGGGCGGTGAGCATGCGCTGTCCGAGGCGCGCGCGGAGTCGCCCCTTGCGGGTCGTGGCCGCCTCCGGTGTCGCCTCGGTGATCGGCGACCCGGGCGAGCCGTAGGCGTAGAGGTTGTCGACCACCACGAGTTTGGCACCGGTGTCCGCGGCGGCATCGACCGCGGTGTCGAACATGGGGACGAGTTCGGTCGCCCATCCGGTGTAGGGGGCCTGAGCGGCCATCACGACCACGTCCGTGTCCCGGCAGGCATCGATGGCGGCCGCCCGATCGCGGAGATCGACGGTCAACGCACGGACACCGGCGGGCCAGATGGCTCCGGCGGCGTGGCGACTGGCGGCGGTGACCCGGTGGTCGCGGCTGATGAGTTCGTCGACGATGCCCCGGCCGATGCCGCCGGTTGCGCCGAGCACGGTGATCTTCATGGGTTCCTCGAGCGTCGGCCGGCGGTGGGGTCGATGTGGTGTCGCACCGCCGGCGGTGAAGTGCGAACAGCGTTCGCACCTTCTCCATCATGAGCGAACGCTGTTCGCAACGCAAGGGCCGTTCGCTTTCGGTGGTAGGATGTGCGCCAGGCGTGACAGCGACACGACGTGACGTGATGTGACGCGCGACGAGCGGAGCGCGGATGACCGCCGAGACACCGACCCAGGGACGTCGGGCGCGGCTGCGTCAGGAGACGTGGCGCGAGCTGAAGTCGGCTGCCCTGGCCGAGGTCCGTGACGTCGGTGCCGCGGGGCTGGTGCTGCGTTCCGTCGCGCGCCGGTTGGGCATGAGTCCGGCCGGCCTGTACCGCTACGTCGATTCCCGCGAGGCACTGCTGACCGTGCTCATCGCGGACGGCTACCACGATCTCGCCGATCATCTCCAGGTCGCCCTCGGGGGCGATCCCGCCGGGGCCGTCGCCCAGGATCGTCCGCCGCCGACGGTCGCGACCATCGCGCCACCGTCGGACTCGCCGGCCGCACGCCTCGAGGCCGTCGCGCTCGCGTACCGCAGCTGGTCGGTGCAGCATCCCAACGAGTTCGGCCTGCTGTTCGGTGATCCGATCCCGGGCTATGCGGCCCCCGCGGGTGGGGTGACCGTCGACGCCATGCGTCGCATGGGACAGGCGCTGGCCACGCCGATCCTGGAACTTGCCGCCACCGGTGCGTTGCGTGTCCACGCGACGCTGAGCGCCCCCGCGGTCGCGGGGACGATGGGTCCCATGGTCGACCTCGGTGAGGACCTGCCCGGTGACGTCGCCGCACTGCTGCTGCTGTCCTGGGGGCGGCTGCACGGACAGGTCAGCCTGGAGGTCTTCGGCCACCACCACTGGCTGCTGCCGCAGGGCTGTGAGGACCTCTACCGCGCCGAGATCGCGCGGATGCTGGTCGACCTCGGTGCCGTGGACGGCCCACGGTGACGGGCCGTGCCATCGGCGTCGACGGGTGCCGGGATGGCTGGGTCGTCGTCACGCTCGACGACGGGGCACTGACCTCGATCGCGGTGGTCGAGACGCTCGCCGCCGTGGTCGCGGCGCAGGCCGTGACCCGGGACGGTGGACCGGCCGCGCCGATCGCCGTGGACATCCCGATCGGGCTGGTGGACCGCGACCGGGAGGCGGACGGTGCGGCCCGGCGGGCGCTGCCCGGCCGGGCGTCCAGCGTGTTCTCCGCTCCACCGCGTGCGGTCGTCGAGGGCTATCTCGACGGGTCGATCACCGACCACGCGCAGGCCTCCGCGACCGCGGTCGCGGTCACCGGCAAGGGCCTGTCGATGCAGTCGTGGCGGATCGTGCCCAAGATCGCCGAGGCCGACCGGTTGGTCGCCGTGGGCCACCGACTGTTCGAGGTCCATCCGGAGCTCGCGTTCACGACGGCCGTGGGCGACGTGCTGCCGCGCAAGGCGTCCTGGCCCGGAATCACGACCCGGCGCACGCTGCTGGCCGAGCTGGGCATCGACCTCCCGGACCGGTTCCCGGGGGACGAGCGTGCGGCTCCGGACGATGTCGTCGACGCGGCGATCTGTGCCTGGGTGGCAGCCGGTGCGGCGGCCGGCGAGTCGCTGCGCACCGTGCCCGAGCACACCGAGCAGACCGACCGCGGCCACCCCGTGGTCATCCGCGCGCGCTGGCGGTGACCCGGCGGGACCGGCGAGCGTCCGGGTCCCGGTGCCCACCGGGGACGTCGATACCTTGGACCCATGACGTTCTCCACCCGTTCCTCGTCCGTCGCCGCGCTTGCGGTCGCACTGGTCCTCGCCGCCTGTGGTGGCGAGGACGACCCGCCGGTGGCCGACCCGCCACCGATCGTCGACGTCGAGCCCGACGTGCCCGACGGATCGGTCGACGACGAGCCCGAAGCCGAGGAACCGGACACCGACGTCGAGGTGGAGGAGCCCGAGCCGGAGCCCGAACCCGACCTGTCCGTCGCCTTGCAGTTGACCGAGATCGCGTCGCTGTCGCCGCCGACCGCCGGGGCCGTCGGACCGGACGGCACGTTGTTCGTCGCCACCCGGCTGGGCACGGTGCACCCGTTGACCGCTGACGGCGTCGGCGACGTCGTGGTGGACATCTCGTCGACGACCACCACCGACGGTGAACGGGGACTGCTCGGGCTCGCCTTCGCCGCCGACGGTACGGAGCTGTACCTGTCCTCGACCGACCGCAACGGCGACACCGTCATCTCGGCGGTGGCGGTCACCGACGGCACACCGGGCGGTGACCAGCGGACCGTCTACACGCTCGATCAGCCCTTCTCGAACCACAACGGCGGCGACATCGCCGTCGGTCCGGACGGGATGCTCTACATCGGCATGGGAGACGGCGGCCGGGCGGGCGATCCACTCGAGGCCGGTCAGGACCTGACCATGGCGCTCGGTGCCATGCTGCGCATCGATCCGCAGGGGGGTGACCCCTACGCGGTGCCGTCCGACAACCCCTTCCTCGACACCGACGGGGCCGCACCGGAGATCGTCGCCTACGGCCTGCGCAACCCGTGGCGGTTCTCGTTCGACCGCGAGACCGGCGAGCTGTGGATCGCCGATGTCGGTCAGGACACCCGGGAGGAGATCAACCGGGTCACCACCGACGCGTTGAAGGGCGCCAACTTCGGGTGGAACCTGATGGAGGGCACCATCGAGTTCGCCGGGAGCGAGCCCGACGATCACGTGCCACCGGTCTACGAGTACGACACCCGGGGACCGGAGGGCTGCTCGATCACCGGGGGCTACGTCTACCGGGGCACGGCCATCCCCGAGCTGACCGGGGCCTACCTCTACGCCGACTTCTGCAACGGCACGATCCGTGGCCTGCTCGTCGACGACGACGGCGAGGTGATCGAGCAGGCCGAACTCGGGATCGACGGCGGGTCCGTGGTGTCGTTCGCCGAGGACGACGACGGCGAGCTCTACGTCTTCGACCTCGACGGTCGCATCCTGCGCATCGATGCCGCCTGACCGCTGCCGATCGACCGCTGCCGATCTTGGCGAGGCCGCGTTAGGGTCGCGGCGAGACGAGCGACGAAAGCCGGACATGCGCATCAATGTGATGATCGAGGGCCAGGAATCGGTCACCTGGCCCCAGTGGCGCGCGCTGGCCGAGGCCACGCAGGCGGCCGGACTCGAGGGCCTGTTCCGCTCCGACCACTACCAGTCGGTCGCGAGCCGCACGGAACGCAGCTCGCTGGACGCCTGGGCCACCCTGGCGGCGCTCGGGCCGGTCACCGAACGGATCCGACTCGGCACGATGGTGTCACCGAGTTCGTTCCGCCACCCCTCCGTGCTGGCCAAGAACGTGGTCACGGCCAACCACACCTCCGGCGGACGGGTCGAGCTCGGGATGGGGGCCGGCTGGCACGGACTCGAACACCGGACCTACGGCTTCGACTTCCACGAACTCGGCGCGCGCTACGACGTGTTCGAGGAGCAGGTCGAGATCGTGTGGCGACAGTTCCGCGAGGAGCGCTTCGATCACCACGGGGACCACTACACCCTCGAGGCGTGCGAGGCCCGACCGAAACCCGTCCAGGACCCGGCCGTGCCGCTGATCCTCGGGGGTCGGGCCGGGCCACGCTCCGCCACGCTCCGCCACGCTCGCGGCCCGGTTCGCCGACGAGTACAACACCGTGTTCCCCTCGCCGCAGGTCGCCGGCGAGCGCAAGTCGAATCTCGACCGGGCCTGCGAGGCCGCCGGCCGCGCACCGCTGACCTACTCGATCATGACCGGCTGTCTGCTCGGCCGTGACGAGGCCGAGTTCCGCGACCGGGCGGCGCTGCTGCACGATCGCTCGGGTGCGGCGGACGACCTCGACAGCTGGCTCGACGGCCTGCGGGACGAGTGGATCCTGGGCACGCCCGACCAGGCGGCCGACCGGCTCGAGGAGTACGCCGCCGTCGGCGTCGAGCGGGTCATGCTGCAGCACCAGTTGCACGAGGACACCGACATGGTCGCACTGATGGCCGAGCTCACCTGACGGAGGCGACATGCAGCACCGGACACTCGGAACCAGTGGACAGCTGGTGTCCGTCTACAGCCTGGGCGCGATGACGTTCGGCGCGGAGACGCCCGAGTCGGATGCGTTCGCGATCCTGGACGCCTACGTGGCCGCCGGCGGGAACTTCATCGACCTGGCCGACGTGTACGCCGCGGGGGAGAGCGAGCGGATCGTCGGTCGCTGGCTGGCCGACCGCGGCCTCCGCGACCAGCTCGTGCTCGCCAGCAAGGCGCGCTTTCCGGTTGGTGACGCGGCCGGTCCCAACGACCAGGGTCTCTCGCGCGGTCACCTGCACCGGGCGCTGGACGCCAGTCTGGCCCGGCTCGGGGTCGAGCATCTGGATCTCTACATCGCCCACGCCAGCGACCCGGTGACCCCGATGGACGAGTGGCTGGCCACCCTGGACGGCTTCGTGCGGGCCGGCAAGGTGCACGCCGTGGGTGTCTCGAACCTGCGTGGCTACCAACTCCAGCGCGCCATCGACATCACCCGCGTGGAGGGGCTCACCCCGATCGTCAGCCTGCAGCCGCAGTACAACCTGTTGGCGAGGGAGATCGAGTGGGAGTTGATCCCGTGCTGTGAGGAGGAGGGTGTCGGGCTCACGCCGTGGTCACCACTCGGTGGGGGTTGGCTGACCGGCAAGTACCGCCGCGACGAGCGGCCGACCGGATCCAGCCGGCTCGGTGAGGATCCCGACCGGGGGGTCGAGGCCTACGACGTCCGCTCGTCCCGCGACCAGACGTGGGCGATCCTCGACGCGCTGGGGGCCATCGCCGGGGAGCACGGGGCCTCCATGAGCCAGATCGCCCTGGCCTGGGTCACCGCACAGCCGACCGTCAGCAGCACGATCCTGGGCGTCCGCACCCTGGCACAGCTCGAGGACAACCTCGGTGCCGTCGACCTCGAGCTGTCCGTCGAGCAGCTCGCCCGGCTCGACGAGGTGTCGACGCCACCGACCCCCGACTATCCCTACGCCCTGCTCGACCGGATCGACGCGACCCGGCTCGACGGGCTGCGCTGAACCGCCGCGCCCCGATCCGGGTCCCGCTCAGACGCGCGCGACACCGACGTCGAGCTGGCGCAGGTGCAGGGGCCCCTCGGTCGTGCCCCAGGCGATGTCGGCGGCGTCACGGCCGGTGGCGATGCGCACGAGCGTGCCGACCGGTGCCAGCCCGGTCGCGTCCAACAGTCGCCACCGGTGGCCGTCGTGCGCCTCGACCACGGCGTGGAAGTCGGGCGGCTGCAGCTCGAGCGCATAGGCGCTGACCAGCCGGGCCGGGATGCCGAGACCGCGCAGCAGGGTCGCGGTCAGGTGGGCCAGGTCACGGCACACCCCGGTGCGCCGCAGCATCGTCTCGTCGGCGGCGGTGTGCACGTTGCTGGTCCCGGGCACGTAGGCGATGTTGGTGCCGACCCAGGCGCGGATCTCCTCCAGCAGTGCGCCGTTGCGCTCCCGATCGCCGAACAGGTGCTCCGCGGTCGGTGCGAGCACGTCGGCCGGGCAGTAGCGGCTCGCCAGCGTCCAGCGCAGCAGATCCAGATCCAGCTCGGCCAGCGTCGGCAGCGACACCTCCGTGTCCGGCGTGGCGTCGTCGAGCGCCACCGTCGCCGCGTACCGAAGCCGCACGGGCCCCGCCGTCGTGTGCAGGCGAAGTGGCCTGGCCCCACCACCGTCCCATGGCCCGTGGTGCTCCACCTCGGTGCCCTCGACCTGGAGTTCCTCGTCGAGCACGCGCTGGCCGGCGAGCTGTGCCACGCGGAGCAGCAGCACCGCGGTCGCCGGCTCGTCGGCCTCCCAGTCGATGGCCGCATGGACGTGCAGGGTGGTCATGGGCGACCTTCGCGACGAGCGGGGTGGCGCGGTGAGCGGACCCGCCAACGTAGCTGCCGTGGCGTGGACCGACGTGGGCCGTCCGGCCGTCGACGACCGCGTGGTCGTGGGCGGATCGCCGTCGTCGTGCCAGGGGCGTTGGTCATGTGCCGTGATGACCGTGGACCGGTGAGCGACGGGCCGCAGGGTCGGTCCGTCGCCGGGCCGGTGTCGGCGATACTCGGCGAGGGGATGCCGGTCGGTGGTTCGACCGATCGGTGGCGCAGCACGAGGTGAGCGAGGTGGACGACATGGATGTGATCGGTGCTGATGACCCGATGCCGATGGATCGCTCCCCGCGCGGGGATGCCCTTCTGCCGGCCGTCGAGTTCGATGCCGACCAGACGGCCGCCCTGCTCGACACGATGCAGGACGTCGCGGTCCTGGCCGTCGATGCCGATCTGCGCTATGTCGCCGCGGGCGGCTCCGGGCTGGCCCAGATCGGCTGGGACCCGGCGGAGCTGATCGGCCGCACCGTCCACGAGGTCGTGCCGGAGCCGGAGGCGTCGGCGCTGGCCACGCAGTACCTGGCGGCGCTGGCCGGTGCCAGCCGCTCGTTCCGGCACCGGGGGACCCGGTCGCCGGACCGGATCCACGCGGTGGACATCGTCCCGGTCCCCGAGGTCGACGGCACGGTGCAACGGGCGCTGATCGTCGCACGCGACATCACCGTCCAGGTGCGGGCCGAGCAGGCGCGACAGGCCACCGAGCAGCGGCTGCGCGAGCTGTCCGCCAGTTCGCCGGACATGCTCGCGCTGTACTCGCCCGACGGCGTGTACCTGGAGGTCTCGGGCAGCGTGCGCGAGCTCTTCGGCTGGGATCCGGACGAGCTCGTCGGGACCTCGTCCTACGACTACTTCCACCCCGACGACATCGCGGCGATCCGTGCGACCCACCGGGCGGTCATCGACACGCCCGAACCGGGCATCGTGGACTACCGGCTGCGGCGCAAGGACGGTAGCTACTGCTGGGTGGAGGTGACCGGTCGGACCCTGACCGACGCGGCGACCGGACAGGTGCACGCGATCCAGTGCACGACCCGCGACATCACGCGACGGCGCGAGGCCGAGGAGGCGCTCACCATCGCGAACCGTGCGCTCGCGGCCAGCAATGCCGAGCTCGAGCGGGTGGCCGCCGTCGCCAGTCACGATCTGCGCAGCCCGCTGGCCACGACCCGCAATCTGCTCGACCTGATCCCCGATCGCCTCGGCGACGATCACGATCCGCTCGTCGAGGATCTGCTCACCCGTGCCAGCCGGCAACTCGACCGGATGACCGAGACCGTGGATGCGCTCCTCGGGCTCGCGCGGTTGGGGTCGCAGGAGCTGGAGCCCGTCGAGATGCTCGCGGTCGAACTGCTCGCCGACGTCCTCGACGCCATCGGTGCCGAACTCGCCGCCGCCGACGTCGACGTGCGGCTGACGGGTGACGCGGTGATCCGTGGCGATCGTCGCCAGCTGCGTGTGCTGCTGCAGAACCTGTTGAGCAATACGACCCGAGCCGCGCGCACGCCCCGACCGGTCACCGTGCAGGTCGCCGCGTCGGCTGACGCCGACGGCGGGTGGTGACTGACCGTGTGCGACGACGGCGACGGCATCCCGCCCGAGCTCCGTGACGGCCTGCTCGACCCGCTTCGCGCCCATGCGCGGGGCCGCGACCGGAACTCGACCGGCCTGGGCTTCGGATTGGCGACCTGCAGCCGGATCGCGCAACGCCACGGCGGCACGCTCACGGTCGAACACCGCGACCCGGGCACCTGCTTCACGCTGGCGGTCCCCGCAGCACGCGACGACGGCCTCAGCTCGTGACCAACAGTCCGATCGCGGCCATCGCCGCGGCGACGCCGACGAGCTGCGTCCGCCGCAGCCGTTCGCCGAGGAAGACGCGGGCCGTCAGCAGCGCGACCACCGGGTACAGCGACGACAACAGCGCGACCAGGCTGAGCAGCCCACTACGGGTGGCCAGCAGCAGCGTGATGTTGGCCACGACGTCCAGCGCACCCGCCACGATCGTCAGGCCGACGGCCGATCGTTGCAGCACCATGCTGCGACCGGTGGCGATCGCGAACACGACCACCGGGACGACGCCACTGATGCGGGCCCCCACGATCGGCCACAGTCCGGAGTCCGTCGGGGTGGCGTCGAGCGCGACGATGAACAGCCCGAAGCCGAGCCCGGCGAGGATCGCCGCGAGCGGTCCGCGACTGCCGGCCGATCGCAGGGACACCCCCGGCACGTAGGCCACGGCCACCACCGCGATGACGCCCAGCACGATGCCGGCGAGTTGCCCCGGGCTGAGGACGTCACCCGCGACCACCACGCCGAAGGTGACGGGGACCGACACGCCGATGACGGCCGCGATCGGGGAGATCACGCCGATGGGACCGAGCGCGAGTGCACGCAGGTAGACCAGCAGCGAGGTGCTGCCGGCCACACCGGCCAGCGCGCCGAGTCCCAGGGCGGCCACCGACGGCTGGCCGGGCAGCACCAGCAGCGCGGGCAGCAGTACCAGTCCGCCGGCCAGCAGCATCCCGATGGCCACCGCGGTGGCCGTCGATCGCCGGGTGGCGACGGCCCCGGCGACGTCCGAGGTGCCGAACGCCACGCTGGTCAGCAGCGCGAGCAGGATGGCCATGAGAACGTCCGATCCCAGGGGGACGGCCCGGGTCCGGGCGTGTGGTCGGTGCGGGCCGGAGCGGCGTACGGGCGGTACTACGCTCGCGCTCGAAGGGCCGGTAGCTCAGCTGGTCAGAGCAGCGGACTCATAATCCGTCAGGCGCGGGTTCGAGCCCCGCCCGGCCCACCGGAACCGACCGCGCGTCGTGCAGGTGGTCGGTGGCGGACCGTCGGACGAGGGAGCTTGCGCATGTCGTGGTCGGAACGCAAACGACGGGCGCTGGTGGGTGACGGCCTCGAGATGGCCTACGTCGACGAGGGCAGCGGGCCGACGGTCGTGCTGCTGCACGGGAATCCGACCTCGTCGTATCTGTGGCGGGAGGTGATGCCACCGCTCGTCGAGGCCGGTGCCCGTTGCGTCGCACCCGACCTGATCGGGATGGGGGACTCGGACGTGCTGCCCGACAGCGGCCCGGGGCGCTACACCTTCGCCGAACACGCGCGCTACCTCGATGCCTTCATGGACGCCGTCGTCGGTGAGGGGCCGGTCACGCTGGTGGTGCACGACTGGGGGTCGGGGCTCGGCTTCCACTGGGCCGAGCGTCACCGCGACCGGGTCGCGGCGATCGCGTACATGGAGGCGCTCGTCGCGCCGGTCACCTGGGACGACTGGCCCGAGGCGGCCCGGGGGCTGTTCCAGGCCATGCGGGGTGAGGCCGGCGAGGATCTCGTGCTGCAGCGCAACGTCTTCGTCGAGAAGATCCTGCCGGCCAGTGTGCTCGGCGGGCTGTCCGAGGAGGTGATGGCGGAGTACCGCCGGCCGTACCTCGAGCCCGGCGAGTCACGTCGACCGACGCTCGCCTGGCCGCGGATGATCCCGATCGAGGGCGAGCCACCGGACGTGCACGAGGCGATCGTCGCCTACGCCGACTGGCTGGCCGGGTCGGCATCGCTCCCCAAGCTGTTCGTCGACGCCGAGCCGGGCTCGATCCTGATCGGCCAGCAGCGTCTGTTCGCGTTGAGCTGGCCGAACCAGCAGGTGGTCACCGTCGCGGGATCGCACTTCGTGCAGGAGGACAGCGGCAGGCAGATCGGCACCGCCGTGGCCGGCTGGCTGGCCGAGCTCGGCATCCTGCGGCCCGCCGGCCAGCCGTGATCGCCAGGGTCCTCTAGACGGGGGCGCCGCCACCCTTGGCGCGCTTCGCCGCCCGACCGCGGGTGGTGGCGTCCAGGTTCACCTTGCGCAGCCGGACCGAGGTCGGGGTGACCTCGACCGCCTCGTCCTCGCGGATGAACTCCAGCGCCTGGTCCAACGACATCGCGCGCGGTGGGGCGAGCCGGACCAGCTCGTCCGAGGTCGCCGAGCGGATGTTGTTGAGCTTCTTCTCCTTGGTCGGGTTGATGTCCATGTCCTCGGAGCGCGAGTTCTCCCCGACGATCATGCCCTCGTAGACATCGGCCCCCGGGGAGATGAACAACTGCCCGCGGTCCTGCAGGTTCATCAGCGCGAACTGGGTCGCCGAACCTGTGCGGTCACCGACCAGCGAACCGTTCGGACGGGTGCGCAGCTCACCGACCCACGGCTCGTAGCCGTCGAAGGTGTGGTGGATGATCCCGGTGCCGCGCGTCTCCGTGAGGAATTCGGTGCGGAAGCCGATCAGGCCCCGGGCGGGCACCCGGAACTCGAGCCGGGTCCAGCCCTCGTCGCCCTGGGCGCCGGAGTTGACCATCTGTTCCATGCGGCCCTTGCGCAGCCCGAGCAGCTGCGTGACGACGCCGACATAGGCCTCGGGCACGTCGATGGACAGGCGTTCGAACGGCTCGTGGACGACGCCGTCGATCTCCTTGGTGACCACCTGCGGCTTGCCGACGGTCAGCTCGAAGCCCTCGCGGCGCATGGTCTCGACCAGCACCGCCAACTGGAGCTCACCGCGCCCCTGCACCTCCCAGGTGTCGGGCCGCTCCGTCGGGTTGACCCGGATGGACACGTTGCCGATCAGTTCCTGGTCGAGCCGGTTCTCGATCTGCCGGGCCGTGAGCTTCTTGCCGTCCTTGCCGGCGAGCGGCGAGGTGTTCACCCCCAGCGTCATGCCGAGCGACGGCTCGTCGACGGTCAGAACGGGCAGTGGGCGCGGGTCCTCGGCGTCGGCCAGCGTCTCGCCGATGGTGACGTCGTCGATCCCGGCGACGGCGATCAGATCCCCCGGACCCGCCGATTCGGCCGGGACGCGGTCGAGCGCCTCGGTCAGGAACAGTTCCCCGAGCTTGACCTTCTCGGTCGTGCCGTCGGCCCGGCACCATGCCACCGTCTGGCCGCGTCGGACCTCGCCGTGCTGGATGCGGCACAGGGCGAGGCGACCGAGGTAGGCGGAGGCGTCGAGGTTGGTGACCAGCGCCTGGAAGGGGTGCTCCGGGTCGTGCTCGGGGGCCGGGATGTGATCCAGGATGGTGCGGAACAGCGGCAGCAGGTTCTCACCGGGCTCGGCGGGGTCCAGGGTGGCGGTCCCGGCCAGGGCGTTGGTGTAGAGCACCGGCAGGTCGATCTGGTCGTCGCCCGCGCCGAGGTCGATCAGCAGGTCGAAGGTCTCGTCGACGACCTCGTCGATGCGGGCGTCGGGACGGTCGATCTTGTTGACCACCACCAGCACCGGCAGCCCGCGTTCCAGGGCCTTGCGCAGCACGAACCGGGTCTGGGGCAGCGGGCCCTCCGAGGAGTCCACCAGCAGCAGCGCGCCGTCGACCATCGCCAGGGCGCGTTCCACCTCGCCACCGAAGTCGGCGTGGCCCGGGGTGTCGACGACGTTCACGGTCACGGCGTCGTTGTCGCCGTCCGGGACCTGCACGGAGGTGTTCTTGGCCAGGATGGTGATCCCGCGCTCGCGCTCGAGGTCGTTGGAGTCCATGACCCGTGACTCGACGTTCTGGTTGGAGCGGAAGACGTCGGACTGCCACAGCATGGCGTCCACCAGCGTCGTCTTGCCGTGGTCGACGTGCGCCACGATGGCCACGTTGCGCAGGTCGGAGCGGAGTGCCATATCGGGAGCCGAGGTTCGTGGGGGAGGGTGAGCGGCGCAGGCTATCGCTGTCCGCTGCCCGAACCCGCGCGGCGGTCGGTGGGCGACCGTCGACGTCTCTCGC
>LFIK01001588.1_pt1 | contig 18152 bp, 24 predicted proteins | sample 643401 | NCBI WGS metagenome assembly LFIK01 (sample SAMN03777447, study PRJNA286221) | soda lake metagenome | biome: soda lake; feature: Kulunda steppe; material: water; isolation source: sample T5-Br brine of Lake Tanatar-5 | place: Russia: Kulunda steppe | collected 2010-07
AACTCTCGGTTGTCCACTTGCCTCCAATTGCTGAATTGCGTTAGCCCTCTGGTCGCACAGGTTGAATGCCGCCGCCATCTTCTGACGCATCGGGAGACTTGAAATGGTCATCAGGTCCCACGGTGACATGGTGATCTTGGCCTTCATCAAAATGCGGTCTGCTTGCACTTGCAGGGGGTCTTCAACTCGTGCCGCCGTAGGTGCTGCTGCTAGATCCCTGTGTTCCACCTGCTGCTCAGCCATAGGGGGTGCAGGTGCTGCCCGTGGTGCTACTTGGCGCTGTGCTCCTCCGATAGGCTGCTGCGGCTGCTGCTGCTGCTGCTGCTGCGCCCATTTTCATAGGTATAGGTAGCCTAGGTGCTGGTGTTGGTTCCCACCTTAGGCGATCTGCTGTACAGCCCAAAATGTCCCGCGTGCTCGATGTCATTCACCTCTTCCTTGAACCGCACTGTCTTGGCCTGTTTTGGCTCTTCCTCTTCCTCCATAGTAAGATTTATAGTGTATGCTGAAGGAAGGAAGTCTGGCATCTCCTTTACTTCTTTCTTTGTTGTAAAGATTGGAGGCAGGATTGGAGCAAGTTTGGGGATGCACCACTTACTTCTTTCTTTGTTGTAAAGATTGGCGGCAGGATTGGAGCAAGTTTGGGGATGCACCACTTACTTCTTTCTTTGTTGTAAAGATTGGCGGCAGGATTGGAGCAAGTTTGGGGATGCACCACTTGCCTGCCAAAAGGGTGGAAAATGGTGCCAGAATGGCCAAAGGCGCACACGCCCCGCCCCCACCTCGCATTTTCTCACACAGCCTGACTTTTAATAACATATGTACACATTGTGCATGGTTGGGTCTGGAAATGGGCCCAGCAAGTGCGCAGAAATGCTAATTGGCCATGTTTGGGGGGGTCCAGTGGTGGGGACGACCATTGGGAATGGCTCCAAAGATTATGTCGCGAGGATCTTTGCTCCAGTAATTGAGATAATTGGGGTTGTGATCCAGAAGGGAAGCCAATTTCTCTTGGGATACCAGTAGCTCATTTCTGGAGGGCACTGTGGAGATAGAAGGGGAGGGCACGCAAGTAGGGGTGTTGAACCTTAGTATTTGTGAGTGTCTTGTTGTTGTGCAAGGGATCCCTCCGGAGAGTGGGAAAGAAGTCCTAGCAGCTCAGAAGCAAAGCTTGTTGGAGCAGGTACGATGATATCATGGATTCTGGCAAATTTTGGTCAGCTTTGTAGAGGATGTTGAAGCGTTTTGGAGTGAACATGCCTTCCTGTCGCGTCACAGATGCATGCCACATGTCACATGTGGCATGTGAGGTGTATCTTTGGGTAGCACCAAACGTGAAGGCGTTGTTTTGCAAGGCGGTAGGTTTGTTTGGTGAAGGGGGTGGAAGGGATGGGTGTTTATTGGTTTTGGTTCGACAAGGTCAATATCTGTGACCCAAAATTTTGGGCAGCCTGTAGCTCTGATGTTGGCTTGTGGGTTAGTGGGATTGATGTAACTGTTATGATCTGAGTAAGGGCAAGAGCAAAGAGGCAGCAGCGTATGCAAGATATGGATGGGTGGCAGCAGCAGCATATGTCCCAGCGCTGAACCAGCTAGTGTGCACACTATTGAAGTGAGGTCCTTTGTAGCAAACTCACCCTTCACCACAAAATGAAGGGTTACATAGATGTGCATGCTAAGAGAGCAGATAAGCTGAAGCCCACCAGGCCTGCAACTTGAACCTGAGCCTTCCCACATGCGTGTGCATTATCCTAATTGGAGCGATGTGCATCCTTAAGAAAGCCATTTACCATATGCCATACATAGGTATAAGAAAGAAAAGCATCCTTAAGATAGCCATTTACCATGTGTAGGTACAAGAAAGAAAAGCAAATCTGAGCAGCAATGCTTGCAAGCGCCAGGCAGACCACACTATGTGTTGGGAACAAGTCGTGCTTGTCATGTATCAGGGGATTCAGTGCAGACATCCCCGCCTTTCTGCAGATTCTTGTGAAGAAAGAAACGCCTTGGATCAACTGGCAGCACGATTTGAGGGTGAGGCATGCGATGGTCGTGTGATTGTAAACTACAATTTGTAATTGTGTGCTCTGGTATCAGTTATCTTGGCTGCAAGCTATAAACACAGTGTCTTGGTAGGTCTTATGCTCATTTCTTTGCTTCATTGCAGTAAAAGGCAGGCATACGAAACTGCAGCTCAGGATGGCTTTTATGCTTACGACTCCCAGATGGATAGTGTGTGATCAGGCCAAGTTACAAACCTACTAGAGTCCATGGTGTTGTTCAGCTGCTTTCTGTAGTTGCAGTCTTGAATGCACATCACCACATTGGTAAACTTAATAAATTGCACTTCCTATGGGCTGGATGAAGACAATGGATACTCTTTGCTAGAGCATGTTGGCAACCAATTGGTGAGTGAAATCCTTTAAATCCACTGAAGTGCAGCATCAGGTCTGGATGTTTGTACTTGGAAGTTTCGCAGGAGCCAGCGGCCTGCTGGCAGCGGGAAAGCACTCTGCTTGACGCGCGAGATACACGTCAAAGCAAGTCAAGTTGAAGATGCTTGCACAAACGCTTCGGGGGTGCTTGTTAGGTGTTCATTTTTAAACTGCTTTATTTATAAACTGCGTGGCATACTACAAAAGACAAGCAAGCCACTGATGTCGCAGCTGATAGCTGTTGCTGCGCGAGTACAATCGTATTGCAAACAATGTTTGCAGAGTAGGGAGCAAGAAGAAATTTTCACGAAATATGTCGCTTCCTTTGAATCGCGTGAAGAAGTTCATGTTATTTTTTTGTTTTTCAGGATGAGTCCGTTTTAACATATAGGGCTCCACATCGTCACTTGGAGGCCTGATGGGGTGCGGGGCCAGTCAACCCGTATCCAATGTGGCGCATCCTTCATCTCTTACTACAAGTGTGAATGTGCGTCGGGAACGATCTTGGTTGTATGGTCTAAGTTTGTTCATGCACACATGCACACATGCGCACAAACATGCATGCACACACTCAAGTAAGCAGTCACGCAAGCGCTCACGCACACAACCACACACGCACGCACGCACACATGCACGCACTCGCAGGCACGCAAACCCACGTACACACACATGCACATGTACACGCACACACACAGGTACAAGAACACACATGCGCACGCGCACACGGACGCGTACAAACCAACACGCACAAACATAGTCAGTGTGCATATTAACATAACAGTATGCCTTCATGCGTGCAGAGACAGCAACAAAAGCAGCAATCTTTCAACATCGCTGCTGCTGGAGCCGCTGCTGTGGAGGTAGCAGGAGAGGCAGCAGCCCAAGGCGCTTTCAACATCCTCCAAACAGCAGCCGACAACCTTGGACAGAGCGGAGACAAGCCACTAGAGGATGTAGAACAGGCTCTGAAAGGATCTGCAGAGAGCCATCTGGGAGAGCTGGAGACAAAAAGGGAGAAATGGATGGGCGACATCTGTGAGGGGAGGCTGGACCTTGAAGGAGACGTAGAAGCAGTCTTTGACATTACAGAGCAGCTGGTTGCAGCTGCGCGTGGGTCACAGTCGAATCAGAGTCATGTTCCCATAAACATACAGACCCTGGAGCTTAGAAAGAGATCAGCTCTGGAGCAGGGCTTTGCCAAATACAGCTCACTGGGTACTGTAAGTGTGCATAAACTTGTAATGAGGTTTATTCCACTTGCCATCTACAGCACACAGGTGCTCTTTAAGCTGTTTTAAATGAGCCACCTGTTTTGCGGCAACTATCTGCTTTTGTTGATTTGCTTGTTTCCTAATGTGTTGACAAGTTCTGTGTCATCTCATTTCTCTTCCATGCAGGTGCTGCTTGACTTGGCTGGGCCGGCAATGGAGGCTATGCCATTTGGTGCCCCAGTGGCCGCTTGCCTTGGGGCAATCTATGCACGAGCAGCAAATGTAAGTTATGTGCGCAAAACACAGTCTTATTTGTTGCTTTCCTTGCTCACCAAGGAGTCTCACATGTTCCAAAAGAAGCTGTGACGGGAATGTCCATGCCTAAATAACCCTTAAAGGAGATCACATGCTTATTGTGGCAAATAACCTCTGGACTTCTGCCACAAGCCATGTGCAGCTGGACAGTGATCATGAAGGGCTTGTCTGTCAAGGCCTGCGTCCACCGATGCAGATCCCTGATCATGCAGTCATGCTTATGATTTCTGCACAGGCTGCCAAGGTCAGCAGGAATTGTGAGCTCTTGCTGAAGCTAATGAAGCAAGTCGACCGCCAACTGGCCAATGCATTGCATGGCATGAAGACTGGCGGAGGGAATGTGCCACTTGATGACGACACAAAAGATGCACTCCAAGAGCTGGCTGTGTGGCTTGTCAAAGGCGGCAAACAAATGAAGGTGATATCAGATCTGTGCTGTGTTTTCATGCACTCGCGGTGCGTGTTATAGTGAGCCCCTCTTTGCGCTTAGTCAATCAAGATCTGCACAACAAGATCCCAGGTGGTGTAGAAGCAAGTGCTGTTTGCTGCATGATTGCAGCAATCATGGCCATGCTGCAAATTGTAAGGCATTATAGAAAGTACATGGCTTATTCAGCACAGAATGGATAAGTTTAAAATTGGGCAACTCGACACGGGGTCGATTGACTCGGTTGATTGAATTTAGGCAACCAAGGTGATTGTACATAACGGAAAATGGGCTGTCCCTCTCATGTGCTCATAAGCATTACACATGGGATGATTGTATGCGACAAGCCCAGGTAGCATGATCGAGACATGATTAAGATTGGGCAGGGGTCTCGCCGAGACTTGCCGACGATGAGCCTCGGCGAGGCTCGCTGAGTCTTTTTGGGGGATGGGGGGTACCCTCGTCACCGACGAGTGTCACCTACTTGACTGGTAAACAAGGTGGGACAATGAGGAGCATGATGATATGATGAGCTTGGACAAGACTGACAGGGTAATGGGCCACCAATCCTTCCAGAGAGCTAGCACCCCAGAAACAAGCTGTGGGCCTCCAAGTATGGCTTCCCCACCCTTGCCACGATGCAGCTGCTATGCATGCTCCCACAGCTTGTGTCTGCGAGTGTTACTGGTCAGTTTGGGGCCAGATGTGTACCAAGCACTGCTCAAGTCTTGCTTTGGCGCGCGCGTGGAAGCTGATTTACATCCGCTGCAACGCGAGGACTTATCTGTGGGCGACCTGGAGTCCAGCCTGCAGCTCCTTGCCGAACAATATGAAAAGAATACCAAAGATTGAGCAGCTAGGTTGATAAGGGTGGAATTGAGGGGGTGGAACAGGGGCGGACTGGACGGAACAGCCTGTGACTCATTCCAGCCTCTGGAATGACCAAACCTGTAGGAAAATGTGTATAAATTATCAGATAAATTATAATCATATTGAAATTACATGACAATTCTCAGGACCAAAGGACGCGCCTGTGGAAAGCAAATTTCTAACAATCATCTCCCATTTAGGCCCTACCCATCAACAACGAGTCTCGCCGAGTCTCGGCGAGTCTCTTTGGCAGACTGGACTGTCCTATTCACCCATCCTTCATGTCGCATGATTGAGACAAGCCTACCCTGGTTTTAGATGCGTCTTGAATTGCTTAAAAACCTTTATGATCATTTTGGCAGGCACAGGTGTCAATACCCTGGTGGACCATAGCTAGCTTTAAGTTCAATTTAAGCAAGGGTAACAGTTGGGCAAGATGTATTTAGACCAAGCCTCAGACTTTCCTTCCCAAGGTCAAAGCCGTGAAATTGTGTTTACCAAGAAGAATTTGATCATCACTTAGCTCTTCACAATTGTCTTCTATGTGAAGCTGCCTGCTTCTGCTTTTCTAGCCCGCTGCTCCTGCTTGCATTATTGTCTCCTTGTTGTGCTGCCTGCTTCTGCTCTGCCCCAGCCTGCTCCGAGCCTGACTTAGCTTGAGGAATTTGGAGATGCCAAGCTGGATGTCTGTCTAGATGGAGAGCAAATGCCCATCCTGCCTCTGGTGGACTTGAAAGCTCTAAGCTGAAATACCAAGCCTCCGGGCTACTTTGCGCAACATGGCACAGGTCCATGAAGCTTGCTATCATGCGGTTGCGTTGAGCATGCGCGCACGCACCCAGCAGCGCATGCTTGAATCCATATAAAGCCCGTTTTTGCTCATGCACAGCGCACGTGCATACACTCCCAGCATGCACTCCAGCGTATGATCTACTCCAGCACCCATCTTGCAAGCAGCTTAAAGCGAGCAAGGTCTTTTCCCTTTTTTCTGTGGAAAGCTTCTGGAATCCGATCTTCCCTTAGATCCATTTTGTTGGCACTGCGCACAATGCTGCATTGGTTTGGATTACAATGATTGTCCAGTTCTGCAGTCCAGCTCCTTGGATCTCTGTCTGCTTAAAACAAGTCCCAGGATGTATGCCATCACAGGAACTTTGGCCTTTTTTAACAAAGTCTGGAATTTGTAGGGAGCAGGGGCAATCATCACCACTCAATTTTCAGGGACGTTGAGTTGGGATGGTCTGAGACCATGGCCTTCAGTCTTTGATTTTGATTAAAATAGAGCATGGCTTTCTGACATGAGCTGCAAGAAGACAAGGTGACCATGATGTACGTACCCTTTTGACGTGGACATGTTGCAGGACTATGCTGGCAGAGGTTTCCTGCTTCGCTTCATCCTGTGTACTGGGGACAAGCATGCCTTTGAACAAATCGACAGCGGCATTCGAAAGGCCATGGAGGTGGGGCGCTTCATCCAATGCTTCTTCCAATCTTTGCAATGAATGTTTGGAATGCTCTTCATGTGCTGCCACTATTCATTGCATTATGCACTATTCTGACGCCCTGCGCCTACCACACATACTTACATAAGCGCCTGTTGCCTGATCATATCCTGTCTTCATTTGTTTCGAGCAGCACAAAATTTAAGCAAGTCATTTGCATGTCTTGCTTGTGCAACCTCTCAAGGCTGCTTGTGCTGGTGCCAAAGGCTGACCACTGGCAATTGATCTAGCCCCAAAACTTGCCAGTTTATCTAGAAGCAGCCCCAGGCTGCAACATGATTAACGTCCTAGTTAAAGTTGACTTATGCAGGGCACATCATTTGCTGTGGTAATGGGCATGATGGCTACTGGCGGCTGCCAAGTCTACCAGAATGATGAGCCAGCTGCTGTGCGAAAGGCCATCTGTAAAGCCGCAGGAATGTCGGAAGACAGGGCTGGTGAAGCGGTGGAGCACTTGAAGGCCACGGATCCCAAGCGATTGCTCAGCCTTCTTGAAAAGGAAGGCAACATCAGCACACAAGTGAGCGGCTGCGGCAGCCACTCTGCCCGTGCATACCTTAAGAGTGTGGGCCGTGTTGCCCAGTCAGTCTGCTATCAAGTGGCAATTCTGTGCGTTGCCTGCGGCTATTCGGTGATCAAGAATGCCAGCGATGCATTCCCTGTTATACCATCCAAAGCCTGTTACCACACTTGCAGTATCGCTACTTGATCAGTGCCAATTCTTGCACCCTCAGCCCATATTAAGTCCCTCACTCAAGGATTGCTGCAGCACATGGGGAGAGAAATGCAGGGTATGGTGCTAGGCATGCGGCAGCTCCCTCTAGATTTCTTCATCTGCCCAGTCTTATCACCACAGTCCACCACCCCGGTCAGAGGGCAGCATCATGGCTCCCCTTGCCTTGCAGGTGCTCACAAGCGAGCTGCGGCACCTGGGTGTTCGCCAAGACATGCTGGAAACCCAGATCAAGCAGATGCGCATAGACATCCTCATCCTACAGCAGGACAGGCTGATGGCGCAGCGGCCCCCTAACCTGCCAGAGTTTCTCTTCAAATGGTGGGAGGAGTCCAAGCCCCGGAGGAAAGCAAGGAAAATGCAGAAGGCTTATTTCCTCCATAAGCTCGTGGAGACTTTTGACAAAAATGGAGAGTGAGTGGGATCCCTTTGCAGATGGAATTTGCCTACTTACCGCTGACCTCCTGCAGGAGTATTGCAGAGTTCCTCTAGCTTGGGATATCAGAGTTGTGAAGGCCATACAATATGCTTGTTGTCAGGTGAAAAAGTCGGCATGCACCAAATGCACGCCACACCCAATCTAATATGAGGCAGCTTACCAATTGTTGTTTGCATTTCACTCGCTTGCAGCATTCAGCACCTGGAAGGGTATGAGGAGGAGCTGGAAGGTATACTCAATGAATGTGTGAAGGAGGGCAGGGAATCGATTTTTTATCTCAAAGTACACCAAAATGTGTGCAAAGCACCTGAACTCTGCGTCTTCATGTAATCGACTTCCGCTTGCAGAATCACAGAGAGCTCCTGCTCCTGCAAGTGCATTCTGTACACGCCTTACATGGTATGCACTAAGGATGCATGTTCGTGTGTCTTCTCTTTCTGTTAGGACCTTTCCTACCTCGCCCATGTAGAGATCCAGCGCCCTTGCAAATTTATACTCGATGTTTGCTTTGTGCCCTGAGTCCAACCCCAGAACACATGAGCTGCCTGGCTATGCGTGTGTCTTGCAGAGGAGGGCCTGAAGTCAGCCCTTGCACAGCACTGCAGCGTTCCAGACACAGACTATATCTTCCTGAGCGCTGTAGTCCTGCCCATGATCGACATTGATGGAGATGATGCTATCACTGAAAACGAGCTGTTGAGTTTGCACATGAGGAGCTTGGACCTAGCGCTGGTCAAAATGAAGAAGGAGGCTTTAGATACATGGCCAAAGTTGTTGGACGCCATTTGGGACAACACTGACCTGACAAAGTACCTTGCCCTCCCAGCGAACAGCCTTGCCTCTGAGGACCTGCAAGCAGTCACGAGCGCACTCAAGGTATTGTGTGGAATGACAAGTATTTGCCTTTCAGCAGATGTAGTGATTGACAAGGCCGCCTCCAGGTCCCGCACAACACTATCCAAATCCCACAAAGTCTGCAAACTTTGCACGTTATCGCCTGCTTGTGGCTGGCAAGCTGAACTCTGGCAACCTCGGCTTCCATTGTGCTCACTCCTTCTGCTATATCCAACATAAGTTTGCACAAAATGCATGCTGCATGGGCATATTGCTTGCCTTTAAGGGTACTCAACACTCAGGAACGCTGCGCGCATGCACAATGACAGCGTGTTTCTCTGTGGGCTTGTGGGTGTGCGCGCAGGTGAAGGACGTTATCTCATCATACAAAGTGGCAACACTTCTGAACGACTACGTGGATGGCACAAGGCTGTGGATGTACAAACGTGTGGAGGACTGGCTGGACTTCGCCACTAGTGGACAGTGTCATGCAGGGCTGTCGCCTGACAGTAGGATGTTCCTCCTGCTAGCAAGCGCTGGTGAGATGCTGGCGCCAGTTTGGTGTGTGCGTATGGAGGAAGTCAATGCCTGATTGATCTTTCTTTGTCTCACCTGTGCACTATGGATCATCTTTGCAACTTTCAAGAGATACATGCTTGCTGCTTGCACATGCCATCTTGATGGGCTGCAGGTATGGGGAAAAGCGTGTTCTCAGCTGTCCTTCAAGATAAAATCAAGGTCCTTTCCCACAAGAACAGCAAAGTTATCCTGGTATGTTGTAACCAACTGTAAGGACTTCTTACCCCAACTAGAAATGCAACTCTTTGGCAGTGCAGTATCAGTCTGCTTTATAAAGCATGCCCGTGAGCATGCCTTTGCTTGCAGGCGCGCCACTTTTTTAAGGTTGGGGAGGCCCGTGCTCAAGGGAAAGCAATGATCCTCTGCCTTGCACAGCAGCTAGCTGAGCAGCTCCCAGGCATGGCTAGTGCCTTGGTTCCAGTCGTCAAGCAGTACCAAAATGCAGGTGACCTGACAATGGCCGAGGCATTTCAGAGGTAAGACGCACGGCATTTGTTTTTCATAAGGTGATGCACAACCATAAGCATTTCAAGTTAACAAGCAAGTCAGACATTCACCGCTAGCCTGGTTGTTAGGCTTTATGGTTTGTGGCTGGTTATTTTAGCCTAAAAGTATGATATCTGAAATGAAAAGGCAAAGTTTGTTGTATGATTTCAAGCATTTCTCGTGATGCTTTTTGTTGTTGTTCTGTCACCCATGGTGGTATTTGCCCATAGGTATTTGCAACAGCCCTTGGATGAAATCCAGACACAACTTAAAAGTGAGAAAACCACAATTATCCTCCTGCTGGATGCCCTAGATGAAGCAGCAGATGGCTACCGAAACTGGGCACCTGTTGCGTCTCTAATTGCCAAAGAGTAGGTCTGTTGCCTTGCTTCTTTCAGGTCCCTAGAATTGAGTAATTGGTCTGCTGCTTAATTGGGACAATATCCCTTTGGTGCATGCAATTAACCGTAGTCAACAACACAAAATGTCTTATGCTATGCCAAGATTTGTTCTCACTAGCCAATCTCCCACTGATGTAATGAACTGCAATCAGGCTCTTGTTCGTGCAGGTTGTGAGTGCAAATACATGATTGCAGTCAGAAGTAGAGTGCATTCATATTAATTGATGACCTCTTTGGATGAAATAACACCTATTGCAAAATTGTAGACGTCATGTCGTATGGGAATGCTGCTTGTGAGGTTTTAAAATGCACTTGATCTCGCATCTTGGAGAGAATAGGATCGATCACCGTGGCAAACCACCTGGGCCTGGGAGCAAAAAAAAACAGCACCCCTACTTTCCCTCTCATGCTGCCATTCTGCCATACCTGTATCCCTGTTCTCAGCTGCTAGGTCATTTTTATGGCAATTCCATTTGCTACCAGCCATTCCAGTGATCGTGCATCTTGCAAGCCCTGTTGCCCTCAGTACTCCTTAGTGTAGCAACCTGTAGCGCTGAAAGCGAAACATTTGCTGCTGGGGGGCTGAGTGGCAGCAGCAGGTAGATCCTGGTGCACCCTGCCTCCCAACTGTGAAATTTGCCACATGGCTGTTTTGATTTACTGATCAAGGCTCTTCCGACTTCACATGCAGATTCCTGAAGCTGCCGACCAATGTGAAGCTGATCATGACCAGCCGTCCAGAGACCGAAGCTTCTTTTGCAGCATGGTCGCCAACATGGATTAGGCCAGAGCAGGACCAAAACATGGCAGATTTGGGCATTCTACTGCGCATGCGCCTCATGCAGCGCCAGCTTGTGAAAATTGATGACCTGGATGCGGCAACAAGCATGTTACTGACGAAGAGCCAGGTGCGGATATTTCCCCTGCAAAATACACTTGCAAAGACTGAGCATTTCGTCCATAGGTTGTGGCTTTTTCTTGTTGCATCCTTGTGCATGCAAGACCCTCACGTTCAACCAAGTAATGTTTCTGCCCGGAGGTGTATTTGTGTGCTTGCGCAGTAATCCATACAGTTGTTGCCATTGCTGTACACTAGGGGCAATTCATCTATGCCAAATTCGCCCTGGAGGAGCTCTCCAGCCAGCAAGATGGTTGTTGGGAGCTTAAGGACATGGATGCTTTGCTACCAGATGGGCAAGGCAACATGTTCAAGCTCATCCTAGGCAAGCTGCAGAGGGCGCTGGCAGCTGAGAGACCTGAGCTACTGACATTGCTGCGCAAGAAGGTACGTTGTTAGGACAGAAAAAAACTCCATTGATGCTTTGATTGTTTCTTATGCCCCTGCACGGATGCACCCTGTAGAGAAAGCAAGTCTTGCCTCAATTATATTTTTTGTATACAGGTGTTGCCAGTTTTGGTGGTTGCCATGGACCCACTCACGCCTTCTCAGCTGGCCGCAGCAATTGGAGAGCCCGACGTGGAGCAGGTGCACCTCTCACAAACCCTTACCTTCATATTTTCATGATCCTGGTCTTGCTTGCTTTCCTTTCTTGCGTAATTTCAAATATGGAAAGAATCGATGGCATCTCATGCATTTAGACAGCAAAATAGTAACTTCTAGTGTACAGTCTCGCAAAATAGTAACTTCTAGTGTACAGTCTTACAAAATAGTAACTTCTAGTGTACAGTCTCGCAAACACTAGAAAACGCTTTTGCCTAAAGTTTGACAAGTGGAGTGATAGTCTTAAGTCCTGACCATCCCCATATCGTAGTATGGTGGTTAGGCTCAGAAATCAGATGATTACTCTAATATAAGGGTCTTATATTTCATAATTTTAACACTGTCCATGACACACACTGCTGTTTCCTGCTTCATTTTTTGTGGCAAGCCGCACCCAGCTCTGACTGACATTCAAAGAAGACTGTCAATTGTTCACACTCTCTGTGTGGTTGCTTCCAGGTGAATCTACTCCTCCACCTTCTTGGCAGCGTGTTTCCGCGGCGGCCGGGAAAGCACACAGAAATGAGCATATATCCTTTCCATAAGACTGTATTGGAGTGGTAAGAGCAGAATCTCTCAGGAGACAGGTCAATTCTTTTTTTGGCATGGCGGAAAGGGAGAAAGGCACAGTTGGGCACAAGGCAGGGGCACAGGGGAATCCACCACCTTGCTTTTTCTTCTCACCTTCTTCCCCTTTCCCACATTCCCCTGCAGGCTCAGCAGTGAGCATGAGGCAGGTCCAGAGTTTGCCGTGGATGTCCAGCATGGCCATGCGCTGCTTGGCCAAGCCAGCTTTGACAGCATTGTGGAGGGGGCAAGCAAGAGTTCTCTTGAAAATGGGGAGCCTGGTGCAGATGTTTTCTTTTCCTATGCCTTGCATTACGGGTTGGCGCACCTGTGTTTGGCTGGGCGTGTCAGCCTGGTTGAGCAGCTTGTCCTCAGGATCAACTCCCTGTGGCAGGCAGCTTACGCACAAGGTCAGTGGAATTGAGGGAGGAAGAGAAGCAGAGAAGGCAATCACAGAGATGGAGATAAGGAGGACTGCTAGCGTAGGGGCATGCTGGGCACAGACACTTTTGTTCTTGTGCGGGTCATGGCGGGGTGCTCTGTGGCAAGTGCAAATTTGAGCAGAGCTTGTCAGGCGTTAAAGCCAAATATGTGCTCACGATACGCTGCAGCTTTTAAAAACACTATAATCTAAATAGTATGCGCACCTGGATATTTAACATGTAATGATAGCACTTGATGATAATGGGGTTTTCGTGTTATGTCACTGAAAACCCTGTGTTAAGTGCTGAAGAAAATTGTTGACAAGTGAATGTGTTGGGTATAATTTGACATAGGACACGCTTGCATGCTGATATGCATGCACACAATTATGCATAAGAGTGTGCCATGCACACCTCAAACCACATGCAGTTGCGTGCATGTAAATTTGTTCACGAATGCAAACTCACACAAGCACCCCCGCGCAAGCATGTAAAGAGGCACACTTTCACACACATGCACGCTCATGCGCAGGTGTGCAAACACACCTACCGCACAAATGACTACACCTACACCAATGCACACATGCACGTATGCAATAACGCTCATCCACGCATCCGCTCGTACCCAAAGTACCATTGCGTGTGCCTGCAGGCATCGGCCCCAAGCTCAAGAGAGATTTGCTCACCTTGGGACCAAAGTCATCAGCTGTCGTCAATGATGTGGTGCGGTGGCTCTACTTGGTCAGTGACATCCTGACGAGGCACCCACAGTGAGTATGAGTGCAGGAGCCCACGAGTGGTGCTTTTGAGTAGTAATGATGATGTGAATCCATCCAAAGGCAACGGGACATGGGTAGCAATAATTGCACGCACACCTGTGTGTTAATGGAGTTGTGCACAGAGAGCGATAATGGAGGCGCGATGGCAAGCTCTTGAGATGTATTGTTGTGCACACTGCACATTCAATATGTCGCGCGTGCCTGCCAGGTGTGTTAACATCCCAAGTCAGGGCTCAGGCTATTACATCAGACATGTTTATGCTTAAGCTCTAAGCCAAGTTAGAGCAGATTGCTTGCACTCAGGCATCCAAGGAGGGTCTAGTATCATTTACACGTGCCCATTCTTCAACCACCACCAGCTAACAGGCCACAAGCGCTCCAGTTGTTCCACTGTTTGGCATCATTTGTGCAAGAATGGGATCTGGTGGCTCTTTTTCTGCAACCCTTTGCACAGAGCATGGAGTCGCCCTGGTGAACGTTCAAGTTGCACAAGCACATTTGATGGAAAAGCTGCTACTTTTGCAGCAATGTAAGCCTGTTTGCCCCGTGTCAAAAAGACCACAGGACCATCATGCCAACTTTTAAAGACCCTGCATTGCAACAATCATTGTTTTGTGCAGAGCTGCCCTCCAGCTGGCAAATGACTCACCAAGCAACAGCTACGTCAGCAGAGCTGCCCAGCAAAAACCGCGCAAGCCTGATGCAATGCTGATCAACAAAGAAGAAGACTGGCCAGCCTGCATGACTACTCTCAGGGTAATGCTGTGTTCACAATCCCATAATTGCCCACACTTTTTTGCTGTCAATGGCAGAAACAAAATTAGTCGCTCTTGGCCAACTCAGTATGAATGGCACAAGACCCGCCTTCTGCTGCTTTCGGCTGTATAGCGCATTCCCTTTACAAGGTGAGGTGAACTGCGCGCAAGCTCAAGTGTTTGCAGTGGAGAATCCCTTTTGCACTGGAATGGCCGCTTGTCGTCAAAAGTCAGGGCTCATGCAGGGAATAATCCTTCAGATTTGTTGTCCCTGTGTTTCAACTTCTCCTCAAAAAGGAATTCACCATGCATGGCACAAAATTGATGCCATGAAGTCGTTTCCCTGTTCTCATGCAGCCCATGCACATGTACACAACAGGGTGCTCCACAGTACGATGTTCAGGGTCCATGCTCTCATTCCATAAATCAAGAAAGCCTTGTATCAATATGTCTTACGCAGGGTCATACTCAAGAGGTTCTGTGCTTGGCCATTAGTGGTGATGGCCACACTGTGATCACCGGCTCTGCTTCAACAACTCTACGGTATTCCCATGTGCATTTCCACTGCTCTTCTATCACATGCACAACACGTCCAGCTCTACAGCTCAAGCATACTTTCTGAACCACAAAGATATATATCTTATTATTATTCAGCACTATCGGTACTCCTTGAACCATGTTGCTCTAGAAATAGAAGTACTTGCAAGGCACTCTCCACTTGGAGGAACTCTGCTGTGAGATAGCCTGGTGCCCATTAGGCTCCTAAGCTTGGCGCCTCTGCTTCTGACTTATTAAGTTGCTTTCTGATTCTGTACCTGTGTTCCTGGACTTGTACATGCGCCAGGATTTGGGACCTGGATACAACCCAGAATTTGGGGATCCTGTGGGGTCACACAGATGCGGTCACAAGCTGTGCTGCCAGCTCAGATGGCAAGCTGTGTGTGTCTGGGGCACAGTCATCAAGCGTTCGGTACGTTCCTCATGTTGACAAACAGTCTTCGTCGCTCTACACTGCTTGCTGCTTGCTGTGGTCGTCTTTTGGTCTGTAATTAGGCTGCACAGGATGAGGATGACAGGATCTGGAAATGAACGCAGCGGTGGGCAAGGAGTGCATTGTATGTATCTGGGCTGCAGGGTCTGGGATGTTGCGTCTGGGGAAACAAGAACCATGCTGTATGGCTCTGAAGTGAGAGGGCACGAAATGGAGGTGACAAGTGTCGCTATTTCACCAGACAGCACCTTCTTTGTCTCTGGCTCCCTCGACAAGTCTGTCAAGTGAGTGTGGATGTGTCTCCAGCTCACATGCGTAACTTGCGCAGGGCCTGCAGATCAAGAAAAGTGTGCTGGTCACCTCGGATTGGTTTGACCATTGCAGCAACACAGAGCTGTAACAAGTATCTGGACTTCCAGGCGCGCATTTGGACTGGCTCCTGCGAGTTTCAGGATATTGAGCTGGGAAGCTGAAAACTTAGAAACCTGACACTCTTTTACACATAATTAATTGGGATGCGGTCACATCCCAATGGGACTCAATTTGCCTCAATATCCTCCGTGCTATACACATTCTTCAATTCTTGTTTGCACTTGATTTTTGGAGACCAATGACGGGGAACCAGAGCCTCCTTTTCATGCTCTGTGTCGGCTCCGCTCTACCAAACCCCCAACCTTGTTGAAGTCCTCAGCTTTTTCCAGTCATTATGGGCATGCTGGAGGGTGCGTCAGCCTCCAGGCCTGCACTGTCTTGGCTCAAGCAGGAGGCAAAAGGGCGCTTGGGCCTGGAATGGGCTGCAGCAGTGCTTTGATTGGCTGCAGCGGCTGCAAGCGTGTCCAGCTCTGTACCTTGCTCCCCATTGATACCTGCACTGACCGATGCAGAGGAGCTTGCAAGGCACTGTGCCCTTTATCAAAACCCTTTGGAGGGCTGCTAGGGGGATCAGCCCTCCTTCTCCTGCCCATGTTTCACATAAGAAAGATTTAGGGGAAATGATTGGTTCAAAAGCATGAATCTGTCCAATCTGAAGGGATATCTTTAATAGAGACCTACCCTGACTGTTCCGAGGCGATTCCAGGGTAATGGGATCCCGACCCTGATTATCTTTCGTAGTGGATAGCCCCCACCTTAATAACAATTTCCAAACTAGAAGCAGCACATTGTCTGTTATAAAATCCAAAACTACTTAGTGTGACCTCATTTCTAATCATTTATTATTAGTATTATAATACAAGTGTGACCAGGGCCTGAGGAATGTTGACGTTTTGGATCATTCAAAGCGCCAACTTGTCACTATTTCTGTTTGGTGCTGTTTCATTTACATGATACACGTAATGGTCAGGGAGGTGTGTATTTAGATCATTTAACTAAAAGAATAATCAGCTTTGTAACGATACGTATCCCTATTGATTGGTATGTGCCGTATCCAAGAAGTTCTTATGGCTTGAAAACTGGACTCTCCCAGACCCAGAAAAAGAACTTTCCTCCCAAACCTAATATGATGAAAGTTGCACAAAGCAGAAGACGTCAGAGGCGGATGGGCAGCCCAGGGAGCTTTGGATTTGCCTTAATCCTGAATTGCTTGTGGGGTTGAGGAGCATGAGAAGCAGCAAGCAGCAGCCATTGCAGCCTGGCCCCCACCTCCTAGGCTTGTGGGCAGGTCTAGGAGGCTACCTTATGCTGAGACAGGCACAAGAGAGAATGCTTCTGGGCCAAGCAATGGAGGCAGGGGGGGGGGAAGGGGGAGAGGGGCTGAGTCTATGGATCGGAGGTGTCCTCAGAGTCAGAGGAGGTCATCTTTGAAGAGGACACCGAAATGCATAAGTAGAGGCTGCTGCAATTCTGGTAGAGGGTGCCTAAGTTGAGAATTTGCATTGCAGATGATGTTTTGAGGGGCCTTGCAACCAAATACTTGGTAGGGTTTAGTAGGGATCGGCAAGATTGCGCTACAGAGCTATCAAATTTTTCAGCGCGCCAAATCGAATTACCCTCTGGCCCCAAGAATATAGAATGTAATTGTTAAAGTAAATTGGCAAACATCTTTAAAAGGGACAAGCCATACATTATTCTGGGGACGGATGGCTTGCAGGCCCATGTCCAGGGCAGTGCCACCCCTGCAGACATCTTCAAGAGGACGACAGCAGGTCCCCTTAGGAAGTGGTCTGGCAGGTTTACAATGAAGATTTAGCCAGGGTGAGCTGTATGATAAGTGCAAATGTTGTAAGCCAACCCCAGCCCTGCGAACCCAGGACAATGCTCCTTCACAACAGCAGCAAGCACTGGAAGCAGCAGGGTATTTCACAATCCCCGGAGCATGCCAGGGGGGAGGAGGAGAACGAGGTGAGGAGGAGGTAGACTGTGTTGGGAAGTCAGTGGCCAAGAAGCAGCATATCAAGTCCTTGTCAATGGGCCCCACACAGCACAAGCAGTTCCATTGTCTCTTGGCCTAACATTTCATCAATTATGAGGTCCCCTTCATCAAGCTGGTGTGCCTTGCGCTTGAGTAAGTTGAGCCCACGTAAGCAGCTCCATGCAAGCAGCCATGCAGCAAGCAATAGTAGCATTAGGCCGCGGTCACACAAAAAATTTTTCACTATTTATTTATTATTTTTTTCACTTTTTTTCACTCGGAAGTGAAAACAATTTGCGGTCACACACGATTTTTTTCACTCCTGAGCGAAAAATTTTTTCTTTTGAAGTGAAAAAACTTTTTAGCGGTCACACACAAAATTTTTCACTAAATTTTTTTCACTCCACCTGCACTGCTCCCCCCATGAACACCGTTATCTTCCAGCATTATTGTTGGAAACCACACAGTTATGTTTCCTAGCTTCCCAAGACCAGCAATAGGATCCAAAGAGCTCTTTGTGACAGGTCCTCATGCCGCAATTAGGCAGCAACAGGA
>LFIK01001589.1_pt1 | contig 18146 bp, 26 predicted proteins | sample 643401 | NCBI WGS metagenome assembly LFIK01 (sample SAMN03777447, study PRJNA286221) | soda lake metagenome | biome: soda lake; feature: Kulunda steppe; material: water; isolation source: sample T5-Br brine of Lake Tanatar-5 | place: Russia: Kulunda steppe | collected 2010-07
AAGGAAAGGCCGGCGGAGGGGGGTCCGCATTTGAACCCGCATTTGAAACTGGGTATTTTCAATTCGCGAATTTTAGCCTTCTTTTTCAATGCGTAAAATGCGATAAAATACGCATGACCCAACCCTGGTTAAAACGCTTCTGCACTGCAGCAAGCATCAGGCTGCTTGTGGGAGCGCACCAACACGATCAGTCACTGATCTTGTACACCATCAGCAGAAGCAACGGCCCAGGCGCTAAGCGCCAATACCAGACTAAGCACTGGAGCAGCAGCAGCACCAGCAGCAGCAACAAGAGCATCAAGAAGGGCCAGCTATGCAGGATTTGAGCAACAGGCAGGGGCAGTGGCGGCTGGTGCAGCAGGGGCAACGGCGACAGTGGCACTCACGCAGCAGCCCGGGGTCCATGCGCAGTACTGGCTCGTCAGGCGCCATCGCGCGCGCCGCACTCAGCTCAGCTGCTGCGCTCTCGTAGTCCCTCGCCGCCATGTGGCACAGCGCACGCCGGAACAGCGCCCAAGCATTGCCGGGCTGCAGTTCTAGCACGCGGCCCAGCAGCGGCTCTGCCGCCTCCGGCCGGGCCATACCCTGCGAGCATCCGCCATCGCTGACATTTTTTGTGTCATTTTCAATTAGTTAGCAGCTCGATTGGCAGCGGCTCTGCCGCCTCCGGCTTGGCCATGCCCTGTGTGCATCCACCATTGCTGACATTAGTCTCAACCAGTTTCAGATTGACCAGCAGCAGCGGCTCCGCTGCCTCCAGCCCAGCCAAATTGATCAGCAGCACCATCACAGCTGCTGTGGCTGAATGTGTTGCACCAGAAGCTTGCAAACACACAAGCACAAGCTTGCAACAAAGGGCACAAGCTTGCACACACACAAGCATAAGCTTGTGATACAGGATGCACCCTTGCCAACAAGCGCACATAGGATGCATGCCCTGTTGCTTGCTGCCCTCAGCCACAAGGCACGTGATCTTTTTTGGCTAACATCTTTTCTATGCGCATGACAGGTGCGCATACACACACATGTGCACACGCACGTGCACACACACACAATCAGCACTGCTCACCATGTAGCTTTTTGCCAGCTTGTGCAGGACAGCAAGGTGGCACGGCAAGCATTATTTTTGTCTATCCATGACGCGCGCGCAGACGCTGGCACAATCAGCGCTGCTCACCATGTAGGCTTTTGCCAGCTCGTGCAGGATGGCAGGGTGGCACGGCAAGCATTCCTGCGCTTGTTCCAGCGCCGCAGCTGCGCCTTCAAAGTTGTGCATGTAGGCACGTGCACACCCCAGATGGTACCTGCGCCGCAGGTGCCCAGGCGCAATAACCTGTGAGGCTAAAGGATACTGTGTAAGGGCTTATGCCCTCCAGCTCTGGCATCTGTGCCAGACAGTGCGGCAGGTGTGGGGCCATGACATCAAGGGCAGCATCAGTGATGAACACATGAAAGGGCACCTACCAGTACACCCACACATGCAACTCACCTACCCACACCCATACAATAACGCACGCGCACACAGAGCGCACACAAAGCGCACACACAGAGCACACACCACAGAGAGGCCGTGAGGTCGGGCGGGGAGGCCGCGCCGGTGATGAACTTGGTGCCCTCCCACAGCCGCGGGTCAGGGCGCAGCGAGAGGTCCGCGCCGTCCCCGCTCTGCATTACACCCTCCAGCTCGCCCATCTGCGAGGCCTTGGACAGCCGCATCCAGCGCGCCTTGGCCTCTGTCATGCCTGCTGCGGGGAGGGGTGCGTGCGTGCGTGCGCGTGCGGGTGTGCATATATGTGCCTGTGTGCGCGCGTTGTGTGTATGTTCATGCACATGCATGCACAATGCATGGCTGCACACCTTGGCCTCCATCATGCCTGCTGCTGGGTATGAGTGCATGTGTGTGCATGCATATGCATGTGCGGGTATATGTGAGCATGCATGCACGTGCACATGCGTGCATGCTACATGCCAGTGGACACCAACGAGGAGCCCTGACTGCACTGCTGAGTTCTGAGCTCCTGAGTTCTGAGCTGCCTCCCACTGCTAGCGCAGCTTGGCATCTGTCATGCCTGCCATAGGGGGTGTGCGCGTGCATGTTGTGTGGCGCATGTGTTTTGTGTACAAAAAAAAGAGGAAGGAAAAGGGAGCGAGGGAGGGAGGGAAGGAGAGGGGGAGGGCAGGTGGGGTTGGGCAATTGACCGTGCATGTTATGATGGATAAACAAACCCTGCAGACACTCAGTGATGCATGCAAACCCTACAGACACTCCTGCAGGCACACCCTTGACGACTGCAGCAGGCCGCCTGTGCCATTTCCCAGGCCTCCTTCATGGCAACAATTGGAGGTGTGCGTGGATGCGCGCGTGTGCGTGCGTGCGTGCGCATGCATGTGTGTGTGTGTCCGCCTTTGTGTGTGCCCAGCAGAGGCAGGGCAGGGGTCGGATCATGGATGACACACAAACACAGAAGCACGCATCAGGGCAAGTGCGCCAGGCTGTCCACAGTTTTCCTGGAGGAGCGTGAGTGTTGCGCAGTCACGTCTGCTCAACGCTCCATATGCTGGAGTGCGGCCCACTGCTGTCCATCAAAGCCGATCTGTGCACACACTGCGCAATGCACACACTGCCTCATGCACACACTGCCCCATGCGCACACTGCCCCATGCACACACTGCGCGATGCACACAGGGTTGGCGATGGCCGAGGCTGCTGCAGTGCCGAGATACACACAAACACACACAAACACATTTGCAAGCAGAAACACACACATAAAAATGCGCACATTCACATGCAGGAACACACACATAAGGAGACGCGCACACACGCACACGGCTTCGTGCGTGCGCGCACCTGCGCCGCTCAAGCCGCCTTTTGCCAGCTGCGAGATGCGTGCTGAGTTGGCCATGGCTGCCGCTGCCGCTGCAAGCTTGCCGCCGCCGCTCTTGCTACGGCGCTGCTGGCCGACCAGGATCTCCACTGCCTTCTCAAAGTTCTGCGCCAGCACCACAGCAGCAGGCATATCTCAAGTGTCTTTCTCAAAGCTCTGTACCAGTGCCGCAGCAGCAGGCACATTGTAATGTCGTTTTCAAACTTCTGCGCCAGCACCGCAGCAGCAGGCACATTGTAATGTCGTTTTCAAACTTCTGCGCCAGCTGTGCAGAGGTGTCCATGTATGGAGGCAGGGGTCGCCCCTCTCATACGCACATGGCCTCCATCTGAGGATCTCCCCTCATCACGAATACATCGAATACACATACATGGTAGATGAAGATAAGCACGCTCGTCAAGTCGACCCATGGAGGCTTGACAAAGGTTGGCCCCTGTCCCCATAACTCATCTCCTTATACCTTAATGACATACCCAACATTCCCATGCTGACACAGCAGCGGGCCTCCTGATCAAAAGAGTGAACCCTGTTAGGACCTGCCTCCCTATCCATAGGCGCGTGCGGTGTCCGGGATGAAGTTCTTCTTCTTCACCTCATGCAGGCTCTCCCCAGAGTGAAGCACTAGCCAGGGCAAGACACTGCTTGGGGTGAGGCCACCCCCAGGGTGAAGCACCATTCTGGGCGAAGCACTGCTCAGTGTGAAGCCATCCTTCATAGAATCACGCCCCCAAGGTGGAGGCTCACCCTCACAGATGGCAGACGAGCTAAGTTGCAAGTCCCTGAAACGAAGATACGCCCTCTCGGTGGGGGCGCACCCTTATGGAAGAGGATGACATGGCCATCACCACGAGCAAGAGCGTCCCCCGGCGCGGGGACGGAGACCGGTGCGTGGATTGCAGCTCTGAGGCACACGATTGCGGCATGACGCAGGCGCGTGCGGGCTGTCAGTCATGAATAGCCCATCCCCACAAAAGGAAAACGCCCCACGCTTCAAGGCGGGCCCCCCACTGAGGCACAGATGAACTCACATGAATGCAGGGGCGCAGCAATCCCAGGCTTAGGATTCATGATGTCTCAGACCTCTCCCAGCCATGTAAGGGCATGTGGGCGGGCGCTTACCAACAACCATGGTCGCGAGGCAGTGCAGGTGATTAAGTGCCGCGGTGTGTGCGTGCTGAGTTGCTGGCTGGTGTTTCGTGAGGCGGGGCAAGAAAGATTGTGGTGGGGCATGCGCCTGCTGAGTCCCGGCACGCACCCAAGGCTGCCTATGGGCAGCATGGCTGTGTGATGGTTTGGCATGATCCACAGGGCTCAGCCAGTTTGCGTAGCATTGTGCTGTGCATGGTGCAGGCCGCGAGGTAGCACATGCAGGCAACATGGGGCACCTCGGCTTGCGCAGCAGCAGCACCCACAGCTTGCCTGCTGGTGTGGAACCATGGCTTGCGCAGCAGCAGCACCCGCGGCCCACCTGCTGAGGGCGCTGCATCTTGCCCATGGCATAGCAGCAGCACCCACGGCGCACCTACTGAGGGTGCTGCATATTGCCCTTGGCATAGCAGCAGCACCCACAGCCCACCTGCTGGGCTTGAAGCATCTTGCCCTTGGCATACAGCACCATGGCGCATGTGTAGTGCAGGGACGCGCAGCCCGGCAGCAGGTCCATGGCATCTGCAAGGTCATCCAGGCAGGCCTCCCAGTCGTGCAGGTCCAGCAGCAGCTGCGAGCGGTCAAACAAAAACCTGCATGCACACATGTGCAGGTCCAGCAGCAGCTGCGAGTGGTTGAGCAAGGGCCTGTATGCACACATGTGCAGGTCCAGCAGCAGCTCAGCAGCTAGGAGCGGCTGAGCAAGGACCTGCGCCTGCACACGCAGTGCACGGCAGACGCCTGAGCCTGGCATGTGTGCAAACGTGCTTATGCGTGTGCAAGTGTGTGCTCTTGTGTGTGTGTTTGTCTGCTGCGCTGCGTGTGTGTGTGGGAGGGGGCGCAACATGTGCCTGTGTGTCCGTACGCACACATGTGCGCATGCATTTTGGTCCTTCTGTGTGTACGTGCGTATGCGTGCGTGCGTGAATGTGCGTGTGTGGGTATGGGTGGCCATGGATGGGAAATAGCGCACACGTCCGGCAGCAGCTCAGCATATTTGGTAGGCCAAGCATGATGCTTAATTCAACGTCTGTGCCTTAGACGCATCGCAGCAGGTGATCCAGGAGGCCCTTGTCACAAAGTCAAGCTGGAGCGTGGCATCACTGGCAACACTGGCAACACTGGCAACACTGTGGCATCACTGTGGCATCACTGGCAACACTGTCTTGTTCACCCAACACAAATGGGTGGTTTGGAGCCACCAATCAAGGGCAGGGCCAGAAAGCGAGTCAGGAGAAGCAGCTCACCCACTCCAAACTGGCGGTTTGGGGTCACATTACGAGGGCTCAGCCAGAAAGCGAGTCAGGGCAGGTAGCTCACCCACTGCAAACTGGCGGTTTGGGGTCACATTACGAGGGCTTAACCAGAAAGCAAGTCAGGAGAGGCAGCTCACCCACTCCAAACTGGCGGTTTGGGGTCACATCACGAGGGCTAAGCCAGAAAGCGAGTCAGGGCAGGCAGCTCACCCACTGCAAACTGGCGGTTTGGGGTCACATTACGAGGGCTTAACCAGAAAGCAAGTCAGGAGAGGCAGCTCACCCACTCCAAACTGGCGGTTTGGGGTCACATTATGAGGGCTAAGCCAGAAAGCGAGTCAGGGCAGGCAGCTCACCCACTGCAAACTGGCGATTTGGGGTCACATTACGAGGGCTTAGCCAGAAAGCAAGTCAGGAGAGGCAGCTCACCCACTCTAAACTGGCGGTTTGGGGTTACATTACGAAGGGAGGGCTAAGCCAGAAAGCGAGTCAGGGCAGGCAGCTCTTGGGCCGAATAGCATATCAAAGGAGATGGGGCGAGGGGGAGTGCAACCATGTGTAGGCAGGGCCCTGCAGGCTTACAAGCCAGATCGGCCTGGACAAGTTCAGGTTGCAGGACACTCCAATCTTTGCTCACCTAACCTCAAACCTTCTATCCAGAGATTCAGAGAAAGCTGGGAAATGGAGATCATCGTGCACAAATGTGCACACTCACGTGCACGCGCACACACCTGCATGCGTACACAAAGCAAGTACCCACCTTGCCTCCTCTGGCGCCAGGTACACAGCACGGCTGAGGCACACCCGCGCGTGGTGCAGCCGGCCCTCCCTGTGCGCGAGCAGGCCGCGGAGGCCATACACTGAGGCAGGGTCCTGCGCGCGGGGCATGATGGTGCACAAACTGGCAGGTGGTCATGGTGGATGACGTGCAGCTGCCCCTCCCTGTGTGAGAGCAGGCTTCACAAGATGCACATGAGGGCCCTTGTGTCCTTCAAAAGAACTTTTTTGCTGATTGATCGACATGCAGCACAGCAGCAAGCCTGTTTTGAGCCTGCCCACACGCACCTGCCCATACTGCTTGGCCTTTGTCAGGGAAGAGCGCAGCAGCTGAGAGGCGTGCGTGATGATGGCGCTCTGCACACAGCAAGGAGCACAGCAGCTCAGAGGCGCGGGTGGGGATGGAGCCCTGCAGGTGCTGAAAGAACCAAGGCTTAGCCTTGCCTTGGCTCTGCCTTTGCGCATAAATGTTCTCTGAATTGTTCAGACGTGCTCTTGTATTTACAGCTTCTTCACAGGCATTGGCAAAAGGTCTTCCTTATCCTGACGGGTGTAGGGCCTGCAGATTCAGGACCAGAGAGGGCCCACAGCACACATCCTCTTTTACAGACGTTTAGCAAGCACTACTGTACCACGAATTGAGATAGGAGAATACGAATCTTTGACACCAGCCCTTTGTCGTGAGGCATATGTGTAAGCAGGCTGCAGCAACCATTTTGCTTCACAAGTAGGCGGACATGTAACAGCCGGCCCTTGTCAACTTCTCATACACCCCATCACCCGCCTCCTTATGCTAATTTCTTGACAAATTCACCCCACTGTAGCTGCAATTTCCCTCCCTCCCTCCCTCCCTCCCTCGCTCACACACATGTGCGCTTGTATACACCTTGAAATCCACAATGGCGCGCCTACACATGCTCGCACACATGCACATGTGCAGGCACACGTGCATCCACACGCACTGTGCACATGCAAGGGAGCTAAGCAGGTCGACTGTAGCTCTGGGGGCTCTGCCATGTCAGCGGACCTTGCCTGGGTCATGGAGAAATGCAGCAGCGTACTCACGGACTCATGCTGCATGAGTCCATCAGAGGGAATTGTGTCTGACCTGGGCCATGGAGAAGTACAGCCTGACAATCCTGTCAGACGACTCTTCCGGCCCCAAGTGCCTGAGAGCATCTTGCAGCGACATGAGTGCCTCGTTGTGGCGGTCCAGCTCCTGAGCACATGGTGCGAGGACATGAGCACCCCATTGTGGTGATCCAGATCCTGAGCACACGCTTAAAGTGCAAGGCTGCCAGTGCTTGCTAGTCATCCAGCTCCTGAGCACATGGTGCTAGGACATGAGCACCCCATTGTGGTGACCTAGAGCACCCCATTGTGGTGACCATGGTGCAAGGACATGAGCACCCCTTTGTGGAGATCCAGATCCTGAGCACGCGCTTAAAGTGCATGAGTTCTTCATGCTTAAAGCAAGGCTGCCAGTGCTTGCTAGTCATCCAGCTCCTGCGCGCCTGGCGGTGCAAGGACAGCATGTTGAGAGCAAATGGGACATCACGTCTTTTGTCAGTTCCACATGATGCAAGCAGGTGCAAACTTGTTACCAAAAGTAGCATGCGGGAACATGCATCACTGAAACATATTTAAGCGCATTGCACCAATAATTCATAGTATTATTAAGCAGCCTTAGAGTGTCTACAATCAGCAGGGCACACAGGCTTTGTGCATGCACACATACACACATCCTTAAATGGCATGGCAGCACATATCACAGTATTTGAGAGCAAATGACAGAAAATAGTCTGTGCTCACACACACACACTAGTGTGATTGCAAGAATGTTCAGACTGATGTACTGCGCTTGGAGTTTACGTTGTCAGGCTGGAAGGATGCAGTTTGTAAAGGAAGAGCAGTACATAATTTGAGATGCATGTCAGAGCAGTCAGTGTCTTTGGGCAAATCAGGCATAAAGGTGTATGCCTAGGAAAGGTTTTCAACAATGTTGGGCATGCCCATCTTATGGAGAACTTATGCAGGCTTGAGCAACTTGCATGGCAGAGCATCCTCAGACAAGGCCAGGAATCTTTGCACCTGTAGGACCCTGCCTCTCGCTTCCATGACTTCACTGTTTCGTGGCTGCATAGCCAGGGCGAGGTCAAGCTGGGCAATGGACTCCGCATTCCTTCCCTGGAAGCAGAGTATGACGCAGTCTTCGTCTTGCCTTTTCAACTCCAGGTAAAACGCAGCGCATGTGTCTTGGCACTTGGTTGTGGGAATGCTTCACATGTGCGCAAGCGGGCTTGTGCATGATGCACTGGTGTGCATGATGCACAGGTGCACATGCGCACACATGGACTCTGCTCATCTATCATCCTTCATGCGCACATACATACTTCAACACAAATGCCTGCCATCCGTAAAAGTACACGTTGAGCATCGCTTGCACGGTGTGTTTGGACACAGTCTCAAGGGCCGTGCTTCACCCTATAGGCACCATCATGCCAAGATTGCTATTGCGTTCGGACACAGTCTCAAGGGCCGTGCTTCACCCTATAGGCACCATCATGCCAAGATTGCTATTGTGTTCAAGTAGCCAAGACAGCTGCAATCAGAGCTTTCTAAGGATGGATACAGGGTGCCATGCTCGTGAGCTCTGTGATAAAGGCAGGCATCATACATCGGATATGCCTGAACGGGAGCTTGTTTGTTCCCAAGCATGGCACGGCAGAGCTATGGACGCGCCATTCTGAGCTACCGAGGGGACAATTTTGAGCTGCCCCGAAGGGACCTTTGTGAGCTACGCCAGCTATTGTAAGCTACACCAACTATTGTGAGCCACAGAGGGAACATTTTGAGCTACCGAAGGGACAATTGAGAGCTGCTGTTACAGCTTGCTAGTGTGTCTGTGCAGCTCGCTAGTGTTTCTGTGCAGCTCGCTAGTGCTTCTGTGCAGCTTGCTAGTGCTTTTGTGCAGCTCGCTTATATGTTTATGCAGCTTGCTAGCATTGGGTCAGCCTGGTCAACCAGGGGCAGCTCATTTTTTGCGAGGGAGAGGCAGTCAAATGTGTTTGGCTGGCCAAGAGCTTGATACCTGGAGGTACAGGCACAGGCCAAGATGGTACAGAGCCGGGAAATAGTGGGGATTCAAGGCCAAGGCGCTCAGGTTCCATTTAACTGCATCCTTGAATTCTCCCTGCAAAAGGTGCACAGAACCAAAAGACAATGATGATAGGAGCATTTCAAAGACAATAGGGCACCCTTGTTTCCTCGTTGAGCACAGTAACTCACCCTTGTGTCCAGTAGCACAGTCACAAGCCACCAGCCTTGACGGTTGCTAATAATTGATCAGATTGCCTAAGGAATGCCTCACTTATTAAAAAGGAAGACAGCACGTTCTTACAGAGGCCTGTCTCCATGAGCATGTGACAGACACATCTTTAGCACGCTCCTGTGCTGTGTACTTCAGTGTGCCATGTACATTTTTGCAAACCCACACCCACACAAAGATGCACTTGAAGTGCAGCACTACCATACAGGACCTCCTTCTGCATCTGTTTAGTATGCCTGCGCGGACAGGGCCTCACCTTGTTTGCATCTGCTGTGCAACACGCACAGGCACCTTCACTCAACACAAGCCAATGCATATGTAATGATCCATGCCCTGGAAAAGGGCCCTCTCCCTGGGCCTGTGCGGTGTGAAATGCGCCTTCTCAAACACATGCCTACGTGTGTTTACACATATGCCTTGAGTGAAATAGACCTCACCTTGCGCCCATGCACAACTGCCCTGTAATGGGGGTAGTGCGCGTGAGAGGGGGCAGTGCGAAGGGCCTCTGCAAAGTCTTCCTCAGCTTCTAGCAGCATGCCCAGCGCCAAGTACGCTAGGCCCCTGCCAGCCAAGGATGGGACATATGTACTGTGTGTGCATAACATGCGTGTGTGCATGCAGGCATGCACACATTTTGGCATGTGCAAGTGCTTATTCAACGCATGCACACATTTTGGCATGTGCAAGTGCTTATTCAACGCATGCACACATTTTGGCATGTACAAGTGCAAGTTCTTATTCAACGCATGCACATGCCCTCTTGCAGCGCAGAGAGGCAGGTGGTGCCAGAGAGCGTCATGGGTGTGTTTTTGTGTGTGCATGTGCGAGTATGTGGATGTATGGATGTTTGCATGTATGTGGATGTCCTTATGTGTGCATGTTTGTGCTTGCCAGGCAGGCTCTGTATCAGGGAGTAGCTTGTGCAGCATAAGTCTGAATGTGCACATGTGCCAGTGAGACAGGTTTTGAGATGGCCAGCAAAAGTGGCAGAGGGGTGCTACATCTTGTATGGAAGGCTGAATTATTGCCAAATATTGCTGAAATAAGAAGAGATTAGAGACCAATCCTTGGGCATGGCTAATCTCAACACCAGCCATGATGGGAGGAATAAGAGGGGCCTTCTTATAATAATTTCTGATTTTGAAAGGGGCTTACAGTTCCTGGACCCTCCATCATGACCGCCAACTCTTACCTTCATTCCACATAGAGACACTGACATGGATGGCAGAGAGGCCATCTAGTGCATCAGACGTTTTCATCACCTTTTCGATGAAATAGTTATTCATAGCATGTTGCTATGCAGCACATGCTGCTTAGATACAGTGCTCAGCTCTCGCCATGCACTTGTTACCTGTTGTAATGTAGCTCGCCATCCTCGAGCTCTCTGTCGTGGACAGCAGCTGAGCCAGGTACCCTGACCTGCAGCAGCGGGACCATTGCAATGTCATGCGGAAGCATACTAGTAAAAGCACTTGCGGCTGCCTACGCAGCAACGGGACTGTTGTAATGACCTTGCAGGAGCATTTTAGCAACAGCACACACTGCCGCCTATGTAGCAACGAGACTGTTGCAATGTCCTAGGTAATAAAAGTAGCAGCTGCAGCAGCAAGAGTAGCAGTTCCGGCATAAGTACAAACATTGCAAGTACGTAGCATTAAAAAGGCCAGTGTTTGCAAATGATTTGAAAAACAATTCAGGGTCCGCTTGTCTCCATATTGGCCTGATTGAAACCTCTACATGCTGGCACTTTGTACGGGGTAAGGCACGTAGTCACAGGGCTGGAGGAAACACATTCTGCAATCAAGCGTACTCTGGATGGCAGAAACAATGGTGAATTGCGTTTCCCTAAAATATCACAAGTTGAACTATGCCTGGGATGTAAAATGTGCAGGTTCGGGAGGTTAAAATATGTGTGAAGTTTATTTTCAACGTATGTTTGTCAAATCTTAGCGGCAAAAAAGATGCTAGGCTTGGGGGGCCTGGAGGGGTCCATCTACACCCAAGAACAAATCGCCCCGTATGGCCTTGGGCAAGGCCAGAAGCAATAATAATTATTTAGATGGAACGGTACCAGGTCACCATAAGAGCCTAAGGGCATGCAGTGCAGGTAAATACCCACTATAGAGGGGTAATCCGAAGTGAATTCAGTGGTGAAGAGGAGGTAGAGCAGAGCATAGCAAAGAGGATGCAAATAAACACATTTCACAAAACCGGTTTATTGATAAAAAATGCAGAAAGAAAGGAGGAGAGGGGTTTCTGAGCAAGCCTGTGCATGCGAGACCCCCTGTAACGTTGCATTTCAACCTCTTAGCAAATTATTGTTCCGCCGATTAAATTTGATCTAATTTGATCTAATTTGACTTTAACATACCTGAACAATGCATGTATATGTGTGTGCAGCATTGAGTTTCAAGAACCCACTTTTGGCTTGTCATCAGTAATTGTCGTGCACAGCAATACAAAATGCATGCTCGTGACATTCTTAACAAGCATGCAGCCTTAACTGACGTCAAACAAGCTTGATATCATCCCCAGAAAGTCTCTCTGGTCTCACTGCGGCTGCATACGCATGCCTGTATGTATAAATCTGCAAGGATTTAGCCTTATGTGGGTGTGAAACAAGGTTGCCCTTTGTCTCCATTGCTCTTCTCCTTGTACATAGATGACATTGGTATGATTGCTGAGGGGAGTGCAGGTGCAGTCACTGGGTCAGAGGATGTGCGGGTCACGCACATGGTGTTTGCAAATGACCTGACTTTGCTAGCTAAGACCCCGGCTACCTTGTAGACCATGCCTGAAAGGCTTGCGTTCTATGCACACTCCAAACACCTCACCATCGATAGTACCCTGACACGTACCCTGACTCGTTTAGGTACCCTGGCGTGATTTTTCACCGGACATTAACAGTCTCATCTGAACATGTAGCCAGATCAATTCTTGTAGCAGCTCATCGAGTGCAAGGTTTTGTACGGGACACTGCCCTTCGCAACAGGCCTTTGAATTCCATTTTGCTAGTTAAGGCATTTGTAGTCCGGCTTGTTTGTATGGCAGTCAGATTTGGAGCTCAGGGTTCTTGCGCTAAGGTGATGTGTTTCGGTCTTACCAACTACTTTTGAATTTCTTAGAAGGCACCCTAGGTGTGCAGTCTGCGCCTTATTGGGTTGTGCTACGTGATTGTGGGCACAAACTCTGCAATAGTTTTGGTTTTGAGCAGCTACAAAATTCTACAAAGGCTTGTTGTCCTCCAAAAGTGCCACTCTTAAGCAGGTCCTTCATATTGACCTCAGGCTTCTGTCTCGGGCTGACATGTTGGGCTTTGGATATCTTGCGCGCCTTTGAGAGATTGCAGGGCTACAACACACATACACAAAGCCCTCTTGCAGGGGTACCTATTTGTTACTCAGATTTCACTGCTAATCCGAGGTTTAGGATGAGGAAAGTGTGGATGGACATTGCTGATACACCCTCTGAAAAGCGACAACTAACTTATCATTCTTGGTTTGCCTCTCCCCCTCTAGATCTACAAGCTGATTCACGCCCTCGTGTGCGGTAGGGGGGTGCTCCTCTGATGCAACCTCGCTATATGTACCCTGACCTCCCAAAGCATGTTATGAGAAATGTGAGCAGGTTTCCTTTGCGTGCACACACTCTCGCGGTGGAATCCTCCCTCTGGCGCGATGGAAACGAACATTGTGACAAGTGCTTTGTGCTGCGATACAAAATGAGGTGCAAATTCTTTTAACTGTAAAGACTTGTTTGTCTGTTTTCTCAGAAGATGTATTTGTTCCAGTTTCTCCATTTTTGCCGGTACTTTTTGTGGAGGCCCTTTATAGCTTGCATGCCTTGCCTAGTCAGACTGTCTGTGATTTTCTTTCTCAGCAGCACTACAAAGTTTGCCATTTCATCTCAGACATTACGGACTTCTTTTTTGGCTGGCAAAGACCAGCAACAAACCAATCATCCTAACGACCAGTCTGGGGATTCACCGTAACTTGTAGACTTCTCAAGCTCTTCCAGGGAAGTGCAAATGAGCAGGCAATCAGGCTACACACTGAAAGCCGACAACGAAACCTGCACACATGCGCGCACAGCCCAAACGTGCGCAGCATACCTGGTTTGTGAGGATAAGCATATAACCAGTCCAAGCGTCGGCAGCCTCAAGCTCGTGGATGGCATGGATGTCTGAGGGCAGCAGCAAAGCAGTGATAAACATGTCACTTTGCCTGTCCAGAAGGATGGGGCCAGAAACTCACATGTTCATGAGGTTGCAGCCCACACATAGCCATCCTGGAAGAGCACACACATACACGCACACACACACATACACACATTGTTGACGCTCAGCTTGCACATATGTATGTGTGCGCAAACTGCCATCCAGGTCACCACCAACACACCTCCATCACTCGGTTGGCATGCGTGCGTGCGCATGTTGTCGTCCAGGTACAGCTCCATGGCCTTGTTGTACAGCTCCAGGGATGTGCGCAGCCAGCCCAGGTGGGCTGGGTCCAGGGAAAAGTGGGAAGCGCCGCTGTTCACTACGCTGCGCAGGCAGAAGCAGGGATGCCCTAGAGGAAGGTTTGGAGCAATGGGCACAAGCCCAGCCAGCCCAGATGGGCTGGGAAACGTGGGACGTGCCACTGCCTTCATCACATGACATAGGTGAAGAACAGAGGCGCCATGTGAGCACATGCTGATGAGGAGGAGCATGGACATGGATTAATGCTTGAGTGTAGACACAGCTCCAGCAGCTCATTCCAAAATGCCGTGCACTGCATCCTGTGCACCATTGCCAAAATACAGCTCAAAGCATGCCCACTCCAACGCAAATCTCAACCCAAAGCAGCGGATTCCCATGTCCCACAGCAGGAAGAGCAACTTGCAGCAAGGTTGATCTAGACGTTGCCAAATACTGTGGTCAAGGGTTTTTGTATATATGAAGGCAGAAGAGCTTCTGCCTTCATTTTGTTATTCTGTATAACGCTGCAAGTCCCAAATGAAACAAATCACAAGGAGGCATCCAAGCCACGTAGACTTCTTGAGACCTTGTCAAAACCCACACTGTGCAGGCAGGATCGTGCAGCACTTGGCACAAACTCATCGCAACCCCACCTGAGTGCCCACTGCTTTGGGTCCTCATTGGCGGTACTCTTCTTGTGGCCTCCCGCAAGGCTGCGTGACCTGAGCACCTCCACCTTGTCTTCCTCATCGTCGTCAGACAGGACCTGCGGCCACAGTTCCCAAACAATGTTGCCCCTTTCTTCAAACAAAGATCTGAAGTCAGCTGCGTCGTCAGACAGGACCTGCGGCCACAGTTCCCAAACAATGTTGCCCCTTTCTTTTTCTTCAAACAAAGATCTGAAGTCAGCTGCAGGGTCCCGTTACGCAACGATGGCGGTGGCAGCTTTGGAAGACCTTGCAGCCATGAGCAAGGAAAAAAGGGCATGCTTTCAGCAGCACTGACAGGGCTGGAGGCGGCTTTGACAGGGTCGTTTGTCCATGTGCAGCATGCGGGTGTGCATGCGGGCAGAGGCACTGACAGGTCTGGCGATCTCACTAAGGAGGGACGTGTGTCCACTTGAAGCATTGTTTTGCATGTATGTGGAAAACAATGGCAGCACTGAGAGGGCTGGAAGCTTCACTCACAGGGCTTTGTGGACATGAGCATCAAACAAAAACAAGTTCATGCAGGAAGGCTTGTTACTTTGTTCTACAACAAGCAGCTACCAGAAAGATTTCCAAATGTCATGTGCAGGCAATCCAAGATACAGAAGAAAAGCAAGGAATGGTTGTGCAGGCATCAACCAACCCATCACACCATTGTCCCAACGACAGCAGCAAGATAGATGAGACCCCGGTGGCAGCTGTTACATTGCATTGCAACACTTAAGAGTAGCAGAACTGTGGGTAAGCAAATATTTTGACTGATGCCTTGTGGGACAGTGCTGATGCCTTGTTAGGAGCACCTTGCCTCCACCATTGGGAGTTTGCAAATCCAGGTCTTGCATGTGCACATCTGCTTGGAAATATAAACTTGTCTCCTTACAGGGTTTATAATTCAAACAAGCGCATGCTCGCACTAACAAACACACACATTCCTACACAAATATGACCACGTGCACAAATGCACACAGGCGCACTTGCCTCGTTCATGATGGCAGTGTTTTCTTCCGCTCGGAACTGCTTCCTCTGCTCAGCACTCATCTCTGCCCTTGCTGGCGGCGCAGGGCCTTGCCCCTGCTGGCAGGGTATCACACGGTGTGAGAAGGGTGTGGCAAGGGTATCACACGGTGTGAGAAGGGTGTGGCAAGGGTATCACACGGTGTGAGAAGGGTGTGGCAAGGGTATCACATGGTGTGAGAAGGGTGTGGCAAGGGTATCACACGGAGTGAGAAGGGTGTGGCAAGGGTATCACACGGTGTGAGAAGGGTGTGGCAAGGGTGCGTTGGGGTGTGGCGCGGGTATGTCATGGGTTAAGCAGAGTATGCTACATTGTAAAGCAGGGTATGACAGGATTTGGCCAGGGTTTGCCGAGGGTGTGGCAGAATATGCCAAGGGTGAGGCAGAGTATGGCAAGGACAGAAATCAGGGTGTGGCTTCAGTGCTACACCCCTGCTGAGTAAGTATCATGATCCTGCACACTGAGCATCAGGATGCAGCTGAAGAAGGGTGGTAGTGGTAGGAATAAAAAAATCGAGGTGCTGCTCTGGGGTTTCATCCTGCAAAAGCCCTGAGAAGCAGTAAGAGAGCACAACTGAGCCTGCCTGCCCAGGAACCCTGTCAACCAGGCAAGTGATTGCGCACATCATGGCAGCAGCAGTTTGGCATCCATTATTTGTTTAATGCAGAGATCAACACAGTATACCTGCTATACCACGCGCTGATAATTGCAATTCGGCCACGCTCCAGCTTCCAGTTACTCCCTAAGTCAGAGAGTGCGCATGAAGTCACCACCTTCCAACGCACCTTGAAGGCTTTGTCCCTGAGCCGCATTGATTCCTTCTGCGAGAGCTTGGCTGCAGTGGGCCTGTTTGCTGCTTTGATCTGCAGCTGTTGCTTCCGCGCAAGCGCTGCAAATGTGAAGAGCACAGAGCGTGATTGTGAAGTGAGGGAGCCTTCTCACATGTAAATGTAACATTATAAATGTTCTGGGCTGCCTGTACCTTCAGCCCTTGTACCCTTGTACCCTTGGTGCCTTGTACCCTTGGTGCCTTGTACCCTTGTACCCTTGTACCCTTGTACCCTTGTACCCTTGGTGCCTTGTACCCTTGGTGCCACGAGCTGTGAGCATGAGCTCATGGCTCTCTGCCAACCCATGAATCCTGGTGCGTGAACGGAAAGTCTGCACAAATTCTCACTGCTGCTAAATGTTCGCTAGTCCATTCCAGCATGCATTGACTGTTGGACAGAGAAGCATAGCTCAATTCAGGCATTGGCCACACATACTGCGCACTATCCATTGGCAAGACAGCAGTGGGAATGGAAAGGCCTGTGGGAGCTGAAGGGTTAGGGGGACGGTAGAGAGTGTGGGCCATCCACTTGCAAGACAGCGTTGGGAATGGAAGAGCCTGGGGGAGCTGAAGGGCAAGGGGGACGGTAGAAGTGCTCCTTGCCAGCCCTCTGCATATCTCCTCAACCAGTGAGTGAATATGGTGACTCACTGGTCTCAGCATCCTCCTCTCTCGTGGCCTTCAAGTAGTATGCCAGCGCAACATTGTTGATGGCTGCTGCACTGCTTGGCTTGGACGCCTGTTGGAGCATCGCAAGGCAGCCATGGCCACAAAAGTGCCATCAGGATCTGGTCTTATCAAATACGCAGGGGGGCATGTACTGAGAGAATGCCCTTGGAGGGGGCAGGAGCAGGGTACTTGGCCTCGCTAGCTTCATTCAATCTTTCATGCACCAGACAGTTGCACAGGCGTCCGCTGAGCTCTTGCTCAGGTAGTCATAAGGCTTTAAGATTTGCTCACATGAAGGCATTTGTCTGCCTGTTTTTGTGTCTATAAGTTTCTATCTTTTTTAGGCTGCTGCTGCTGCTGCTGCTGCTGCTGCTGTGGTCATCGTCGTTTTCCTTGCAATGCGCCCTAAAATGTGCATCCTTGTCTTTGCACCCACCGCAACAGCTTGGAACAGAGGCATGGCATCATCATAACGCTTCTTGGCCATGTACCTGCAACCAGCAGGATAGACCGGCACATGTGCAGGGTCATGACTAACGGGCCTGCATACATCAATCTCAGATCCTAGATCATCCCCTGCAATCCCAGGGAAATAGCAGCACAATTGTATGGTCCCCACATCAGGCTCATGCCAGGTGCTTGTGATGGAGCAGCCAAGCAAAAAGCCCTTGTGATGGAGCAGCCAGGGCAAAAAGCGCTTGTGATGGAGCAGCCACGGCAACAAGTACTCATGCTGCCTAGGAGGATATTTTGAGGCACCTTTTGTTGGATGCAAGCAAGGCTCACAAGGACATGAAGCAGGGGCCCACAAGGATATGAAGCAGGGGCCCAGCACTCGCACCCTGGATCACGAGCTGCCTGGCAAACATGGAGCACAGCACAGGGTGCAGCAGAGACTCTGTGCAACCCTCGCACGGGTGCAGTAGAGACTCTGTGCAACCCTCGCAGCACAGGGTGCAGTAGAGACTCTGTGTAACCCTCGCACGGGTGCAGTAGAGACTCTGTGCAACCCTCGCAGCACAGGGTGCAGCAGAGACTCTGTGTAACCCTCGCACGGGTGCAGCAGAGACTCTGT
>LFIK01001590.1_pt1 | contig 18133 bp, 16 predicted proteins | sample 643401 | NCBI WGS metagenome assembly LFIK01 (sample SAMN03777447, study PRJNA286221) | soda lake metagenome | biome: soda lake; feature: Kulunda steppe; material: water; isolation source: sample T5-Br brine of Lake Tanatar-5 | place: Russia: Kulunda steppe | collected 2010-07
CACCCAAAAGACCAAAAATCAAACAGCGCGCCCAAACATGAGCACAACCGCCCGATAATCCCAAGGATGCACCAACAACAAAGCAACACGCCCCGCCGCCGGTGAAGGCGTATCTACGGATGAGTCGGGCCGAGTTCAACCCCTTTCGTGCCCGGTCGGCGAAGAAATCGCGACACAAAGCCGGACCGCGGCCAAGTGCCTGTGGCCGCGCGGTGTTTCCTGCGCTTCATCGTTGACTCGCGCGCGTGGGCGATGGTTACCTTTGGGTAGTCGTTCCGGCTTTCGGGTCGGCAGGACACTGGCACACCAAACCATGACACACCAAACCATGACAGGGGGAGCATCCAATGCGTCCATCGATTCTCGTCGCCCTCGCCGCCACCGGCATCGCCACCGCCGGCGCGGCCTCGGCACAGGAAACCACCTTCGTCGCGATCGGAACCGGCGGGGTGACCGGCGTCTACTACCCGGCCGGCGGCGCGATCTGCCGGCTGGTGAATCAGGGCCGCTCGGAGCACGGCATCCGCTGCGGCGTCGAGTCGACCGGGGGCTCGATCTTCAATCTGAACGCGCTGCGCGATCAGGAGCTGGAGATGGGCATCGTCCAGACCGACTGGCAGTACCATGCCTATAACGGCACCTCCGATTTCGAGGATGACGCGTTCGAAGGCCTGCGCGCCGTCTTCTCGCTGCATCCGGAACCCTTCACCGTCGTCGCGCGCGCCGATGCCGAGATCTCGAGCTTCGCCGATCTGCAGGGCAAGCGCGTCAATGTCGGCAATCCGGGCTCCGGCCAGCGCGCCACCATGGAAGTCGTGATGGAGGCCATGGGCTGGACCATGGACGATTTCGGCGTCGTGTCCGAGTTGCAGGCGGGCGAGCAGGCCCAGGCGCTGTGCGACAACAACATCGACGCCATGGTCTACACGGTCGGGCACCCGTCCGGTGCCATCGAGGAGGCGACGACCGCCTGCGACACCGTGATCGTGCCGGTGGACAACGAGGCGGTAAGCGGCCTCGTGGAAGACAACTCCTATTACCGCGAGGCCACGATCCCCGGCGGCATGTATCGCGGCACCGAGGACGATGTCCTCACCTTCGGCGTCGGGGCCTCTTTTGTGACGGCGGACTTCGTCGATGAGGAAACCGTCTACCAGGTCACCAAGGCCGTGATGGACAATCTCGACGATTTCCGCGAGCTGCACCCGGCCCTCGGGATTCTGGTGCGCGAAGAGATGGTGACCGACGGGATCTCGGCACCGCTGCACCCGGGCGCCGAGCGCTACTACGAGGAAGCGGGTCTCCTCGACAACTGAGGCCATGGCGCACCCGCCGCGCGCGCGGCGGGTCGCTGCACGGCGCGCGTCGCCCGGGAGCGATGCGCGCCGAAGCTTGCGAACGGGAGCAGATCATGGCGCAATCCGGCGACGGCGCAGGGCGCAAGCTCAGCGAGGAAGAGCTTCGCGAACTCATGGCCAGCACCGACAGCGGCGGGCGCGCTCCCGGCAACCGGTATGTCGTGTTCCTGATCGCCGCCGTGGCGCTGTTCTGGTCGCTGTTCCAGATCTGGATCGCCGATCCGCAATTCTGGTTCGGCGAGTTCGGTTTCGTCAGCATCATGGGCGCCGATCAGACGCGGCCCATGCATCTGACGCTCGCGCTGCTGCTGGCCTTCCTGTGCTACCCGGCGCTCAAATCCTCGCCGCGCGACCGCGTCCCGCTCACCGACTGGTTTCTCGCATTCGCCGCGGCCGGCAGCGCCTTCTACGTCTTCTGGTTCTCGCGCGAAATCTCCGACACCGCGCGGCAGGGGCGGCTCGTCCGGACCGAGTTCGAAGCCTTCGGCATCGATTTCGGAACCATCTATCCGCAGGTCATCGTCGGCTGCATCGGGCTGGTGCTGTTGCTCGAGGCGGCGCGGCGCACGCTCGGCCCCGCGCTCACGGTGCTCGGCGCGCTCTTCATCGCCTATTCCTATTTCGGCACCGGCTGGCTGATCCCCGAACTCATCGAGCACCGCGGCCGCTCGCTCAATGCGATCATCAACACGCAGTGGTACGACACCAATGTCGGCGTGTTCGGCATCCCGCTCGGGGTTTCGACCTCCTTCGTGTTCCTCTTCGTCCTGTTCGGCGCGCTTCTGGAGCGTGCGGGCGCGGGCAACTACTTTATCAAGATTGCCTTCGCCGGGCTCGGCCATCTTCGCGGCGGCCCGGCCAAGGCGGCCGTGGTCGGTTCGGGCATGACCGGGCTGATCTCGGGCTCCTCGATCGCGAACGTCGTGACCACGGGCACATTCACCATCCCGCTGATGCGCCGCGTCGGGCTGACGCGCGAGAAGGCGGGCGCGATCGAGGTCGCCTCGTCGGTGAACGGGCAGATCATGCCGCCGGTGATGGGGGCGGCGGCCTTCCTGATGGTCGAATTCGTCGGGATCTCCTATCTCGAGGTGATCAAGCACGCCTTCGTCCCGGCGGTGATCTCCTACATCGCGCTGATCTACATCGTCCATCTCGAGGCGCTGCGCAACGACATCGAGGCGCTCGGCCCGGCGCGCAGCCTGCTGCAGATGTTTCTCAAGATCGTCGCGGGCTTTGTCGTCGCCGGGATCGGCTTCTACGCGCTGGTGCTCGGGGTGGACCTTCTGCGCGGCGCCGCACCCGGGTTGTCGGACCCGATCATGATCGCCGTGATCGGGCTGGCCTATCTCGGCGCGCTCATGGTCGCGGCGCGCCGCGCCGATCTGGAGATGGACGATCCGAAGGCCAAGGAAATCACGCTGCCGGTCATGAAGGAGGTCTTCCCGACCGGCATCCATTTCCTGCTGCCGATCCTCGTTCTGGTGTGGTTCCTGATGGTGGAGCGTCAGTCGCCCTCGAAATCGGCCTTCTACGCGGTCTCGACGATGCTGTTCATCATCATCACGCAACGCCCGATCAAGGCGCTCCTGCGCCGCCAGAGCGGCGTGATCTCCGAGCTCGTCGCCGGCCTCATCGACATGCTGCAGGGCCTGATCACCGGCGCGCGCAACATGATCGGCATCGGGGTGGCCACCGCGGCCGCCGGCATCATCGTCGGCACCGTGACCCGCACCCCGATCGGCACCGAGCTCGCCGGCCTCGTCGAGGTGCTCGCGGGCGGGCAACTCTTCCTGATGCTGGTGCTCGTGGCGGTGTTCTCGCTGATCCTCGGGCTCGGCCTGCCAACGACGGCGAACTACATCGTCGTCTCCTCGCTGATGGCCTCCGTGGTGGTGAGCGTCGCGGGGCAGGAGGGGCTCATCGTGCCGCTGATCGCGGCGCATCTGTTCGTGTTCTATTACGGCATCATGGCGGATGTGACGCCGCCCGTGGGCCTCGCGAGCTTCGCGGCCGCGGCGGTGTCGGGGGGCGATCCGATCCGCACCGGCCTGGTCGCCTTCTTCTACTCGCTACGCACCGTCGTGCTGCCGTTCCTGTTCATCTACAACCCGGCGCTGATCCTCTACGGAATCGATCTGGGGACGATGGCGGGGCTCGCCGAGGCCGCGCTCGTCTTCGTCACCGCGACCTTCGCGATGTTGATGTTCGCCGCCGCAACGCAGGGCTACTTCCTCGCGCCGTCCTACAAGCTCGAGTCGGCCGCGCTACTGCTCGTGGCCTTCACCTTCTTCGTTCCCAATTTCTGGCTCGACAGGGTGCAGGCCCCCTTCGCCGATCACGACCCCGTCGAGGTCGAGCAGGTGCTCGGCGAGGCTGCGCCCGGCGAAGAGGTGCGGATCACCATCTCCGGCCCCGATTTCGTCACCGGCGCACAGACGACGCAAACCCTTGTCGTGGATATCGAGGAAGACGGCCTGTCGGGCTCCGAACGTGCCGACGCGGAGGGCATCGTTCCGATGCCCGAGGACGACCGGATGATCCTCGACGAGCCGATGCCGGGGACGCCGCATGACGACGCGTTCATGTCTTTCGACTTCTACGACCCGGACATGCCCGTCGAGATCACCAATGTTCAGATCCCGGCCGACCGCATGCCGCAGGAGGTGTTCTACCTGCCCGCGCTCCTGCTCTTGGGGCTGGTGATCCTGCTGCAGCGCCGGCGCCAGACGAAACCGGCCTTCTGACGGCGCGCGAATATGGTGCCGTCTACTGCTCGCGCGCGCGGATGCGGTGCAGGAGCGGCATCAGCTCGGCCATCTCCGGCCCGTGCCCCTGCCCCGTCAGCGCCTTGCGCAGCGGCATGAAGAGCGCCTTGCCCTTGCGCCCCGTGCGCTCCTTGACCGCCGCGGTCCACGCGCCCCAGCTCGTCTCGTCATAGGGCGGCTCGGGCAGCAGCCTCAGCGCCTCGGCCACGAATTCGGCGTCCTCCTCGGCGATCTCGGGTGCCGCGCCCTCGCGGCACAGACGCCACCAATCCGCGAGATCCTCGAGCGTGTCGATATTGGTGCGGGTGACGCGCCAGAACCGCTCCGCCTGCGCCTCTGGCACGCCCAGCGCGAGGATCTGGCCATGAACCGCCTCGAAGGGCAGCGATTGCAGGTGCTGACGTGTCAACGGCACCAGCTCGCCCTCGTCGAACTTGGTGGGCGCGGCGCCGAACTGCCCCGGGTCGAACCCCGCGGCCAGCGCGTCGAGCGAGTCCGCCAGCTCCACCGGCCGGCTAGAGCCGAGCCGCGCCATCAGCGAGGTCAGTGCCATCGGCGCGATGCCGCGCGCGCGCAGATCCCGCAGCGCCAGCGTGCCCAGCCGCTTCGACAGCCCCTCGCCTTTTGCGCCCGTGAGCAGGCTGTGATGCGCAAAGCGCGGCGGCTCCCCGCCGAGCGCGCGCATGATCTGGATCTGCGTGGCGGTGTTGGTGACATGATCGGCCCCGCGCACGACGTCGGTGATGCCCATCTCGAGATCGTCCACCACCGAGGCCAGCGTATAGAGCACCTGCCCGTCGCCGCGGATCAGCACCGGGTCCGACACGCTCGCCGCGTCGATGGATTGCGGCCCGAGGATGCCGTCCTGCCAGGTGATGCGCTCCTGATCGAGCCGGAAGCGCCAGTGCCCCGCCCGCTCGGCGCGCAGCGCCTCCTTTTCGGCCTCGCTCAGCTTGAGTGCGGCGCGATCATAGACCGGCGGCTTGCCCGCCGCGAGCTGCGTGCGCCGCTTGAGCTCGAGCTCGTCGGGCGTCTCGAAGCACTCATAGAGCCGGCCCTCGGCGCGCATGCGCTCGGCCGCGGCCGCGTAGCGGTCGAGCCGCTGCGACTGGCGTTCCTCGCGGTCCCATTCGAGCCCGAGCCAGCGCAGATCCTCCCGGATCGCATCGGCGTATTCCGGGCGCGAGCGTTCCGGATCGGTATCGTCGAGACGCAGGATGAAGCTGCCCCCCGCCTTGCGGGCGATCAGGAAATTGAACAGCGCCGTGCGCAGATTGCCGATATGCAGATAGCCGGTCGGCGACGGGGCGAAGCGGGTGACGGTCATCGCGTCCTCCTGTTGCGCGTGTGCTCTTTCACACCGGGCGCATTTTGTCCATACAGAGGCCCGATGCAGTCGGCAGGGAGACCGTGATGGCCGAGGACTGGGCCGGGCAGTTGGCACCTTCGCTCGCGGATTTCGAAGCCCTCGCCGAATCCGCGATCTCCGCCCTGCCGGCGCGGTTCAGGGGGGCGGCGCAAGGCGTTCTGCTCCGCGTCGTCGATTTCGCCGATGACGCGACCCTCGATGAGATGGGAATGGACGATCCGTTCGAGCTCACCGGCCTGTATGACGGCATTCCGCTGACGCAGAAATCGGTGATGGACCAGCCGGATCACCCGGACACGATCTGGCTTTACCGCCGCCCCATCCTCGAGGAATGGATCGCGCGCGGCGATGTGGCTCTGGGCGAGCTCGTCACGCATGTCTACGTGCACGAACTCGCCCATCACCTTGGCTGGTCCGACGCCGATATCGCGACGGTGGACCGCTGGTGGGAGTGAGTCAGCCCGCGATCCGGCCGGCCATCTCGACGAGGCGCGTCACCTGGTGGCGGATATGCGCCTTGTCAGCATCCGTCAGCTCGGTTCCGGCATCATGGCTGAAGCCATACGGATTTCCGCCGGTTTCGAACACCACCGGATCCGTGTAGCCCGGCGCGACGATAACCGCGCCCCAGTGCATGAACGTCGTGTAGAGCCCGATCAGCGTGCTTTCCTGGCCGCCATTTCGGTTCTGTGCCGAGGTCATCGCGCTCGCCGCCTTGTTGGCGAGCTTGCCCTCGCCCCACAGCCCGCCGAGGGTGTCAATGAAGGCGCGCATCTGGCTCGTCACGGTCCCGAAGCGCGTCGGCGAGATCATCAGATAAGCATCGGCCCACTCCATGTCGTCCGGGGTCGCGACCTCGAAAGCGGCCTGGCGCGCCTGCTCGGCTTTCCAGGGCTCCTGCGCGTCGATGACAGCCTGCGGCGCGGTTTCGGGCACGCGGCGCAGGCGCAGCTCCGCGCCTGCGGCCGTCGCGGCCTCGGCGGCGATCTCGGCGATGGCGCGGTTCGTGCCATAGGTCGAGTAGAATGCAATCGTCAGTTTCGTGGACATGTGGGCCTCCATCTTGTCGCTGCATCCGATCTAACCGCGCGACCCTCATGCACAACTCGATCCTGCCGCATGTCTGATGTGCGAATGCGCACACAATTGCCCCGCAGGACGCGCCGGCGCCAACAAACGGTGCGCGCAAGAGGGTCCTCTCGCCCGACCTCCTCAGCCGCCTGTCAGGGCATCACGGTGATGCTGGCGTCCAGATAATGCTCTTCGAGGTTTGCGCCGGGCCCGATGCGGTCGATCACGGCGAAGAGCCCCGGCGCATGCAGCGGGGTGAGCACACCGTGCCAGACGCCGCGAAGGTAATTCACGCCCTGCCCCGGCGCGGCGCGGAAGGCGCTCGGCGCTCCGGGGCGCCCGCCATCATCGGGCGCGACGATGACGAGGAAGGGATGCTCACTCATCGGCAGGAAGGCCTGGCTGCCGTCGGGGTGGCGCTCGAGCATGTCGAACGTATGGGGCAGCGGGCGCGGCGCGGCGCGAAAGATCGACACCCCCGCGCGCCCGTCCGCGCCGAAATCGAGCCGCGCGCGGTCGTGAAAGCGCCCGCAGCGCCCCTGATTGATGATCCGGTCGGGCGCGCCCGCGGCCTCGAGCACGTCGCCGAAGGGGGCAAAGGCGTCCGGGTCGAGCGGCGCGGCGCGGATCATCGCAGCACCGGATGGCGGTTGACGTCCTTGTAGAGCAGATAGCGAAACGGCCCCGGCCCGGCGGCATAGCACGCCTGCGGGCAGAAGGCGCGCAACCACATGTAGTCGCCCGCCTCGACCTCGACCCAGTCGCGGTTGAGCCGGTACACCCCCTTTCCGTCGAGCACGAAGAGCCCGTGCTCCATCACATGCGTCTCCTCGAAGGGAATGGTGCCGCCGGGCTGAAAGGTGACGATGTTCACATGCATGTCATGCGCGAGATCGTCGGGATCGACGAAGCGCGTCGTCGCCCAGCGACCCTCGGTATCGGGCATCGCGACGGGGGTGACGGCATCCTCGGTCGTCACGAAAGGCGCGGGCGCCGTGATCCCCGGCGCGGGCGCATAGCGCTTGCGCAGCCAGTGAAGGCGCAGCGGCACAGCGCCCGCCTCCAGCGTCCAGCCGCATTCCGGCGGCAGATAGGCGTAGCTGCCCGGCCCGAGCGGATGCGCCGCGCCCCCGAGGCGCAGCACCCCCTCGCCGCCGGTGACATAAACCACCCCCTGCGCGGCCGCGTCGGGCTCGGGCGTTTCGCTGCCGCCGCCCGGCGCGACCTCCATCAGGTAATGCGCGAAGCTCTCGGCGAACCCCGAAAGCGGACGCGCGAGGATCCAGGCGCGCGTGCCCCGCCAGCCGGGCAGGTTCGAGGTGACGATGTCTGTCATCACCCCGCGCGGGATCACGGCATAGGCCTCGGTGAACACCGCGCGGCCGGTGTGGAGCGCGCTTTGCGGCGGCAGGCCGCCCGGGCTGGTCATGGCAGCATGTCCTTCAATCGAAGCTCGGCGATGCGTTCGACCTGGCGGCAGGCCTCCTTGAACTCCGTGGCGCGGTCATTGTCGAGCCGGCGCTGCATGGCGGCCATGATGCCTGGCTTGTCGTGATCGCGCACCGCGATGATGAAGGGAAAGCCGTGACGCGCGACATAGGCGGCGTTGAGACCTTCGAAGGTCTCGCGCTCCGCGTCGGTGAGCGCGTCGAGCCCGGCGCTGGCCTGTTCGCGGCTCGACTCCGCCGTCAGCCGCGCTGCGGCGGCGAGCTTGCCGGCGAGATCGGGATGCGCCGTCAGCACGCCGAGGCGCTCCTCCTGCGTGGCGCTGCGAAACACCCGCGCGAGCGCATTGTGCAGGCCTGCGGCGCTGTCATGCGCGGGGCCGAGCTCGCGCGCAAAAGCCCGCTCCGCGATCCAGGGCGAGTGCTCGAACACGCCGCCGAAGCATTCCACGAAGCGCGCGCGATGCATCGTGCTGGGCCGCTCGCGATGCTGCGGCGGATGGGTGGCCGCCCAATGCGCCGCGATGTCGCCGCGCCGGGCAAACCAGACCCCCTCATGCGCCTGCGCATATTCCAGAAACCGCTTCAGCCCCATCACCCGGCCGGGCCGCCCCGCGAGCCGGCAATGCAGCCCCACGCTCATCATCTTCGCCGCTCCGGCCGCGCCCTCGGCATAGAGGCAATCGAAGCTGTCCTTGAGATACTGGAAGAACTGCTCGCCCGAATTGAAACCCTGCGCGCTGACAAAGCGCATGTCGTTGGCGTCGAGCGTGTAGGGTATGATGAGCTGATCGCGCCCACCGAGGCGCAGCCATTGCGGGAGATCGTCATCATAGGCGTCCGAGATCCAGTCGAAGCGCCCGATTTCGGCGGCGAGCGGTACCGAATTCATCGAGGCGCGGCCCGTATACCAGCCCCGTGGCGGCGCGCCCGTGACCTCGGCGTGCAGCCGGATCGCCTCGGCGATCTGGGCGCGCTCTTCGGCTTCGGCCATGTCCTTGTGTTCGATCCATTTCAGCCCGTGGCTGGCGATCTCCCAGCCCGCATCGGCCATCGCTCGCGCCTGTTCGGGCCCGCGTGCCAGCGCGCTCGCCACGGCAAAGACGGTGATGGGAATGCCGAGTTCCATCAGCAGCCGGTGCAGCCGCCAGAACCCGGCACGCGCCCCGTAGTCATACATCGACTCCATGTTCCAGTGCCGCTGCCCGGGCCAGGGCTGCGCGCCGACGATCTCGGAGAGGAACGCCTCGGAGGCGGGATCGCCGTGCAGCAGGCAATTCTCGCCGCCCTCCTCGTAATTGAGCACCACCGAGACGGCGATCTTCGCGCCGCCGGGCCAGGCGGCGTCGGGCGGGGTGGGGCCGTAGCCCCGCATATCGCGCGGGTAGCGGGTCATCGTGGCTCCTTTCACCGGTTACTATCGCATCCGAACGCCGGCATTTGCAAAAAATCGCGAAAACTCCTACGCGGGTGCGAGGCGATGACGGAGGGCGAGATGGCCGAGGGATTCCTGACTACGCATGTGCTCGACACGGCGCGCGGTATTCCCGCGCGCGGGCTGCGCATCGAGCTCTACCGCGTCGACGGCGCGACGCGCGATCTGCTCGCCACCCGCGTGACCAACGAGGACGGGCGCACCGACCGCCCAATCCTGCCCGCCGTGGATTTCGCCCCGGGCACCTACGAGCTGGTGTTCCATGCCGGCGATTACCTCGATGCGCAGGGCACGCCGCCCGAGACGCCGCGCTTTCTCGACGTGGTCCCGATCCGTTTCGGGATATCGAATTCCGACAGCCACTACCATGTGCCGCTCCTGCTCTCGCCCTTCGGCTATTCGACCTATCGCGGCAGTTGAAGCCCCTCGGTCCGGCGCGCCATCTCCGCCTTGCAGCGTGTGATCATGAAATCGCAGAAGAGCCGCGTCTTGGGGTCGGTGAGCCGACGATGCGGCGTCAGGCAGGCGAGCCGGACCGGCAGCGGCGGCGTCGCCTCCGCCACCGGCACGAGCGCGCCCGAGCGCAGATGATCGGCGATCTCGAAAACCGGCTTGAGCACCACGCCGCGCCCCTCGAGCGCCCAGGCCGTGAGCACATCGCCGTCATCGGACTCGAACGGCCCCGAAATATTGAATTTCTGCAAGCCTTCGGGGGTCTGAAGGGTCCATTGAAATTCCTTTGCGCCCGGAAAGCGCAGATTCAGACAATCATGTCCATCCCGGATCAGTGCCGCGCCGTCGCCGGGATGGCCGCGCCGGGCGATGTAATCGGGCGCCGCGCACAGGATCCGCGGGCAGTCCGCTACCACCCGCATCTTGAGCGCGCTGTCCGCGAGCGGGCCGAGATGAAACGCCACGTCGAGGCCCTCGCCGGTCACGTCGATGCCGCGATCCGACAGGCGAAGCCGCACATCGATGCCCGAATGCGCGTCCTTGAAGGCAGGCACATGCGGCGCGATGAAGCGCCGCCCCACCCCGAGCGGCGCGGCCACGAAGATCGTGCCCTTCGGCGTGCGCGTGACATCAACCACCGCCGCCTCGGCCGCCTCGATCGCCTCGAGCACCCGCAGAGCGCCCTCGTAGAAGATGCGCCCGCTCTCGGTGGGGGTGAGCGCGCGCGTGGTGCGATTGAAAAGCCGTACGCCGAGATGCTTCTCGAGATCGGCGATCCGCGACGAGGCCACCGCCGGCGAGGTGCGCTGATCGCGCGCCGCCGCACTCATGCTGCCGAGCTCGTAGACGCGGGTGAACATCTTCAGGTTGCGCACATAGGCCATGCGATTGTCCGGCGGATTTTGAAAGTCCTCTGCGATTGCCTGCATTATCAGAAAGCCGGCCCGTGTTATAGCGGCCCGGCAAGCACGGAGCCGCGCCATGTATGACCTCGCCGTCCTCGGAGAATGGGCCGAATTCGCCTTGCGCTGGCTGCACGTGATCACCGCGATCGCCTGGATCGGCTCGAGCTTCTATTTCATTGCACTCGATCTGGGGCTGCGGCGGGCGGCGGACATGCCCGAGGGCGTGCACGGCGAGGAGTGGCAGGTCCATGGCGGCGGCTTCTACCACATCCAGAAATACCTCGTCGCGCCGGAGCGGCTGCCCGAGCACCTGACCTGGTTCAAATGGGAGAGCTACGCGACCTGGATGTCGGGATTCGCGCTCCTGGTGGTGATGTATTACTGGGGCGCGGAGTTCTACCTGATCGACCCGAACACCGCCGATCTCGCGATCTGGCAGGCCGTGGGGATCTCGGCGGGCTCGCTCGTTGTCGGGTGGTTCTTCTATGACTGGCTGTGCCGCACGCGGCTCGGCGAAAGCCCGACCGGGCTGATGCTGGTGCTGTTCGCGTTTCTCGTGTTCGCGTCATGGGCCTATGCGCAGCTCTTCACCGGGCGCGCGGCGCTGTTGCATACCGGGGCGCTGACGGCGACGATCATGTCGGCCAATGTGTTCCTGACGATCATCCCGAACCAGAAGATCGTCGTCGCCGATCTCAAGGCCGGGCGAGCGCCCGACGCGATCTATGGCAAGATCGCCAAGCAGCGCTCGACCCACAACAACTACCTCACCCTGCCGGTGATCTTCCTGATGCTGTCGAATCACTACCCGCTCGCGACCGAGACGGAGTGGAACTGGGTGATCGCGAGCCTCGTCTTCCTGACCGGGGTGACGATCCGGCACTACTTCAACTCGATCCATGCCGGCACCGGCAAGCCGCACTGGACCTGGGCGGTGACGGTGATGCTGTTCATCGTGATTGCCTGGCTGTCGACGGAACCGGGCACCCGCGCCGCCCCGGGCGAGGCGGCCGAGCTACGCGGATCGGCGCTGCGGCTGGCCGAGGCGGAGGGGTTCGCCGAAGTGCACGCCATCGTGCAGGGCCGCTGCGCGATGTGTCACGCGGCCGAGCCGGTCTGGCCGGGGCTGCACTGGGCGCCCAAGGGCGTCCGCTTCGAGAGCGAGAGCGACACCGCGCGCCATGCGCGCGGCATCTACACGCAATCGGGGCTGAGCCACGCCATGCCGCCGGGCGGGACCGTGGCGCTGCCCGAGCCCGACCGCGCCGCGATACGCGACTGGTACCGCGGCGCGTCGGGGTCGTGACCCGGAGCATGTTGCGCAAAAGTGGGAACCGGTTTTGCGCTCCTCGAACATGCGAACCCAAAGGGGTAGGGCGCGTCGCGTGAATTCGGACGAACGCGACGCGCTCTAGTCGCGCGCGACGCACTCGGCGATCTGGGCCGCCATCTGGGTCATCAATTCCCCGTACAGCTCGGGACCGTAATCGAGCATCATGCCCGCCGGGTCGAGCTCGGCGCCGACATGCACGCCTGTGCCCTCGACGACGACATCGACATAGCGCGAGCTGTGATTGACCTCGGGGAAGACGCAGACCGCGCCAGCCTCGGCCAGGGTCGCCTGAAGCTCTCGGATCCGCTCGGCGCCGGGTGCGGCGGCATCGCCGAGCGCGATGTTTCCGGCCACGTTCACGCCAAACTGATCCGACAGGTAGCCATAGGCGTCGTGGAACATGATCAGCGGAGCGTCGGCCACCGGCTCGAGCGTCGCAGCGACATCGGCCTCGATCTCGTCGATGCGCGCGCGCGCGGCTTCGGCGTTGGCGGCGTAGGTGTCGGCGTTGTCCGGGTCATGCTCGGACAGGCGCGCGGCGATCACGTTGATCCAGACCTGCGCGTTGCCGGTGTTCATCCAGGCATGTGGATCGAGTCCGTCATGGGCGTGGTCATGATCGTCCCCATGCCCGTGGTCGTCGTCATGGGCGTGATCGTCGTGACCAGGTTCGTCGTCCCCGTGCTCGTGCCCGTGGTCATCGTCATGGGCATGATCGTCATGCCCGTCGTCGTGACCATGCTCATCGTGCCCGTGATCGTCCTCGTGCTCGTGGTCGTCGTGGCTGTCGTGATCATCATCCCCGTGGTCGTGGTCGTCATGATCGTCGTAGTGACCATGCCCGTGGCCATCGTCGTGATCATGGTCGTGCCCATGCTGGAAGTCCTGCCGGTGCAGCCCCTCAGCTTCGAGCAGCGTGACCACCTCGCCGCCGCCTTCGACCCCGTCGAGGGCGCGCTGAAGCCAGGGCGTCAGCTCCGGACCCACCCAGAACACCAGATCCGCATCGGCGAGCGCCTGCGCCTGCGTCGGGCGCAGCTGGAAGCTGTGCGGGTCCGCGCCCTGATCGAGCAGCACCTCGGGCGTGCCCGTCTCGCCCATGACCTGCGCGACGAGCGACTGCACGACCGGGGTGCCGGCGACGACGGATGGCGGTTCGGCCATCGCGGGCGCTGCGGCACTGGCGAGCAGAACCGTGATGGTATAACGCATCGGGAAGCCTCCTTCGGTTGCGATACTGATGCGCGGCATCTATGTTATGAGATAACATGTCAAGTGAGAACGCAATGCCGGATCGCCAGGCCCCGTCCCTCGCCTTCGTCACGCACGACCATGCCGGCTGCGCCAGCGACGTGCTGTCGCGTGCCGAGGCGCTCGCGGCCCGCGAGGGGTTACGGCTGACGCCGGTGCGCCGCCGGGTGCTCGAGCTCCTGCTCGAGGCGCATCAGGCGCTCGGGGCCTACGAGGTGCTCGACCGGCTCGCCGCGGAGGGCCATGCGCGCCAGCCCCCCGTCGCCTATCGCGCGCTCGAGTTCCTTGTCGCCAACGGCCTCGCGCACCGGGTCGAGCGCCTCAACGCCTTCACCGCCTGCATGCACCCCGACGCACCCCACAGCCCGGTCCTGCTGATCTGTCGCGACTGCAACGGCGTGGCCGAGGCCCCGGCCGATTCGGTGCGCGCCGCGATCGGTGCAACCGCCGCGGAGGCCGGCTTCGAGATCGAGCGCACGAGCATCGAGGCCATCGGGCGCTGCACGTCCTGCCGGGAGGGAGCATGACGCTGATCGCCGCTCAGAAGGTCGCCGCCAGCTTCGGCGGACCGCCGGTGCTGCGCGATGTCGATTTTTCCATCGAGCCGGGCGAAATCGTCACCATCGTGGGCCCCAACGGCTCGGGAAAGTCAGTGCTCTTGCGGCTGCTTCTCGGCATCCTCACGCCGTCGAGCGGCCGGGTCCGGCGCAAGCGCGGGCTGCGCGTGGGCTATGTGCCGCAGCGGCTGCATATCGACGCGGCGCTGCCGATGCCGGTGCGCCGGTTTCTCAGCCTGCCGCGGCGGCGCACGAAGAGGGAAATCGCGCAGGTGCTCGGCCGGGTCGGGGTGCCGCAGGTCGCCGATCAGCAGATGACGACGCTTTCGGGCGGCCAGTTCCAGCGCGTGCTGCTCGCCCGCGCGCTTTTGTCCGAGCCCGAGATCCTGGTGCTCGACGAGGCCGCGCAGGGGCTCGATCAGCCCGGAATCGCGGCCTTCTACCGGCTCATCGACGCGGTGCATCGCGAGCTGGGCTGCGCGGTGCTGTCGGTCAGCCACGATCTGCATGTGGTGATGTCGGCCTCGGACCGGGTGATCTGCTTGAACGGCCATATCTGCTGTCAGGGCGCGCCGAGCGTCGTGTCCTCGGCGCCCGAATACCGTGCGCTCTTCGGTCTCGGCACCGAGGGCGCGCTCGCGCTCTATCAGCACAGTCACGATCACGGCCATGACGGGGCTCGCGATGCTGGATGACTTCTTTACGCGCGCGCTGCTCGCCGGGGTGGCGGTGGCGGCGGCGACGGGGCCGCTGGGTTGCTTCGTGGTGTGGCGGCGCATGGCCTATTTCGGCGATGCCACGGCGCATGCCGCGATTCTCGGCGTGGCGCTCTCGCTGGCGTTCGCGTGGTCGATCTATGTCGGCACGCTGCTCGTGGCCTTCGCGATGGCGCTCATGGTCTCGACGCTGGTGGGGCGCGGCTGGGCGATCGACACGACGCTGGGGGTTCTGGCCCATTCCGGGCTCGCCTTCGGACTTGTGGCTGTGTCCTTCCTGCCCAATGTGCGGGTGGATCTGTCGGCCTATCTTTTCGGGGACATACTCGCGGTGGCGCGGTTCGATCTCGCCGTGATCGCGGGGGGCGCGGTGCTCGTGGCGGCGCTCCTGGCCTTGCGCTGGCAGGGATTGCTGACGGCGACGGTGAGCGAGGATCTCGCCCACGCCTCCGGCATCGACCCTGCGCGCGAGCGGCTGGTGCTGACCGTGGCCCTCGCGGTGGTGGTGGCGGTGGCGCTCAAGGTGGTCGGGGTGCTGCTGATCGCGGCGATGCTGATCATCCCGGCCGCCACGGCGCGCAACTTCGCCCGCTCGCCCGAACTCATGGCCGCCCTCGCCGCGCTGATCGGGGCGGGCGCGGTAATCGGCGGGCTGCACGCCTCGCTGATCTGGGACACCCCGGCGGGGCCCAGCATCGTCTCCCTCGCCGCCGCGCTCTTCGCCGCCGCGGTCATCGGCTGCAGCCTGTGGCGCACCGCCGGCGCGGCACTGCGACGGTAGCGCCCGCGCTCATCCCGCGCCTGCCGCGATATGGCGACAGGGGCTCGGAGCGCATGAACCTCGGACAATCCGGCGATTTCCGGGGGACGTGACTCAGGTCATCGGGATCGAGACGCACCGGCGGGCTGCGCGATCGCCGAGCGCCCCATGCGCCGACATCTGCATGTCTGGCCCTGCGTTGCGACCGGCTCCCCGCCGATCCGATCCGCGCGATGCCGGGACCGAACAGCTAGGTGCGCAGCCCCACCGGTCGGCCCGGGGCGATATTCGAGGCCGCATTCACGATCGCGTCGGCGTCGATGGCGAAGTGACGGTGCAGATCGGCGATGGTGCCGCTTTGTCCGAAATGCTCCACCCCGAGCGGCACCGTCCGGTGCCCGGCCACCGCGCCGAGCCAGGAGACCGTGGCCGGGTGCCCGTCGATCACGGTTATGAGCGTGCAATGCGCCGGCAAAGGGTCGAGCAGGCGCTCGATATGGCTCGCCGCGCCGCGATTGCCGCGCGCGCGGGCGCGCCGCGCCGCCGTCCAGCCCGCATTGAGCCGATCCGCCGAGGTCACGGCGAGCACCCCGATATCGCGCCGGTCGCCGCCGATGCGCCCGGCCGCCGCGATCGCCTCGGGGCCGACGGCGCCCTGATAGGCGATCACCAGCTCGCAGTTCGGCCCCGGTTCGCGCAGCCAATACGCACCGTCGATGACATGCGCCGCGAAATCGGGATCGGCGCGGCGCAGCGGTTGCTCCACGGGCCGCGTCGACAGGCGCAGATACACCGCGCCGCCGGTTTCGTCGCGCAGCCAGCTGTGCTCGTCGGGGTCACCCTCGCCGTCGCGCTGCAGGTAGTCGAAGGCCCAGCCCATGATGAGCGCAAGCTCGTCGAGAAAGGCGGGCTCGAACGCCGCGAGCCCGTCCTGGCTCATCCCGATGAGCGGTGTGCCGACGGATTGATGCGCGCCGCCCTCCGGCGCGAGCGTCACCCCCGAGGGCGTGCCGGCGATGATGAAGCGCGCATCCTGGTAGCAGGCATAGTTGAGCGCATCGAGCCCGCGCGCGACGAACGGGTCATACACCGTGCCCACCGGCAGGAGCCGCGCGCCGAACAGGCTGTGCGACAGCCCCGCCGCGCCGAGGAGCAGGAAAAGGTTCATCTCCGCGATGCCGAGCTCGATATGCTGGCCGGTGGGCGCGAAGCCCCATTTCTGCGTCGAGGGGACCTTCTGCTCGCGATATGTATCGGGCTGGGCATCGCGCGCAAAGAGCCCGCGCCGGTTGACCCAGGGGCCGAGCCCGGTCGAGACGGTCACATCCGGCGAGGTGGTCACGATTCGATCGGCCAGCGCCGCGTCGGATTTCGCGAGGCTGTCGAGGATCTTGCCGAATCCCGCCTGCGTGGAGAGGACCCGGTCCGCGGGCGCGTCGAGCGCGGGCACCGGCACGGCAGGCGCCCTGTGCCGGCGCGGGCCGGGCCGGAAGAAAGGCACGTCACGCAGAAAGGCGCGCAGCGCGTCCGGGTCCCGCGCCCCCGCAAGTGGCTCCCATTCCGCCCCCTCGGGCACGCCGAGCCGCTCGCGCAGCGCCGCAATCTGCGCCTCGGTCATCAGCCCGGCATGGTTGTCCTTGTGCCCGGCCAGCGGGGTGCCCCGCCCCTTGGTCGTGTAGGCGATGAAGACGGTGGGGCGGTCATCGGTGACCCCGTCGAAGCCCGCGCAGAGCGTGCGCAGGCAATGCCCGCCAAGATCGGTCATCAGCGCCGCGAGCTCGTCGTCCGAGCGCGCATCGAGCAGCGCCGAGACCGGCCCCTGATCGCCCAGATCCGCCATCAGCCGCGCGCGCCATGCCGCGCCGCCGCGAAAGGTCAGCGCGGAATAGAGATCGTTCGGGCAGCTATCGATCCACTCGCGCAGCGCCGCGCCGCCCGGCTCGGCGAAGGCCGCCTCCTGGCGCGCGCCGTATTTGAGCCGTACCACGCGCCAGCCGAACGCCTCGAAGATGCGCTCGATGCGCTGCCACAGACCCTCGCGCACCACCCCGTCGAGGCTCTGGCGGTTGTAGTCGATCACCCACCAGGTGTTGCGCAGCCCCTGCTTGAAGCCCTCCTGCAGGCACTCGTAGATATTGCCCTCGTCGAGTTCGGCATCCCCGACGAGCGCAACCATCCGCCCCTCCGGCCCCTGCGCGAAGCCGTGCGTGTGGACATAATCCTGCACCATCGCCGCGAAGGCCGGCATCGCGGCCCCCAGCCCCACCGAGCCGGTCGAGAAATCGACATCATCGACGTCCTTGGTGCGCGAGGGGTAGGATTGTGCCCCGCCCCAGCCGCGGAACCGCTCGAGCTGCGCGCGGCTCTGGTTGCCCATCAGATACTGCGCGGCGTGAAACACCGGCGAGGCATGCGGCTTGACGGCGACGCGGTCCTCGGGGCGCAGGACGTGAAAATAGAGCGCCGTCATCAGCGTGACCATGGAGGCGCAGCTCGCCTGGTGGCCGCCGACCTTCACGTCACCCTCGCCCTTGGGCCGCAGGGTGTTGGCGTTATGGATCGTCCATTGCGACAGCCAGAGGAGCCGCTGCTCGATCGTTTCGAGATTGCGAAGGATCGCCGTGTCCATGTGCTTCTCCACCGTCGCCTGCGGCCATCCTCGCGGCCGCGCGCCGCGGCCGCAAGCGGTCACTCGGCCGGCGCGATCAGCCC
>LFIK01001591.1_pt1 | contig 18128 bp, 13 predicted proteins | sample 643401 | NCBI WGS metagenome assembly LFIK01 (sample SAMN03777447, study PRJNA286221) | soda lake metagenome | biome: soda lake; feature: Kulunda steppe; material: water; isolation source: sample T5-Br brine of Lake Tanatar-5 | place: Russia: Kulunda steppe | collected 2010-07
CACCATGACGTTGTCGATATCCATGGCATGGCGCAGCACGCTGGGGTATTCCATATCGTCCAGGATCAGGTGGTCGTACACCTCATCGCTGAACACGTAGATGCCGCGGTAGGCGCATTCCTCCAGGATTGCCTCGATGGTCTCCCGGGGATAAACCGTGCCGGTGGGGTTGCTGGGGGAATTGAGCACGACGCCGTAGGTGCGCATGCCCATGGCGTCGATCATTTCCTGCGGGTCGAGCTGGTGGCCGTTTTCCGCGCGCGTGGGAATCAGCTTCACCTCGCCGCCGTTCATACGGATCAGCGGCGCATACAGCAGGAACGTGGGGTCGGTGACCAGGAACTGCCGGCCGGGCGCGGCGGTGGCCGTGAGGGCCAGGTACATGGCCTCCGTGGCGCCGGTGGTGATCAGGATGTTGTCTTCCGTGATAGTGCGCTGATAGCGGTTGCCGTAGTACTCGGCAAGCGCCTCCACCAGTTCCGGAAGGCCCGCGTCCATGGTGTAGCCGGTCTGGCCGGCTTCCAGTGCCTCGATGTATGCGTCCACGATATGGCGTGGCGTGGGGAAGTTGGGTTGGCCGATGGAGAGGTGGATCACGTCATCCATCTTGGCCGCAAGGTTGACCATCTTCCGGATGCCCGCCACCGGAATGGCGCGCAGGGAGGGGTGCCAGGTGGCGTCCCGCAGGTCCTCCACTTCCGACAGATCCATATCGTCGATATCCACCGGATTCACGGCCATGACGCGGTACTCCCGTTGCTGTGCTGACAGCCCGACTATGGAGCCGTGAAATCCCCTGGGTCAAGACGTTCCGTGATTGCCGGTTTGCGGGGCAGGTTGACGGGTTCGGCCCCGGCTGTATACCGTCCAGAGATTCACTTTGGGCAGCGCGTTTCGATCTCGCTGCCAGCGAGGAGTTGCCATGTCCGACAAACCCGTCATCGCCGTGGTGACCGCGGCCGATGAAGACTGGCCCCCGGGCCTGGACCCCCTGCGGGACGACGCCGAACTCAAGCTTTGCAACGACCGCGACAGCCTGTCACGGCATTTGCCGGAGGCGGACATCCTCATGGTCACGGACTTCCGCACGGATCTGCTGGAAGACGTGTGGCCGGATGAGCACCGCATCCAGTGGATTCATGCCACCAGCGCTGGCGTGGATGCGCTGATGATCCCCCCGATCCGCGACAGTGACATCCCGGTGACCAACGCGCGCGGCGTGTTCGATCGGCCCATCGCTGAATTCGTCTTGGGCCTGGTGCTGAGCTTTGCCAAGGATTTCCCGGGTTCACTGCGCTACCAGCAACAGCATCAGTGGAGGCACCGCGATACCGAGCGTATCGAGGGCACGCAGGTGCTGGTGGTGGGGGCCGGCTCCATCGGCCGGCAGATCGCCCGTCTGCTGGGCGCGGTGGGCATGCGGGTGGACGGCGTGGCGCGATCAGCCCGGGACAGTGATCCGGACTTCGACCGCGTGCATCCCGCCGATGCGTTGCTCGAGCGGCTTCAGGACGCTGATTACGTGGTGATCGCCGCGCCTCTCACCGACGAGACGCGGGGCCTGTTCGATGCCGCGGCGTTCCGGGCCATGAAGCCCTCTGCGCGGTTCATCAACATCGGGCGTGGCCCCATCGTGCAGACCGAGGCGCTGGTGCAGGCCCTGCGTGACGGGGAACTGGCCGGTGCCGGGCTCGACGTGTTTGAAGAGGAACCACTGCCGGCAGATCACCCGCTGTGGGCGTTTCCCAATGTGCTGATATCCGCCCACATGTCCGGCGATGTAGTAGGCTGGCGCAAGACTCTGACCCGGCAGTTCATCGACCACTTCCGCTGTTGGCAGCAAGATGAGCCCTTGCCCAACCAGGTGGACAAGGCGCGCGGCTATGTGCCGCCGGGGTCATGAAACCAATAGCGGAAGACCGAGAAAACAATCGACGGAGGCAGCATGCTCGAATCCAGCTTGCTTGAGCAGGTGCGTGGTTACATCAATGGTGAATGGGTTGCCGGTGGGGAAGGTGTGCTGCCGGTGTACAACCCGGCCAACGGGCAGTTGCTGGCGGAAGTGCCCAATATGGGCGCCGCGGAAACCCGGCAGGCGGTGGAGGCGGCCCGGGCCAGTCTCAAGCGCCCGGCGAGCCTGGAGCAGCGGCGGGACTGGCTGGCGGCGATCGCCAAGGCGCTCACCGACAACCGCGAGGAGATCGGCCGCATTCTCACCATGGAGCACGGCAAGCCGCTGAAGGAAGGCCAGGGCGAGGTGGACTACGCCGCGGGTTTCTTCAGCTACTGTGCCAAGCACGTGCATGAACTGGCGCCGCGCCGGTTGGAGGAGAAGCCCCGCGATTGCGAGTGGACGGTGCACTACCGCCCGGCCGGCGTGGTGGGCCTGATCACGCCCTGGAACTTTCCCATCGGCATGATTGCGAAGAAGCTGTCCGCGGCGCTGGCCGCCGATTGCCCCAGCGTGATCAAGCCGTCGTCCAAGACGCCGCTGACCATGATTGCCCTGTTCTCGCTGCTGCACGACGTGGTGAAGCTGCCGCCGGGCAAGGTGAACCTGGTGATGGGCTCCTCGGGGCCCATTGGTGATGTGCTGATGGAGCACCCGGACGTGCGCGTGGTGAGCTTCACCGGCTCCACCGAGGTGGGCAAGGAACTGGTCCGCAAGTCTGCCGACCAGGTGAAAAAGCTCACGCTGGAACTGGGCGGCAACGCACCGTTCATCGTCTTTGACGATGCCGACCTGGACAAGGCGGCCGATCAGTTGATGGGGAACAAGTTCCGCGGCGGCGGCCAGACCTGCGTGTGCGCGAACCGCATCCTGGTACACAGTGCGGTGGCCGAGGCTTTCGGCCAGAAGGTCAAGGAACGCGTGGACAAGCTGACCGTGGGCGACGGCATGGAACCGGGCACCGATATCGGCCCGCTGATCGACCGCAACGGATACCACAAGGTGCGGCGTCACGCGACTGATGCGCTGGAGAAGGGCGCCACGGTGATCGCGGGGAAGGTGCCGGACCCCATCGAAAACGACTGGGGCGGCTTCTTCCCGCCCACCGTGCTGCAGGGTGCCACGGCGGACATGGCCTGCTGGAAGGAGGAAACCTTCGGCCCGCTGGTGCCGCTGGTGCACTTCGACACCGAGGAGCAGGCGCTGGAGCTGGCCAATCAGACGGAATTCGGCCTCGCTTCCTACCTGTTCACTGCGGATGACGCGCGCGCCCAGCGCATGATGGCGGGGCTGGAATTCGCCCACGTGGGTTACAACACGGGCACCGGCCCCACGCCGGAAGCGCCGTTCGGCGGCATGAAACAGTCCGGCTACGGGCGCGAGGGCGGCCTGGAAGGTTTGTTCGAGTTCATCGAGCCGCAGACCGTACCCAAGGGCTAGCGGCTCAGGCCACCCTGCGCCTTCGAACGGGCGCAGGGTGGCGATCGCTACCGACTGGCCGCATCGGATCGACTCATGCCCACCAGCCCCCGCAACCTGCCCAGGGTGACCAGCGCCGCCGCGCCCAGCAACGCGATCCCGCCCAACACGATCATGGTGAGCTTGAGTCCCACCGCATCGCCGGAGGCACCCACCCCCAACACCACCGTGGCCATGGCACAGTAGGCCAGCACGTAGAAGGCGGAGATCACGCCGCCACGCTTGTCCTCCGGAGCCACCAGGCTGATGGTACCCAGGGCGCCCACGCTGGTGGCCCCGCAACCCAGTGCCGTGGTCACCGTGCCCAGGGCGAATATCAGCGGTGAGGTCAGTAGGATGCCGGCCACGCAGATCACCATGCCCAGCGCCAGCACCAGCGGCGCGACGAGCAACAGCCGGCGCGGTGGCTGATGGCGTGAGGCCAGTTGGCTGACGCCGATGATGAGCTGGAACATGGCGGCGTAAAGCCCGGCCAGGGCCCGATCACTGATACCCACCAGTTCCGCGGCCAGCGATGGACCCAGGGCGGCGTAGATGCTGCCGGCCGACCAGGACAGGCAGAAGGCGGCGCCGGCGAAAGCGAAGGCGCCCATGATCTGCCGCGGCACCGCCATGTCCTGCGGGCGCCAGTTTCGCAGCCGGAATCCCGGTCGCCGCTGGCCCAGGTTCGCGGGCCAGGTGACCGTCAACAAGGTCACGGCCCCCACGGTTGCCAGCAGCGAAATGACCAGAAAGGGCGTGAACAACGGCGCCAGATCCAGATGCAGGACCAGGGAACTGAAGGTGGGCCCGGCTGTGGCTCCCGCGGTGAGCATCAGTGCGGAAACCGTGGCCGCCCGCGCCCAGTTGCGGTCCGGATCCAGTTCCACCAGCGCCGCCGTCGCGGTGCCGGTGATCACACCCGTGCCCAGGCCGGTCAGGAAGCGGCCCAGCGCAAGACCGTAAAGGTTGCTGGCGAAAGCGAAGACCAGGCCGCCGGCGACGATGAACAGCACCCCCGGCACCAGTACCTGTCGGCGTCCTACCTGGTCGGACAGTGCACCCAGCGTCGGCAGGGTCATCACCACGCCGATCACGTACACGGAGAACACGGCGGTCAATGCCGTGGAGGAAAACCCCCATTCCGCCTGCCATACGGCATACAGCGGCGTGGGCACGTTGCTGGAGAAGATGGCCGTGAAGATCGCAAGGATGCATGCCAGACGCGCCGGCAGGTTGCGCCCGTTCCCCTCTGTTGCGGCCTGGACCTGCGGCATGTCTGGTGAATTCCCTCGGGTTGAGATGACGGCGCTACTGGACACCGGGCCACTGTGCAAACAAACTAGTTTACACGTGTCGCAATAACCGGGGTCTGACCCCGGACTCTACACTCGGAGGAGAAACCATGCAGCAGGCCCAGTTCCGCCACATGAAGGACGGCACCGCCGACGACTGGCAGGTGATTGCCAGCAACTTCCGTGAGTATGCCGCGCACCTGCCCGATCGTATCCTCGATCACCTGAGGCTGCTTGACGGGGACTACGGCGGCTTCCCCGTGGACCGGCTCACCCACAGCCTGCAGTGCGCCACGCTGGCCCACGAGGATGGCCGTGACGAGGAATACGTGGTCTGCGCGTTGCTGCATGATATCGGCGACACGCTCGGCAGCTACAACCATCCGGATATCGCCGCCGCACTGCTGGAACCCTTTGTCAGCGCTGAAAACCACTGGATGGTCAAGCATCACGGCATCTTCCAGGGTTACTACTTCTTCCACCACCTGGGTATGGACCGCAATCTTCGGGACCAGTACAAGGATCACGCGCTGTACCAGCAGACCGCCGAATTCTGCGCCAAGTACGATGCCGCGGCTTTCGATCCGGAGGGCAAGACCCTGCCGCTGGAGTTCTTCGAACCGATGGTGCGCCGGGTGTTCGCCAAGCCGAAAAACAGCCTGTACAAGAAGGTCTCTGCCGAGTAGGCCTGAGCGACGGGAGGTCTTTGGTTGATTGACGCGCCTGGCTCCGGTTGCACGGAATCAGGCGTGTTGGATGGCTGTTGAAAACGCAACTCCTTGCATGTAGAGATAAAAAGGGGGATAGGAAACAATAGCGCCGAATGGCCAAGAAAACTTACGACGTGCGGCCTTGGTTGGCGGAGTTCGCCGACCCGGCAGTTGAGGGCGATTACCGCAGCGAGCAGTTCCGTCTGCAACGGTCCCAGGTGCGCTTGGCGCTGTTGGTATGGGCTGGTCTGTGGCTGCTTTTCGTGCTCGACGACTACTTGCGCACCGGAGGTCAGTCGGAGTTCACGATACTGCTAATGCAGCGCCTTATCGTGTTCGGTGCGATTCTGGCTTTCGCTGCCATCTTGCCCCGATGGCCGGCCATGCTTACGGATAGCCACGGACTGGCAGTCCTGATGATCATTGGCTGGACAGGTTACCTCTCGCTCTACTTTCTGATGCCCGCCGAGGCGGTTCCCTGGACGTTCGGCATGGGAATGGTCATGCTGGTGTCGCTGTTCGTCTTCCTGCCTATTCGCCTGCCTCACGCTCTGGGTGTTGCGCTTTACAGCATTGGGGGCACCGCCGTGGTGCTGTTCCTGAGCCAAGGTGTGCAGGGCGCACGATTGGTGTCTGCGGTGGGGGCCATGCTGGTTCCCATGATCACGGGTATGTCTGTGCTCCATAGGCTCCACAGCACACAGCGCCGGCAGTATGCGTTGCTGCTGGAGGCGCAGGATGCCAACAGGGATCTTACCGACGAGATCGCCATCCGGCAGGAACTTGAGGAGCAACTTCGGCTGCAGGCCACCACTGATCCCCTGACCGGCGTCTATAACCGGCGCCATTACGAGGAACTCATCTGCCGGGAGATACGGCGTGCCCGCCGGAACGGCTCGTCACTGGCGCTGTGCCTCCTCGACATCGACCATTTCAAGCAGGTCAATGACATCCACGGTCACGGGGTGGGTGATGAAGTGCTGAAGTTCCTGGGTCGCCTCTGCCGTGAGACCGTGCGCGAGACCGACATAGTGGGGCGCTTTGGCGGTGAGGAATTTGTCGTGGCGCTTCCGGAAACGGGCCTCGCCGATGCTCTGGCCTTCTCGGAACGTTTGCGTGAAAGACTGGAGAGTGCCGAGATTCCCACTGCAAACGGTTCGATAAGCGTCACCATCACCATCGGCGCGGCTGAACTGTCGGACAAGGACGCGTCGCTGAAGGATCTCACCCATCGGGCCGACGAGGCCCTCTATGCCGGCAAGCACTGGGGTCGCAACCAGGTGCGTGCCGCGGCCTGAACTGCGTTCGGGACGTGGGTAACAGGCTGTTCGTGGTGCATGTCGCTATCGCGAGACAGTTGTATTGTCGGTGTTTATCCAGCTTATAGTTGCTCAGAAGCGTCGGGCCACCCATGCGCGGCGCGGCAATCACGGAACGAGGGAGAAGCACATGATGAGCAGAAACCAGTTTTTTCTTTCGGTAATCGCGCTGCTCTCCAGCGTGGCCCTCGCCGGCTGCCTGAGCAGCAGCGACAGCGATAGCAGCGGCGGTGAAACCGGTACGCTGAGCCTGGCGATCACCGATGCTCCGGTGGATCGCGCCGAGGCGGTCTGGATCGAGTTCGACAGCATCACCCTGAAGCACGCCGACGGGGAGCGGCTGACGTTCGAGTATGACGAGCCGCGGAAGATCGATCTGCTGGCGCTTCAGGGGGAGGATTATGAACCCCTGCTGACCGACGAGGAAGTGCCTGCGGGACGCTATGAATGGGTGCGTTTGGGTGTCCTCCCGTATGACGGGGCGCAGACGCCGGGCAACAAGCTGACATCGTCCTACATCCAGTTCCCGCCGGACACCGAATTTGAATCCACCGAAGTGTATCTTGAGATTCCGAGCGGCTTGCAGACCGGCCTGAAGATGCAGGGCGGTTTCGTGGTCCCGGTCAACGATCGCGCCAGCTATACCATCGATTTCGATCTCCGACGCTCGATTGTCACCGTGCCTCGAGGCGGCAACCACGAGTATCCGGACTACATGCTCAAGCCCGTGGTCCGCATGATCGACAATGCCGAGGTGGGGCATCTGCGGGGGGTGGTGGATTTCACGCTGCTGCCCGATGTGGACGCCTGTCCGGACACCGGCGCAGTCTATGTGTACGAGGGCGCGGACGCGGAACTGACCGACATGCAGGAGGACGTCGGTCCGGTGGCCACCGCGCTGCTGCGTGACCGCGAGGACGGCACCTATGGCTATCGTGTCGGCTTCCTGACCGCCGGCGACTACACCGTGGCGCTGACCTGCGATGCCGATCTGGATCAGCCCGACGAGGACAACAGCGAAGACGTCGATTTCGTCTGGGCGGCGAGCATCGAGATTGTCGCCGGTGAGAAGACCCAGCGGGATATCCCCGGCCTCGAAGACTGATCGTTGACCTGTTTCAGCAAGGCCGGCCCAGCTTGAGGGGCCGGCCTTGTGTTTTTTCCGGCACCGCTTGTCCGTGGCCCCCAACGGCGCTACTGTGAACGGCAGAGCGCACCAGCCCGGAAAACCGCCCACCATGTCCCCGCTTCGTACCCTGCTGTTCCTGACGCTGCTTGCCGTTCTGGCGGGCTGCCAGCTGTATTTCATCAATACCGAGGATGACGAGGACAACGGTAACGGCCGTGGGAACCTGACCTTGCGCATCCTTGGAGCCGAGGGTGCGGGCTTTCAGCAAGTCGTCTTGCGGGTGTACGAAGTCCAGTTATGGCGTGACGACGGTACGGTGCGCCGGTTTGACGTGGATTTCCCGACACTGGAACTGTTCTCGGGTGCTGATGGGCAAGTCTTACTCAATGGTGTTGATCTGCCATCGGGAACCTATGACCGCATTCGTCTTGGTGTCGAGGGTGATCCGGTCGATGATCTCTCGTATGTGGACGATGGCTTGGGTGGCGGCAGGTTTCCCCTTGATGTGGAGCAGGACCGCGTTGATTTCGATGTGAGTTTCGACGTTCAACGGGGGAGTCGGCGAACGGTGGGCTTGGTGGTTCATACCGCCTCCGCGATCCGCCTTCGGACAGATCTCGCCCAGGACTACTTTCGGTTGTTTGGCACCGGCTATGCGGTCCGACATGACCGGTCCGGCCTTATCAGCGGCGAGTTGCCTTGCCCTGGTAACTCCGGCGATGACGCAGCGGTCTACGTCTATCGTTCGGACGCCATGAATCCGACGGATATTCAGGGTCGACTCAGCTCAGTGAATGAGCCGGTGGTCTCGTTTGCAGCCGATGATTCGCTTGCCTTCACATCGCCGCGTCTCCCGGAGGGCAACTGGCGGGTGTCCTATAGTTGTTCTGCACTGGATGATGATCCAGGAGAGCCCAGCAGCACCTTAACCTCGGAGTTGCGCGACAACGTGCAGGAAGTGGAGGTGGAGCGCGGCCAGACGGTCACGGTTGTGTTCTGATACTGGCGAAGCTGCGTGTCCGATCGGTATAGTGCATCCCCCATGCACCAGCCCGGTCCGTCCGCCATGAACCTGAAGAACCTGGAAAAACGACTCACCTACCTGGCTGCCAACGCGATCAAGGACTACCGCATGATCGAGGACGGTGACCGCATCATGGTCTGCCTGTCCGGCGGCAAGGATTCCTACGCCATGCTGGATGTGCTGCGCCTGCTGCAGAGCCGGGCGCCGGTGCGCTTCGAGCTGGTCGCGGTGAACCTGGACCAGAAACAGCCGGGCTGGCCGGAGCATGTGTTGCCGGAGTACCTGGATTCCATCGGCGTGCCCTACCGGATCCTGGAGCAGGATACCTACAGCGTGGTGAAGCGGGTGCTGCCCGAGGGCAAGACGATGTGCTCGCTTTGCTCGCGGCTGCGCCGCGGGGCGCTGTACTCGGCGGCAGAGGAAATGCGCTGCACCAAGATCGCGCTGGGCCATCACCGGGATGACCTGATCGAGACGCTGTTCCTGAACATGTTTTACGGCGGCAAGCTCGCCACCATGCCGCCCAAGCTTAGGAGCAACGATGGCCGGCACGTGGTGATCCGGCCGCTGGCCTATGTGCCGGAACGCTACCTGGAGCGCTATGCGGAACTGCGGGAGTTCCCGATCATTCCCTGCAACCTGTGCGGCTCGCAGGAGAACCTGAAGCGCGCCCAGATCAAGCAGATGATCCGTCAGTGGGAGCAGGACGACCCCAAGCGGCTCAACATCATCCTGCGCAGCATGCAGAACGTGCGGCCATCCCACCTGGGGGATACCGGGTTATACGATTTCCAGGGCTTGACCGGCAGTGTGGCGGACATGCCTGACCCCATCACCGGGGAACAGGACGCCTTCGCCGGCCTGTGGGGCGGGGCGGAGCCCCGGGCTTACCCGGCCTGAAGTGTGCCGGTCGGGGGGCGGGCTACCGGAAATCCCGCGACCGCACGGGCAGTTCTCCCAGCAACTCGCTGTGATCCACCAGCCGCCCGGCCACCAGGTGGCAGACCGGGCCGCGCCGCTCCCAGCGGCCCACCACGCCCAGCAGGCGGGCGCCTAGCAGTACCTTCCGCTGGGCGTTCCCCGTATCCCGCCACACCACCACGTTCACGTGGCCGGTTTCATCCTCCACGGTCACGAAGGTGACGCCCCCGGCGGAGCCGGGCCGTTGCCGGTTGATCACCAGCCCGGCCATGCGGGCGATGCTGCCGTCGCTCTGGGTGTGGCGTAATTCCCGGGCGGTGCGGTAACGCCAGCGGTTCAACTTGCCGCGCAACAGTTCCAGGGGGTGGGCCTCCAGGCTCAGGCCCAGGCTGGCATAGTCCTGTACCAGGTTTTCACCGGTGCCGGGGCGGGCCAGCGGTGGTGGCGTGTGATCGCCGGAGAGTGCCAGTAGCGGTGTGCCCTGATCCACGCCCAGTACCTGCCACCAGGCCTGTCGGCGATGGCCGGCCAGCGCCTTGAGGGCACCTGCATGGCTGAGTGCGGTGAGGGCGCGCTGGTCCAGTCGTGCCAGCCGTGCCAGGTGGTGTACATCCTGAAAGGGCGCGGTGCCCCGGGCGGCCGCGATGCGTTCGCCGGCCTGTTGCGACAGCCCCTTGATCATGCGCAGGCCCAGGCGCAGTGCCGGCTGGGGGCGGCCCTGGGCTTCCAGGGTGCAGTCCCAGTCGCTGCGGGTGACATCCACAGGTAAAACCCGTACGCCGTGCTCGCGTGCGTCACGCACCAGTTGTGCGGGGCCATAGAAGCCCATGGGAAGGCTGTTCAGCAGCGCGCAGCAGAACACGTCCGGGTAGTGGCACTTGATCCAGGCCGAGGCATAGACCAGCAGGGCGAAGCTGGCGGCATGGGATTCCGGGAAGCCGTATTCGCCGAAGCCCTGGATCTGGCGGAAGATGCGCTCGGCATATTCCGTGCTGTAGCCACGCTGGCGCATGCCGTCGTGCAGGCGTTGCTCGAAGTGTCCCAGCCCGCCCCGGCGGCGCCAGGCGGCCATGGAGCGGCGCAGCTGGTCCGCTTCGTCCGGGCTGAAACCGGCGGCCACCTGGGCCAGTTTCATCACCTGCTCCTGGAAGATGGGCACGCCCAGGGTGCGCTCCAGTACCGGCTTGAGATCCTCGCTGGGGTAGTCGGTGGCTTCCACCCCTTCCCGGCGGCGCAGGTAGGGATGGATCATATCGCCCTGGATGGGGCCGGGGCGGACGATGGCCACCTCGATCACGAGGTCGTAGAAGGTTCTGGGTTTCAGTCGTGGCAGCATGGCCATCTGGGCCCGGGATTCCACCTGGAACACGCCCACCGAGTCGCCCCGCTGCAACATGGCGTAGACGGCTGGATCCTCCGGCGGAATGTCCGCCAGGTCCAGCTTCCGGCCGTGATGCCTTTGCAGGAGTTCGAGGGCGCGGCGGATGGCGCTCAGCATGCCCAGTGCCAGTACATCCACCTTGAGCAGCCCCAGGGCTTCCAGATCATCCTTGTCCCACTGGATCACCGAGCGGCCGTCCATGGCGGCGTTTTCGGTGGGGACCAGTTCGCTCAACGGCCCACGGGAGATGACAAAGCCTCCCACGTGCTGGGACAGGTGACGGGGAAAGCCGATGAGTTCCCGGCACAGTACCAGCAGCCGGTGAATCACCGGGTTGTCCGGGTCGAAGCCGGCTTCCCGGACGCGCTCCTCCGCCACGCGCCGGCCGTCCCACCATTGCAGGTTGCCGGCCAGCTGGTCGATCTGGTGGGGCGCCAGCCCCAGCGCCCTGCCCAGGTCGCGCAGGGCGCTGCGCGGCCGGTAGCTGATCACCGTGGCGGCCAGTGCGGCCCGGTGACGGCCGTACTTGCGGTAAATGTACTGGATCACTTCCTCGCGCCGCTGGTGCTCGAAATCCACGTCGATGTCCGGTGGTTCGTCCCGGGCGCGGGAGATGAAACGCTCGAACAGCAACTGGCTGGTGGCCGGGTCCACGGCGGTGATGCCCAGGGCGTAGCACACCGCGGAATTGGCCGCGGAACCCCGACCCTGGCAGAGGATGTCCTGGCTGCGGGCGTAGCGGACCACGTCATGCACGGTGAGGAAGTAGGGTTCGTAGCGCAGTTCGGTGATCAGTGCCAGTTCCCGTTCCAGTTGCTCGCCGACATGCTCCGGAATACCGTTGGGCCAGCGTCGAGCGGCGCCCTGGAATGTGAGTCTGCGCAGGTGGCTGCTTGGCGTTTGGCCGGCGGGGACCAGTTCGTCCGGATACTCGTAGCGCAGTTCGTCCATGCTGAACCAGCAGCGTTTGGCGATGGCCAGGCTTTCTTCCAGCAGCGCCTTCGGGTACAGGCGTTCCAGCACGGCCACGGGCCGCAGGTGACGTTCCCCGTTGGCCAGGCCGTGCAAGCCGAGTTCAGTGACGGGCTTGCGCAGGCGGATAGCGGTGAGCGCGTCCTGTAGTGCGCGGCGGCCGCGCATATGCAGATGCACGTCGCCGGCGGCCACCAGCGGCAGGCCGGTGGCCGCGCCCAATGCCTGCAGGTGGGCCAGGCGGGCGTCGTCATCCGGCCCGAAAAACAGCTCCACGGCGAGCCAGCCGCGCCCCCGGAATTGCTCGGCAAACCACACGGCGGATTCCTGATCGATACCCTGGTCGGGCAGCAGCAAGGCCAGGCAGTCCGGTACCCGCCTGACCAGGTCTTCCCGTCGCAGGCGGTACTGTCCCTTGGGCGCGTTGAGCCGGCCGAGGGTGATCAGTGCGCTCATCTGGGCATAGGCGCGCCGGTCCGGTGCCAGCAGCACCAGGCCAGGGCCGTCCTGCAGTCGGAGTTCGGTGCCGACAATGAGTTGCAGCCGGGCGGTCTTCGCCGCCTGGTGGGCGCGTACCACGCCGGCCAGGGAGCATTCGTCGGTGATGGCCAGGGCGCGATAGCCCAGTGCTGCGGCGCGCTCCACCAGTTCTTCAGGGTGGGAGGCGCCGCGCAGGAAGGTGAAGTTGCTGATGCAGTGCAGTTCGGCGTAGGGCATACGCCAATAATACTGTTTATATATACAGCATTCCATGCACCAGGCCGGAGAGCGTTTCTTACATGTGATTCCGAGTGTGGGCCCCGTTCAACTGCTGGCGGAATAGCCCAGCTGGCTTCGAATCGGTCGGGGAGCGGGCGGCCTCATGACGGACACGCAGTGAATACGTCCCTGTAGCTTGTCGGCGGCGTCCATGCCGCCGACAGTCCGTGAACACGCCCTCAACCACCGGCCAGTCCGGCTGCCCGGGTAAGGCGCAAACGCGCGCTCGGGCAGCGGCACGGCCGAGAAGCGGGTGCCAGGCTTGTGCTTGCGTCAATCCACCTGGGGCTTGAGGTTGGCCCGGTAGCGTTTGCCGTTCTCCACGTAATGCTCCGCGGCGCGCTCGAGGCCGGCGATCTCCTCGTCAGTGAGTTGCCGGACCACCTTGCCTGGGGCTCCCATCACGAGCGAGCCATCAGGGATTTCCTTGCCCTCGGTGATCAGCGCGTTGGCCCCGATCAGGCAATTCTTGCCGATGCGCGCGCCGTTCAGGATGACGGCGTTGATGCCGATCAGGCTGTTGTCGCCGATGGTACAGCCATGCAGCATCACCTTGTGGCCCACCGTGACGTTGCGCCCGATGCGCAGCTCGATGCCTTCATCGGTGTGCAGCACGGAGCCGTCCTGCACATTGCTGTTGTCACCGATCACGATGCGATCGGTGTCGCCGCGGATCACCACGTTGAACCAGATGCTCGCGTCCTGACCCAGTTCCACCGATCCGATCACCGTGGCGTTGTCCGCCACGTAGCAATCGCCATGGGTTTTCACGCGCCGGTCGCCAAGTTGATACAGCATGGTTACACCTTCTATTCGTTGAGCCGTCGGGTACACTCGTCGCCGATACTAACAATCGAGGAGCAAGCGCCGATGGCACGTGAGGATTTCAGTTTTTTTCACACCCTGCGGGTGCGCTGGGCCGAGGCCGACATGCAGGGCGTGGTGTTCAACGCCCATTACCTTACCTTTTTTGACGTGGGCCTGACGGAGTATCTGCGTGCGTTGACGGAGCACGCGGACGGAGATGCGGGTGTTGTCGGCGATGACCTGTATGTCGCCCACGCAGAACTGGATTACCATGCCTCCGCGCGTTTTGACGATGTGCTGGATGTCGGTGTCCGGGTGGAACGGTTCGGCAGGACCAGCATGGCGTTCCGCATCGAGATTTTCCGCGGCGACGAGCACCTGATCAGTGGCCAACTGGTGTACGTGTTCACCGGCCATGCGGAGGGCGAGGAACCACGCCCCATGCCCGTGCCGGATCGGTTCCGGAACCTGGTCACAAGCTTCGAAACCAGGGCGCCCGACGCCTGAATTCCGGAGTTGGAAGCGCGCCGGTTTTGCGGGCACGCTTCCAACGCCCTTGCTATGTCATTGCGTCGAACACGATCACACCACGCGCGTTGCGCCCGGCCTCCAGGTCGGCGAAGGCCTGCGGGGCCTCGTCCACGCTGTAGCGGTGGGTGATCAGCTCGTCCAGCTTCAGTTCGCCGGTGGCGTACAGGCCCAGCAGCCGGGGGAAATCTCGGCGGGGGCGGGCAGAGCCGAACCAGCTACCGCGGATGCCCTTTTCCTCGGCGGGGATCACCAGGGTGCGCACCGTGGTCTTGTCGTCGCCCGGCGCGACGCCCACCACGATCACCTGGCCGCCCTTGCCCAGGCTGGCGAAGGCGGATTCCACCACCTTGCCGTTGCCCACGCATTCGAAGGCGTAGTCCACGCCGCCGCCGGTGAGCTTGCGGATGGTCTTGTGACTGGTGGCATCCGCCAGCACCGTGTCCGTGGCACCGAACTGCCTGGCCAGTTCCAGTTTTTCCTCGGAGGTGTCCACCGCGATGATCTGCCGGGCACCGGCGATGCGGCAGCCCTGGATCGCGTTCAGGCCCACGCCGCCGACGCCGAACACGGCGGCCGTGCTGCCTGCCTCCAGCCGCGCGGTGTTGGTCACGGCGCCGACGCCTGTCATCACGCCGCAGCCCACCAGCGCCGCCCGGTCCATGGGCACCTCGTCGGTGATCTTCACCACGTTGTTCACGTGCATGGTGGCGTACTCCGCCATAACCCCGCAGCCCATGAACACGTTGAGCTCGCCGCCGTTGGCATCACGGGTGCGCAGCGTGCCGTCCGGCAGAGTCCACAAGGACTGGGAGGCGCTGTCGCACAACACGGGGCGGCCGGACTGGCAGGGTCCGCACTGTCCGCACATATTGATGAAGGAGGTGATGATGCGGTCGCCCACGGCCAGGTCACTGACGCCATCGCCCACGGCGACGATCTCCCCGGCGCCCTCGTGCCCCAGAACCAGCGGCGTGGGCAGCGCGATGACGCCAGTGGTGGCGGACAGGTCACTGTGGCAGACGCCACAGGCATGCAGGCGCACCATGACCTCATTGCGCTTGGGTGGTTGGACCTCGATCTCTTCCACGACCACCGGCTGATTGAGTTCGCGGCAGACCACCGCGCGGGATTTCTGGGTCATGAATACTCCTCCAGGGGCTGTGCCTTATTGATGGCTGCATGCTAGCAGCGTCGGAATGAAATGATCCAATTTCGCATTGTGCCTCATTGCCTTCCCTTGCACTTGCGTCCTGCAGCACGGATCATTGCCGCTTCGGAAACATGCAGCCATGCCCCGATGCGGGCCGCCTGCTGTTTCTCCGGGTTCTTGTTCACACGATCTTCGGGCTGTTCGCGTGCCGGTGCAAGCACCACCGTGCCGGGCGGCCCTGCAACGCAGAGGGCGCTGTCGCAATGAGTGACGTCAAGAAAGTGGTGCTGGCCTACTCCGGCGGTCTGGATACATCGGTCATTCTCGAGTGGCTGAAGGATACCTACGGCTGCGAGGTGGTCACCTTCACCGCCGATCTGGGGCAGGGCGAGGAACTGGAACCCGCCCGCGCCAAGGCGCAGGCCCTGGGCGTGAAGGAGATCTACATCGAAGACCTGCGTGAGGAGTTCGTGCGGGACTTCGTCTTTCCCATGTTCCGTGCCAATGCGATCTACGAGGGCGAGTACCTGCTGGGCACCTCCATCGCGCGGCCGCTGATTGCCAAGCGCCAGGTGGAAATCGCCCGGGAAACCGGCGCCGATGCCGTCTCCCACGGCGCCACCGGCAAGGGCAATGACCAGGTACGCTTCGAACTGGGCTACTACGGGCTGGAGCCGGGCATCAAGGTCATCGCCCCGTGGCGCGAATGGGATCTGCTGTCCCGGGAAAAACTGCTGGCCTACGCGGAAAAGCGCGGTATTCCCATCGAGGGCAAGAAGCAGGGCGGTTCGCCGTATTCCATGGACGCCAACCTGCTGCACATTTCCTATGAAGGCGGAATTCTGGAGGACCCCTGGGCCGAGGCCGAGGACGACATGTGGCGCTGGTCGGTGAGCCCGGAGCAGGCACCGGACAAGCCCACCTACATCGAACTGCGCTTCGAGGGCGGTGACTGCGTGGCCATCGATGGCGAGCGCATGAGTCCGGCCACTATTCTGGCCAGGTTGAACCAGCTCGGCGGCGCCAACGGCATCGGCCGGCTGGATATCGTCGAGAACCGCTACGTGGGCATGAAGTCCCGCGGCTGCTACGAGACGCCTGGAGGCACCATCCTGCTCAAGGCGCATCGCGGCATCGAGTCCATCACGCTGGACCGGGAGGCCGCGCACCTGAAGGACGAACTGATGCCGCGCTACGCCAAGCTGGTCTACAACGGCTACTGGTTCAGCCCGGAGAGGGAAGCCATGCAGGCCCTGATCGACCAAACCCAGCAGGTGGTGAACGGCGAGGTTCGGCTCAAGCTTTACAAGGGCGCGGTCTCCGTCGTGGGCCGCAAGTCCGAGACCAACAGTCTGTTCGACGACCGCATTGCCACTTTCGAGGACGATGCGGGTGCCTACGATCAGAAGGACGCGGAGGGATTCATCAAGTTGAACGCCCTGCGGCTGAAGATCGGGGCGCGGTTGCGCAATAAGGGCTGATCCCACCATCCGGCTGCGGGCGGACCAGTCACAGGGCGTGTCTGCCGGCAACCATGCGGCCGTTCAGTGCCGGGCAGGATCCGGTCGCAGCCGCTATCGCGGTGACGGCGACCGGATCATTTCCGCCCACGCCTGCCCGTTTGCCGCGCTTTGCTCTACCATGAAGGAGGTGCTGCCCCACGGTGGGGCAGTGTTTCCATCTGCCTAAGAAAAGGCTCTGGTCATGATCCTGAAACGGATACTGAAACGGAGACCCAAATCCGGCTCCGCCGGAAGCACGACCAGGCCCGCTCCGCCCACCGCGGACCCGACGGAAGAACTACGCGGCCTGCTGGCCCGCGCTGGCCGGCAGGATGGTGCCCGACTCCGCGAGCTACTCGCCGCGGGTGCGGCGGGGCTGCCGTTGGCCCAGCGACTGGAGGGCCTGGAACAGTGCGGGGATCCCGTGCTGCAGGCCTACGTGGCGCGCAATGGCCGTGAGGTTGAATTGCGGCTGGCGGCGGTGGACCTGGTGCAGGGTGAGCGCCTGCTGGAGGAGGTGGCGCTGCATGACCGGGTATCGCGGGTCCGGCAGCGCGCGGTGGCGCGACTGGAGAGCCATGACGCCCTGGAGCGGGTGTGGAAGGCGACGCGGGGCCAGGATGCCCGGGTGGCCCGTGAGGCGCGGCGGCAACTGGATGCGCTGGAATCCGCCGAGGCGCGGGCCTCTGCCGTGCGCGACGCGCATCTCAGGTTGTGCGAGGAGGCGGAGCAACTGACCGACAGCTTGCCGAGGGAAGCGGTGGAAGCCGCCGTCCAGCGGCTGCGGAACCGTTGGCAGGCACAGCCGGCGCCACCCTCGACGGAACTGGAGCAGCGATTCCGCCACGCACTGGATGCGGCCTTGTCGAAGTTGCAGGCCGACCGCGAGCGTCGACAGCCGGTCCAGGCCCGGATCCGGGCCCTGGATGAGCTGGCCGCCGAAGTGGTCCGGGCTCATGCCGATGCCGTCGCCCACGTGCAGCATGCGCTGACCCAGCTGGAGGCGGATCCGCTGCCGGAGCCGGTTCCGGATGACCTTCGGCAACCGCTGCGCGAATCGCGTGAACTGCTGGAACACTGGGTCGAGGATATGCGTGCCTGGTTCGCCCACCAGGGCAGTATCGAGGCCATGCTCGATGCCCTGGATGACCCGGCGGAGCGGGATGATCCGGCTCACCGACGCCACCTGGAGGAACAAATCGCGGCACTCCCGTGGCGC
>LFIK01001592.1_pt1 | contig 18121 bp, 17 predicted proteins | sample 643401 | NCBI WGS metagenome assembly LFIK01 (sample SAMN03777447, study PRJNA286221) | soda lake metagenome | biome: soda lake; feature: Kulunda steppe; material: water; isolation source: sample T5-Br brine of Lake Tanatar-5 | place: Russia: Kulunda steppe | collected 2010-07
CAGGCGGTGCAGGAGCCGCAATGCTCGCCCTCGGGCGCATCGCGTGGCAGTTCCAGCGTGGTGAAGATCGCGCCGAGGAAGAACCAATTGCCCAGATCGCGCGCGAGCAGGTTGGTGTGCTTGCCCTGCCAGCCGAGCCCGGCGGCCTCGGCGAGCGGCTTTTCCATCACCGGCGCGGTATCGACGAAGACCTTGATCCCGGCCCCGGTCGCCTCCACCAGCCAGCGCCCCAGCCGCTTGAGCCGCTTCTTGACGACATCGTGGTAGTCGCGGTTCTGCGCATAGACCGAGATCGCGGCGCGGTCGCGCCGCGCCAGCACGTCGAGCGGGTCGTGATCGGGGGTGTACATCTCCGCGAGCATCACCACCGAGCGCGCCGCGGGCCACAGTGCGGCCGGATCGCCGCGCCAGTGCATCCGCTCGGCCATCCAGTTCATCTGCCCGTGACGGCCCTGCGCCACGAAATCGGCGAGCCGCGCCGGCGCCTGCGGGATCGCATCGGGCGCGCAGACCCCCATCTTCGCGAAGCCCTCCGCGCGGGCCCGCGCCTCCAGCGCCGCCTTTATCGCGCCGGGATCGGCGGGGTTAGAAATCGAGATCGGCATAATGCGCCGGTTGCGGAAACCCCGGCAGCTGATCGGCGAGCAGCGGGCGGAAGGCCGGGCGCGACTTGATCTTGGCATACCAGTCGCGGACATTCTGCGAGCGGTCCCAGTCCACATCGCTGATATAGTCGAGCGCCGAGAGATGCGCCGCGGCGGCGAAATCCGCCAGCGTCATCGCGTCGCCCGCCAGCCAGCGGCGCTGATCGAGCAGCCAGTCCATGTAATCGAGATGGAACTTGATCGCGGCCGAGCCGGTCTTGATGTTGCGCGAGTCCGGGTAGCCGCGCCCCTGCAGCTTCTTGTTGACCCGCTCGTGAAGCAGGTTCGACGTCACCTCGGTGTGGAACTTGTCGTCGAACCAGGCGCACAGGCGGCGCGTCTCGTAGCGCGCGCGCGGCTCCTCGGGAATCAGCCGGGGCTCGGGGATCTGCGTGTCGATGTATTCGCAGATCGCCTGGCTTTCGGGCATGTTGTGCCCGTCCATGCGCAGCACGGGGACCTTGCCGGCCGGGTTCCGGCGCAGGAAATCGGTCGAGGGCTCCCAGTAACGCTCCTCGACGAGCTCGCATTCGATCTTCTTTTCCGCGAGCGTCAGGCGGACCTTGCGGCAAAAGGGCGACAGCGGGACGTGATAGAGGCGTAGCATCGCGAGCGGGCCTTCGGTTGCGCTGTGTCTTCAATGCCGCGCGACGGGCGCGGTTTCAATCCTCGAAGCAGGCCGCGCGCCCATCGGCGCGGATCGTTGCGGCGCCGTCACGGATCGCGGCGGCACGGTTCTGCAGCTGCGGCGTGAGGCTGGCGGCGTTGCGCGCCTTGGGGTTGGGCAGCACCGCGGCGAGGCGGGCGGCCTGTGTCTCGGTCAGATCCGCCGCGGTGGTGCCGAAATACCGCGCCGCGGCGGCCTCGACGCCGAACACGCCGTCATCGAACTCGGCCATGTTGAGATAGACCTCCAGGATGCGCCGCTTGGGCCAGATCAGCTCCACCATCGGCGTCATCACCGCTTCGAGCGCCTTGCGCGGCCAGCTGCGCGCGTGCCACAGATAGACGTTCTTGACGGTCTGCTGCGTGATGGTCGAGGCGCCGCGGGTGCCGCCGGCCTCGATGGCGCGGCGGATCTCGTTCATGTCAAAGCCCCAGTGCAGGCAGAAATTGGCGTCCTCGGCGGCGACGGCGGCGCGCGCCATCGTGGGGGCGATCGCCTCCATCGGGATCCATTCGCGCTCGATCGCGCCGGTGCGCCGGTACTCACCGAGCATGTAAAAGCCCCCCGGCGGATTGACGAAGGCGAACAGCAACACCGCAAGCAGCAATACCGCAAAGAGCGCGCCAAGCCCGCGCAGCACCCAGCGGCGCAGCCAGCGCAGCGGCCCGCGCACCGTGCGCAGCAGAAGCGGCTCCGGCGGGGCCTTGGCACGACGTTTTCGCGACTGTTTCGCCATCTTCGGGTCCGTGGGCATGGTGGCGGGGTCTTCGCCGGTCTCTCACGCGGGCGCGGCCCAAGTCTAGCCCGGTTGCGGGCGCCCGGGCTGACGCGCGAGCTGCACGGCGAGGATGCCGGCCATTATCACCGCGACGCCGATCGCATCAATAATCCCCATCCGCTCACCGAGCAGGAGCGCGGCAATGGCCACGCCGAAGAACGGGTTGAGAAAGTGAAAGGTCGCGGCGCGCACCGGCCCGATCCGCCCCACGAGCCAGAACCACACCCAGGTCGCGGCGAGCCCCGGCACCAGTGTGGTATAGGCGAAGGCGGCGACGAGCTGCCAGCTCCAGCGCACCTCGAAACTCTCGAACGCGAGCGCCGGCCCCGCGAGGATCGCCGCGCCCACGAACATCTGCAGGCCCACAACCATCATCACGTTGCCGCCCGCCGAGGCCCCCTGCACCGCGCGGGTGGCGAAGGTCAGCGCCATCACCCCGACCACGCACAGCCCCACCCCCACGAGATCCGCCCCGCCGCCGAGCCGCGCGCCCATGATCAGCGTGACCCCGGCAAACCCCGCCGCGAGCCCGAAGATGCCGAGCGGGCGGACGAATTCGCGAAAGAACAGCCAGCCCACGAGCGCCACCAGCAGCGGCATCGTCGAGGCGATGATCGCCGCGAGCGAGGCCTCCACGGTCTGCATGGCGATGAAGTTGAGCCCCAGATAGAGCGCGTTCTGGCACAGGCCGAAGATCAGCGTCGCGCGCCACTGCGCCGGGGTCAGCCGCCAGCTCTCGCCAAGCGCGCGCGCGATCGCCACCCCGATCAGCCCGGAGATCAGGAACCGCAGCGCCAGCGATCCCATCGGCGGCGCATCGGCGACGATGATGCGCGCCGAGGCGAAGGCCGACGACCACATGATCGCGAAGGCGAGCCCCATCGCGATGGCGCGCAGGTCCATGAGCGGGTCTCCGCAAATTCAAAGGGCCGCGCGGCGGCGGCCCTTCGAGACGGGGCGGCCGGGGCCGCGGGTCAGGGGTTGAGGCTGTCCTTGAGGGCCTTGGCGATGGTCATCTTGACGGCCTTGTCGGCCGGCTTGGTAATCTGCTCGCCGGTGGCCGGGTTGCGCACGAGCCGCTCGGGCCGCTCGCGGCAGGCGATCTTGCCGACGCCGGGCAGGGTCACGGCGCCGCCCTTCGACACCTCGCGGGTGATCACGCCGGTCACGGCATCGAGCGCGGCGCTCGCGGTCTTCTTGTCGGATCCCATCTCCTCGGCCATCGCGGCGACGAGTTCGGCCTTGGTCATCGGTTTGCTCATGCGCTGTCTCCTCGTTATATTCGCCCCTCCCCGGGGGCCGCGCGGCGCATCTAGCCGCATCATTCGCCGCAACACAACAACACCACACACGCATGGCTGGCATTTCCATGCCGGACTGCGGTTTTGGCGTCACAGGAAGGCGGTTTCCTCGAAGCTGCGCAGCTTGCGGCTGTGAATGCGCTCGATCGGCATGCGCCGCAGCGCCTCCATCGCGCGGATGCCGATCATCAGGTGGCGAGAGACCTGCGCACGGTAGAAGTCGGTCGCCATCCCGGGCAGCTTGAGCTCGCCGTGAAGCGGCTTGTCGGACACGCACAACAGCGTGCCGTAAGGCACCCGGAAGCGGAACCCGTTGGCCGCGATCGTCGCGCTTTCCATGTCGAGCGCGATGGCGCGCGACAGAGACAGCCGCTGCACCGGGCCGGACTGGTCGCGCAGCTCCCAGTTGCGGTTGTCGATGGTGGCGACCGTGCCGGTGCGCATGATGCGCTTGAGCTCGTAGCCCTCGAGCTCGGTGACCTCGGCGACGGCCTCCTGCAGCGCGATCTGGATCTCGGCGAGCGCCGGGATCGGCACCCAGAGCGGCAGATCGTCGTCGAGCACGTGATCCTCGCGCAGATAGGCATGCGCGAGCACGAAATCGCCCAGCGACTGCGTGTTGCGCAGCCCCGCGCAATGGCCCACCATCAACCAGGCATGCGGGCGCAGCACCGCGATGTGATCCGTCGCGGTCTTGGCGTTCGACGGCCCCACCCCGATATTGACGAGGCTGACCCCGGAGCCGTCGGCGCGCGCAAGATGGTAGGCGGGCATCTGCGGGCCGCGCTCGGGCGCGGGCAGGGGAGCGTCGGGATCGGTGATCGCCGCGCCGCCGGGGCCGATCAGCGCGGTATAGCCGCTGTCGGGATCGCGCAGGGCCGCGCGGGCGAAGGCCTCGAACTCGTCCACGTAGAACTGGTAGTTGGTGAACAGCACATATCTCTGGAAATGGCGCGGATCGGTCGCGGTGTAATGAGCCAGCCGGGCGAGCGAGTAGTCGATACGCTGCGCCGAGAAGGCGGCGAGCGGGCCGGTGCCGTCGGGCGCGCGCACGCCGTAGCCATTAACGACATCGTCATTCGTCGTCGCCAGATCGGGCACGTCGAAGACATCACGCAGCGGAAAACCGAGCGCCCCTTCCTGTGGCACGGCGAAGCGCGCCTCGGCGGCGACGGCGAAATGCACCGGCATCGGCGTTGCGGAGGGGCCGATGATCACCGGCACGCCGTGGTTCTCGATCAGGAGCGCGATCTGCTGGTGCAGGTAATCGCGAAACAGTGCCGGGCGCGTGACCGTCGTGGCGTAGGTGCCCGGCTCGGCGATATGGCCGAAGCTCAGCCGGCTGTCGGCCTTGGCGTGGCTGGCGACGGTAATGCGGATCTCGGGATAGAAGGCGCGGTAACGCGCGCGCGGCGCGCCGCCCTCGAGCGCGACGGCGAAATGCCCTGTCAGAAACTCCACCGCCGCATCATAGAGCGCGATCAGCCGCACCACAGCCGCGTCGGCATCGGTGAAGGCCTCCGCGCCCTCGCTCTTAGGGGTCTCGACGGATAGCGCCGGGTCGATCATGCCGACCCTTCCACGAGATCGGTGAAGGCGAAGCGGGTGACATCCACGAGCCCGAGATCGGAGATCCGAAGCTCGGGGATTACCACGAGCGCGAGCAGCGAATGCTGCATGAAGGCGTTGTTGAGCGTGCAGCCGCAATCGGCCATCGCCACACCCATGCGCCCGGCGGCCGCGGCGACCTCGGCGGCGGGCCGGTCGGACATCAGCCCCGCGATCGGCAACTCCACGAGCGCCGTCTCCGCCCCGTCGCGCCAGACGGTCACACCGCCACCGACCTCGCCGTGACGGTTCGCCGCGCGCGCCATCTCCCCGGGGTCGGTGCCCACCACGATCATGTGGTGGCTGTCATGCGCGACCGTCGCGGCGACCGCCATGCACCCGCGATAGCCAAAGCCCGACACCAGCGCGTTGGTCACGCCACCGGTGCCGCGATGGCGCTCCACGAGGGCGATCTGCGCGATATCGCGCGCCGGGTCGGCGCGCAGTGCGCCATCCTCGACCGGCATCTCGAGGCTGAGCGCCCGCGTCGGGGCCTGGTTCTCGACGACGCCGATGACGCGCGCGCGCACCCGCGCCGCGCCTTCGGGTGCCGGAATGCGGAAATCATGCGCGGTCAGCGTCTTGCCCAGCCGCACGGTGGCGCGCACATCCGCCGGCCAGTCGAGATGCGGACACGCCGCCAGAATCCGCCCGCCCTCGGCGACGGTGACGCCGCGGGCCATGACCTGCTCGATCGGCAGCGCGCGCAGATCGGAGGTCAGGATGCAATCCGCCCGCCGCCCCGGCGCGATCGACCCCAGCTCGCGCTCGAGGCCGAAATGCGTCGCGGTGTTGATCGTCGCCATCTGCAGCGCCACCAGCGGATCGGCCCCGCAGGCGATAGCGTGGCGCACCACGCGGTCCATGTGCCCGTCATCGACGAGCGTGCCGGAATGGCAGTCATCGGTGCACAGGATCATCCCGCGCGGATCGAGCCCGCGCTCGGTGATCGCGGTGATCTGCGACTCCACGTCGTACCACGCGCTGCCGAGCCGGATCATGGCGCGCATCCCCTGGCGCATCCGCGCCACCGCGTCCGCCTCGCGCGTGCCCTCGTGATCGTCGGCCGGCCCGCCGGCGGCATAGGCATGGAACGCCGCGCCGAGATCGGGGCTCGCGTAATGGCCGCCGACGGTCTTGCCGGCGCGCTGGGTCTCGGCGATCTCGGCGAGCATCTTGGCGTCCCCGGCCGCCACGCCGGGAAAGTTCATCATCTCGCCGAGCCCGACGATGCCGGGCCAGCCCATCGCCTCGGCCACGTCCTCGGGGGTGATCTCGTGACCGGTCGTCTCGAGCCCCGGCGCCGAGGGCGCGCAGGAGGGCATCTGGGTGAAGATGTTGACCGGCTGCAAGAGCGCCTCGTCATGCATCAGCCGCACGCCCCGAAGGCCGAGCACATTGGCGATCTCGTGCGGGTCGGTGAACATCGTGGTGGTGCCGTGCGGGATCACGGCGGCGGCGAACTCCGCCGGGATGAGCATCCCCGACTCGATATGCATGTGCCCGTCGCACAGCCCCGGCACGAGGTAGCGCCCGCCCGCATCGAGCATCTCCGTATCGGGCCCCGCGCAGCTTTCGGGCTCGGGGCCGACATAGGCGAAGCGCCCCGCCGCGATCGCCACGCCCCAGCCCTCGAGGACTTCGCGGGTATGGACATTCACGAGCCGCGCGCCCCGGATCACGCGATCGGCCGGCGCGCGCCCGGCGGCGACGGCGACGAGGGTCGGGGCCGCCTCGGCCCAGCTCGGAAGGGGGGTCGCTTGCATCATGCCACAGACTGGCACCGCGGCGCGCCGCTTCGCAAGCGCGAATCCGCGCGCGGGGTTGCGCCGGCGGGGTGCTGCGGGTTTGATGCGTCGGCGATGATCCCGGAGGACCCGATGCCCCCACCCACCCCGGCGCGGCGCGCGCAATGACCGGCACGCTTCTGTCGATCGGGCACGGCTATTCGGCGCAGGCGCTGACGCCGCTTCTGCTGGCGGATGGCTGGCGCGTGATCGCGACGACGCGCAGCGCTTCGAAGGCCGAGACCCTGCGCGGCGAGGGTATCGAACCGGTGGTCTGGCCGGGCGCCGATCTCGCGCCGCATCTCGCCGCCGCGACGCATCTGCTCAGCTCGGTGCCCCCGGCGCAGGAGGGCGATCCGGTGCTCGCCGCGCTCGGCCCGGCGATCGCCGGGGCCGGTCATCTCGCCTGGGTCGGCTATCTCTCGACGACCGGGGTTTACGGCGACCGTGGCGGCGCGCTCGTGACGGAGGACGCCCCGCTTGCCCCCTCGACCGAGCGCGGCGCGCGGCGTGTGGCGGCCGAGCGGGACTGGCAGGCGGTATGCGACCGCGCCGGGGTGCCGCTGCACGTGTTCCGGCTCGCCGGGATCTACGGCCCCGGCCGCAACGCGATCGATCGGGTGCGCGCGGGCACGGCGCGGCGCATCGTCAAGCCGGGGCAGGTCTTCTCGCGCATCCATGTCGCCGACATCGCGGCGGTACTCGCCGCGTCGATGGCCGCGCCGGTGCCCGGCGGGCGGGCCTACAATGTCTGCGACGACCTGCCGGCACCGCCGCAGGACGTGATCGCGCATGCCGCGGAGCTGCTCGGTGTGGCGCCGCCGCTGGAGGAGGATTTCGACAGCGCCGAGATGTCGCCCATGGCGCGCAGTTTTTACGCCGACTCCAAGCGCGTGGGCAATGCGCGCCTCAAGCGCGAGCTCGGCGTGACGCTGCGCTATCCGGACTACCGCGCCGGGCTCGCCGCGCTGCTCTAGATCAGTCGCCCGCGACGAGCACGTCGCCAAGGCGGATCTGGAACTCGCGCGCGCGCAGCGTACCGATCTCGAGGAGCTGGCCGAGCAGGTCGGGGTCGGCCTCGAGCAATTCGTCGGCCGTGCGCAGCCCGTGCGCGTGCAGATCGCTCAGCTGCGCCGGCGTGAAGGTGTCGCGCGGGAATTCGCGCAGCGGGATCGTCTCGTGACGGCCCGCGACTTCGGGCAGAACCGCGAAGATGCCGGTCGTGGGCCCGAGCGCGTCGGGCGCATCGAACAGCGGATCCTGCGCCGCGCCGGCCTGCGCGCCGGCGAGCATCGCGATGAGTGCCATAATGCAAGGCGTGCGCATGCAATACCCCTTTCCTGCCGATCGCGCCGCGTTACCCGACGCCGCGCGACCTGACAAGACCCCCCGCAAAGCCCGGGCGCGCACGGTGCGGCCCGCTTCGCAATGCCGCACCGCCATTCGCGCCAGGCCGGCGCAATGACGTAACAAATTGACTATAGACGATTTTCATACAGATCTGAGGAACTGACCAATTCTGCAGCGCGGCGGCGCCTTCAATCTGTGCGGAGTTGAAATGAATTTGTTTTTCAGGGACTTGGCAGGTGAATGGCGGGGAATCCACGCCGTGACGCAGCGTAGCCGACGCGCTCCGGCCCTGTGGAAGCTGGACAGCTAGGCAGGGCTTTACTAGGCTCTCGCTGCGTTATTGCACGCACCCCGCCAGCACCTTGAGGGTGGGGGGAGGACTGTCAACAGGGGGACCCTAATGACCAGACTGAACAGATTGCCGCTTGGAGCCATGACCGCGAGCCTCGCTCTGGCGGTCGGCGCGGGCGCCGCGAGCGCACAGGAAACCTGGACGATGACCAGCACCTGGCCCGACAGCATCGCGCTCATCGAGATCGACCGCAAATGGGTCGAGAACGTCAACCGCATCGCCGAGGGCGAGCTTGAGATCGAGTTCCGTTCGGGCGGCACGCTGATGCCGGGGCCGGAAGTGTTCGACGGAGTCGAGTCCGGCTCCATCGAGGCCGCGGGGGACTGGCCGGGCTACTGGGCCGGGCGCAGCCCCGCCTTCTCGCCGCTGGCGACACATACCAGCCTTTTCAACGCCGTCGATTACCTCAACTGGATCATGGAATGGGGCGGCTGGGACGTCTACCAGGAGGTGTACGGCGAATACGGCATGGTGTATCTGCCCTATGGCATCACCAACAACGAGTCCGGCTTCATGGGCCGCACGCCGATCACCAGCCTCGACGACCTCGACGGGCTGCGCCTGCGCCTTGCGGGCCGCGATCAGGGCCGCGTGCTCGAGGAGCTCGGCGGCAGCCAGGTCACGCTCGCCGGTGACGAGATCTACCAGGCGGTCGAGCGCGGCGTGGTCGACGGGGCCGAGTTCTCGATCCCCGGCGTGGACTACGACGCGGGTTTCGCCGAGATCGCCGATTACTGGGCCGTTCCGGGCTGGCACCAGTCCGCCAGCGTGTTCGGCGTGATGATCAGCCAGGACGCCTGGGACGCGCTCGAGGAGTCCACCCAGGAGAAGCTCAAGATGGCCGCCGAGGCCACGATGGCCTGGTCGATCGCCTGGTCCGAGCACGGCTCCACCGAGGGCACGCGCAACTTCCTCGACGCTGGCGTCGAGATGAACCGCATGCCCGACGAGGATCTCGAGCGGGTTCAGGGCATCACCAACGAGGTGATCCTGCGCGGCGCCTGCGAGGACCCGATGCATGCGCGCGTCTATCACTCGCAGATCAGCTATCTCGAGGACTACGCCGTGTGGCGCGACGCGTCGGCGCCGTTCAACATGAGCCGGGTGATGGACAACCTGCCCGCGCTCGAAGAAATCGAGGAATGCATGTAAGCATTTCCCGGGCCCCCGCGGCACGCCGCGGGGGCCGTTATCGCGTTCCCTGAACCGCGTCGCGCCGCAGCCGCGGTTGCGGCGCGTAGCCGGAAGAGGGTCATGCAAACCATCGCCAATATCCTCGACACGATCAATGAGTGGATCGGGCGCGCGCTCGCGCCGCTCATCGCGCTCATCGCGCTCGTGGTGCTCTACGACATCGTGCTGCGCTACACGACCGGCCGGCCGAGCGACTGGGCCTTCGACATCAGCAAGATGCTGTTCGGGGCGCATTTCATGCTGATGGCGGCCTATGCGCTGCGCCACCGCGCCCATGTCGAGGTCGATGTCATAAAGCAGCTCCTGTCGCGGCGGCGTCAGGCGATCGTCGATATCCTGGGCTACCTGATCTTCTTCGTGCCCTTCATCTTTCTGCTGCTCTACTACGGCTGGGCCTTCGCCGAGCGCTCCTTCAGCCGGCTCGAAACGACGCCGGGGATGGTCGCGATCCCGGTCTATCCGGTGAAGATGGTCTTGGTGGTGGCGAGCGTGCTGATCCTGCTGCAGGCAATTTCGATCGTGCTCAAGGCGGTGATCGCGCTGCGGGAGGACGCCCGATGAGCGCGGAACTTCTGACGCTTTTCATGTTCGGCGGCTTGCTGATCGGGTTGTTCATGGGCCATCCGCTGGCCTTCGTGCTCGGCGGCGTGGCGGTGATGGCGGCCTATCTGGGGCCGGGGCCGCAGGTGCTCGGCTCGATCATCAACAACATATACGGCCGCGGCATGGACAATTACGTCCTTGTCGCGATCCCGCTCTTCATCCTGATGGCGCGGTTTCTCAACGACTCCGGCGTCACCGAGAAGATGTTCGGCACCTTGCGGCTCCTCATGGCGCAGCTGCGCGGCGGGCTGGCGCTGACGGTGGTGATCGTGTCGGTGCTGCTCGCGGCGACGACGGGGATCGTGGGTGCGTCGATCGCGGTGATGGGGATGATCGCGCTCGCGCCGATGCTGCGCTACAACTACAACAAGGAGCTCAGCGCGGGGGTCATCATGGCCTCGGGCTCGCTGGGCATCCTGATCCCGCCCTCGATCATGCTCATCCTGATGGCGAGCTACTCGGACGTGTCGGTCGGCGCGCTGTTTGCGGGGACCATCGTGCCGGGGCTGCTGCTGGCGGGGGCGTATGCGCTCTACGTTCTGGTCGTGTGCTACATCAAGCCCGAATACGGCCCGCCCGTCGACGCCGCCGAGCGTGCGCAATACTCCAGCGGTCAGCTCTGGGGCATGCTCGCGATCTATGTCCTGCCGCCGCTGGCGCTGATCCTCGGTGTGCTGGGCTCGCTTTTCGCGGGCATCGCGACCGCCACCGAGGCCTCTGCAATCGGGGCCTTCCTCGCCTTCGTGCTGTTTCTCATCTTCGGGGACCGCTCGCCGAAGACCTGCTACGTCACCTTCATCGAGGCCGGCAAGACCACCGCGATGGTGATGTTCGTGCTCGTCGGTGCGACGGCGTTCACGGGCGTGTTCTCGCGCGGCGGCGGCATGGACGTGATCCGGGAGATCCTGCTGGCGGTGCCGGGCGGCACGACGGGCACCGTGATCGTGATGCTTGTGCTGGTGTTCCTGCTCGGGATGTTCCTCGACTGGACCGGGATCGTGCTGTTGAGTTTTCCGATCATGCTGCCGATCGTCGCCGAGCTCGGCCTCGATCAGCTCTGGTTCGTGGTGATGACGGCGGTGATCCTGCAGACATCGTTTCTCACGCCGCCCTTCGGCTACGCGTTGTTCTACATGAAGGGTGTCTCGCCACCGAGCGTGCAGATCACCGATCTCTACCGCGCGGTGCTGCCGTTCTGTGCGATCATCGTGATCGTGACGATCCTGCTGGCGGTGTTCCCGCAACTGATCCTCGGATTGCCCGCGGTGATGGTGGGGTATTGATGGGCCGGCGGGCATGACCCGGTGCGTCCTGCCCGCGGCCCGCGACTGGGCCGGATTGCGGCGGGACTTCGCCTGGGACGTGCCGCCCGGCTTCACCATCTTCGAGAGTTGCTGCGACAGCTGGGCGCGCGCCGAACCCGACCGGCGCGCGCTCATCGATGTCGATGCTGACGGTGCGCTGCGCCATTATACCTACGGTCAGCTCAAGGACGCCTCCGACCGGCTCGCCACGGCGCTGGCCGCGCGCGGGCTGGGGCGCGGCGATCGGGTTGCCGTGTATCTGCCGCAGGGCCCCGAGGTGCTGATCACGCATTTCGCGGTGATGAAGCTCGGCGCGATCAGCCTGCCGCTCTTCACGCTGTTCGGCCCCGACGCGATCGAATACCGGCTGCGCGACAGCGGCGCGCGTATGCTGGTCACGGATGCGCCCAATCTCGACAAGATCACCGCGTTGCGTGATCGCCTGCCCGAGCTCACCGACATCTATTGCACCAGCCCCGCGCCCGAGCCGGTGCGCGATTTCCACGCCGACATCGCCGCCGCCGCGCCGCTGGCGCAACCTGCCACGTTGGGCGCCGAGGACCCGGCCGTAATGATCTACAGCTCCGGCACCACCGGCGAGGCGAAGGGGGTGCTGCACGCGCATCGCTTCCTCATCGGCCATCTGCCCAGCATCGAGCTGCATCACGATTTCTTTCCCCGACCCGGCGATGTGGGCTGGACGCCGGCGGACTGGGCCTGGATCGGGGGGTTGATGGACATGGCGCTGCCCTGCCTGCATTACGGTGTCCCGCTCGTCAGCCACCGGATGCGCAAGTTCGACCCCGACGCCGCGTATCGCCTGATCGCCGCGCAGGGAGTGCGCAATCTCTTCCTGCCGCCCACGGCGCTGCGGCTGATGCGCCAGGCGACGGTGCCCGCGGGCGTCGCTATCCGCTCCATCGGCTCGGGCGGCGAGAGTCTCGGGGACGACGTCCTCGCCTGGGGGCGCGAGACGCCGGGGGCGCCGATCAACGAGTTCTACGGCCAGACCGAGTGCAACCTCGTCGTCACCAGCTGCGCATCGCTGTTCGCGCCGCGCCGTGGGGCGATGGGGCGGGCGACGCCGGGCGTCGAGGTCGCCGTGATCGGCGCGGATGACGCCGAAGTCGCGGATGGCGCGCTCGGCGAGATCGCGGTGCGGGGCACGCCGCCGGCGATGTTCCTGCGCTACTGGAACCGGCCCGAGGCGACCGCGGCGAAGTTCACCGGCGGCTGGATGCGCACCGGCGATCTGGGACGGCGCGACGCGGACGGCTATTTCACGTTCGTCGCGCGCGATGACGACGTGATCACGTCCTCGGGCTACCGCGTCGGCCCCGCCGAGATCGAGAACTGCCTCACCGGCCATCCCGACATCGCGCTCGCCGCCTGCGTCGGCGTGCCCGACCCGGTGCGCACCGAGGTCGTGCATGCCTTCGTGGTGCTGCGCGAGGGGGCGGCGTGGTCCGACGAGCTCGCCGCCGCGCTCACCGCGCGGGTGCGAGAGCGGGTCGGGGCGCATGTCGCCCCGAAACGCATCACCCCGCGCGAGAGCCTGCCGATGACCGCGACGGGCAAGATCATCCGCCGCGCCCTGCGCGAGAACTGATCACTGCCCGCGCACTCGCGCGCGCCACAGCGTGAACAGCCCCGCCGCCGCCACCACGGTCGCGCCCAGGACGACGTTGAGCCGCAGCACCTCGTCGAAGACGGTGATGCCGACCGCCGAGGCGAAGACGAGCTGCAGATAGGCGAAGGGCTGCACCGCGCTCGCCTCGGCGACCTCGTAGCATTTGATGAGTGTCCAGTGCCCCATCACACCGGTGACGCACAGGATCCCCATCCAGCCCCAATCCGGCGCCGTCATCGGCTCCCACATCCAGATCCCCACCAGCGTCAGCGCCACCGCCCCCGTCGTGCCGGTCCAGAAGAAGCTCACCGCCGCGCTGTCGAGCCGGGCGACATAGCGCGTCAGCAGCCCGTAGAGCGCGAACATGAACGCCGCCAGGAGCGGAATCAGCGCGGCGGGCTGAAACACCCGCAGGCCCGGTTGCAGGATGATCAGGACCCCCACGAAGCCGACCCCGATCGCCGCCCAGCGCCGCCATCCCACATGCTCGCCCAGCACCGGCCCCGACAGCGCCGCGATCAGCAGGGGATAGGCGATGAACACGGCGTGGCTCTCGACGAGCCCGAGATAGGTGAAACCGAGCACCATCACGCAGACCTCGGCCGCCAGCAGCACACCGCGAAACCCCTGCACCCAGGGCTGGCGCGTGGCGGCGGCGTGGCGGATGCCGCCGGCCTGGCGCGCGGCGATGGCGATCACGAAGGCCGCGAAGAACCAGTAGCGGATCATGATCACCATGAGCACGTTGTACTCGCCGGCGAGATGGCGCGAGATGCCGTCCTGCGCCGCGAAGATCAGCGTCGTGGCGATCATCAGCCAGATGCCGAGCTGCGTGTTCTGCCGGATCATCGCAGCCGTCCCGCCGTCATGTGCCGCTTGCGCCCGAAGCCCCGCGCGCGGGTGACGGCGAACCCCGCCGCCTCGAGCGAGCGACGCACATGCCCCGCCGCCGTGAAGCTCGCGCAGCTGCCCCCCGGCGCCGTGCGCGCGCCCACCGCCGCGAGCAGCGCCGGCTCCCACATCTCGGGGTTGCGCGCCGGGGCGAAGCCGTCGAGAAACCACGCATCCGCCCGCCCCGTCCAGCGCGGCACCGTCTCGCGCGCATCGCCGAGGATGATCTCGGCGTCGAGGTCGTGTGTCTCCACGCGCGCCGCACCGGTTTGAGCGGCATCGAGCAGCGGCCCTGCCACGGCACGCGCCTCGGGGAAAGCCGAGAGCGCGCGGTCGATCGACGCGGCGTCCATCGGCCAGGCCTCGAACCCCGTGTAACGCAGCTTGCCCGGCATCGCCGCCGCGCGCCAGGCGATCAGCGCGGCGAGCAGGTTGAGCCCCGCGCCCATGCCGAGCTCGGCGATGTGAAACCCGTTCGCGAAGCGCTCCGGCAGGGCGTTGCCACCAAGATAGACATGCCGCGCCTCGGCAAGCCCGTCGCCCCCGCTGTAATAGCTGTCGCCGAAACGCGCCGAGACGGGCACGGCGCCCTCGCTCCATTCAATGTCCGCGCTCTGGTGCATGCCGGTCCGATGGCCTAGGTCGGCGCGAGCATGGGCAAGGGCGCGGGGAATGGCAATGGCGCGCGTGACGGTGATGGGCGGCGGGGTGTTCGGGCTCGCGGTGGCGTATGAATGCGCCCGGCGCGGGGCGGATGTCCGTGTCATCGAACGCGACAGTATCGGCGCGGGGGCGAGCGGCGGGATCGTCGGCGCGCTCGCGCCGCATGTGCCCGAGCCCTGGAACGACAAGAAGGCGTTTCAGCGCGACAGCCTCGTGATGGCGGCGGATTTCTGGGCCGGGGCGGGGCGGATTTCGGGCGTCGATCCGGGCTATGGGCGGCTGGGGCGGGTGCAGCCGCTCAAGGATGCGGACGCCGTCGCGGCGGCGCGGGCGCGGGCGGCGGCGGCGCGGGCGCACTGGCCCGACTGGGCCGGCTGGGAGGTGACCGACGCGCCGGGCTGGACGGTCCGGAGCCCGACGGGGCTGTTCCTGCGCGACACGCTGAGCGCGCGTATCGATCCGCGCGCGGCACTCGGGGCGCTGGCGGGGGCGGTGCGCGCGCTCGGGGCCGAGGTGATCGCGGGGCGGGAGGCGGCGCGCGACGGCGCGGTGGTCTGGGCGACCGGCGCGGCGGGGCTCGCGGCGCTCTCGGCGGGGCGGTCGCGCATGGTGGGCGCGGCCGTGAAGGGGCAGGCGCTACGGCTCGATTTCGATGCCCGCGCCGTGCCGCAGCTCTATGCCGACGGGCTGCATATCGTGCCCCATGCCGACGGCACCACCGCGATCGGCTCGACGAGCGAGCGCGATTTCGACGATCCCGCCGCCACCGATGCGCGGCTCGACGCGGTACATGCGCGCGCCGTCGCGGCCTGCCCGGTACTGGCCGAGGCGCCGGTGATCGAGCGCTGGGCGGGGCTGCGGCCGCGGGCGCGCTCGCGCGCGCCGATGCTGGGGCGTTTGCCCTGCGGCGATTACGTCGCCAATGGCGGCTTCAAGATCGGCTTCGGCATGGCGCCGATGGTGGCGCATGTGATGGCCGACCTGATCCTCGAGGGGCGTGACGCGATCCCGGAGGGCTTTCGCTTCGCAGACAATCTCTAGGCGCGCGCGGCCTCGAGGATATAGCGCGCCGTCATCAGGTCGAGATGCGCGCCGCCGCCATTCTTGGCGATGGTGATCGCCTTCGCGTCGGGGCGGGCATAGCGGCCGGCGGGCACGTCGTAGAAATCGGCGAGCACGTCGTCGCGCCGGATGATGCCCTCGGCCAGCGGGATCCTGAGCTCCCCGATATGGTCGAGCGTGGTCTGGAAGCTGTCCACGAAGAGATGCGCGTGCTGGAGCGCGGCGTCGTCCACCTCACGCATGTCGTGGCGAAATGCCCCGATGAGGTCGAGATGCTGTCCCGGTTGCAGCCAGTCGCCCGCGATCAGCGGCTTCGTCGCCATCGTCGCGGTGCAGATGATGTCCGCCCCGCGCACCGCGGCCTCGAGATCGGTGGCGGCCGCGACATCCGCGCGCTCGGCGGCGAGCCGTTCGGCCGCGCCGGGAGAGCGGTTCCAGACCGTGAACCGTGCGCCGGGGAAGGCGGCGGCATAGGCCTTGATCATCGAGCGCGCGACGGTGCCGGCGCCGACGATGGTGATGGCGCGGCTTTCGGGGCGCGCCAGCAGCCGCGCGGCATAGAGGCTGTCGCCCGCGGTCTTCCACTTTGTGACGAGGTGGAAATCGACAAGCGCCTCGAGCGCGCCGGTATCGTCGGCGAAGAGGCTCACTCCGCCATTGACGCGCGGATGTCCGGCCTCGGGGTTGGCGGGAAAGATCGTGGCCGATTTGACGGCCATGCCCATCCCGTCGATCCAGGCGGCGCGCGACAGCAGCGTGTCGTCGCCGCGATAGAGAAAGGTGTCGCCGATCTCGGCGCGGGGCCGGCGATGGCCCGCGGCGAAGGCGTCGGTGAGCGCGATCCAGTCGAGCCGGGCTTCGGCCTCGGGGCCGATAATGGCGATGCTCATGGCAAGGTCTCCTTCAGCAATCCCTCGTCGCGCAGCCGCGCCGCCCAGCCCTCGGGGCCGGTGAAGCGGTGCGTGTGCCAGCCCCGCGTGGCGGCGGCGGCGATATTGTCGGCGCGGTCGTCGGTAAACAGCAGGCGGTCGGGCGCGAGGCCGGTGTCGGCTTCGAGCCGGGCATAGATGTCCGCCTCGGGCTTCATCACGCCCAGATGGCCGGAGATGAAGCGCGCGTCGAAGGCGTCGAGAAACGGATAGGCGCGGCGGGCGATCTGGAAGGGCGCGATGCCGAAATTGCTCAGCGCGATCACCGGCACGCCGTTCGCGCGCAACGCCCGCATGAGCCGCACGGAGCCGGCGATCTCGGGGCTGGCCATCTCCAGCCAGCGGTCGCGCCACATCCGGATCGCCCCCGCCCAGCCGGGATGGCACGCGGCCAGCGCCTCGACCTCGCCGTCGAGATCGGCGCCGCGATCCACGGCGGCGTTCATGGCGTGCAGATCGACCTCGGCAAAGAGCCGCGCGCGGGCGGCCGCGCCGATCGCGGCGTCGTAGAACCGCTCCGGGTTCCAGTCGATCAGCACGTTGCCGATGTCGAGAATGACGGCGTCGATCCGCGGCATGGCCCCCCCTGCGGCCAGTGATAGCGCCCCGCGCCGCTTCGCGAAAGCCTCAGCGCATCTTGTGGCCGGGCCGGTCGGCACGCCCCTGCACCGACTCGCGCCAGAAGAGATAAAGCCCCGCCCCGCAGATCACCACGATTCCGGCCCAGGCCACGAGATCGGGCCATTCGGCGAAGACCACCAGCCCGATCAGGATCGCCAGCGGCATCGAGACATACTCGAACGGCGCGGCGAGCGACGGCTCGGCGAGCCGGTAGCCCTGGCTGATGAAATAGCCGCCCGCCGCGCTCGACAGCCCCAGCACCACGAGCACGGGAATATCCGCCATCGGCGGCCACACCCATTCGCGCAGCAGGAAGGCCAGCGTCGCATCCTCGGGCTGCTCGAAGCGGCCATCGCCCACGGCGAGTCCCATCGCGATACTGACCACGAGGAAGGTGAACTGGATGTAGAAAGCCATCGTGATGGCGCGCTCGGTGCTGCCGATGACGCGGGTGATGATGCTCAGCCCGGCATAGCCGAAGGCCGCGATCACCGGCAGGATCGCTGCGGGCTGGAACGCCTCGGCGCCCGGGCGCAGCATGATCACGATGCCGAGAAATCCGACCACCACCGCTCCCCAGCGCCGCGGCCCCACCGGATCGCCCAGCAGAACCGCCGACATCAGCGTGATCAGCATCGGCGCGAAGAACAGGATCGCGGTCGCGTCGGCGAGCGGCATCGTCGCCAGCGCGAGAAAGAAGAACATGTTCGCCACCACCACGCACAACCCGCGCAGCA
>LFIK01001593.1_pt1 | contig 18114 bp, 13 predicted proteins | sample 643401 | NCBI WGS metagenome assembly LFIK01 (sample SAMN03777447, study PRJNA286221) | soda lake metagenome | biome: soda lake; feature: Kulunda steppe; material: water; isolation source: sample T5-Br brine of Lake Tanatar-5 | place: Russia: Kulunda steppe | collected 2010-07
CTAGAGGCAATGGCAAGCTTCTTGCCACTGGCACCGTCCCTCCTTTCCACCACCACCACCACTCACACGTAGGAGGGGGTGGTGAGCAACCTGTCGCAACACACACGTCCTTTGGTTCGCTTGGCCAACGTCACAAGGACGTCGTCGTCACTGTCCATGCCGACACGTTCGTCCGTCCGCGCACATCCACACCTCTACAAGCGCATCCACGACGCGCACGTGGACAGCAAGCGGCACCAGCCGCACGTTGCGAAGCCAGGTTCCGTCCGCACGGTGCAGCCGACGTCGCACACCTCACGTCCGACGCGCCCAGCCTCGTCCACACAACGCCACGTTCCAGGCGTCGCACGTGCGCGATTGCGACGCACCGCACGTGCGCTTCGACGCTTCCGCTCCATCTACGTGCCACGCGGCGTCTGCGAGGCGACGTTCGGACGTGGCGTGGAACGCAGACGCGCACGTGCATTCGCTCTGCGCCGACACGTGCGGGATGGAAGGAGGTCGACGCGGTGCGTGGCGCGCGTGGAGATGGTTCGTGCGACGCGAATCGAGCCAAGCGTCGTCCTCGAGCCAGCTGGAATCGTCCTTCGACGCGCTGCTGCAACGTGTGAAGAAGAAGACGGCGTCGGATGGAGGACAACGTAGGACGCCGCTGCACAAAACCACGAAGGAGCAGCTCAACGAGGCGCTGCTTGCCTTCCAACGCAGCGGATGGGCGGCAGACCAAGCCATCGCCATCTACGTGAACGCACAGCTGTTCCCGAAAGCCACGGGAAAGTTCAGGAAGTTCCTCCTCCGACACGCCGACGCTTCGTTGGCACGTGCCATCGCCTCGTGCCACGATACGAAGGACGCACGTGCGCTCGAAAGGGCGATCTTTCCTTTGTTCGCGAGGTATGCAGTGGCGGAGTACGCCTCCGACATCGCCAGCTATCGTGCACTCGTGCAGAGAGCGGATCTGCGCAAGCCACACGGATGGTACGACGAAGCCAGGAGGTTGGACCGTCGAATCGTGTACCATGCAGGTCCCACAAACAGCGGAAAGACCTACCACGCCTTGGAAGCCATGAGAAGAGCGGAATCAGGAGTGTACTGCGGACCGCTGAGGCTCTTGGCCATGGAAGTCTACGACACGTGCAACCAAAAGGGTACCTACTGCGACCTGGTCACTGGACAAGAAAGGAAACAAGTGCCGTTTGCCAAGCACGTCTCCTGCACCATTGAAATGGCCAATGTGACCAAGCAAGTGGACGTGGCCGTGATTGACGAGATCCAAATGATCGCGGACGAATCCAGGGGATGGGCGTGGACCAGAGCGCTGTGCGGACTGCCAGCGAAAGAACTGCACCTTTGCGGGGATCCTTCCGCCCTCCCGCTGGTGCGTGAACTGGTGAAAGTGATGGGCGACGAATTAGTAGAAAAAAAGTACGATAGGTTCAGCGCTCTCAAGGTGGAACCCAGATCCCTGCAAGGGGACCTGGCCAACGTGCAGAAAGGGGATGCGGTTGTGGCCTTCTCTAGGAAGGATATCTACGAAATAAAGCAAAGAATTGAACGGGAGACCAAGGAAAAATGCTGTGTGGTCTACGGCGCCTTGCCTCCAGAAACCAGGCGTCAACAAGCTCACCTCTTCAACGACAAAAGTAGCGAATATGGGGTCCTGGTGGCATCCGATGCCATCGGCATGGGGTTGAATCTGAACATTCGCAGAGTCGTGCTCTCCACATTGGAGAAGTTCCAAGGGAAAGAAAGGGGTCCTTTGCCTTCCTCCATGGTGAAGCAAATTGCAGGTCGAGCGGGACGTCGAGGGAGCGACTTCTCCGAAGGCTTGGTGACTACCTTGGTGCAGAGTGATCACAGCCAACTCCGGCAGAACCTGGCAGAACCGCTCCCTCCGATCACTGCTGCTGGGCTCTTCCCCACCTTCGAACAGATAGAATTGTTTGCAGGGTCATTGCCTGACTTACCATTTCATCGGCTGATCACAAGATTTGCGGAGGAATCGCGTTTGGATGGCATCTATTTCTTCTGTCGTCACGAGCCGCTGGTGCAGCTGGCCAAACAGCTGGAGAGAATTGAGGGTCTGAGCTTGAGGGATCGTTACAACCTTATTGTGGCACCTGTGAACACACGGGATCCACTCATCATGAGAGAGTTCATACGTTACGCTGAAACATTTGCAGCCGGGAAACCTGTGGTACCGGCCTTGGACGTGGACACAACAACTGCTCCATCCAGCGAGAGGGAATTGGCACGCCTTGAGAGCATGCACCAACTCATGTCTTTGTATTTGTGGCTCTCTTACAGGTTCGACGAAGGCGCCTTCCCCAAGCGAGAAGAAGCATCCAACTTTGCCAATAGCATCATTGCTTTGGTGGAAAAGGGCCTTTCGCACATATCTAATCGCCGCCGACGGCGTAAGTTGTTTCCTCCTCGGATCCCTGCCCCGGGTCGCCAGCAATCCACAAGAAAGTCGAGGATGTTCTACGCCAGAAGCAGGGAAGTGGTGGCGGCTTGAGTGCGCAACATGCAAAGAAAGAGCAGGACTGAACATTGAGATGTTCCTGTCAAGCCCCCGCCTGCCGTGAGTTTTGAAATTTTGAACCATGGAATAATTCATTCTGCAACTTCATCGCTGTCCAGGTTATCGTCGGAGGTCTCCTCTGCATCCTGGTGCTTTTCCTGGCTGTCCTTGGACAGAGCTGCATCTGTGATTCCCAGATCGCCCATGGATGGCGTGAGGTCTGCTGCCAATTGCTGCAGCTCTTTTTCTTTCCTTTTTTGATCCTCTGCAGCCATTGCCTTGCGTCGACGTTCCAGTTCTGGCTTGTAGACCTCGTTGTACTCTTTGGCTGCTGCTCGGACTTGTCGAAAGAACTCATCGATGCCGAAACCCGTGATGGCAGAGACCCCTACTGTGCGTAGATTCCGATAAAACTCGTCTAGCACGAGGCTCAGTGAGCGGCTGAGATCAGATGCATAATCGGCATCCTCTTCCAGCGCCTCATGATACGTCTCGAAATCTTCCATCCAGTCCAGCGCGAATTGGTGGTTCTCTACGTCCACCTTGTTGAAGGCAAGCACGACCGGCAGTTTCGTTTTGTACATGATGCTGCATGCTTGCAACATGTTGCTCATGAACGTTTTGGGATTGGTGCATCTTGGAGTGTCGATGACATACACCACCACCGTGGGCATGGTGGAGGCCAAGGCTTCGGTGATGATGCTTCCCGACGCCGACCAGGTGAAGATTTCGATTTGTCCTGGCGTGTCCACGAGCACGTACGACACGGATTCCTTCCTTTTTTCGACGAGATCCATGACTTGGTCGAACTTGGTGGCGAACAAGTTGAGCGACGTGAGGATCCCACCGTTGGGTCCAAGATCGTAGCTTTCCATCACAGCCTTGTAATCGACGGTGTCTCGCACATCCACGTGCGCGTCGTACGGGAGCAGTTTCACGGCCGGATCCAGGTTGATGACGTATCCAGGAGCGTCTCTTTCGTGCAGTTGCGCCGCCAACCGTTGCATGAGCGTCGTCTTCCCACTGCCGGCCATCCCGATGATCAGCACCGCCACCGCTTCGTCGCTTCCAGTTTCCGAAGAACCGTCGGCGCCCATTTCGCAGGCGGTTTCCTCCACGTCTCCCACGCCTTCCGTTCCCGCACCGTCGCTCGCCATCGCCATGCCAACCACGTCCGACACGTTCGCCATGCCACCTCGCACCTGCGACGTCTGTGTCGAATCCATCGTTCCCCTTTGCTCCACCACAAAACCGGTTATCGCCCATATCCGTATCCGCAAACGGGGATGACGTCCAGGTCCGTCCGAAGCGGCATGCCGACGCCGCGCCGCCGCTTCGACGCGTCGACGTCGGCGATGGCGTGCCAAGAAGCGCGCCAACTGGCACGAGAGGTCGTGAAGGAACATTTCGGAGGTCCTGCCGAGGTAATGGCGCGCGATGGCCATCGTCGGAACCGCTCAAGACGACGTGAACCCATGCTGACGGATGGACCTGCAGCAAGTGTGTGCGGTGCTGCTGGAGCGCGGCCGTCTCACGTTCGAAGAAGTGCGTCGATACGCACGTGGGAAGATTGGACAAGTGCGTGAGTGCCTGCTGGTGCTGGTGCAACACAACCTGGTCAAGACATACCTCGTGGCGACGGATGGGACGGTGCACGGACCACGCCGACACCTATACGAAGCCGACGTGGAGCAGATTCTGGTCCGATTGCGACATCCCAAGTTCCTGCTTCACACGAAAGATACGCTGGGAGAAGAAGCAGAATCTGTGGTGCAAGCTTTGCTGGAGAATGGAAGGCTCAGGATGAGCCAAGTGCTGTCCTCGGTGGCTGCCAAGTGGGAAGTGACGGAAGAAAGCATCGCAGACAAACTCAAGGTGGCCTTCTTGTCGCTCTTGGAACGAAGGATGGTGGAAAGAGCACCGGACGGGAACCAACATCCACCCCCGTGCAAGGAACCTTTCGGTCTGAGGAGGAACCGGCCAGGTCGAGGATTGGCAGAAGCAATGGCCCACAAACCAGAAGGGAAACAACGTGAAGAAACAGCAGAAGAAACTCAAGCAACGAGGTTCGAACCGCCTGGCATGTTCGTGGATGCACCACGTACATCGGTTCAAAATCCTGCAAGGAGAAAGCGTAGGAAACTCAACCAAATTGCAGACGACGAAGACGAGGAACCTCCCCAACAAGAAACACTGTGGCAGGGAGGCAACGGTTGCCAAGTGCTTTGGCGGGTCAATACGGAAGAATTCAATCGCCAGTTTCGTCATGAACTTATTGGAAACACAATGGCAGCTATGTATGGAGAAAAAGCCGGTGTGCTGGTGAAGACCATGTTGAAGCTCTCCTCAAAGGAAGAAACACATGTGAAAGATGAAACCACCGTCCTTCTGACTGCAGAAGATATTGCCAAGGCCTGCAGTAAACAAACAGAAGTTGAACCCCATTTATCTTACAGCGAAGCTTTGGACATGCTGGAGTTTCTGTCCATGGAGAGGCCTGGGTTTTTATCCCGCTTCAGCACCAACACGGAGGTGCTGTCATACACGTTGAGCTTGGGAAAAATCATACATCATCTGAAGGTGAAGCATGTGGAAGGAGTGGTGATGCAAAAGTTTGGAGACCGGGGCTGTCGCATCTTTCGTCTCCTACTTGCTAAGCGTATGCTAGAGCAGAAGCAGGTAGCAGATGCTGCCATGCTGCCGATTCGGGATGCCAGAGAGGAACTATACAAGCTAATGAAGGAAGAGTTGGTATCGGTACAGGAAGTTCCTAAAACTAGCGACCGTGCACCCGCACGCACATTTTACCTCTTCTATGTAGATTTGCCTGCAGTGTTGAGGAATATCACGGCAGAAATGTACAGGTCACTCTCCAACATCAGAGCCAGGCTTGAGCACGAGCTACGACAGGAAGAGGAAGTTTTAGGACTACTCGATGCAGTTGCAGACAAGGATAATGAGAACAGCACCTCCTATACTTCCCTCATTTTGACTTCAACCCAAAGGCACCAGGTTGAGCAAGTTAGGAAGACGGCAATTTTACTGGAGACTTTGATGGGGCGGCTAGATGACTTGATTGCGTTGTTCGATAACTTTTAGTTGAGAGCCATTGTCTTGGCGCAGTTGTGTCTCCTTTGGCAGACCTTGTTGCTGCTGGGACACGATTTGTTGACTCAGACGACGTTTGGGTGTGCTGAAGTGTGGTGGAAGTCTACCCCAGCATCGGGGCTTGTTTACATCGCTGCTGAACTCTGTTGCTACTATGAATTATTATTGGTAGAACTGCAGTTAGCAACGTTGCTAGGAAGCTGGCTCGACTTTTGGGTAAGTGGCACACAAGCAAGCGTTATGCAGAGCTCAAGGGTAGCGTCCTTTTAGGGTGGATAGCCCAGGAATGTTTCGCGCAATGCCATTCACTCCCATACAGCTTTCACATGAGTGCTTACCACGACGTGTACCCTAACTCCTCCCCTTTCTGGAGTGAGAACATTTACTCTTTGAAACAAGGAAGCTAATGTTTCTTTCTTAATAAATTGGTGACATTACTCTTCCCAAAGTTCGACAGCCGATGGATAGCGAAGTCGAACAAATTTGGAGTAGGACACCAGCGCTTTGTTTATTCTTGCTGCTGCAAAATTTTGTCGTCGCTTTGTTGGTCGATGATGTGCAATGGCATGGTTTTCTTCCAAAGTGACTGCTTAAAAATGCGGGATTCTGCATAGTTCCAATTACTATTCCTCGGAAGGTGGTTGAGCAGTGCATTCGCCATCGGGGGTTGCTGCACTTCTTTCCCCCGGTAGCCTCTCGAGAAGAATGTAATCCACGTACTTGACCTTCTTCGAGCTTAGCCAGGGTATGTAGAGAGCACGGTAGAGCCTTGGAGAGTGTGCTGCATCAACAAAACTATGTCTGGCAAGCGTGCGCCACTCACTAGTTCCGTCAGCAGTAGCACCATCTCCATCCCATCCTACGTAAAAATCGCACATATCGATCTTTTCTACAAATTGATCCTTTGCAGCAATGTTCCTGCCATTGAACTGCTCAGGTGCAGCTGCTGTCCCTCCTGCCTTGGGATCAAAATTCCTTGGAAGGAGACCCTTGAACCCTGCATCCACAAAGCCCAGTCTATACATTGGGGATGGGAGAAAGAACGAAGAAGGGAAACGGTACCATTCTGCCCCCACGCAAACCAAGGATGTGGCAGGAGTTGCTGGACCTTGCAAACTTTCCAACTTGGGCAAATTTGTGTATATAACCATCGGTGCCCTGTAATGGAGCAGCAAGGCTATTGTTCTTGCTAAAGAAAGAACACAGGTGCAGCACAGGATTGCCCGCCGGGCAGCTTTGCCAAAGCAACGGGCCCAAGACCGATTCTTGAAAAATAAGTGAAACATCGCTTCCAAAAAGTTGGCAGTGGAGGCAATTGTCCCAGCGGCTGCCAGGCACAGGTGTGGATACACAATGTAGAGGAATCGCTCTTCCTTGTGTGGGAGGGCAGACATAAAGGTGAACCACACATACAGCGGAGAAGCAGCCAGAAGCATCAGCTTTCGACGCCTCTGTCGACTGAGAAGAGCCACAACTGGAAAGGACATTGCCAGCATTAGTACCACGTTGAAATTGTTTAGTGCATTCTTCAGGTAGAAGAAGGGGCCTTCTACACCATACAGTTGGCTGTTGCCCCCGTCTCCGTCTGCTCCCACTGCATTGTAGATTAGGAAATTGAAAAGAGACAATGTCCATCTACCATAAAACAATTGATCCACGATCGCTGAAAGACTCAACAGGGAGAAAAGCACCAGCACGCCCATTGAAACAACGTTGGATAGCTTTCCAACGACCAAAACAAAGAAGCCCAAGGGCACTGCAGCCAGGGCAGCAACTGGCCAACCTAGCAGTGCACCTACAATAACATACAGAGTAACTAGAACTGGGTTGTAGTCAAGCACAGCAGAAGATGCGAGCGTGGTGAAGTACATGGAAAGTGTGCTAGGGAGTAGCGTTGTGCTTGCAGTGAACATTCCGGACGAGACCAGCAGCAGAAAAAGGAGGTAACGAGCTGGCCTCGGTCCGCAAGCGCTCATCAGTCCCTTGTACAGCGCTACCTCGGCGAGCGCGCATACAATGCCAAGCAGGATCCTCGTGGTGTAGAAAACGGCGATTTTCCCATGCTCTGCCCCAAAGACCAAACCAACTGGGGCAGCTACCACCGCGTGGAGGACGATGTAGAGGTACGATCGTAGGGCAAACTGGGATCCGTATTCCCACGTTTGCATCCCATACCCATAGAGCAAGTAATGCAGGGGCTCCCAATAGTTGAACACCTCGTCACAGTCATGCACGGTGTTGACCAGAGCACTGAGGACACGCACTCCTACCAAGAGCATGAGCGCCACTGAAGTGTCTGGTGCGATTCCCTCCATCTGGACGGCATCGTTGTGAGCAAGCAACAATTTCCTAGGGGTGGTAGCGGTGTCTTGTGAATCGTAGGACCCGGTCGAGGACGTGGGCTGCACTTGGGCCCGTCGTTTCCGAACCGTTTCGGACGAGGGCGTGACGCTCATCGACGCTGCGACTCTCCACGTGCGCTGGACACCTCGTCGTCCGCACAACCAGCACCGCAGGTGAGACGGTGCGGTCGTACCGACCGCCTGCGACGATCCCCTTCGTTCCCGGGAAATTTCTGGCGGGAGTTCATTCCCTTCCCGCGAAAACCCACCTCCCTGGTCGTCCGGATCGAGGGTGCAGAGGGGAACCAAGGGCATTTCGACCCCCCTCTCGGTCCTGAACCAGACGACAGATCAGCTGGGGATCCCTTTTCCCTGGCTTCGTTCACAGCCGGTCTCCAAGCATTCGACACCATGCAAAGCGTTCTGGACGGCGGTGGTAGAAGCTCTGTGTGAGCGATGCGCGTCGCAAACGGAGCCTTCCGATGCTCTGCACAAGCCAAACGTTTCCATGGGACCCGATCCCAGCGGTCGAGTGGAAGGTCCATTCGAACCGACGTGTCGGATCAGACGGAGGTGTCGGTGGTGGTTCCTGTCTATAACGAAGTGGAAAACCTTCGCGTGCTGGTAGCAAGGATCGCAGAAGGGATGCAAAACATGGAAAGATCGTATGAAATGATATTCGTGGACGACGGTAGTGACGACGGAAGTAAAGAGGTGCTGCATCAATTGGCCACCGAATTGGACAACCTCAGGGTCGTGGTGTTTCGTAGGAACTACGGCCAAACCGCCGGATTAGCCGCAGGATTCCGAAGGGCACGTGGAAAGACGGTGGTGACCTTGGATGCCGACCTGCAAAACGATCCAGCTGATATCCCTCGATTGGTGCATGAACTTGAAAATGGAGGTCCGGATGGGAGGGGATTTGATATGGTGTGTGGGTGGAGAAAAGATAGGAAAGACAATGCATTGGTCAGAAATTTGCCTTCAAGGCTTGCCAATCGATTGATCAGAACCACAACTGGCGTGAACATCCAAGATACTGGATGCAGCCTCAAGGCATTTCGGTCTTGGGTCACCAAATCCTTGGAGCTTTACGGTGAACTTCATCGATTCCTCCCCATGATGGCAGCCATGAAGGGAGCCACCGTGTCAGAAGTAGAAGTGGCTCACTCAAAGAGGCACTCAGGGGTGTCGAAGTACTCTGCCCTTGGAAGGATCCCTAGAGTTCTGGCTGACCTGCTTATCATCCTGTATCAGCGCTGGTACTTTGATCGCCCAATGCATTTCTGGGCAGTGATTGGTTTGGGATATGTGGCAGGGGGGTTTGTCTCCGGAATTCTTGGCACCGTGGGAGCAGCAGCTCGCATCAAAGGGCAATCTTCAGCCCTCCTAGGCGGTATGGCATCGTGTGCCTGGGCTGTGCATTCCGGGCTACTTTTCGTTGGCATTGGTTTGATCCTCGATATTGGGATGAGAATTTATTATAGAATGGAAGGCAGCTCGCACTTCCAGGTTCAAGAAGAGTACGGATGTGCAAGTAGGACAACCTAAACCTTTAACAAGCGTTGGGTCTCGTCCTTCTCCAGAAGATCCTCTGGTCGAGGGTAGCCCTTTGCAACATTCAGCAGGAGTTGCAGAAGCCCAGGGATACCTTGCACCAGAAGAGATACCCTTGCCTCCGTGCTTGCATTTCCGAATAAAGCAAGCCCAAAGATGAACAGCTCCCCAAACGACAATCTAGCCGACAGAAAACCCTGCCAATTGTAGTCGGATAGACCAAAGAATGCATCGAAAAATTCTCTTGTCTGTTGCAAATCCAGCCTCAAAAGCACATCCATGCCAAAGCAAAAAAATTCCCGTTGGTACAGGCGCTCGGAAGGCCATACAACATGCCAGATCTGCCCACAAGCGACCTCGGCTTGTAACTCAGAACATGCTCGCATCAACCCTTCGGACGGGACGTTCCCGTTCCCATTCCCAGAATTCTGCTTCCCGAAGAGAGTCAATTGGTCCATGATGGCATCTGAAATGCTCGGCACTGCCCCCAGGACACGAGATATCATGTATCCTGTTGATGGATGAACCATGCCTGCTGTCCCTCCCACACCTATCACACGTTGCGGGAACTTCGGAAGCACCCCTCCCATGGGAATCAAGCAGTACTCCTCCTCCTCAACGTGCTTCACCTTGATGCCCAGGTGCTTCATTCGTGCTTCCAATCTTTCTTTGAGGTCGTCAAACGGTGCGGCTGGTCTGGCCACGAGGGACGTTTCTTCCAAGAAGATGTGCGTTTCGCTGAAGGGCATGGCGTACAGGAAGGTTGGGAGGTCTCGGCACCTTTGTTTCATGCTCTTGTCCACCACGTAATCGTCTCTCCAATCCATGAACAACATCTTCTTGATGTCGAACGGGTGGGATTCCACTTCTACCAGGATCCCGTACGCCCCTTGGTATCCCGGGTTGAATTCTGCATCGAATTCCACAAGCTTCCTGAAGTGCCCGGTGGCATCCACGACGATGCTGGTGGGCAGCTCCCCGTGCCCTTCGATGTCCAAGTAGGACGTACCTTGCCTGTGCTCGACCCCGTTCACTTTCTCTTCCAGGAACTGCACTCCGTTGTCGATGCATTCTTGCATGAGCTTGGTTTTCAGCTTTTTGCGATCCACCCTGCCATAGGGTCGTTTGAGCTGTCTTGTGTACTGGGATCCAGTGTTGAGTTGCACCACAGCCTCTTCCCACACGTGATCCACGCAGTCTTCCAATCCCATAGCTCTGAACTCGTCTATCCAGACGCCGTAATTGTTAGGCCATGGCTTTTGCAGGGCTGGTGCCACCACCGCCACTTTGGCACCGAATCCCGCCAGTCTGGCCGCCACTCCGAGTCCTGCGGGTCCGGCTCCCACCACCGTCACTTCGAACCCATCCTTTTGCCTTTGGAACGGTCCAGGTTCCGGGAACGTCGCCGTTCGTCCTTCTTCGACGCGTGCTTGCGGCTGGATCCGTGCCAGGACGTTCATGCTTCTCCTTCGGTTCCGTTCCTCTCGTTTCCCACCCGCCGTGCGCATCCCACGCACGTGTTTCGTCGCCATGGCGATGCACGCGTCCTCGTTCGCCCTTCCCAGCCTCTCCTTCGCCTCTCCTTCGATCGCACGCGCACCGCACGCACGTCTCCGACACCCACGTCGTCGTCGGACGGCTGGGTGTGTCGGTCGGCTGGCCTGTTGTTTTCACACCAGTTAACTTCGTGTGTGTGGCTGTCCTATCCTCCCTCGATCGAGGAGGAGATTGATGGGAGGAATCTCCCCCCACCGATCCCCCTCCCATCGAAACCTTCCCCTCTCGCATCGAGATCTTCCGCCGCTGCATCGAAACCTTCGTGGAAAAGGGGTGCTGGGAGGGCGGAAGGAGAGTCGAACAAGGTCGAGAGAAGCACGACGGTTCGCACAATACACGTGCACGTCGCACGCCATGCGCACGATCTGCGCCTCCTCCGCAGGTGGAACGAAAGGAAACGCGGTGGTGAAGAAGGTGGGAGACGTGCAGATGGTGCGAGACAAAGAGAGAAGGGCGCGTGCCGTGGCGCCGCTGCTCGTGCCGGAACGAGACCAACTGCCGTTCGCACTCGGATTGGAGATCTGCGGTGCTGGTGCGAGAAACAACGCCAAACAAAGGGTGAGCGGCGCGTGGACCTTGCACTACGTGCTGGAAGGATGTGCGGAATTCAAAGCTGGGGAAGAAGAAGAAGAAGTGGAGCTCCATCTGGGCGCAGGAGACGGACTCATCATCCCGCCCGACGTGCTTCGTAGCTTGCAACCGTGCCAGAGTTCGACGCGCGCCGAAGAAGGACAAGTCGACGTCGAATGGGAATTCGCAAGCCTCGTGGCGTACCTGCCGGAATGCTTGGTGGATCCGCACCTCGCACACAAACGCCGGACGTCGGAAGCCTTGCGCGTCGCCCAAGCCTTGGTGGACGAAGCATGGTCGCGTGGCGACGAGCTGGGAACGTTGCGACAAGACCAAGTGGTGCAGATGTTGGAAGGCGCCAAGCGGAGGCACGGATCGTCTTCGTCGGAGGTAGATGGAGAATCGACGGACGATGGTTCGGAAGGTTGGGAGCTGGATCGCACCGACGGAGAGCTGGTGAGCTTGCGCAAGCTCAAGGACGTCGACACGTACCAATTGCCCAACCAGACCAATCGTTTGGCGCTCATGTTCGATCCGGTGCGCAACCAGCAGATCAACGCCACCTTCGGCGTGGAAGTGTTCGAACCCGGCCACATCACGCCGCTCCACGTGCACGAGGACGGATACGAGCTCTTCTTCGTCTTGTCTGGCAGCGGCGTGGGACACTTCGAAGGAGAATCGTTCGACTTGGAACCTGGTTCGTTGGCCGTGTTTCCGCCCAAGACGTGGCATGGCATCGACAACCTCAACGTCGAACGCCTGTATTGCTTGGAGCTGATGCTGCCCAACGACATGTTCGCCGAACTCGTGCGCAGTGGCAAGCCGGTGGGCGTGTTGGACGACGACGACCTCTGCACGCTCATCAACTTCGGCTGCGGGTGAGCGTGAACGACGTCCGCCACCGCACCTGTCGTGCACTCGCGAACGCCTTCGTTTCGCACGCCATGGCCAGGCACGCGTGTGCATTGCACCGCACGAGGTGCACGTGTCCGTCGCACGTGGCTCAGGCGGACGGAGACAGCTTCCTTCGTCGACGTGGAAGACGCGAGGACGACGGACCGACCACGCTCCAACTCGTGCCCAAGGACGTGGCCATGGTCGCCGCGTGCGGCTTGCCTCGCCACGCGATGTGTCGAAGGCGATGGTTGCGTGGGATGTGCACGACGTCGCTGCTGTGCGTGGACGGCGTCGCACGCGCACGCGAACCTGCGGAGAACACGTCGGAGATGGACGACCGCGGATACGGTCCGAAGTTCGTGAAGCGTGCCGACGGACTCTTGGTGCAAGATTTGACGCCAGGAGAAGGCGAAGAGGCGCAGCTTGGCGATCGCATCGTCTTCGACTACGTGTGTCGACGTTCGAATGGATACTTCGTCTACGGCACGGTGGAAGGCGTCGGCTTCCAACCGCTGGACGTGGCGACGGAACCCGAAACTGCGGTGTTGGGAAACGACGAGCTCATCCCTGGATTGGAACGCGGCTTGCTTGGATTACGTCGTGGTGGAAAGAGACGGTTGGTGGTGCCGCCTGCATTGGGATTCGTGCGCGACGGATTGCGACCTCGTCCGCCCAACTACGGTGCAAGGAGGCAGATCGCCGTGCACGCCAAAGAACCGTTCCTGTTCGAAGTGTCCGTCTTGGACGTGAAGAAAGCCGACGCTCATGGGACGTACTTGGGCTGAATCCGATTGCCGCGGTTGAAACCTTCGTAGAACCTGGCGGTGTCGCAACCCAAGCTCTCGCGCGTGTCCACGCCTGTGTGTGGATTGGTCCCACGTGCACTTTCACACAAGCTCTTGAGCTCGTACTTGTCAATGATGGCGTCGGTGAAATCGGCATCCGTCACGTCCATCTCGCCCATGTCGGCACGCACGAAGTTGGCGTTCCGAAACACCGAACCGCGGACGTCTGCGCCGCGCAAGAGCGCGTAGTCGAACAACGCTTCGGTGGCGTCCACACCCGACATGTTGGCCTTGTACAAGATGGCACGGCTGAAGATGGACGTGCGCAAGTCGGAACCTTGCATATTCGCCTGCTTCATGGACGCTTCGGCGAAGATGCCGCCTGCCAAGTCTTCGTGCGACCAATCCTGTCCGTCCAGGTCCGCTCTCGACTCTTGGATCACTTCGCGATCGCGACGCTTCGTCTGCAGTGGCACCACCGAAGGATCCGCCATGCCCACGTACGTCGGCGACTCGAAGTCGGCGCACGACGGCGATGCAGCCGAGAAGCAAAAGGCCAGCGATGCCAAGCTCGTCCACGCGCTGCGACGGAGGACGTCCCAACCAGCGGAAACCTGCGCCAACCCACGTGCAGAAGTCCGCTCGCGCACGCACGAGGAAGTGGTCGCCGTGGATCCTTGACGTGTCGAACGCATGCGTCCTCGTGCCCAGGATGCGCTGCTGGAAGAAGCCGAACCACGTGCCGCCATGGACGAAACGAGCGCCACCGTCCAAGTCAATCTGGGACGGAATTTCCATCGAAGAAGGAGGACACATCCGTTCGGACGGATCCCACCGACCTCCCATGTGTCGTGGACCAATCGAGAGGCGGTGGCATGCCCACTCCGAAACAAACATGAGACGGACAATCCATTCGATGACTTTTATTCATACCGGATACCGGCGGCGGATGCGGTGATGCCCTTCCTCCAAGTATTCCTCTCGCGTGACCAACATGCGGTCGAAAGCAGGGGAACGTGCGAGCATTCGCCCGCCCTCCCAAGCACATGTGATCGGGTCCTCTGGCGTTGCAATGCTCAATTCCATGTGCTCTGGTACAAGTGGACGAAGCTCTTGCTTCAGCCTTGCGCAAAAGTTGGGAAGCTTACTGGTACCGCCCGTCACGATCACGTTGCCATACAGCAACCCGTGCAGATTAGGATGTGTCTCCTGAACAGCTTGAACAATCGCCTCCGGAATGCCAGCCTGGTTGATTCCAATCAAGGTCGGATTGAACAGACACTCTGGAACCACGAACCGTTCGTTGTTCAAATGCAGGATTTGGTCTCGCGTAATCTTTTCCTGATGATCCTCCCCCATGGCCGATCCCACACCATTCTCTCTGTGCCTAACAAACCCCCGCAGGAAGTTCACGCCATCTGGTAGAACGTACTCCAGCGTAAACGGCCCTTGATTTCGCCGCCTCCCTGCTGCCGCCAGATCCTTGACAAAGTCTAAAGAGCAGAAGCAGGTGTCTTCCTTGACTTTATCGATCACGTACGTTTCATCCATGACGTCTATTGAACGGAACGAGATCAATTCCTTCATGTAGTTTGTCAAAGCTCTACCCCCCACGTCGACTCGTTTGGTTGCGTAGTTTAACACTCTTCCATCGAAGCAAGGAACGATGTGCGTGGCTGAGAATCCCACGTCGACGACTATCCCACATCCACCTCTTGCAATTGGTCCTTCGAAGCGTTTGGATGCGTATTGCATGGTGAGTGCTGGTGCGGTGGTGACGAGGCAGGAAGGGAACCCATACTTCTCGAACAGAGTTTCGTCCAATTCCTGCTTCAAGGCATCGAGGGTGAACATGGGCTCCGTGATGAGAAGCGGTCTGTCTCCAGGTTCCACCTGGACCACGTCTCGGAACATGTGATCCCATATTTCCCTCTGTCCATCCCACGCGACGCACTGTCCACGATCGAAAGGTCTTCGGAGCAGGAGGCTGGAGACGTCTGCACAGCTTTCGACTTGTTCCGCCAGGTAGGTTTCGCTTCTTCCTTTCACCTTGGCCTTCACGTTGGCCAACACTCGTGGTCCAGCATCGTCTTCCGCACATCCCACCACCAAATTTCCGCCTCCATGGTCCAACACCAGCGCCATGGCCGCCACGCTTGTCCGCTCCCACTCGCCGACCCGTTTTCCCAATCGTCCGTCAGTTTCGAAAAGGAATCGACGTTTCTTTCAAACCGAAGGAGCGAAAAGAGAAGATGGAAAACAGACCCGTCGATCCGAAAGGGTGGACGCCGAAGAAGTGGAAGAACAGAGAGGCGAGGCAAAGGGCCCGTCGCAACACAACGGATTCAACCTGTGTCGTGCGGCGATTGCATTTGCCGCCACATCGTCTGCACAAATCAGTGTTCCTCGTTACTTCGTGCTTCCATCTGGTGCAGCGTGTGCGCTTGCATGCGTGCGATAGGCGCACGCATCCTTCCACACCGCAAGTGACACTACGCGATGCTATGTGTAAAAACACCGGGCGCCCACCTCCGCTTGCCTACATGTCCATCCCCGCTCAGGGTCGTTCGTCTTTGCCGCGTCTCCATTGCTTGGAAAATGAGGTCGAATATGCTATGCCGAGTACCGATGTTCCATGCACCCGCCGTGCAATAGGTGTCGCATTGCAAGCTTTATGCAAGTGTCGACTCTCAAACGGCTTTGCCGAAACAGAAAAAGCGAGAGCTTTTCTTCGCGCGCCTTCCATACCATACTACAGAATCCAAGTCCATTGTTATGTCAATGCACGTCGTGAAACGCGAAGAGAATAAAGATGATGCAAACATTCTTTCGTCACAAGTAATTCAATTTTTCCCGCTAATTCCTTACAAGAAGGCATGCATTTTTTCACGCGACTGTATCCGTGGCGCAACGTCCTCCATGCCGAGCGTTTTTCTTCCACCAAGAACGAAACGCAACAAGATGAACGATCATTTCACTCTTGCTATGCTTGGTTCGACACTTTGCATCCAAGCATATTTGTAGATCAACCGAGGAGGCATCCAAGATTGCCGACATCCCATGCCTCACTCTCTTCGGACGGCTTCGCGGTGCCCTTTCCACCTAGCCCACATGCGTGTAAGACGAACGAGATTGCACTTGCACGATCGGTTGACGCGTCCACGAACCACGTTTGGTTGAATTTTCATGTCCGCCACGGATGATTCCTTTCTCCACCATCCCGACGGATTCGCGTTATAGTGGACCATCGTTTCTTCTCCTTCCTGCCGCGTTTCGTTCCGTCCGTCTCCCCCTCCATTGTTTCTGTTCGTGCGGTGGTGCACCACGGATGCCTCTCGCTTCCTCCCGTCTTGGCAAGGTCACGTGGTGGTGCACCCATCGTCTCAATCCATGGTGTTTGGATGTGGTTGTGGATGGGGAGGAGAGGAGAAGGGTGGAGAAGGTTCCACGTGCACTGGCATTGCCAAGCGATGGCGCAAGCTTCTGCGACGACCTCGCGCGTGCAGACGCAGCGAAGCGCGAGCCTGGGAAGGACAGGAAGGACGGAATTCATGGCTGGAAGGTGGCAAGTGGGCCAACTGCGGCTGCTGAGCCGTGGAAAAGCGGCGTGGAAAAGGGTGAGGACGGCGGCGCAGGCGTCGGTCCCGTCGGACGGAACCAAAGCCAAGAAGAAAGGGGAGAAGGAGCCGAACAGCGTGTACAAAGACACCGTCAACCTTCCACAAACCAAGTTCAACCTCAGGGCCAATGCAGTGCAGCGAGAGCCTGAGATCCAGAAGTACTGGAACCGAACGCAGGTCTACGAAAAAGCACTGCAAGAACCGGGAAGGAAGCCATTCACGCTTCACGACGGACCACCGTACGCGAATGGCGATCTGCACATTGGACACGCACTCAACAAGATACTCAAAGATTTTATCTGTCGATATCAGACCCTTCGTGGTCGGAAGGTGCGTTACGTTCCGGGATGGGATTGCCACGGCTTGCCCATCGAGCTGAAAGTGCTCCAGTCACTGGATGCAGATGCCAGGAAGGAATTGACCACCGTGAAGCTGAGGAGGAAGGCAAAATCTTTTGCCGAGAAGACTGTCAAAGCACAGAAGCGGCAATTCAAAAGGTATGGGATCTGGGGCGACTGGGATGCGCCGTACCTGACCATGGACCCAGCATACGAAGCTGCACAAATCGCAGTCTTTGGGAACATGTACTTGAAGGGGCATATCTATCGCGGGTTCAAGCCTGTTCATTGGAGCCCCTCCTCCAAGACGGCTCTTGCAGAAGCAGAGCTTGAGTATCCTGATGGACACACATCCCGCTCCATCTATGTCTCCTTCCAAGTGGAGGATGTACCTTCTAATGCCCCCACTTCTGTGCAAGAAAATCGCAGAGACATTGGGGTGGCAATTTGGACGACGACTCCATGGACCATTCCTGCAAACCTGGCAGTTGGTGTGAATGCGAATCTGAACTATGCACTGGCCAAAGTCGAAGGCGGCGCTTCCTCAGTCAGTACCAAGTACTTGCTAGTAGCGGAAGGATTGGCCGAGCGTTTGGCTACATTGCTTGGGTGTTCCTTGACGTTGGTGGATACATTCAAGGGTTCGGCCTTGGAAGGCATAACCTATAGGCATCCCTTGATGGATAGGAGTAGTGCAATTGTTATTGGTGGGGACTACATCACCACAGAGTCTGGTACCGGTCTCGTGCATACTGCTCCTGGTCATGGAGCGGAGGATTTCTTGGTGGGGCTCAAGAATAACCTCCCTGCCCTCTC
>LFIK01001594.1_pt1 | contig 18110 bp, 16 predicted proteins | sample 643401 | NCBI WGS metagenome assembly LFIK01 (sample SAMN03777447, study PRJNA286221) | soda lake metagenome | biome: soda lake; feature: Kulunda steppe; material: water; isolation source: sample T5-Br brine of Lake Tanatar-5 | place: Russia: Kulunda steppe | collected 2010-07
GCCGTCGTGCGGTCGAATCCACGTAAAAAGAAAGGTGTCGAGAGATAGGAATCGGAGGCTGGCTTCTCGTGCAGACGGGCTGCAGCTCGCAAACAGCACCTGTCGATTCTGCCTCCGTAGCACTCGACGTGTGGCACGATGACTTGGGAGCTGGAAAGTTCCGTGATCGCGATGCCTGCTGCTCCACGAACCATCGCAAATTCGCACCGCATCTGTCGTTACAACTCGACGTTGCTTGCAAAGCTGGTGCGTTCTTTCCAACCATGCATTTGTTCACGATTCGTGACACGTCGGACTGTCCAAGTCCGACACGTGTGAAGAAACCTCTGCTCGAAATCCTACATTCCATGCTGTACCGACGAGGAGCACGTTCCAGACCAGTCACAGCTGTGCCTCGAAAACTATTCCTCGACGGTATCTGTATCAAGGATCTCCCTCCAATTTCGCATTGTTGCTACTTGACCCGCAGAGGATCGACGGATGGGCACCGAAGATCCACAGACGAAGACCCGTGCATCGCTCATCCTCTGCGGTCTTTGCACCACGTAAGCGGTCACGTGTTCCGCAATCGGATGGAGCACGGCGAGGGTTGGTCGAGTCACTTCCAACGACAACGGCTTCCTTCGACACCGTCGCACAAGCCGAGTCGTCTCAAGAAAGAGCTGCGCTTGCACGAAGCCTGAGAATTCGTAGCGTGTGGCACGAGTGCGCCGGTAGCATGGTTTTGTCTGTGCAAATTCCCAAAGTGGGATCTGCGGGAGAGTTCATCTTCCGGGATTGGCAGAACGCACCTTCCCAGTCCACGACCAGTGTGGAGGGACCGCAAACAAGTGGCACGCAGCACTGCTCAAAGAAAAACGAAGAGAAGCAGACTGCAGCACAACTCGATTCTTGGGCAGAAGAATGCGAGGATGCTGGTCTACGGGTGCCAAGAGTAGGATCGACAGGTGAATTCCGTTTTGCATGAGCATTGCAGGCTTTCAGCTTTGTGAGACCATGGTGGGGCATAGATTTGGAACGCTCTCCAGCCGATCAGGTCCAAAGTGCCTTGTTTACTGTAAATTCCACTTCTCTTGGAATGAGGTGGCAAAAGTGTTTTATTCCCTTTCTTCGAAATTTTGCATCTGACGCTACGAGGTTTCGCGAGGTTGTCGTCGCAGAAATTTGGCCCCCAGCAGCTGCTTTGCAGAGGGAGAAACAAGTCTGTGCCCTCCTGTGCCCCCTTTGCAATTTTTTTTCCTGCTCACCCAGGCGAGCGTTGCTGGTATCAGTGATTGCTGGTGCTCCTCCCATTTTTCTCTGTTTTCTTTTCGAAAAAGCCCATCCGATCCTTTTCTGAACCAAACAAGTGTAACCATATCATTGCCTGAAAGTTTCAAAATCTGCCCAACGTAGAAGTAGCTTGCTCCACTTTGTGGGTCCTTCCCTACCACAGCAGCAAAATCCCCAATCTTCGGCCCCCTCTTTCCCAATCCCCTTTGATATGTTGCTACATCCGGCATTTCTCCTCCACCATTCGAATCCTCTTCTAGAGGAATGGCCAAAATTGCACAGACGTCATCAGACTGTTGGATTCTACTTCTGGCCCTCTGCTTCTTCTTGACAGGGCTTTCCTTCTCCTGCTCTTCAACTTCGAGCACGGGACAGGGTGCAGTGGGGACGAGTCCTTTCATGGGAATGCTGGGGTCCTCCAAGCTGAAGGATGATCTCGACCAATGCGAAATAGATGTCGGGGCCCTTGGGCTAGCGTTGAAGAGGTTTGAAAATCCTCTGTATCCTTTCTCCCACATTGGATGATAACCACAGCGACAGAATGCTGGGCTCTCTGGCGATGGTTTCCACGTCTGAAGTGGAACGCTCATTGTTTCGCACAGAGTAGGTCCAAAATCAAAGTATGCATAATGCGTTCCAGGTGCGATGATTACGAATTCGTCTGCAGACTGGACCAGCAATTCCACATCTATTCCAGCCTCCTTCAGCATACTGGGACTGATGTACGTGTCACCGTGTTGCAAAAAGTGCGGGCATTCGTTGCACAACTCTGGGAACAGAGTCCTTGCCAGGTAAATGAGTTTGTCTCCCTGGCTTTCATGCACCAGGAACCACATCCTGGCCTGGCTCTGATGATGCAAGAAATGGATGGTGCAGAGATCTGCATCGTTGGCCTTCCACCCACCACGACTCGTTGAGACCGTGCGTTGTAGCTTTGGAGTCGTGATGCCAGGCAATTCGGGAGGCAGGGAGGTGGGCGCTCTTTCTGCCAGGTTCCTGAGTTCCCACTCGCTGCCTTTCTCTTCTTCCCGAAAGAGCGTCCCGATTTGCACGATTTCGAAGCACCCACATTCCACGACGGATTCCTTCCATATTTCTTCCAAGGATTCGGCAGATGTGTCGTGGGTTGGATTGGCGTTTGCCTTGGCGAGGTGTCGTTTTCGTGTCCTCAGGAGGTCGTCCCTTCCCAGGCACGGTTCGCAGGTCCCTTGGAACCATTTTCTGGCTTCGTTCCTTCCTCTTTTTTTCTCGACGGTTCCGGGTGGTTGCAGGTAGATCTCATCGCCCACATCGATGGAATCGATACCGAGGAGTGAACGTGTCTTGCTGGGTTCGTGTTCCACCACGTGCACCGCACCCATCCTGGGGTTCGTCTCTCGCATCTGTTCCACCACTTCCACCACGGACTTCCCTCCCACCTCTTCCGTCAGTTCCACACGCGAAACCATCGTCGCTTGCGGCTCTTCAACCTTCCTCGTGCGCGGTGTCATCCCAATCCGCGCCTTTTCCCACACACGGTCCCTCTCAATCTCTCTCAAACTCTCCTTCTCTCAGATCCACTCTCACTCAATCCCTCTCAAACTCACCCTCACTCGATGCCTCTCTCAGGCTCTCACAGGCCCCCAGTTTCGGAGGCAGGCACAGTGAGAGACAGGCTCTCTGTCAATGCCTCTCGATTTGGGAGGATCTCTGGATTGGTGAGCGTGTCCGTTGCAGGGAAAGGTGCAAGCGGTCCGATGCGGACGCCAATCGACCGCATGCTCCGACGAGATGGATTGGAAAGCAAGAGAGGAGGAAGGAAAGATCATGCGAGACCGTCCTCCGAAGGATCCAGGAAATGATGGTCCTCGTCATACGCCACGTCCATCGGATATCCGTCCGAAACGCTGCCTTCCCCGTCGTCCTCCATCGAAGACAAATCCGAATCTTCGTCCAAGAGCGCGTATTCCTCCTCCTCTCCATCGGGAGCCGATGCAGGAGCGTCAGGAAGCACAGCAGCATCCGTAGGAACACTCTCCATCGGAAGAGGGCGAGGAGATCCCTCCTCCAGTAGAGGGGGTGCCACATCGACGCCTTTCAACTCGCAGAAGCGTCTGTACATGACCAAACGAACACGATCCATCGTCTCCCTGTCAAACCAACCATTCGATTCCTCGCAGTGCAAATCCTCGCGGCGCAAGTGGTCCTGTAAGATCTCCTGGATCTCACCATCTACCAAATCAAGCAACTGCACGAAAATCCCCCTCCGAAGCGGCAAGGCCTTGAACGAACACACGTCCGCCAGGCTTGGACCAACTGCTCCATCCTGTGCGTCTATATCACCGGGTCTACTGCCTTGCTGCGACTCTTTGCTTTCGTTTCGGTACCACTTGAGAGGCAATCTGTAGTACAAGGCTTGGTACAGGCCTGCCCGTTGGTCCAGCCGCGGATCGTAGCCATTTCTAACCCATAGCTTGCCCCATGGACCGTTGGCAAATCGATAACAGTGATGGGACAAGGCCTTGCGCAAGCTTCCCGCAGGATATTCCTTCAGCTTCTCCGTGATGTTACCGATGCTCCATACGGGTCGCTCCTGGAACATGTTCTTGATGATCTCCACCAATTCCTTTGATAGGTCCTTTGGGAACGATCGCTCTTCCAAAGCGGCTGGCACTTCATTCACCCTATAGTCCACGGTCTGTACAGCAGATTTGAAAACTTTTCCAGCCTCTTTGGGATAAACCCTTGCATGCTCAGGAGCGTAATATTCTTTGAAGTTGTATTCCAGCGGTTGGTCAACCTTGGCGAAGAAAGGGGGCAACAGTTGCAATTCTTCGTTTCCAGTCTCCCCAATCACACTCTCTATCGTGACATCGTTCCCGTTCATGACATACTCCGCCTTCTTTTTCGATTTTGAAGGCAGTTGGTACTGGAAGTCCGCCATCCCATCGAATACATAGGTGTGCTCCAGCCTGGCCACGAGCTCTGCTCCTTGCACCACTCTGTCTTCTTTCCAATCCACCTTGAGCACCATGCCGTTGGACCTTGCGATTCTTCCTGTGAGAAGGGATCTGTCTGCATCTTTGTTCAATCGCAGTTCGATTGTGCGTCCGCTGGTGCTGGGTCGATTCCTTTCGTCTTCGAGTGCCTCTCGAGCAGCACTTAGCATCTCCTCTTCTCCACCAAGTGTCTCCAGAGCCCTGCGGACGTCTTTCACTGGTCCTGGGTAGTCTACAGCCACCCACCTGCGTCCCATTCCCCCTTCCTCTTCCAGCGCGTGCACGTTCAGCGCTTCGTTCGTCGCCATGCGTCGGTGTTGCACTTTCCACCAAGTCGGTGCACATCCCACTCCCCCCTTTCATCGATATCATCTCGATCTCATGCCCCCTTATCGATATCATCTCGATGCTTTCGCAGCCGGTCCGGTCCCACCCCCGGCCTTGTTTCAGACGATTCCAAGGATGTCCACGTACCTTTGAAACCCTCACCCGTGCGTTCGTTTCGAGTGGGTCTGAAATCTTCCTGTGGCAGGGACAGGGACGTGTTCGAGAAGCCGAAGACGTGGCCATTCTTCGCCATCCGCCGCCGCACACGTCGCAGCCACACGACGCCATGGCGAGCGCATGCGGTGCCCTCCAAAGCAGCTTCTGCGGTGCACGCGTGGTGCGTGCCACCGCCGCTCCGACAGGCGCGGCGGACGTGCGAGGCCTGCCGTTCGGCGTCGAAGCCGCCCACAAAAAAGGTGCAGGATCCACCAAGAACGGACGCGACTCCAAATCCAAGAGACGCGGCGTGAAGATCTACGGTGGACAGGTCGTCAAGGCTGGTAACATCATCGTGCGCCAACTCGGAACCAAGGTGAGCCGCGAAGACGGACGAAACGTCGGTGGAATGGAGAACGGAACGGAGGACGAGGAAGATGCACGACGGAAGAACGGATGCTGACCGAGACGTACGTACGACGTGCGACATGTGGCCATTCCTTCCTTCGTTCGGCGCGATTGCGCATTGTTCGATCCGGTAGTTCCACGCGGGAGACAATGTGGGTCTGGGAAACGACTACACCCTCTACGCACTCGAGGATGGAATCGTGGAGTTCAAGTTCAAAGATAAGCATAGGAAGAAAGTCTGCATTGTCCCAGCTGCTGCTGCCAACTGAAGCAGAGGTGTAACTATTCGTAATCTTCGGAGGTATAATCGGCATCTTTCCCCTCTGCATCTCCTTTAGACTTGCCATGGACAGCCGTTTGACGGTCCACAACCCTGAAAGGATAGCTCTGGTTCTCTCCTGGGCTTGGATGCAGTGGGCGAGCCATCTGCAACGGGTGTCCTTGCCCAACAATTTTATCTGAGGCATGCGTTATACTTCATGTCATTGTTCGCGCGAATTGCGTTCACCCTTCCATCCAATGCTCTATCAACGGCAATGAACCAACGCTTCCTCCCACCGGTGGCGCACCAGAACCTCGCGCATCGCACATTCTATCCATTTGGTTCCTCTGCAAATTCGCAAAATCCACCTGAGTCGAGCATGACGAATGCATTCGCAGAATGTTGCTTGTTATGGTTCTTACCGGTGGTCTCCACAGCTGGGAATTCGACCGTGACAAGTGTTCATTCGCGAATTCTTCACCAACCGTCGATGGTAGGCCGCGTCCTCAACCAAAGCGAGTGTCGGAAAGAAATTGAATATTGAACATCAAAGAGGCTCGAAAATGGCGAAGATGGGTGTGCGAAAGCTGTCTTTGCTGGTGTTGGCGCTCGTTACACTGGCAGCCGGACTCAGCTTGCGCTTCAGCTGGAAATGGTCGAAAACGAAAGCTGCCCAGACTTCGCAACCGAAAGTTCTGCGAAAAGACGATTCTAGCGAGAACGAAAATATCATGCGATTGGAAGGAGTGGAGAAGGCGAAAGCTGCGTCTTTCGAACGCACGATCTTGGACTTCGAAAAGAACGATAGTTTGTCTGATGAATGCCGGCGCTACGGAGGATATCATCTAGTCGAGGAGCTCAGGAAAGGCAAAGAGAATGTTTGCAGGGGAGAGAAATCAGCAATCGACTGGTACTCAATGCGTCCAGTCGCAGAGAATCAAGATTTTGGCGTGCTAGTTTTGACCAATGCAGCTTTCAAGCGAGCGGACCAAGGTCCCATTTACAAAATAGAGCTGGAATGTGCACCCACAGCTGCATATTCAGAGCGAATAGTGAGGCTCCATCAGGAAAAAGCAACAAAAGCGACAAAAGATCTGGTGCAAAGCATAGACACTGAAGGGATACAATGCGCCAGACCGGAGGGTGTTCTGATTTTTGTAGATAGTAACGATTACTATAATTGGTGGTGGTTCTTGGTCCAGCTTCAGAATCATTTCTTGGCAATGGCTGCGCTCTGGACAGAATTGGACGATGAACCGCACACTATTGTTTATCAATCGAAAGATGGGCGATTAGGATCTGATGCTACCAGCAAGGACAACCATGGCCAGATGGGACTCCGCGAGATGTACAGGAAAATGTTTGGGAGAGAAGGGATGCTAGACGTTCGCACTTGGATCAATGCTGATGATGCGTTCGGATGCTACCGCACAATCATTGTTATGCGCAATGCCGAAAACGGCTCTCCTATCTTAAATAATGCTAGGCACAATCACGACCACTGTTTTTCTCCTGTTATTGCTGCACTAAGAAGTCATATGAGGGCTTCTGTTGGCTTAAAAGATCAAAACAGTCAATCAGTCAGGAGGGTCTGTTGGGCGTCCAGGGATGAAGAAGACCGCCGCGAGTATACAAGCTGGCAGGTGAGGCGCACAGTGAGAAACCAGACAGGCCTTGTCGCTGCTCTGGATGAGTATGCCCGTGCAATCGGGGCGGAAGTGGTGCAGATTCCGTTTTATGCTTTCAATGATGCAGTGCCTGTTTCTACACAGATGAAGCGGGCTTCGCAATGCAGCCTTGTTGCTGGAATACATGGAGCCGGGCTTTACGTTGCCGTCGCAATGACCAAGTTATCTATACTTGAGTTCGTTCCCCTTCCTATTGCCAACAGAAATGCTGTCAACCTGAAGCATCTTGTGGGTGGGTGCTATCGTGGGCAAATAAGAGTCAAGCTGAATGCCCAGAAGCAGATTGCACCAGCCCTAGTGTGGAAGGAAGTGCACACAGCTCTCCATGACTGTGGGGATGGTTAAGTGAAATAAGCAGGCACCAGCAGAGGCTCCATCAATATCACTGCTTGAGTTCCCGGCAATTTATCTTGGTTGGTGGTGTCTGTTAGCGTTGAAGACGTGCGTGGAGCCCATCTATGCAGTGTCCATCGAACCCATTTTGCATCTCTATATGAGAAGAAACTCCCTGGAGAGAGTTTCCATTGGACGTCGGTGCGTCCAGCCGAGGTGGATGGCGCACCTTTGCGCGCGTGTGGCCCACGTGCGACACTCTGCACGTCGTGAGAATGCACGTTGGAGGAAGAGTCGAAGCATGCTGGTGAGATCGAGTGGCCAGCAGCTCGATCTGACGGAGGACAATGTGCGAATGGTCCTGAAGGACGCTCGTACGGAGCTCCTGCAGCTGTTCGACGAGTCCGTCGGAATCACCGGCGAGGTGGAGCTGGCAGACATGGACGGGCCTTTTATCAAACTGGCATTGAAAGGAAGGTTTTGGCATCGAAGGTCCGATGTGGTGGCGCGTGTGGGAAATTACCTGCAGAAAAGGATCCCCGAGATTGTGGAAGTTGAGGCCGAAGACGAGGGCATGTTGGACGACAGCCCAGAAAACTTTTGAAGAGTGTGACCGCTTTGGTACGGCTGGTCGTAGAGTGAGCGGACACGAGAATGCATGGAGGGAGAGAACTGGCTCGCAAGGTAGCACTCACGCATGTGTTACAGGAACTGTTCTCCACTTTTTGGTTTCTGGGCAGAATTTGGTAACGAATTGCTCTGGAATTGGCTGTTCCAGCATGTCCTCTTCTTCCCGCTCCGCAGGTATAACAATGTTAACTTCTGAACATTTTGCGGTCAAGACTTCAGCCTCCAAAGCACCTCTACTCAAGAAAATTTGGCAGCCTGTCGTGCTGTCGACGGTGACGGTCGGGACTTTACCTGTACATTGGACTTCAATCGAACGGGAATTGATAACTTCACAAGCGGAAACAACACTGTCGAAAACCACAGCACAATGCTCGCATTTATCTATTGTGATATGGTTCACCTTGCCTCCAACATGAACCATTGCCCCATGGCACGCAAACAAATAAACTGTTTGTTTTGCATTCGTGTCTTGGATTTCAATTGTCTTGTTCCCCGTCTGATATTCCACTCTCCACTTCCTACCTTCAGAAAGCTCGAAGATTGCTTTCTTGCTAGGAGTTGGAGGGGTGATTTTTTTCTCTGTCTTTCCGACGGTGGTCTGAGGTGTGCCCTGTTGATTCTTTGTCTTCATGTCATCGGTGACTTTCCGTAGCCTGGAAGCGATGGCCTCGCCTTGGTTGATTTCAGCAAACACTGCTGCCATAGTGTCAGAAGTCTTCTCCTTCACATTCTCCTTAGTCTGTTCCATTGGAAATGGCGGCGGCGGCGGCGGCGGCGGTGGCGGTGGCGGTGCAACAGACTTCGACTCTACTTGCCAAGATGGACCTGAGCTGTGGTAATCTTGGACGTAGGAACGAAGATTAGAAAAGACCTGTTTCAGCCCAACCACCCATGATTTGTGCATATCAGCTTCTGGGGTGTTTTTTCGTTCCATCAGGATCTTGTTTGTGTAGAACTGCGCGCTTTGCCAGCAATTGTCCACGTGCTTCTCTGGCTTGTCCATTCCACAGTTGGGGCCATCGTACACTACCCAAGTGAGACCTCTCGAAGCCTCCGCGACAGCTTTGGCGTGATTCTTCCATTCCGCTTGCGCAACTTGTGCTATCTCTTCGATGCGATTCATCGCATCTCCCGTCGGACGCAGCATCTCTTGCATTTCTTCCACGTTGGGTTGGGCTCGTGCGTCTACGAGCTCCAGGAAGCCCTTCTGGGCCACCACCGCCTCGACCAGCGCTTCTCCCACCTCTTCCACTCCGCCTCCAATCCTCTCGCACGCATTTCGGAACTCCAACGCCGGTCTTAGCACGGCTGTTTCGAACTCCACGGCGCTGCACGTCGTCGCCATCTTCGTTCCACCGTGTCCGTTTGGATCGACGGTCACCTTTCCCGCCATCTCCCTCCCGGTCACGAACCCGGACGCTTCCCTTTCAATCGGACGAACTTGAAAGGAAGGTCTCCCGATCGACCCCGGTTCGAACCCCGTCTCACCGCGGCCACCGACGATCGAAGTTCACAACCCAGTTAACTCCTCTGTTTTTCCCTCGAAACGGAACGTTCACCTCCGAGTTCACCGCCGTCCCCTCGGTGGGTCGGTTAACCTCGAGGTTCACTTCCCTCGCCGTCCGTCGAGGGAAGAAGTTCACGATCGAGTTAAGTCCATCGTGGCCACGTCGTGGTGCCACTCGGACGAAGCGGCGAGATCGACTTGGATCACGACGTCGAAGCACGTGCGTGCAGCAGCTTCGCGCGCTCGTCTTCGCCTGCAGGACCTCACGTGGACGGTGGAAGTGGCGGAAGTGTCGACGAGATCCCACGTGCGCCATGTTTCGAAACCAATACGACACGGACGTCACCTTGTGGTCGCCGGCAGGACGCATCCACCAGATCGAATATGCGATGGAAGCCGTCAAACAAGGAAGTGCAGCGGTGGGAGCGAGGGTAAGAGATGCCGGCGATGGACGAGACGAACGGGACGTCGCTAGAATCCGTGGCGAGGAGAGATCGAATGGGATCGTGGTGACGACCTCAGCTACAACCGAAGACCGAAAAGAACGATCCGTCGTGCAGGAAGAGTTTGCTTGGCCACGAAACGGAAGTGCGAATGTGGCCCCATGGGATCGATGGAAGGAAGCGTACTTCCGCTTATAAGCAGTAGCTGACGGCAATGCGTTCGTCACGTATCAGAGCAATCGACACGTGGTGCTTGCTGCGCTGAAACGGGCACCCTCGGAACTCTCCTCGCACCAGAAGAAGATGTTCCGAATCGACGATCACATCGGGATGGTCATGGCAGGACTCACTGCCGATGGGCGTGTGCTATGCCGCTACATGCGCAAGGAATGCATTGAACACCATTATGTGTTTGACTCGCCCATGAACGTAGGAAGGTTAGTGAAACAAGTGGCAGACAAATCCCAACTGGGAACCCAACGCTCGTGGAAAAGGCCGTATGGTGTGGGAATGCTGGTTGCTGGGTATGATTCCACGGGAGCTCACCTGTACCAGACTTGTCCTTCTGGGAACTTCTACGAATTCTATGCCATGGCAATTGGTGCGCGGTCGCAGGCGGCGAAGACTTACTTGGAGCGCAACTTCGAAGCGTTCCCGGATTGCACTTTGGATGACTTGATAAAACATGCATTAAAGGCGTTGAAGGAATCTGTGGTGGACGGGGAACTCACAACAAAGAATTGCAGCCTTTGTTATGTTGGGGAGGATGCAGCTTTCACCCTTATAGAGAGTGAGGCGCTTGAACCCTTCTTGTCTGCTATCAACCCTGCAGAAGAAACACAGGCCGAAGAGCAGGGCGCTCAGCCCATGGATAGCTCTTAATTTTCATTTGGTAGAGAGGATTGTAAACACAATGTACTAAATGTAGTGCACAGCCCATCCTGTACAACTTGTACCTTCTTACACCATCGGGAAAACAAACTAAAGGTACACACTTGCCAAAGACAATCGCTAGAACTGACCCTGAAGCTGCCTCTCCTTCTTGTCAATCTTCATCACCTTCAAGGCATTGAGTGCAGTCAAGAATCCCATCAAACCCGCCGCTGCAAAAGCAATGGAGGCAGGTGTCGCCATTGCACTTACACTCAGAACTGTGCCTACGTTTACTAATGAGCTTGCAATCAGTGCTTTGACCCCCAAAGCTTGCATGGCCGCTACCCTCTTCAACTGACGTTCCGAGTCCAGTACTCGCACCCGTGGTTTAAAGTCTCCTTGCTCCAGTTTCACGAGAATTTCTTCTATCTTTTCAATCTTGTTGGGGCCCTTAAACAAGTTGACAATCGACCTATTATTCCGTTCGAGACCTACCTGGAACTCGCGCTGCAGTTTGTCCACCTTTGGACGTCCTTCCAATATCAATTCTCGTGCGTAGGGGGCAGCAATTTCGGATATGTCAAATTTGGGGTTCAGCGATTTTCCAATACCATCTAAGACAGTAAAGCTGCGGACAACGAATGTGAAAGTTGCTGGGAACCTGAACGGCTGGTCTGCTGAAACAGCCAGTAAGTCTTCTCCAATACTGGAAAGTATTTTCTTCCTAACCTGCTTGCTCTCATCTTTTGATCTAGGTCCTTTGAAGTCCTTTTCGTACTCCTTCCCCAACTTTTCCTTCTCCTTTTTCTGTGCCTCCAGTCTCTCTTGGAATGAATCCAGGAAGAATTGCCCTGTCCGCCTCACGGCAGTCATATCCCCACCTGGAACAAGGACACCCATCTGAATCAAAGCATCAATCGATTTGTCTGCGTTCTTCTCATACACTGCATAAAACAAATCCAGAAGTCCAGCACGGATCCCAGGGGCAATACGACCCATCATACCATAGTCATAGTAGATAAGCCTTCCCCCATTCTCCTTGTCCACTGCAACATTGCCTGGATGAGGATCGGCATGGAAGAAACCATGAGTAAGGATCTGCTGCAGGTAGCACTCCACCGTAAGCCTTGCCAGCCTTTGTTTGTCCAGCCCCAATGCCTCAATTTCCGCCGCTTTGTTAATTTTCAAGCCTGGGCAGTACTCCATGGTCAGTACCCTCTTTGATGTACAATTCCAGTATATTTCAGGGACCTTCAACCAATCCTTGTCTGCGAAATTCTTGCGAAACTCGTCGGCATTCCTTCCTTCCTTTTCATAGTCAATCTCCTCATAAAGGATCCTTGCACATTCATCATAGATAGCCACCCAGTCCCTGGCAGCTCCATCAGTCTTGGGGTCAACCTTCTGCAGCCACTCTGCAAGCACGCGAATGTTTTTCAAATCAATGTCAAACAGACTCTTCAAGCCAGGTCTCTGAACCTTGACCACAACTTGCTTGTTGCCAATCCTTGCCTTGTGAACTTGACCCAACGAAGCTGCAGCTATGGGAACAGGGTCGAAGTAAGTGAATTTCTCTGCTATTTTGCACCCAAAGTCTTCTTCGATGATCTGCATGGCAGCTTGAGAACTAAAAGGTGGCACATTGTCCTGCAATTTCTCCAGTTCTACGAGATACTCTTTGGAGAGTAAATCCACCCTGGTAGAGAACTGTTGACCAATCTTGATGAACGTAGGCCCAAGCCTCAATAGGCCATTCCTAAGCCAGATGGCTAGTTCCGTCTTCCTTGCGCTGATCCTCTCCGGGGTCATTCCTTCGTTGCCGTAGGACCACTTGCGTCCCAGAAGCCAGTTCTTAAACAGGAACGTGAACGCGAACTTCCAGATTTCCAATGTTCGCTGCAGGACCGAGTAGGTCTTGAAGCGGTTCCACTTGCCTCCTGGTGCCTCAGCGACGACCACGGGTGGTTCTTCTCCTTCGTCGACGGTTTGAGTCTCGGCACAGAACATCAGGTTTCCGGCATCGCACGCATCCATGATTTCGTGTCCATCCGCATCGAGGCGTGCGTCAGGTTTCTTGGTGTCGGCGAGCAGTGTTGCAACTTCGACTCTGCTGTTCGGAATGCTTTCCACGTCCTGGGATCCGTTCCCGTTGGTTCTTTCGGCCAGCTCTTCGAACGTTCCGTTCCCGTTGCTTTTCGCTTGGCTACCGTTCCCGTTGGCACTCGTCTTCGCTTCGTCCACCTAATCAAGTTCCGAACCCGTCAGCACTCGTCCAATCCTCCAGCAGCACGCCATCTTTCCGATCCCACACGTCCTTTCTGGACGTGCTCGTCCGTGCTTTGCTCCCAGCACGCACCTCCGCGGACGTGGGAGGACGCAGACGCCTCCGGTCGGTCCGAATCATCCTGGGACATGTTTTTCCGTGCCTCGCACGCGACGTCGGCCAGCTCGCACGTGTACAAGGCAGCGCCATTGCCGGTGCCATGGCCATCGCCGTCACTTCACGACTACGTCGCAGCTGCACCACACGCGCCTGCGGACCTCGTCCTCCGCAGGGAACGTCCCCATCCGGGCAAATATGAGGGAGATTTCCCCACCAATCGAGGACGCAACGGGAGGTGCTGACGAGGCCTCTTCGCGCACGGCCACGAATGGAGAGAGAGGAGGGGTCCTCATCCGACGTATCTGGCGGGTAAGAACCAGATGCGTGGAGGATGGGAGGTGCTGTCGGGTGTGGGGGGGGGTGCGATCAGATCCCATCCTCGTCCACAGAATCCAAGCCATGGGACAGTGACTCGCTCCATCCCATCGAGAGGGTGGAGGATTCGGTGCATGGGAACGAGCCAGGACCGTGCGAACCCACGCGTATCCGAACGCAACGAAGAGACGCAGGGAGGGATGGAAAGGACACCTGCGAATGCCACCACGGAAGAGGGGAGGACGACGGAAGAGTGCGAAGGAAGAGTGGAGATGAACGATCCCATGCACGCCCCACGTCCTTGTTCGTCGCAATAGGTATTCGCAAGGAAATCAAAGGCAACCGTTGGTTTGCAAGGTTGTGCACATCCCCTTTCAACGTATGTTACGTCGTTTACCGGAAGCCAACCTCTCAGCCATGCCCTTCTCCACCGCAAATTACAATGGAGCATTTCGCGTTGGATGGCGGGGGAATCTCACGATTGAAACCCACCAGGATCCCGGGTGCTTGGCGTTTTCACCTTTCAAGAGGGGTGCGCTCGAGCTTGTAGGAACTCCACTTTGGTCGCAACATAAATTGGACGGACGGCCCATGGAAATGCCGGTGTAGACGGAGCAGTCATTGATGTAGTGCTCGTCACCGTGCAAGAAATCAAGACAATCGACAAGGCCATGCAATTGCTATCCATTTTACTTTGCATCCGTGTTAGGGTAGCAAAACAATGCTCTTTGCACTATTGGGTAGCTTCGGCATCGGTTTGCTTCTCAATGGTAGTGGTGCCACGATGCATCGCAGAAAAATCGATTGGGTGGATAAGGAAAGAAGCACAATTTGCATCAATTTCGAAGTATCTCTTGTGAGGAGGAGACCCATCTAGCATGCATAAGCCTCTTTCCCAACGAAGATTTCGTTGTAGACGAATGTCGACGGCACCTTCTTGTCAAGAACATCCGCGATCCGCGGGACGAAGAGTCCATTTTGGTAGGATTTGTTTTGCGCTCATCCCTTCGTCGTCAAATGTGGAAGCTGTTGGACCGACATCCGATCGACACGAGCCGCGAGGCCCAGATGCTAACATCGATATCTTTTGTGTAGATCTCGATCGACCATTCGGGAGCCCTCCTCGTCGATCTTTGCACCCATTCGGCTTCGTTCCGGAGAAACACCCGAGTATGCCATCGATTCTTGGCATCAACCGCCGAGGACCCCGTGGTCCTGGGCCATCAGGTCTCCTGCGGCGTTCCCCAGGGTCTGTCGAACCCAGGATCCAAAGGACACGACAGTCGGGAACCTTTCGGTTGGATCGGACTCGAGTCTCCTTTCAAAAGGAATCCATCCTCGATGGGATCGGTGGTGGGGGTTCCGAAGTGGACGGTTCACTCGAACCGCAGATGATGCGCGGATCGATCCGTCGAAGCTAGCGCACCACTCGCGCTCCGTGGACGAACCCGTTGCGAGCGGGAAGGAAACGGGAGGATGGACTTCCACGAGCTCGAGTCGAGGGACGGCCTGCGGTTCGTGTGGAATGCGTGGCCGAGCAGTCGCCTGGAAGCCGCTCGATGCGTCGTCCCATTCGCCGTGAACACGACGCCCATCAAAGATGTGGAGCAGATGCCGCTTGTGCCGTACCCTCCCGTGCTTTGCAAGCAATGTCAGAGCGTGCTGAACCCTTACGCGCAGGTGGACTTCGCCTCCAAGAGTTGGCTCTGTCCGTTCTGCCACGCAAGAAGCGGGTTCCCACCCCAATATGCAGGGATGTCGGAGAACAACCTGCCAGCTGAATTGTTCCCATCCTACACATGCATCGAGTATACGCTACCCCAGCAATCTGACAAGCCTCCGTCGTTCCTGTTTGTGGTGGATCTCTGCTGCCCATCCGAAGAAGAGTTCCAAAACATGAAGGATGCCATGAAACAGGTGCTCAGCCTGCTGCCAGAAAACGCAGTCGTGGGCCTGGTATCCTTCGGAACCATGGTCCATGTGCACGAGCTAAGCTCGCCAGACATCATGAGATCGTACGTCTTTCAAGGAAACGTCGAACCGGATTTCAACGAAGTACAGACTCAGCTTGGCCTCTTGGGGCTCCAGGGGAGGCAACGCCAAACTGAAACGATGGGATCCAGTCGCTTCTTGATGCCGATTTCCGAGTGCGAGTTTGTATTCGAAAGCATCATGGACGAGTTACAGGCAGATGCATTTCCTGTTGCTCATGGATCCCGTCCGAGGAGATCCACTGGCGCAGCAGTTGGGGTGGCCACGGCTCTCCTAGAAGGCACACTGCAGGGAATTGGGACTCGCATCATGGTCTTCACCGCTGGTCCATGCACTAACGGCCCTGGGCGCTGTGTCAGCACAGATCTCTCTGAGCCTATACGCACACACCAAGACTTTGAGAAAGGGAGCATGAAAATGTTTCGCAACGCGGTGAAGTACTACTCAAACATTGCCGAAAAACTTGTGTCCAACAGCCATATTCTGGATGTTTTTGCCTGCTCGCTAGATCAAGTAGGGATTGCTGAGATGAAAGTTTGCATCGATGCGACTGGTGGCGTCATTGTTTTGGCTGAGACTTTCGACCATGATATTTTCAGAAAGTCTCTGCAAAGAATTTTTGAGAGGGATGAGCACGACCACCTGAAGATGGCATTCGGTGCAACACTAGAAGTTGCGTGTTCGAAGGAAGTGCGTGTTTCGGGTGCTTTAGGACCTTGTGCATCGTTAAATAAACGGAACCAGTATGTTGCTGAGACGGAGACTGGGCTAGGAGGAACATCAGCATGGAAAATTTGTTCCCTAAGCAAGAGTACGACCTTATCGGTTATATTCGAGGTGGTCAATCAGCATAACAACCCCATTCCCGCGGGTCAATTTCTGGTCCTCCAGTTTGTCACGAAATATCAGCACAGCAGTGGTCAGTCCCGGTGCAGGGTGGTAACTGCTGCTCGCCGTTGGGCTGATCCTGCATCTCAGGACCTCACATTAGGCTTTGACCAGGAAGCAGCTGCCGTTGTCATGGCGAGGCTTGCTGCATTCAAAGCGGAGCACGAAGAGTCATTCGATGTTCTGCGATGGCTTGACAGGTCGCTTATCCGCTTCGTCTCCAAATTTGGAGAGTTTATCAAGGACGACGCTTCGTCACTCAGGTTGGCAGAACAATTCTCTTTGTACCCTCAGTTCATGTTTCACCTTCGAAGATCTCAATTCTTGCAGGTGTTCAATAACACTCCCGATGAAACATCTTTTTTCAGGCTGATGCTCAACCGGGAGACCGTGCTTTCTTGCTTGGTGATGATTCAACCCACCTTGTTTGCCTACGGATTGGACGGTCCACCGCAGCCGGTGTTGCTGGATGCTTCCTCTGTATCACCAGATAAAATTCTCCTGCTGGACACGTATTTTATGGTTGTGGTGCATTATGGCAAGACTGTAGCCGAGTGGAGGAAGGCAGGCTACCATCTACAGGAGGACTATGCAACGTTCAAAGAACTGCTAGAAGCTCCCCTGGCGGATGCCGAGGGCCTCATTTGCGAACGTTGCCCAGTACCAAAGCTGCTGGAATGTGACCAGCACGGTTCCCAAGCACGCTTCCTTCTTGCAAAGCTCAATCCCTCGGTGACGCACACCAACCAGGGCTATGGTGGAGGTGAGGTGATTTTCACGGACGATGTCTCTCTTCAAGTTTTCATGGAGCACCTCGCAAAGCTGTCCACGCAGTCTTGATACTAGAGGTGTTCAAATAATTGATGTACATCCCTTGCATTTGTCCTGTTTCAAGAAAAGCGGATCACAGGCTTGTCAACGCTCCTGTTTCTTTGCAAAGATCTGTCGCTGTGTTCTAGTAGTCCAGGGCACATTAGAGTCGTGCACTGCACGTCGCAAATACACAATACCGTTCATGTTGGCCACATACATGAAGGAGATGCGCACAAAAGAACGCAAAGCCTAGATACCGGCGGCCGTGGTCGTTCGATTTCTGCTTCGTTTCGCACCTTTGGTCCAACGTTCGTGGTTTTTCCTTGGACGTGGACGAAGCTTTCGTCTACACTGCATGCATGTCGATTCCATGGAGTTGGAGTCAGCAACTGCCGTCTTGCTTTCTATCCAGATTGTTCTCTTCGATTCTTTTTTCCCTTGGTTGGACGACCCCACGCAGCAGGCGTGGTCTGTGGGGTTTGTTCGTCCACTGCGCTCATATTTTATGGGTGGTTTCTTGTCGCCAAGCGCACGGAATCGATCCGCGAGCTTTCCTGAACGAGGAATGTTTTTTAATCACCGCACAGCTCCCTTCCATCGCCACATAGCCGTCGTTCGATCCGTCCACGCACCGGTGCAGGCCGCCGCCATCGTCCTCATGTCGTCCGTTGAACGACCGAGCGAGGACGTCGGTTCGTTCGTCCTTTTCTTTCCCTTTCGCCTTCGGTCTCTCCTTCTAAGCTCCGGTTTCAACTCACCGCGTTGACCCGAACAGAAGGAGCTCGAAACCGAAGCAGCTGGGACGAGGACGAGACGACCCGAGGATCCGGTCCTGTTAACAC
>LFIK01001595.1_pt1 | contig 18107 bp, 16 predicted proteins | sample 643401 | NCBI WGS metagenome assembly LFIK01 (sample SAMN03777447, study PRJNA286221) | soda lake metagenome | biome: soda lake; feature: Kulunda steppe; material: water; isolation source: sample T5-Br brine of Lake Tanatar-5 | place: Russia: Kulunda steppe | collected 2010-07
ACGAAATTCGTCAGCACCCACAGGAACAGCGCGATCGACAGGATACCGATCATGCCCGCCAGCGGCGGGATCAGCAGGAGCGAGAGCAACTGCACCGCCTGCAGCCCCACCATCAGGAACTGCAGCCAGGCTACCAGCAGCAGTGCGTCCGGGAATTCCCCGGTGCCACCGAACATCCGGCCCACCCCGTGAACGGCAAAGACGGTGATCACCAGCAACACGCCTTGCACCACCACCGAGGCCCCGGCCCCCACGGCCAGCGGGGTCTGATCCGCGGCCAGCATCAGCACGCCCACCTGCCCCATGAAGGCACTCAGCACCGCGACCAGTGCAAGGCCCAGCCAGCGCCCCTCCACCGGCGGGTTCAGATCGATCAGCGACCGCGCCGCCGCCTGCGGATCGGCAAGGGTTTCGCGCAGCTTGTCGCGCAGGAAAGCAGCGTTCAGGTTCATCGTCGCGCCCATATCAACCAGCCTCGCCTGCGGCCAGTTCCCGCAAGCCCTGCGCGAGTATGTAGAGGAAAGCGCCAAGGACCACAAACCCCACCACGGTCGCACCCGGCCCCGGCCCGGCATAGCCCAGCAGCAACCCGTGAAACAGCATCGCGGGCGAGATCGCCAGCAGCGACCAGAACAGCACCATCCGCGCCCCGTGCCAGGTGCTGGATCGGCGCAGCCCGCGCAGCATCAGATGCAAGACCGCCGCCACGGCAAAGAAGAACAGCGGTGCCAGGAACAGCCAGCCGAACAGCGCGCCCGCGACCAGCGCCTGAAACGGCACCTCGCCGCCGCTCTCCGCCTCGCGCATCAGACGTGGCCATTGCGCCGCAAAAAGCAGCAGGCAACTCACCATGAGATACATCAGCGCCCGATCCTCGCGCCGCCCCTGCGCCAGAAGCCCACGGAACACGTCCCGCGGGCGCCGGTAACTGCTCACGATGCTCAACGTGATCGACACGTTCGCCTGCTCCAATGACACGCGGAGCGCAGATGCGCCCCGCCCGCTTCATCTTGCCCGAAATACCCGCGGGGGTGTCCGGCCCCTGCAGGGGCCGGACGGGGGCGGCAACCCCCTTTCCCCGTGATCCTAGTCCGCGTGGCGCCGCAGCCAATTCTCGATCCGCTCGCGCAGATCCTCGGCAAGCGACGGATCCTCGATCTCGTCCAGCGCCTCGGCCAGAAACGCCAGCACCAGCAAGAGCTTCGCCTCGGCGTCGGGGATGCCGCGCGCGCGCAGGTAAAAGAGCGACGTGGGGTCAATTTCGCCCGAGGTGGAGCCGTGGCTGCACTTCACGTCATCGGCGTAGATTTCCAGCTCGGGCTTGGCCAGGAACTGCGCGTTCTCGTCCAGCAACAGCGCCTGGCTGATCTGATAGCCATCGGTCAGTTGCGCGGGCTGCTCGACCAGGATCTTGCCCTGGAACACCCCCACGGCGCCGTGGCGCAGCACCTTCTTGAACACCTGACGGCTTTCGCAGCCGGGCGCGGCATGGGTGATGAACACCGTGTCGTCATGGTGGAAAGCGCCGTCGCCCACGGTCGTCCCGGCGATATGGGCCACACCGCCCTTGCCGTTCAGACGGATCACCGCCTCGTTGCGCACCATGGCGCCGTTGGCGGTCAGGGTGAAGGACTTGAAGACCGAGCCCTCGCCCAGCCGCGCAAACAGATGTGCCGCCGTGCGGCGTTCATGGTCGCGCCCCTGGGTGCGGACATGGTGCAGCGTGGCGCCGTCGGCCACATCTGCCTCCATCACCTGGTTGAACCGCGCCGCGGCGGGGCCATCCTCCAGCACCGTCAACTCGGCCCCGGGTTCGAGTTTGACCACATGGTGCAGCACCGCGTCGGCCCCCGCCTCTCGGCGCCGATAAACCAGCGAGATCGGGCGCGCCGCCTTTCCGGTGGCGCGGATCAGGACGCCTTCGGTGGCATGGGCGGTGTTGAACGTGGCCAACGGGCGCTCCACCGGTTTCTGGCCATCCGCTTCAAGCGCGCCATAGAGGTCGCGCGCCCAATGCAGGTCAGACTGCGCAGCCTCGGACAGAAGCGCGATTTCCACGCCCTCCAGCGCCAGATCGTCGGACGCAGCGGCGTCAAACACCCCGTCCACGAAAACGATCTGCAACCGGTCCTGCGCGTCAAAGAGCGGCGCTTCGTCGGCGGTCTGGAACAGCGCCGCCTCCGGCGCCTCTGCTGCCGTCAGGGTCGCGGGATCGGTATATTTCCAGTATTCATCGCGCTTCACCGGCAGGCCCATGGCGGACAGCCTTGCCCGCGCATTCTCGCGCGCCGCGGTGATCCACTTGCCCCCCTGCGGCAGGGACAGCGGTGCCAGCCGGGCTTCGGCGGCCTCGCGCTTCTGGGCCAGCAGTTTCTGCCTCGGAAAGACCATCAGACCGCCTCCAGGATGTGGCCGTAGCCCTGTTCCTCGACCTCCAGCGCCAGTTCCGGCCCGCCGGTGCGGATGATCCGCCCCTCGGACATGATATGGACCACGTCCGGTGTGATGTGGTTCAGCAGTCGCTGGTAGTGGGTGATGACCAAAAACGCCCGGCCTTCATCGCGCAGCGCGTTCACCCCGTCGGCGACCAGCTTCATCGCGTCCACGTCCAGCCCTGAATCGGTCTCGTCCAGCACGCACATCTTGGGCTCCAGCAGCGCCATCTGAAGAATTTCGTTGCGCTTCTTCTCGCCGCCCGAAAAACCCGTATTGACCGGGCGCTTCAGCATTTCGGGCTCGATCTTCAGGTCCTTCGCCTTGGCGCGCACCAGCTTCAGGAAGTCACCCGCCGAAAGCTCTTCCTGCCCGCGCGCCTTGCGCTGCGCGTTTACCGCCGTGCGCATGAAGGTCATGTTGCCCACGCCGGGGATCTCCACCGGATACTGGAACGCCAGAAACAGCCCGGCGGCGGCCCGCTCCTCGGGCTCCATGTCCAGCAGGTCCGCGCCTTCCAGCGTGGCGCTGCCCTCGGTGACCTCGTAGCCGTCACGCCCCGAAAGCACATAGCCCAGCGTCGACTTGCCCGACCCGTTTGGCCCCATGATCGCGTGCACCTCGCCCGCCTTCACGGCCAGGTCCACGCCATGGAGGATCTTCACCTCGGAGTCTTCTTCAAGTTCAGCGTGCAGGTTCTTGATTTCCAGCATTTTTCGTCTTCCTTATTCGGTCACTCTTCGCGCATTCCGGGCCCGAAAGTCCTGCCCGTGCCCCATATCACCACGCGCTGCGCCATTCCATTCAGTTACACGTCGCTGCCATCCGCGATCGGCGTGCCACCGACCATCCCGCCAACGATGACACGCACAGGACCGCGCACCAGCAGATCGCCGCCGATCATCGCTGCGCGGCTGACATGCACATCCTCGGCGATTTCCAGATTGCCGGGGTGCATGCCATCGATGCGCTTCACCCCACCGAGCCCTCGAGGCTGATCGCCACCAGCGCCTGCGCCTCCATGGCGAATTCCATCGGCAGTTCCTGCAACACCTCGCGGCAGAAGCCGTTGACCACCAACGCCACGGCCTCTTCCTCGTCCATCCCGCGCGAGCGGCAATAGAACAGCTGGTCGTCATCCACCTTGGAAGTCGTCGCCTCGTGCTCCACGCGGGAGGAGGCGTTCTTGACCTCGATATACGGCACCGTATGCGCCCCGCACCGGTCCCCGATCAGAAGGCTGTCGCACTGGGTATAATTGCGCGAATTCAGTGCCTTCGGGTGCATCGTTACCAAGCCACGGTAAGTGTTCTGCGCGAACCCTGCGCTGATCCCCTTGGACACGATCCGGCTTTTCGAATTCTTGCCCAGATGGATCATCTTGGTGCCGGTGTCGGCCTGCTGGTGATTGTTGGTGATGGCGATGGAATAGAACTCGCCCTGGGTGTCGTCCCCGCGCAGGATGCAGGACGGATACTTCCAGGTCACGGCGCTGCCGGTCTCCACCTGCGTCCACATCACCTTGGCCCGCGCCTCGCGGCAGTCGGCGCGCTTGGTGACGAAGTTGTAGATGCCGCCGACCCCGTTTTCATCGCCCGGATACCAGTTCTGGACGGTGGAATACTTCACCTCGGCATCTTCCAACGCGACGATCTCCACCACCGCGGCGTGCAATTGATGCGTGTCCCGCTTCGGCGCGGTGCAGCCTTCCAGGTAGCTGACATAGCTGCCCTTGTCGGCGATAATCAGCGTGCGCTCGAACTGCCCGGTGTTTTCCGCGTTGATGCGGAAATAGGTGGACAGCTCCATCGGGCAGCGCACCCCCGGCGGCACATAGACGAAGGAACCGTCCGAGAACACTGCCGAGTTCAGCGCCGCGAAATAGTTGTCATTCTGCGGCACCACCGAGCCGAGGTATTTCTTCACCAGCTCAGGATGCTCGCGCACGGCCTCCGAGATTGAGCAGAAGATCACCCCCGCCTTGGCCAGTTCATCCTTGAACGTGGTGCCCAGCGAGACAGAATCGAAGACCGCATCCACGGCGACCTTGCGCCCCTCGGCGGGTGCTTCCTCGGCCCCTTCCACGCCCGCCAGAATCATCTGCTCCTTCAGCGGGATGCCCAGTTTCTCATAGGTTTCCAGCAGCTTGGGGTCCACCTCGTCCAACGACTTGGGCTTTTCCACCATCGACTTGGGCTTGGCGTAGTAATACTGCTCCTGGTAGTCGATCGGCGGGATGTCCAGCATCGCCCAGTCAGGCGATTCCATCGTCTGCCAGCGCCGGTATGCGTCCAGCCGCCACTCGGTCAGCCATTCGGGCTCCTCATTCTTCTCCGAGATCAGCCGCACGATATCCTCGTTCAGGCCCTTGGGCGCGAACTCCATCTCGATATCGGTTTCCCAGCCGTGCTTGTAGGTGCCGGCCATGGATTGCACGGTCTCGACCGTCTCGCGGTCCACACCCTCGCGCACGTCCTCGTCGCGAACTTTCGTGGTGGTGTCCAAAGCAGCCATCCCTTTCTCCCGCCTGTTTCCAGACCTGCGCCCGGTCTCTCTATCGGGCCGCGGCCCCATCTTCTCGCATCATCCGCGCCGCCTGGCGCCGCGCCGCACGGGTCCAGACATCGGCAAAGCGCTCCACATCGGTGCGCGTCACCCCCGGACCCAACGAGACCCTGACGGCGGACGCCGCCACAGCCTCGTCATATCCCATCGCCCGCAGTACCGGGCTGGCCCGGACCTTGCCCGAGGAACAGGCCGACCCCGCCGATATGGCAAAGCCTGCCAGGTCCATTGCCATCACCTGTGTCTCGGCCTTCCAGCCCGGAGCGGCGAAGCACAGGGTGTTGGGCAGGCGCGGCCCTGAATTCCCGATTAAAATAGTCATGCCCCCCGCCGCGTCCAGAGCCTTTTCTAGAATATTTCTAATTTCGGCCACCTCGTCCCAGACCCCATCCGCCAGTTCGCGCGCCGCCGCCTCGGCCGCGGCCCCGAAGCCGGCGATGCCAATGACGTTCTCGGTGCCCGCGCGGCGCCCCTGCTCCTGCCCGCCGCCACGGATCTGCGCGTCCACGTCCAGCCCACGACGCAGCACCAGCGCGCCCACACCCTTCGGCCCACCCAGCTTGTGCGCCGCCACCAACGCGGCCTCACAGCCCAGCCAGTTGAACGCCACCGGCAGCTTGCCGAAAGCCTGGCTCAGATCGCTGAGCGCCAGCCCCTCGGGCAACGCCGCCTGCACCACGCCGGTTTCGGAATTGGCCAGTTGCAATACCGATCGCCCCGGATCCGGCACCGTCACCTGCCCGGCCCGGTCCACCGCCAGCACCGCGTCGATCCAGGTGCGCACCGCGTCATGCTCGACGGGCGCGCCCACCAGCCCGCGCCCCGCCAGCGCCAGAGCCGCCGCTTCGGTGGCCCCCGAAGTGAACACAACATCCGCCCCGTCGGCGCCAAGCGCGGCGGCCACCTGCGCCCGCGCCCGCTCCACCAGCGCCTTCGCCGCGCGCCCCTCGGCGTGGACCGAGGACGGATTGCCCACCACATCCATCGCCGCCGCCATGGCTTCGCGCGCCTCCTGGCGCAGCGGCGCCGTGGCGTTCCAGTCCATGTAGACCCGCGCCCCCATCACCACCCCTGCTTCATCTTGCCGAAAATACCCCGGGGGAGTCGCGCAGAATGCGCGACGGGGGCAGCGCCCCCAAAAGCCGCCATACTCATTCGTCCACCATCTCGAACAGCGACGGCACCGCGGGGCATGGGCTCAGCGCGTTGCCCGCCACATCCGACAGTCGCGTCTGATGCAGGAAGACGTAGACATGCGCCGACAGCCCCTCCCACAACCGGTTGCTGAGCGATTGCGCGCGCGAACCCGAAACCGCGCCGCGTGCCCCCGCGCCCTTCTCCAGGGCGCTCACGGTCTCGTCCACGGCTTCCAGCACCTGCGCCACGCGCACATCCTCGGCCGGGCGCGCCAGCCGATACCCACCGCCGGGACCGCGCACGCTTTCCACCAGCCCGGCCCGGCGGAGCTTGACGAACAGCTGCTCCAGATAGGCCAGCGACATCTTCTGCCGCGCCGCAATCTCGTTCAGCGAAACCAGCTTGCCCTGCGGCGCCAGCGCCAGATCGACCAGCGCGATCATCGCATAACGGCCTTTGGTGGACAGTTTCATCTGCGCATCCCCGCTGCGGCACGGCGCGGGACGCCAACCGGCACACCCGAACGAACAGCAAAAACATTGACGTATCCGGCGGCGCGGCGTAACTGCGTCGCGCCACAGGTGGCATCCCGTGACTTAGAATTATTCTAGGTTGCTTGGCGGTGCCGCGTCAAGTCTCGCACCGCCCGCGATCTCGGGCGGCTTCGACCGAAGAAAAGGCGCCCGATGCCCGAAGTCATCTTTCCCGGACCCGAAGGCAGGCTGGAAGGCCGCTACCACCCGCAGCCGCGCCGCGACGCGCCGCTGGCGATCGTGCTGCACCCGCACCCGCAGTTCGGCGGCACCATGAACAACAAGGTTGTCTACAACCTGCACTATGCCTTTCACCAGATGGGCTTTTCGGTTCTGCGGTTCAATTTCCGCGGGGTCGGGCGCAGCCAGGGCGAGTTCGATCAGGGCGTGGGCGAATTGTCCGATGCGGCCTCGGCGCTCGATTACCTGCAGGCGATGAACCAGAACAGCCGCCATTGCTGGGTCGCGGGCTTCAGCTTCGGCGCCTGGATCGGCATGCAGCTGCTGATGCGGCGGCCCGATATCACCGGTTTCATTTCGGTCGCGCCGCCCGCCAACATGTATGACTTCAGCTTTCTGGCGCCCTGCCCGGCCTCGGGGCTGATCATCAACGGCACCGCCGACCGGATCGCGCCCCCGCGCGATATCGAAACGCTGGTGGCCAAGCTGCACGAGCAGCGCGGCATCACCATCACCCACACGCAGGTCGAGGGCGCCGACCACTTCTTCAAGGATGAAGAACGGCACATGCAGCCGATGCTGAAGCATGTCAGCGACTATGTCACCCGACGGCTGACCGAAGCCACGCGCTGAGGCTCACCCCAAGGCCTACCCCTCTGCGCGCTGGTGCGTGCGGACGTTGGAGAGGCTTGCGGTGTTCACACCCAGCGACTTGAGCTTGCGGTGCAGGGCCGACCGCTCCATGCCGACGAAACTGGCGGTGCGGCTGATGTTGCCGCTGAAGCGGTTGATCTGCGCCAGCAGGTACTCGCGTTCAAAGAGTTCGCGTGCCTCGCGCAGCGGCAGGGTGGCCAGTTCCGCCGACAGGGTGAAGCCACCGTCCGTGTCGCCCGGCGCCGCTTCGGCCTGAAACTCCGCGGGCTCTATCGCACCGTTGCTTTCGCCCAGAATCAGCGCGCGTTCGATGACATTGCGCAACTGCCGGACATTGCCCGGCCAGACCATGGTCTGCAAATGCGCCTCGGCGACATCTGAAAGCGTGCGCAGCGGCAGGCCCTGGCTCTGGTGGAAATGTTCGATGAAGGCGCGTGCCAGCACCGGAATATCATCGCGGCGCTCGGCCAGCGGCGGCACCGAGATCGGCACCACATTCAACCGGTCATAAAGCTCCTGGCGGAAGCGGCCCGCGGCGATTTCGGCGCTGAGGTCGCGGGTGGTGGCCGAGATAACGCGCAGATCGACCCGCACCTTGTCGGCGCCGCCCACGCGGGTGAACTGCTGCTCCACCAGTACGCGCAGGATCTTGGACTGCGTGCCCAGCGGCATGTCGCCGACCTCGTCCAGATAGACAACGCCGCCGTGGGCCTGCTCCAGCAAGCCCGGCTCGACCCCGCGCTCGGGCGATTCGCGGCCAAACAGCACCTCTTCCATGCGCTCGGGCTCGATGCTGGCGGAACTCACTGAGACGAAGGGCGCCGAGGCCCGCGCCGAATTGGCGTGGATGAAACGCGCGGCGACTTCCTTGCCACTGCCCGCGGGGCCCGTCAGCATCACCCGCCCGTTCGAGCGCGTGACCTTCTCCAGTTGCGCCTTCATCGCCCGGAACGCATTGGACTGGCCGATCATTTCCGCCGTGGTGGCATCGCGGCGGCGCAGTTCCAGGTTCTCGCGCCTGAGCCGCGAGGCTTCCATCGCGCGCCGGATCACGACCAGCAGCTGATCGATATTGAACGGCTTTTCGATGAAATCATACGCACCCTGCTTGATGGCCGCGACGGCGATTTCCACGTTGCCGTGCCCCGAGATGATGACCACCGGAATGTCCGGGTTGCCGCGCTTGACCGCCATCAGGATGCCGATCCCATCCATGCGGCTGTCCTTGAGCCAGATGTCGAGGATGATCAGCGCCGGTGGATCGGCGTTGACCTGCGACATGGCCTCGTCGGAATTTCCCGCCAGTCGCGTGGTATAGCCTTCGTCGATCAGGATTTCCGAAATCAGTTCACGGATGTCGCGCTCGTCATCGACAATCAGGATATCATTCATCACTGCCCCCACTTGAATGCACTTGCCCCGGCGCGCCGGCTTCCTGCTTCGGCTCGCGCCCGCCCCGCGCCGCTGCCGTCAGACGCGGCAGCACGATTTCGGCCTGCGCACCGCGATGCGCGCAGCCCTCGAAGCGCGGCGCGTCCTGCAGGTTGAAGCTGCCGCCATGTTCCTCGATGATCTTCTTGACGATCGGCAGTCCCAGCCCGGTGCCTTCGTCCCGTGTGGTCACATAAGGTTCGAACAGCCGCGCGCGGTCTTCGGGCAGGCCGATGCCGTTTTCCGCCACGGTGATTCGCACCCGTTCATCCTGCACGTCCAGCGCGATCCGCACTTCCGGCACAAAGTCGTCGGGTGCGCCCTTTTCCATCAGCGAATCAATAGCCTCCGCGCCGTTCTTCAGAACATTCGTGAAGGCTTGCGACAGCATCGTGGCGTCCACCTCCAGCGGTAGGGAGGTGTCCGGGATCTCTGCCGTGAAGCGGATATCGGGGCGGGCGTTTTCCTGCAGCAGCACCGCATCGCGCAGGATCTCCACCAGATCGTGGCTCCGCCGGTCCGGTTCGGGCATCCGGGCAAAGCGCGAGAACTCGTCCACGATCCGGCGCAGATCGCCGGTTTGCCGGACGATCACCCCGGTAAGCTGGTCCAGGGTCTCCGCATCCGCTTCAGGCACTTGTCGGCGGAACTTGCGCTTGATCCGTTCCGCCGAAAGCTGGATCGGCGTCAGCGGGTTCTTGATTTCATGCGCGATCCGGCGCGCCACATCGCCCCAGGCCGCCATGCGCTGCGCGCTGACCAGATCGGTCACATCGTCGAAGGCCAGCACGTATCCATCGGGCCTCCCGTCGGCGCCGGTGCGCACCGACAGCCGTACCAGCAGGGTTTCCAGCCGCCCGGCGCGCGACAGGCGCAATTCCTCCTGCACGCGGGCATCGGGCGCTGGCATGGTCCGCAGCCGGTCGAACAGCGGCAGGAACTCGGGCACCACCTGCGCCAGCGGCTGCGCCAGCACCTGCCCCGCATCGCATTCCAGCAGCCGCTCGGCGGCGCGATTGATGAACTCCACGCGGCCTTCGGCATCGAGCCCCATCACCCCGGCGGTGACCGATCCCAACACCGAATCGAACAGCCGCCGCCGCGCCTCGATCTGGCGGGTGTTTTCCAGAAGCGCCTCGCGCTGGCCCTTCAACTGCCGCGTCATCTGGTTGAACACGCGGCTCATGGTGGCGATCTCGTCATCGCCGCGCTGTTCGGACACCTGAACGTCCAGATTGCCGCGCCCGACATCTTCGGCCGCCGCCGCAAGCCGCCCCACCGGGCGCGCCAGCCGTTCGGCGAACCACAGCCCCAGCCAGACCGCCGCGAGGATCAGGATCAGCGCAAACCCCAGATAAAGCAGGCCGAATTCGAACAGCAGCCGCCCGCGTTCGCGTTCAAGCTGCTGATAGAGCCGCACGGTTTCGCGGGTTTCGTCCAGCAGGCTGAGGATTTCACCATCCACGCTCCGCGCAACGTAAAGGTAACGGTCGACGAAGCGCGGCAATTGCAGCAAGGCGCGGAATTCGTTCATCGGCCAGTCGCGGATCACCGTCACCCCGTCGCGCGCGCGTTCGAACTCGGCTTCGGTGGGCGGCGTGAAGTCGAACAGATAGGACCGGTCGCCACGCGCGCGAATCTCGCCCGCGCCGTCGATGACAAAGGCGACCCGCAACCCGCGCTGGATCTGGGCCTGCCCCTGGCTGAGCAACTGGCGCAACTGGCCGTCATCGAGCAGCGGAAAGGCGCGGCGGGTGTCTTCGATGAAGCGGGCCAGCGCCTCGGTGTCCTGGATCAGGTCGCGCTCCTGCTCGGCCTGATAGGCTTCGGCGGCGGCCATGGAGTTGCCCACCACCTGCCGCACCCGGTCGGAAAACCACCCTTCCAGCCCCACGTTGATGGTCACGCTGGCAAACACCGCGACCGACACCGTGGGCACCAGCGCCATGGCCGCAAACAGCCCCGAAAGCCGCAGATGGAGCCGCGAGCCCGCCGATTGCGAGCGCCGATCGGCGATGATGCGCGCCACCCGCGCCGCCACCAGCGTGGCGACGATCAGGATATAGACCAGATCGGCGAGCAGGATGAACCGCAGCAACGGGGTCGATGTCGCCGCGCTGAGCGGGCCAAAGGCAAGCAGGGTCAGCAACACCAGCACCGGCGCCAGCGTGACCAGCACCACGGTGATCGCCGTCGTCACACTGCGCCGATGACGCAAGTCCACCGCCCGTTGCCAGAGTCCGCGCTGTCTCACTGCCTCCAAGGCGCCACCCCGCCGCTGCATCGCTGCGCGTGCGATGCCGATTCACCCTGGCGTGATCGTTCAAACCTGAGCGCCGGACCCGCCGACGCAAATGCGCCACGCCTTGTGTTGCGGTTTTACATCAATTTGCGGCGGCGTGTCACGCGAATATCCAGATCAAGGATCTTCTTGCGCAGCGTGTTGCGGTTGATTCCCAGAAGGTCCGCGCAGCGTGCCTGATTCCCCGAGGTCGCATCGAGTGCGATTTCGATCAGCGGGGCTTCGACCTCGCGCAGGATGCGGCTGTGCAGACCGGCGGGCGGCAACTCGCCGCCGTGCAGGTCGAAATAGCGCCGCAGGTGGGCGGCGACCGATTCGGACAGCTTCTCGGCGCTGGCTCCGGGGCGGGTCGGTTCCATTGCGGGTTGGTTGCGCAGCGCGGTTTCCATCTCCGAGGCCGAAATCACCGGCTCCTGCCCGGTGAGCGCCAGCCGCCGCATCAGGTTTTCAAGCTGGCGCAGGTTGCCGGGCCAGGAATAGACGCGCACGCGCTCCAGCGCCTCTTCGGACAGCCGTCGCTCGGGCGCCCCGCCCGCGGCGCTGGCGCGTTTGAGGAAATGTTCGCTCAGAAGCGGCAGGTCGTCGATGCGCTCGCGCAGCGCCGGCACGGTCATGCTGACCCCGTTGAGGCGATAGAACAGGTCCTCGCGCAGGGATCCGTTGTCCAGCCGCATGGCCAGGTCGGCCTGCGATGTGGCCAGAACGCGCGGGCCGTTGTCGGCGCCGATCATGTCCAGAAGCCGCACCAGCCGCGCCTGGGTCGCCTCATCGTAATCGCCCAGCTCGTCAAAGACGACCGTGCCGCCGCGCGCCCGCGCCATGATCGCCGAGGCGCCGTCCGCACTGGCCAGATCCTCGGCCGAGGCGACCACGAAGGGCAGCGCGCGCCGGTCCGACAGGTCGTGCAGCGTGCGTGCGATCAGCGACTTGCCGGTGCCCGATTCGCCGACGATCAGCACCGGCATGTCCGAATTCATCACCCGTGCGATCAGCCGGTAGAGCGCCTGCATCGCCGGGGTGCGCCCCACCAGCGGCAGGTCGCTGTCCACCGCATCGCCGCGCGGCGACGGCCCGGTGGGTGCGCTGCGCGCCGGCGCGGGGCGGCGGGCCTGCATGGCGCGACCTGCGCGTTTCATCAGGTCGGGCAGGTCGAAGGGTTTGGGCAGGTAGTCCCAGGCGTCGGCCTCGGTCGCCTGAATCGCGGTCATGATGGTGTTCTGCGCCGAAATGACGATCACCGGCAGCCCCGGGCGTTCCTTGCTGATCTTGGGGATCATCTCGATCCCGTTGCCATCGGGCATCATCACATCGGTGATGACCAGATCACCGCGCCCTTCCTCGACCCAGCGCATCAGCGTGGTCAGGCTTGACGTGGCATGCACCTTGCACCCTGCACGCGTCAGCGCCTGGGTCAGCACCGTGCGGATCGTGCGGTCGTCATCGGCAACCAGAACCGTTCCATCCATTCCTCAGTCACTCCTTGAACCCGCGTCGCGCCCCGCCAGCGGCAGCGAGACCCGGAACACCGTGCGTCCCGGCGCGCTTTCCACGGCAATCCAGCCGTCATGGTCGGCCACGATCTTCGAGACCAGCGCCAGCCCTAGCCCGGTGCCGTTCTCGCGCCCGGAAACGAAGGGGTCGAACACATCCGCCGCGATCTCGGGCGGCAGGCCGGGGCCGTCGTCGATCACCTCGACATGCAGCGGCAGTGCCACGTCGCGCCCGTCCCGCCCGCGCACCCGCAGCGATTGTTCGAAATAGGTGCGGACGGTGATTCTGCCGCCATCGGGTTGCGCCTCGGCCGCGTTCTTCAACAGGTTCAGGAACACCTGCAGCAACTGATCGCCATCGCCCAGAACGGGGGGCAGCGAGGGGTCATAGCGCTCGCCCACACTCATGTGCGCGGCAAATCCCAGCCGGGCCGAGCGCCGCGCGCGTTCCAGCACGTCATGGATATTGACCGCCACCCGCACGGGCGGGCGCTGGTCGCCGAATTCCTCGAACTGTTCCAGAAGGGCGAGGATCCGGCGCGCTTCCTCGACGATCAGGTCGGTCAATTCCAGATCGCCGTTGCGCAGGTTCATGGACAGAAGCTGCGCCGCGCCGCTGATACCCGCCAGCGGGTTCTTGATCTCATGCGCCAGCATCGCCGCCATGCCCGAGGCCGACTTGACCGCCGCCTTGGCCGCCCCCGCCTGGTTCAGCCGCCCGGCGATTTCGCGCGGGGACATGAGCATCAGCACCACCTCGGGCTGGTCCGGCAGGGGCGCGAGTTGCAGGTTGCAAGACACCGGCGCACGGCTGCCGGTGCCGACGTCCACATCGTTGATGAACAGCGCCGAGCGGTTGCGACGGGTGCGCACCAACGCTTCCTCCATCGGCGCGTCGATGGCCAGCCTTTCGAACAGCGGCTGGCCGGACAGCGCGCGGGCCGAGATCATCAGGAAGTTCTCGCAGGCCGGATTGCAGTCCAGCACGATCTCGTCGCCTGCGTCACTGGCGCTGATCAGCATTGCGGGCACCGGCAGCGCGGACCAGATCGTGCCTGTGACCGGGGTCGTCATGCGGCCTCCGTCACAGGCGGGGCGGGGCTCAGCGCCTCGGGCAGCAGCCGCAGCACCGCGCGCGGGTCGGTGGCGGTCAGCAGCGGGCGTCGCAGCGATGCCGCCCCGCTGGCCGCCGTCAGATACCAGTCCAGATGCTTGCGCGCCACGCGCAGGCCCAGATCGCGGCCATGGAAGTCCAGGATCGCCTCGTAATGCCCCGCCACCAGGTCCACCAGCGCCGCCCCCGTTGGCGCGGACGGAACCGGTGCATCGCGCAGCGCCGCCGCCACCTGCGCCAGCAGCCAGGGCCGCCCCTGCGCGCCGCGTCCGATCATAACCCCCGCCGCGCCCGAGGCCGCCAGCGCCGCCGCCGCGTCCCCGGCCGCGCGAATGTCGCCATTGGCCAGCACCGGCACGCCGGGCACCGCGCGCACCACCGCGCCGATCGCCGACCAGTCCGCGCGACCCTTGTAGAACTGGCACCGCGTGCGACCGTGAATCGTCACCATCCCCACGCCCGCATCCACCGCCCGGCGCGCCAAGTCGGGCGCGTTCAGGCAGCAGTCATCCCAGCCCAGCCGGGTTTTCAGCGTCACCGGCAGGTCCACTGCCGCCACCACCGCTTCGATCATCCGCAGCGCGTGGTCCGGATCGCGCATCAGCGCCGCGCCGGACTGCCCGCCCACGACCTTCTTTGCCGGGCAGCCCATGTTGATGTCGATGATCCGCGCACCGCCGTCGGCGACCATGCGCGCGGCCTCGGCCATCCAGCGCGGGTCATGTCCGGCAAGTTGCACCGCCGTCGCCGCCTCATGCAGGCCCAGTTCCGCACGCGCCCGCGCCCGGTCCGAGGGTTTGGCCTGCGCCATTTCGCGGCTGGCCACCATTTCGGACACCACCAGCCCGGCGCCAAACCCCGCCACAACGCGCCGGAACGGCAGATCGGTGATGCCCGCCATGGGCGCCAGCGCCACCGGCGGATCAATCGCCGCGCGCGCCGCTCCGGTTGCAATCTGCACTGATGCAAGTGCTGCCATGTGTTTCGTATTGCCTGCATGGTGGCGCGCCAGACGCCCGAGTGCCTCAGATTTAGGATCAACGCGCCCCGACCGCAAACCGGCACGGCATCATGATGGCGCAATATTCATCATACGGTGAAAAATTGTGCAACCATGCCGCGCCTTCGCGCGCATTGTCAGCACCCTGCACCTGCGGATATAGGGTGCCTGCCTGAACCGTGAGGCCGCATGTCCGCCACAACCGCCATCGTCATCGTTGCCGCCGGGCGCGGCCTGCGCGCCGGGGGCGGGCTACCGAAGCAGTGGCAGGACCTGGCCGGGCGCCCGGTGCTGGCGCATACGGTCGCGGCGTTGCGCCCACTGGCGACCGGGCCGCTGGTGGTGGTGCTGCACGCGGACGACATGGCCCGCGCGGGCACCTTGGGCGACGGGTTGCGGCTGGTCGCGGGGGGCGCCGACCGGCAGGCCTCGGTCCGCAACGCGCTCGAGGCGCTGGCCGACGACGCGCCCGACCGCGTCCTGATCCATGACGGCGCCCGCCCGCTGGTCCGCCCCGCGCTGGTCGACCGCGTGCTGGCGGCGCTGGATCATACCCCCGGCGCCGCACCGGCGTTGGCGGTCACCGATGCGCTCTGGCGCGGCGCGGACGGCCTGGTGCATGGGACCGCCGACCGCAGCGGGCTGTTCCGCGCCCAGACCCCGCAGGGGTTCCGCTTCGATGCCATCCTGAACGCCCATCGCGCGCACCCCGGCGGGGCCGCCGATGACGTGGAGATCGGCCGCGCCGCCGGGCTTGACGTCGCCATCGTCGAGGGCGATGACGACAACATCAAGCTGACCTGGCCCGCGGATTTCGCCCGCGCCGCGCGGCTGATGCAGGCAGGAGGCGCGTCCATGGACATCCGCACCGGCAACGGGTTCGACGTGCACCGCTTCGGCCCCGGTGATGGATGCTGGCTCTGCGGCGTGAAGGTCCCCCACGACCGCGCGCTGCAGGGCCATTCGGACGCCGATGTGGGGATGCACGCGCTGACCGATGCGATCTATGGCGCGCTGGGCATGGGCGATATCGGGCAGCACTTCCCGCCCTCGGACCCGCAGTGGAAGGGCGCGGCGAGCCATATCTTCCTGCGCCACGCGGCGGGGGTGGCGCGCGACAACGGCTTCACCCTGACCCATGCCGATGTGACCCTGATCTGCGAACGCCCCAAGATCGGCCCCTACGCCGAAGCCATGCGCGCCGCACTCGCCGGGATCATGGCGCTGGATCCCGCGCGCGTCAGCGTCAAGGCTACCACATCCGAGCGGCTGGGTTTCACGGGACGCGAGGAAGGCATTGCCGCGCTGGCCACGGCCACGCTGGTGCGGCCATGACCTGGTCGCGGCTTCTGGCGACCTTCTTCGGCGCGGGCCTCCTGCGCCCCGCCCCCGGCACCTGGGGCACCCTGGCCGCGCTGCCGGTGGCCTGGGCGCTGCATGTCGCGGGCGGCTTCGCGCTGCTGGCCGTGGCCACGGTGGCGGTCGCGGTCCTCGGCTGGTGGGTGACGGTGATCGAGACCCGCGGCACCGACGACCCCGACCCTTCCGAGATCGTCATCGACGAGGTCGCGGGCATGTGGCTGGCGCTCTGGCCGGTCTCTCTCGGCGCCATGTTACAGGGCGTGCCGGTCACCGCGCTCTGGCCCGGCTGGGTGGTCGCCTTCCTGGCCTTCCGCGCCTTCGACATCCTCAAACCCGGCCCTGTCGGCTGGGCCGACCGGCTGCACAGCCCGGCGGGGGTCATGCTGGATGACCTGATCGCCGGGGCCTTCGCCGCCATCGTGGTGGTCGCGGGCGCGGCGCTGGCGCACGGGGTGTTCATGGCATGAGCGCGGATACCCCCCTCGCCGCGCGGGTGCTGGAGGCCGCCAAGGCGCGCGGCGTCATGATCGTCACCGCCGAAAGCTGCACCGGCGGCATGGTCGCCGCCGCGCTGACCGATATCGCCGGGTCCTCGGCGGTGGTGGAGCGCGGCTTCGTCACCTATTCCAATGACGCGAAGACGCAGATGCTGGGCGTCGCGCCCGAAACCCTCGCCACGCACGGCGCCGTGTCCGAAGCCGTGGCCCGCGAAATGGCCAGCGGCGCGCTGGCGCGCAGCGCCGCGCAGCTTGCCGTCGCCATCACCGGCATCGCCGGTCCCGGCGGGTCCGAGCACAAGCCCGAGGGCCGCGTCTGCTTCGCCATCGCCACCGCCGACCACCCCGCCCGCGCTGAAACCGTGGAGTTCGGCGCCCTCGGCCGCGCGCAGGTCCGCGCCGCCGCCCGCGACCATGCCCTTGCGATGCTGCTGGACACCCTGGCCCCACAGACCGAACGCTGACCACGACCAGCGTGTGTCTGTGGAAGGATGCGCACGGATGCTGACCGGATCAGGGGATGCACCGAACCCAGGCAGCGCGGCACCCTGTGCGCCTGATGCGCCCAAGCTCCCCGGACGGCTGAGGATAACACCCGAGCGGGCATTTAGCGCACGCTGCATGGTCGGGATCACGCCTCACCGCTTGCAATGCGCCACCGGCCGCGATGAGCGACGCGCGCCTTCCGGCTGGTCTACGCCAGCATGGATGACCCTTCGGATCACATCTCACAGATCGAAGCGCAGTTGCGCCGGGTTGGCTGCCGCACGGCGCCGGTTGCGTTCGGGCACGCGCTTGCGGCTGGCGTGTTTCTGCGCCACCTCGGCGGCGTGGTCGGCGAAACCGGGGTGTTTGCGCAACGCGCCCATGGCCTGCCGCGCCGCCCGCGCGGCGGTTTCCGGGTCGACCACCGGCGCCGGGTAACGCTCCGCCAGGCGGCGCCGCGCCTCGGGCCAAGCCCAGGGCCGGTGCAGGAACGCATCGGGCACCGGTGCCAGTTCCGGCACCCAGCGGCGGATGAAGCGCCCGTCCGGGTCCTGGTCCAGCCCCTGCTTGACCGGGTTGTAGACCCGCATGGTGTTGATGCCCGTCGTGCCTGCCTGCATCTGGCACTGGCTCCAGTGGATGCCCGGCTCATAATCGGTGAAGCGTCGCGCCAGATGCATCCCCACCGGTCGCCAGTCCAGCCACAGGTGATAGGTCGCCACCGAGACCAGCATCGCCCGCATGCGAAAATTCAACCAGCCCGTGGCGCGCAGATAGCGCATGCAGGCATCGACGAACGGCAACCCCGTCTCGCCCGCCGCCCAGGCCGCCAGAAGCACGGTATCGGGGTCGCGCGGGCGCAACCCTTCGGTCGCCGGGTGCAGGCAGCGGCTCTCCAGCGCGGGCTCATCCTCCAGCTTCTG